>OLSL01000045.1_pt1 | contig 109911 bp, 97 predicted proteins | sample 1672511 | NCBI WGS metagenome assembly OLSL01 (sample SAMEA3136694, study PRJEB25190) | human gut metagenome | biome: human gut; feature: human-associated habitat; material: faeces | place: Austria | collected 2013
AGGAGTTTCGCACTCCCCGCCCCGCCGCATCCTGTATGGATTAATCTTCTTCGACAGGCTGAATGGCAATCGCCTCAGCCATAATCTCGTTGAAGTCGTCAGCGGTCATGCCGTCCAGGGCGCTGTTGATGGCGTTCACCAGAGCGGTATTGCCCTTCTGAACGGAGATGCCGATGTTGACGTTCTCGGCACGCTCCTCATCGGTGAACTGGAAGTCACCGTCGCTGCCGGAGAAGTCCAGAATCTTCATGTCGGGATAAGCAGCAACCGCCGCCTGCGCCGTAGGCATATCGGTGCAGATGAAGTCAACCTGGTTGCTCTCCAGTGCCATGAGCATGGCGGGAGCCGTCTCGGAAGCGGTCAGAATGTTGGCATTCTCAATCTGAGGCAGGCACTTGTCATACCAAATGGTGGCGATCTGCGCAGTGCAGGTGCCGCCGGCCAGATCGGCAATGGACGTTGCGTCCGCGTAGGGGCTGTCGTTCTTGGTGACGCAAACGATAGTAGCGTAGAAGTAGGGGCCAGCGAAGTCCACCTGCTCACTGCGCTCTGCGGTCATGGACTGACCGGCAATGGCAGCGTCGATGGTACCGGCCTGTACGGAGGGCACCAGGGAATCCCAGTCGGAACGGATGACCTCCAGCTGCCAGCCGTTGGCCTCGCAGATCTTCTGGGCGATCATGATGTCGTAGCCGTTGGCATACTCGTTGGAGTCCTTGATGGGCACAGCGCCGTTGCTGTCGTCGGTCTGAGTCCAGTTGTAGGGAGCGTAGGCGCACTCCATTGCCACGGTGAACACGCCATCCTCCAGTCCGGGAATGGCAGCGGTGGTTGCTTCGGAGCCGTCTGCCTCGCCGGTGGATGCAGCGGTGGATGCAGGTGCAGATTGGGATGCAGCAGACGATGCGTCGGAGCTGCCGCAGGCGGCCATGCTCAGCACCATCATCATGGACAGAAGCAGTGCAATGATTTTTTTCATAGGGATCATCCTCCATTTTTCTCAGGGATTCCAATGCCTTAGAGTCCCAAAATAAATCAGCCATGGACGCGGGCGCATCCATGGCTGATAACTGTACGTAGCAGAAAACAAAACCATGCTCATAGCGCTCCACAGGATTTGTGGCAGTCCGGCGGATGTTCTCCGACGACCCAGGCAACAGTTCGCAGGTACGAAGCTGTCCCTTCGGCGGCATTCCCTTTCTCCGGAATCGGATACCTGTCCTTGGTTCCGGGTACTGATGTTTGCCGCGCCTCTATTCGCAGATTGATTATGTCGGTATGATAGCACTATCCTGCACGTCTGTCAAGGGCTCTGGTTCGATTTGGAGCTTTGACGAAAGAATCCCGTCCCGCAGGCCGCGAAATTAGGAATTCTGACGTCCGCCGCAGCCTCTACTCCGTCCATTCCCGGGACTGGGCAGTGCCGGCGGTTTGGGACGATCCTCGCCGCAGCGGATTTCCTCTCTGTTTTCACACGTCCCTCTGGCTTCCCGGCCCTCCCGATTCTCCTCTGTCTGGCAAGCACACCGTCTCTGGCAGCCACAGCCGCTGTTTCTGCCGCAGACCCGCTCCCGGTCCGACTGAGGGAAGAATGCCTGCACCGGGAACTGCATTCTGGAAAATGCCTCGCAGGGATTCTCCGGAACACCGCAGCCCTGATCGCAGCAAGCCTTCTCGGGCATACAATAATCATAGCTGGGAATCAGCAGCTGGGTCTGACGCTCCAGCCGGATCAGGCTGAACTGACCCAGGGTCACCGTCAAAATGCGGTTCTGCCCAGACAGCACCAGCTCATCGTCAAAGGCTTCGGCCACCGGCTGAGGCAGCGAGGTTCCCTGGCAGCTGCAAGCGGGACGATGGCACTGGCAGACCTCCTGAATCCTCGCCCGCAGGATCACCGGGTCAATGGCCTCCACCACCGCCTCGGGCAGTTCGCCGGATACCGTGGCACCGGTGCTGGTGAATACTCTTGCGCCCTCATCGCCGCCAAACAGAGTCACCCGCTTGTTAAACGTGGCAAGGCCATAGATGGCAGCGGGACGAACGGCACAGAGCACCGCATCGGCAATGATCCGGTAGTAATACTGAACGCTGACGCAGTAGTAGTCGTCCTGATAGTTGATGGGTTCTACCCCTACCTCCGCATACAGCAGCTCCGCCGACCGGGCCTTGACGCTGGTGGCGCACTCCAGGGTCTCCTGGCTCTCCTGGGTCAGGTAGACGGTCAGATCCTCCATGCAGTCCTGATCCCGGCAGGCATCCATAATCTTCTGAGTGCTGATGCATACCGCTTCTCTGACATTTCCAAAGTCAGAGACCGTATTCATGCAATCTTGCATTGTTGTTTGCCTCCTCACATCCGAATTTGGATCGCTTCCAGTGCAGTCTATGCCACGGGGCCAAATTGGTGTGTTTTCTTCGGCAATTTCCGCAGACAATGGAGAAGCCCCGATACAGGAGGCCCTGTACCGGGGTGAAAATGCCTATCGTTAGAAGTGCTCGCCTACATAGGTGCCCGCCACATAGCCGCTGGACACCGCAAAGGACATATCGTTGAGAATCTGCTTCTTGATTCCCGCCATATTGAGGAACCGTCCGGATGCCAGATCGCCCACCACAAACAGGCCGTCTACCGTTCCGCCATCCGCTGCCTTGGCCTGCATATGCTCGTCGATCTCCACGCCGCCGAAGGCGCCGTCGGTACCCAGAGAGGCCTTTACCGCATAGTAGGGGGCCTCGTTCATGGGCACCATCCAGTCGGCGGGCTTGTAGCAATCCCAGTCCATGCCGGTGTCCGCCGCATGGTTATAGGTGGCGATGGTCTCGGCCAGCTTATCCGCAGGAACGCCGATCTTCTCCGCCAGTTCTTCCACGGTGTCCGCCATAAACAGCACGCCGTCGTTTTTCTCCAGCGCCGGAATCATGTCCGCCTTGGCCTCCTCCATGGTCTTGGGGAACCGGCTGGCCCCAAAGGGCATGGCCAGCTGGGGCTGAGGCTGATTGTCCCCGGCCTCAATGGTGTGGCGCAGGCTGTTTTCATCAAAGATCACAAACGCCTTGCCCTCAGGCTGTTCCACCTGCACGGAGCCGGAATCGAACACACCCATACGGAGCTGAGATGCTTCGCTGACAAACCGTTCGCCGTTCAGGTTGACATAAATCGAGAACGCAGAGTTCCCCATATCCCCCATCACCCGGCTGCGGCACATGGTCATGGGGCCCATCATGCGAATGGTCAGGTTGGTGGTGTCCATCTTGGCCCCGGCCTTCTCCGCCAGCACCAGGCCGTCACCGGTGTAACTCCGGCTCATGTGGGGGCTTTCGCCCATATAGGGCTGTGCCGCCGCCAGCTGGGGATAATATTTCTTGACGAATTCCTCATTGCGGATCCAGGCGCCGCAAGCCAAAATCACCGCCTGGCAGGAAATCTCCAGCTCACCCTCGGCATTGTGGGCCTTCACGCCAACGATCTTGCCGTCCTGGGTGAGAATTTCATCGGTGACGGTCTCGGTGAGGATCTTGCCGCCCAGCTCCTGGAGCTTTTGGGACGTGACCTCCACGAACATCTTGCCCGAACCGCGACCCGGGCCACCGTACTGAGGCCCCAGAGGCCCGTCCTCCTCGTCAAAGACATACCTTCCTACAGAGAACTTGTCGATCTCCTCCTTAGGCGCAATGGAGGTAAACCAGTCAAAGAACTGGCCGGTGCCCTGGATCATGGATGCTGCCAGCTTCCGATCCAGCCGCCAATAGGTCTCGTCCATGCGGTTGCGCATATAAAGGGCCGTGGTATCCGGGAGGTTCCGCTCCTTCTGCCACTGGCTGCCGAAGGTACGCATGGTGGAGGCCATAACCATGCCGCCACCCAGCCGTTTATCCTTTTCCAGCACCATTACCGTTTTCCCGAGAGTGGCCGCCCGGCATCCGGCAATCAGACCGCTTCCGCCGCCGCCAATCACTACAAGATCACACTGTTTTTTCATGGAACTCAAACTCCTTCCGACTCAATCGTTTCATTCCTACATATTTTATCACGAAGGCGTTAACCCGGCAATTAGCAGTTTCTGTGCTCCGGTATCATTTCCAGTACATTCTCTTGTTTCCGTGCATAAAATGGACTGGGAGGTGACCACATTGGACTTTGGTATCACCGGCGTTGCCGCCATCACCGTGCTGTGCTTTCTGCTGGGACAGGCCGTGAAGGCCACCGGGAAGCTCTGCCGTTTCATTCCGGTGATCTGCGGCGCCGCCGGATGCGTGCTGGGGATTCTGGGCTGGAAGCTGATTCCGGATTTCCCCGCCTATGACCCCATTACCGCCGCCGCGGTGGGCGTTGTGTCCGGCTTTGCTGCCACCGGCGTTCATCAGGTGTATAAGCAGATCAAGGGATAAAAATGCGGAGGGCAGTTGTTCGCTGCTCTCCGCATCATTCTTTTCGTAATTACTTCTTTGCTGCTGCCAGAAGATCCCGCTTCAGGGTCCAAAGGTTCCAGCTCAGGTCCACATAGTACTTGTGGGGATTTTCGAAGCGCTTGACCTCGTCCCAAAGGGTTTCCTGCTGGGCCTTGCAGTAGACCTGGATGTCCTTCAGCTCCGGCAGCTTGTAGACCAGCTCGCCGTTCTTGAAGATGGGCTCCAGCAGCTCCCGGACGGTGTAGTTCTCCAGCGTCTTGACCTTCCAGGTGGCGTTGGGATCGAAGATGTCATGGGGCTTGGTAAAGTCGATCTTCTCACCCCGCAGGCACAGCTCATCGGCCAGGGCCTTGCCGCTGTCCTTGTCATAGTAGCGGTAGACGCACTTGAAGCCGGGGTTGGTAATCTTCTCGGTGTTCTCGCTGACCTTGATCTTGGGGATGATCTCGCCGACATCGTTCTCCACAGCCGCCAGCTTATAAACGCCGCCGAACACCGGCTCGCTCTTGGAGGTAATCAGCCGCTCGCCCACGCCAAAGGTATCAATCTGCGCGCCCTGCATCACCAGGTCACGGATCAGGTGCTCGTCCAGCGCGTTGGATGCGGTGATCTTGCAGTTGGGCAGGCCCGCATCGTCCAGCATTTTTCTGGCCCGCTTGGACAGATAGGAGATATCGCCGGAATCCAGACGAATGGCAAAGTTGGTGATGCCCTTAGGCACCAGCATCTCCTTGAACACCCGGATGGCATTGGGCACGCCGCTTTTCAGGGTGTTGTAGGTGTCTACCAGCAGGGTTGCGTTGTCGGGATAGACCTCGCAGTATGCCTTGAAGGCCTCATACTCGCCGTCGAACATCTGCACCCAAGCATGGGCCATGGTGCCGCCGGCGGGAACGCCATACATCTGATCGGTCAGGGTGCAGGCAGTACCGGCGCAGCCGCCGATATAGGCTGCTCTTGCGCCGATAATCGCCGCATCCGCACCCTGAGCACGACGGGAGCCGAACTCCAGCACCGCACGGCCCTGAGCTGCCCGGACAATCCGGCAGGCCTTGGTGGCGATCATGGTCTGATGGTTCAGGGCCAGCAGCACATAGGTCTCCACCAGCTGCGCCTCAATGGCAGGGGCGCGGACGGTCAGGATAGGCTCGCCGGGGAACACGGGAGTTCCCTCGGGCACTGCGTAAATATCGCCGGAGAAATGGAAGTTCCGGAGATAGGTCAGGAAGTCCTCATCGAAGATATGCTTTCCCCGCAGGAATTCGATATCCTCATCGTTAAAGTGCAGCTGCTGAATGTACTCCACCACCTGCTCCAGGCCTGCTGCAATGGCAAAGCCGCCGCCATCGGGCACATTCCGGAAGAATACGTCAAAGTAGGCGATCTTCTTGCCGATGCCCTCTTTGAGATAGCCGTTGCCCATGGTCAGCTCATAAAAATCGCAGAGCATGGAAAGATTGCGTTGGTTCATGGTTATGTCCTTTCTGCCTTCCGTGCATAAATTCGGTTCCGCGGAAGGATCTTGGGGACTATTATAGCACAATTTGCGCTTTCCGGTGCAGTTTTTTTCATTTTTGTGGCCAACTGGACAGATTCCCCTGCAATTTCGTCAGATTCGCACGGGTTCTGGCAGGATCCGGTGCGGTTTGCACAAGCGGAATGGGTTATTCCATCATCTCCGAGACCATCTGTGCCATTTCTTCTGCGGTAATGCCCGCCGCATTGTAAACGCCAATGGAGTATGCATTGTTTCCGTCCTGCCATACCGCAAGGCTCACGCCGCCGTCGTTCCCCTTCATGGTGACTTCCACATCCCCGCTCTGCGTGAAATAATCGTCGTTAGTCGTTATTTATGGCAGTGCTCACAGCAGCCGCTGCACGATTTTCCGCAGGACTTCTTCCCGCCGCAGCCGCAGGAGCCATGGCGCAGAATATGCCATACCGCAAAAATCGCCCAGGCAATCACCAGCGCCAGCAAAATATAGCTTGCAACGTTCATAATTCCCGCTCCTTACAGCAGCGTAATGAGCTGATATACCCCGCAGGCCACCAGCCATGCCACGGCGCACTGGGAAATCACCACGATCAGCGCCCATTTTCCGCCCAGCTCCCGCTTCACCGACGCAATGGCCGCCACGCAGGGGGTATACAGCAGGGAGAACACCAAAAAGCTCACCGCAGTCCGGACGTTAAACAGCGTACTCAGCGCCGCCGTAGAACCGCCCAGCAGCACCGTCAGGGTACTGACCACGCTTTCCTTGGCCGTGAAGCCGGTAATCAGTGCCGTGGAAATCCGCCAATCCCCCAGGCCCAGCGGGCGGAAAATCGGTGCAATCCAGCTGCCCACCAGCGCCAGCAGACTGTCTGCAGAATCCGTCACCACATTCAGCCGGGTATCAAAGGTCTGAAGGAACCAAATCACCACCGACGCCAGGAAAATCACCGTAAACGCCTTGGTCACAAAGTCCTTTGCCTTTTCGCCAATGAGCTGCATCACGTTCTTGAGCCCCGGCATCCGATAGTTGGGCAGCTCCATGACAAAGGGCACCGGCTCGCCCTGAAATGCCGTCTTTTTCAGCAGCAGCGCATAGAGAATGCCCACGATAATGCCGGTAAAATACAATCCCACCATCACCAGCGCCCCCTGCTTCGGGAAAAACGCCGCCGTAAACAGCGCATAAATGGGCAGCTTGGCCGAGCAGCTCATATAGGGAGTCAGCAGAATGGTCATCTTTCGGTCCCGATCCGAGGGCAGGGTTCGGGTGGCCATAATCGCCGGTACCGAACAGCCGAAGCCAATGAGCATGGGCACAAAGCTTCTGCCGGACAGGCCGATTTTCCGCAGCAGCTTATCCATCACAAACGCCACCCGGGCCATATAGCCGCTGTCCTCCAAAATGGACAGGAAGAAAAACAGCACCACAATGATCGGCAGAAAGCTCAGCACGCTGCCAACTCCCGCAAACACACCGTCAATCATCAGCGAATGCACCACCGGGTTGATTCCATAGGCCGTAAGCCCCTGATCGCAGATACCGGTGAACCACCCAATCCCCAGCTCCATCATATCCGAAAGCCACGCACCGATTACCCCAAACGTCAGGAAGAATACCAGCGCCATAATCCCCACAAAGGCCGGAATCGCCGTATATTTTCCCGTGAGCACCTTGTCAATCTGCTTGCTCCGGATGCGCTCCCGGCTCTCCCGGGGATGTACCACGGTCTCCCGGCACAATGCGGTAATAAACTGGAACCGCATATCCGCCAGGGCAGCCATGCGATCCAGCCCCCGCTCCTGCTCCATCTGGGTGATGATGTGCTCCAGGGTTTCCACCTCGTTCTGATCCAGGGCCAGTGCCTTTAGAATGGGCTCGTCCCCTTCAATGAGCTTGGTGGCGCAGAATTTTACCGGCAAATGCTCTCGCTGGGCGTGATCCTCAATCAGATGCGTCACCGCATGGATGCACCGATGTACCGCGCCGCCGTCCTTGCTGCTGCCGTCGCAGAAATCCGTCCGGGCCGGGGTCTCACCGAACCGGGCCACATGGATGCAGTGCTCGATCAGCTCATCAATGCCCTCGTTTTTCGCCGCGGAGATGGGCACCACCGGCACCCCCAGCGCAGCCTCCAGGGCGTTAATCTGAATGGTTCCGCCGTTGTCCCTTACCTCGTCCATCATATTCAGTGCCAGCACCATGGGAATGCCCAATTCGATGAGCTGAATGGTCAGGTAGAGGTTCCGCTCAATATTCGTGGCGTCGAGAATGTTGATGATGCCGTCGGGATGCTCCTCCAGTAGGAACTCCCGGGTGACAATTTCCTCGCTGGTATAGGGCGACAGGGAGTAAATGCCCGGAAGGTCGGTCACCGTCGCCTCTTTATGGCCCCGGATCACGCCGTCCTTTCGGTCCACCGTAACCCCCGGAAAATTGCCCACGTGCTGGTTGGAGCCGGTAAGCTGATTAAACAGCGTGGTTTTGCCGCAGTTCTGATTGCCTGCCAGCGCAAACCGGATGGGCTGACCGGCGCGGATCTTCTCCTGGGCCTTTCCACCCCGATAATTCACCGTTTCACCAACACCGGGATGGGGCATGGTAAAATGCCGGGATTTCCCCTCCGCCTGGGTATGGGCCGAATGTACGTCCGACAGCTGCACCATGGCCGCATCCGCCTTCCGCAGGGTCAGCTCATAGCCACGAAGCCGCAGCTCCAGCGGATCACCCAAAGGCGCCGCCTTGACCATGGTCACCTCGGTACCCGGCGTCAGTCCCATATCCAAAATGTGCTTTCGCAGCGACGGCTCCTCACATTTCACCGCCGCAATATAGGCGTCCTGACCCGGCTTTAACTCGTCCAGCGTCATTCCGATCCCCTCCTGTTTCCTTTGTGCTGGTTTGATTCCGCCCATATGTTAGCACCTGCTAACAAAACTGTCAACCGAAATTCGATCAAATGGGACAATTCTTTTTCCCGCCGTCTTCCCCCTACATTCTATGCCTGTCTGCCCCAAAAATCCCACATGGGCAAAAAACCGGCGGACGTTTCCATCCACCGGTTTGGGCTTACAGCACCTTATTCAGGAAGTCAATGGTGCGAGGCTCCTGGGGATTCAGCAGAACCTCCTGGGGGGTACCCTCCTCCACGATATAGCCGCCGTCCATAAAAATCACTCGATCGGCCACCTCTCTGGCAAAGCCCATCTCGTGGGTGACGATCACCATAGTCATGCCGTCGGCCGCCAGCTGCTTCATCACCGTCAGCACCTCGCCAACCATTTCAGGATCCAGGGCGGAAGTGGGCTCATCGAACAGCATAATGTCCGGATTCATGCACAGTGCCCGGGCGATTGCCACACGCTGCTTCTGACCACCGGACAGCTGAGCGGGATAGTTTTCGATCTTATCCAGCAGGCCGACCTTATCCAGCATTTTCTCTGCCTGCTGCCGGGCCTCCTCTTTGGTGGCCTTCTTGAGGTCCACCGGAGCCAGCATCAGGTTTTTCACCACGCTGAGGTTGTTAAACAGATTAAAGTGCTGGAACACCATGCCAACGTTCTCACGGACTTTGTTAATGTCCACCTTTTTGTCGGAGATATCATGTCCGTCCACCACAATCTGGCCGTCGGTGATATCCTCCAGCCGGTTCATGCACCGGAGAAACGTGGACTTACCGGAACCGGAAGGCCCGATGATGACCACAACCTCGCCCTCGTAGATATCCGTGGAGATATCCCGCAGAACCTCCAGCTTTCCGAAGCTCTTTTTCAGGTGGGAAACATGGATCTTCACGTTATTCTTATTGACGGCCACGGGACCAACTCCTCTCCAGGCGCTTGGCAGCCTTCGACAGAATCAGGATAATAATCAGATACATAATGCCAACGATCGTCCACACCTGGAAGGACTTAAAGGTGTTGGCCACCACATTCTTTGCGGTATTGACCAGCTCCGGGAAGCCGATGACCGACAGAATGGAGGTATCCTTCAAGGTAATGATGAACTGGTTGATGATGCTGGGCACCATGGTTCGGATTGCCTGCGGCAGAATGACCCGCTGCATGGCGCGCCAATAAGGCAGGCCCAGGCTCCGGGCTGCCTCCATCTGTCCCTTATCCACAGACTGAATACCTGCGCGGATAATCTCCGCCATATATGCGCCGCAGTTCAACGCCAGACAGATGGTGCCGGCCTGAAGTGCGGTCAGGGTTGCACTCAAGCCCATCATGTTGTTGAGGCAGTACGGAACGCCAAAGAACACAAAGAAAGCGAGAACAATCATAGGCACGCCGCGAACCACATCGACAAAAATCATTGCGATCACGTTGCAGACCTTGTTCTTCACCACGCTGAGGATGCCAAAAATCATGCCCAGCAGCGTGCCGAACAGCAAGCCGCAAAGGGCCAGCAGCAGTGTCTGACCCATGGCGCGCAGTAACAGGTCGCCATAGTTCGACAGAATCTGAATCATGGGGCGTTTGCTCCTTTCCAATAAACAATGGGGCACCTGGCGGTGCCCCATTTGGTTTCAGCAATAGAAATCAGCCGAGGTACTTGGCAATGATCTCGTCGTATTTGCCATTCGCCTTGATGTTGGCAAGGCCGGCATTGAACATATCCAGCAGCTCCTGCTCGTCGCTGTTGAAGACTGCGAAACCGTAGTCAGCGCCTTCATTCTCGGTTCCCTCTACAATCTTCAGGCCCAGGCCACCGTCCTTAATGGAAGCCGCCATGATGGGAGTATCCTCGAAGCAGGCAACTGCCTGACCACCTGCAACCGCCTGGTACATGGTGGGGCTGTCCTCGAAGTAGTTCAGGGTGAAGCCGTACTCATCCTTCAGGCTCTCAGCATAGGATGCGCCCTGGGTGCCGGTCTTAACGGCAACCTGCTTATCCTTCAGATCTTCAAAGCCCTTGATGTCGGAGTTCTCGGCAACTGCCATGCACTGGGTAGCGGTGTAGTAGCCGTCGGAGAACATCCAGCCGCTTTCCTTGCGCTCATCGGTGATGGAAGCGCCGGCGATCATGCCGTCAGCCTGACCGGCCTGGCAGGCAGCAATGGCAGCGTCCCAGCCCAGGCTCTTGAGCTCATACTTGAAGCCCTGATCCTCAGCGATGGCAGCCACAATGTCAACGTCGATGCCCACAAAGTTGCCGCTCTCGTCGGTGTACTCAAAGGGCTTGAACACGGTATCGGTCGCAATGACCCAAGTCTTATCGGAGTTGGTGGTAGCGGCCCCGGTCTCGGGCGTAGAAGTCTCGGCCTCGGAAGCTGCGGGCGCAGTGGTTGCTGCGGTTGCTGCCTCGGAAGCAGCAGGAGCAGCGCTCTCAGCAGGAGCGGCGGAAGATGCGGCGCTGGAGCCGCAGCCAGCCAGCATGCCCAGCATCAGGCAGCCGGACAGCAGCAAAGACAAACCTTTTTTCATAATCAAATCATTCCTTTCAGAACTATGCAAGAGGAACCGAAATCTCTTTCAGTTCCTCTGTATCGTATGAAGTGATTATAACGTTTTCCGGAGAAAACGTCAAGCAAAAACCCGTGCAAGCTATAGAATCTTTGCACCTTTCCCTCCGGAATTATGCATATTTCGACAGACTTCTTTCTTTTTTCGCCGCCGTTTCCCGGAACCACGCCATTCGCCGCGCTTGCGTCCCTGCATTTGCACGCAATTCGTCTCGTCAAAAAGCAGCGCTGCACGTTTGTTCCGTGCAGCGCTGCTTCAGATGATTTTGTTGGAGATCACACCTGATTTTCGGAATTACCGGGCCTCATGGCGGTCATATGCGCCCTGATAGATTTCAACGCACTGGTCAATGCCCATGGATTTGCAGGTTTCTACAAAGTCGTCCCACTGGTCCATGGAATCCTCGCCTACCACGAACCGCAGGAGCTCCGTCTGGGCATAGGTGCCGATATCGGTATACTTGGCATAGAACTCGTCGCTTTCCTCCGTGGTCATGGTAACGGCATCGGAGATGTTGCTTTCACTGCTGCCGTAGGCGGATTCCCAAACCTCGGTGCAGGCGATGACCTCGTCGGAATAGACATTGTCGCGAATAATTCTGGGATCACCAAAGGTGGGAACGCTGGCGGCGCAGTACATAATCCGCGCCAGCTGGAAGATGAAGCCGTCGGGATTGTTATAGATCACGTCGGTGTAAACGGGTTCGCCGTTTTCCATGGTATAGCTGACATCCTCCACGCCATAGCGTGCCAGCATCAAGCCGTCCTCCGTGCTCCAGAAGTTGATCCAGTTCAGTGCCAGCTCCCAGTTGTCGCTGTCGGCGCTGATGCTGGCATTGCCTGCCGAGCCGGGATCGTCATCATAGAAGGTGAGCTTTTTCCCGTCATTGCCCAATGCATCGGCAAGCGCAGAGCAGGCGAAGTTCGGATCGGCAGCCTGCTTGGGATAGTCCTCCAGGTTGTTCATAACCGTGGTCCAGATACCCGCCTGACCCCCAAGGATCACAGAGGTATTGGCGCCGTCTGCCATTTCGCTGGGACGGTTGAAGAAGTCGCCGCCAATGAGTCCTTCTTTGAACCACTGTGCCAGCGTTGCAATATACTCCTTATAATTGTCGGAGGTAAAGCAGCAAACCACCTTGCCGTCCTCCAGATAGAAGCTCAGGTTGCTGGCATCGTCTACGTTGAAGTTGCCGGAGCCAAAGGCATAGGACAGATTGGACGCCAGATTGGCGCTGAGCATAAAGGGATCGGTGATGTTATAGTTGGACTTGAATGCAGTGAGGACATCGTGGTAGTCGTCTACGGTGACAGGGGTGTCCAGTCCCAGCTCATCCAGCCAGTCCTGACGAATAAAGTTGCCCTTAGACAGTCCCAGCTCTACGGCATTAAAGCTGTAAATCGCGCCGATGGTGCCGTCATCCGTGGTGGCATATTTGACCCACTTGTCATTGGTGATGAATTCCTTGTAGTAATCCGGCACGTATTCTGCCATCAGGTCGGTCAAATCCAGCAGAACGCCATCCCGTACGCCGGCGGCAACACCGCCGTTATAATAGGTAGCGGCACTGGAGAGAATGTCATAGCTGCTGCCGGAGGCAATCATCAGGTTAAACTCCGTAGCAGCGCTCTCCATGGAGCAGGAGATATACTCAACAGGAACGCCGGTATACTCCTCCGCAGCGGCATAGGCCGGATGCTCGGAATAGTTGGAGTAGCACTGGCTCAGTGCCGGCATCCAGGGCAGCCAATAGGTGAGGGTTGCGCCGTCTGCCTCCAAAGGATAGCTGACAGTGCCCAGCTCTACGGCTTCTTCCTCTGCGGATGTCGCTTCTACGGTACTGGTTTCAATCGGCGCCGGAGTTTCCTCCACCGTGCCGGTTTCCGGTGCTTTTTCCGATACCTCCTGGGACACGGGCGCAGAGCTTACTGCATCATTCTTGCCGCAGCCAGCCATGCAGGTCAGGATCATGGCTGCTGCCATCAGCAGTGCAGCAAGTCGGGTGCATTGTTTCATTGTCATTTCTCCTTTCGGTTTTTCTGATGAAACTATCATACCTGACCCTTGCTCATTGCACAAATTCCCCATTTGCATAGCCCATAACCGTCAGTTATTCTCCGGGATCTTTTTCTGGTTTCTTTCCGGAACATCTGCTATACTGTTTGTGAGGTGATCCTATGAAATGCAGCCTGACTTCCCTGATCGACGCGCTGAAATTGGAATTCCCCCTGGAGACCTGCGGAGATATGGCCCTCCAGATTTCCGATCTTCAGGGTCTGACCCCGGACAATCCCCCCACCCGGCCGGACGTGCTCTATACCATCGAGCAGAATCAGCTGCTCCGTTATCAGGGCGCACCGGCGAAAGGCCCCGTGCTCTGTATTGGCCACACCGGCTGGACCCTGCGGCACAGTCAAGCGTCCTTCCCGGCGCTGATTCTGGTGCTCTGTCCGGAACCGTCCCGGGTGTATGCCGCACTGAGCCGCATTCTGTTTCAGGAGGGTGTGCGGGCTTCCCAGATGCCCGAGGTATCCGCCGCATTTCTCCGCTGCCGCAGTATGGATGCGCTGATTGAGCGGGGCTATGCCTATCTGGGCAATCCCTTTGCCATTCACGACAGCGACGGAAAGCTCTTGGCCTATAGCCGTCAGGCAGGGCTCCGGGATGACGCCTGGAAGTCCGAGGCGTTTCTCTCCACACTCTCTCAGTTTCATTCCGTGGAGAATGCCGCTGCCATGGAGCACGCCCGGCGGGATCAGGTTCCGGTGCTGCTAACCTCTGAAAACGGCCCTCAGCAGCTTCGTATGGCGCTTGGATCCCGGGGGCAAACACTGGGATATCTCACCGTTGTAGCCCAATTCCGCCCCTTTTCCGGCACCGATTCACAGATTGCCGAGCTGTTGGGCTGCTTTATCACCCTGGATCTGCTGCGGCAGAACTCCATCACCCGGGTCAGCGTTTCCGATGCAGGCCACCTCAAGAGCTTTTTAGAGGCCGGGGAGGTAAATCTGCCCGAGGTGCCTCAATGGCTGGAGCAACAGAATTGTACCGGCGATCAGCGGTATTATCTTCTGTTGTTCAACGGCAGCAGCTCCTCGAAAACGCCGTTTTTCGATGTGGACAGTGTGCTTTCTCTGCTGGATCGGCTGTTCCCCAACGATATTTGCACCCGGTTGGAGGCCGGTGTGGTGCTCCTATTGCAATGTACCGGCACCATCCGGCATTCCGCTGCCCTGGATGAGCTGTTCACATCTCTAAGTCCCGCCGTCAACGCCGGAATCAGCAATTCCTTCCGCAGCCTGGCCGAGGCCGGACATGGGGCGCTTCGTCAGGCCCGTTCTGCCCTGGAGCTGGGCGGCGTTCTGCATCCCGAGCACCGGTGCTATTACTATGAGGACTACGCTGTCTACACCGCTCTCCGCGCCGCCGCCAATCACATTGACCTGCGGGAGCTGCTGCCCACAGGCCTCCAAGAGCTGCTGGATTCCGACACCACCGGCGAATCCCTTCATACCCTGGAGGTTTATCTCTCCACCGGCGGGAAAAAGGCCCGGGCCGCAGAATTGCTCTACATCCACCTCAATACATTAAAATACCGCATCTCCACCCTATCCGCAAAGCTGGACGCCGACCTGGACGATCCCGCCACCATGTTTTCTCTATCCCATGCTCTGCACATCGTCCGCTATCTCCGCTGCTTTGGAGAGAACGCCTAAACACGACGCAAAACGCTGTCGCCCAACCGAAATTGGACGACAGCGTTTTAATTATTGTATCGTATTATGCGGTCTTCACCACCAGCGTGCCGCCGGAGGGAAGGGTCACGGTCTTTTCCTCCGCGCCCACCGCCGTAACGGTCACGCCGTCAAGGGCATCGAGCTGCTGGAGGGATACATCGCCGTTCAGCACCACGCTGGAATTTCCGTTGGCTGTCCACCGGCTGCCAGCGTCCAATGTCAGCAGCACACCGCCGGTGATTGTGCCCACCAATGCGGTATTCTCCAGCTTCAAGGTCATCTTGCGTTTCTCATCCTCATGGAGGATGCTGTTTTCGGTGTTCATATTCCGCAGGGTCACATGAATGCCATAGACGTCCCGGCCCTCGGGATTCGGCGCGCAGGGATCGTCGTTGATCCGGGACTTCACCAGCACGCCGCAGGCGGAATGCACCTCTGCCCCGTCAATGAGGATATCGCTGTTGACGCTCTTGCAGATCACCGCAGGATCGTCGCACTGATATTTGCCGCCCTCGATGGTGATGGACGATACCTGGGTAAAAATTCCCTCCCCGGGGCCACCGCCCACCACATGGTTCAGCACCACATAGCTGCCGCACTTGGCGGTGCAGTCCTTCAGAGTCACGCCGGACTCGCCTGCCACGATTGCCGCCATATTCTGAACGTCCAGATTGCAGCGGTTCAGCACGCAGTAGCAGCCGGTATCGGCATAGGTACCGTAGCCGGAGCGGGTGGTGATCACATTGCAGTCATTGGCCTCCAGATATACCCGGTCGCCAGCCGCATCAGTGGACAGGGCCGCCCAGCTGTCGGCAATGATCGTGGAATTGTAGAAATAGCTCTCGGAATCCATCACCGTGCAGTGGGTGCGCATATTGCCCTCGATCTCCAGAAATACCGGGGGCTTTGCCATACCGGGACCGATGACCCAGGTGACCTCTTTTTCTTCCACATCCCAGGGATCGCCGTGGGAAATCAGCATGGAATCATAAACCTTGAGCACGCTGTTTCCACCGGCGGAGGTGGCGCACCGGAGCTTGCCGTCCATATTGATGCGGCAGTCCCGCAGCGTCAGGCTGGCATGATCCTCCACCGCCGCGCCGCTGATCTTGCCGCCCAGGCCCTGCCCCTCACCGGACAGGCGGATGTTGGCGTGCTCCACGGTGAAATCAGAGCCTTCCCCGGCCACATAAATACCGCCCATGTCCCCCCGATTCAGGTTCAGGCGCACATTCTTCGCGGTGGTATCCGTAAAGGTGCCGGTAATGGCGGGATCCTGGGATACAATTTTACCGCCGTGTACCTCCAGGGCTGCAAAGGTGGGCTTCTCCTCAGGCATCTCCGGGCCGCCAGGACCACCGGGGCCTTCGCCGTCATCCATGGGAGGGCCCTGCATTTTCTGATATGCGGGGCGGGTAAAGGTCTGATACGGAATGCCATAAATCGTTTCCATAGGATCTACCTTCTTTCTGTCAATTTCATGCCTCTATTGTAGTACACGGCCCCGGAAAAATGAATTGTCCATCCCGCCGGAAATATCATCCCATTCTTGTCTGTTTCAGACAAAACCGTCCGCTCCATTCATCGGGTTGTCCGTTTCGGACAAATCTGTCCGAAAAATTCATCTCGGAGGAACCATAGGATTTTTTCCCCGGAACCGCTACAATAACGGTGAGGATCATATCCCAGAAAGGATGAATGAGAATGAAAAAACGGATTGTTTCCCTGCTGCTGGCCTCGGCGCTGCTGTCCGCCCTGATGGCAGGCTGCGGCGGCACCGGAACCGATGCAAGCGCCGGTTCTTCCGCTGCTCCGGCGGTATCCGAGCAAGAGCAGACCTCCGCCCCCGCTCCCACCGCCGCACCCCAGACCGATTCTGCGGAGGAAAGCGCCGAAGAATCCTCCACCTCCGAGCCCGCCGCACAGTTTGCCCCCTATGAATGGCCCCTGCCTTTGACCGAGGACGGCGCCACCTTTTCCATTTCCATGATGATCAACCCCCAGCTGGCCTCCTATTTCGCCGGCTATGAGGATAACCCCTCCTGGCAGGAGTACTCCAAGCGCACCGGCGTAAACTTTGAGTTTCAGAACATCAGCGCCATGAACATCGGCGAGCAGTACAATCTGATGTTCGCCTCCGGCGATTACCCGGACATCATGCATTCCGGTCTGTCCTACTATTCCTCCGGCGCAGATGCCGCAGTGGACGACGGCGTGATTCTGGATCTTGCCCCCTATCTGGAGGAATACGCCCCCAACTATCTCTACTGGATCGACAAGGTAGACGGCTTTGCCAACATCACCACCGACGAGGGCTACCGTCCCGGCTTTGTGCATATTCTCGACACCCCCTCCATCACCAGGTCCGGCCCTGTGACCCGGGGCGACTGGATGGAAGCACTGAACATCGACACCCCCAGCACCATTGACGAGCTCCACGATATGCTCCTTGCCATGTACCGGGAATACGGCGCACAATGTGAATTTGACGCCTCCGCCAGTGCATTCTCCGGCGCCTGGGGCACCAATCTGACCATCTCCACCTTCCCCTCCGTCAGCTATCCCATCTATCAGGTGGACGGTCAGGTGGTCTACGGCCCCGTCACCGATGAAGCAAAGGATTATCTCAAGACCATGAAGAGCTGGCTGGACGAGGGCATTCTCTATAAGGACTTTGCCACCCGTACCTCCAATTTCGGCACCCTTTCCGATTTTGCCGCCGGTGTGTTCAGCTATTATAACGGCGATACCGATGCGCTCGCTACCGCCAATGCCTACTTCACCGATCCCAATGCCACCATTGTTGCGCTGCCCTATGCCGTGCGGCAGGAGGGCGATGTGATTCCCTTTGATGGCTACCACACCTCCACCAGTACCCTCACCGGTCAGGGCACCTTCTCCATTACCTCCAGCTGCCCCGATGTGGAGCTGGCAGTTTCCGTGCTGGATTGGCGCTATTCCGAGGAAGGCTCCTTCCTGTTCAACTATGGCATCGAGGGCATCTCCTTTGAATATGATGCAAACGGCGAGCCACAGTACACCGACCTGATTGTCAAGAACGAAAACGGTCTCTCCGCCACCTGGCTGGCCGCCGTCTACATGGACGAATACGGCTATGTGGAGAAATACACCAAGTTCGACAGCCAGATGACCCAGCAGCAGCTGGAGGCCCGGGAGATCTGGAGCGACCATGTGGAATCTCTCTATGACCTGCCCAAGGCGCTGACCCTCACCGCCGAAGAATCCGAGCTGTTCTCCAAGAACATGGCCGATATTGCCTCCTACACCTCCGAGTCCATCCTCAAGATGCTCACCGGCGAAATGGACATCGACCAGGACTATGGCACCTTTGTAGACACCATCTACTCCATGGGCCTTCAGGACTGCATCGACTGCTATCAGGCCGCACTGACCCGCTACAACGCCCGCAGCGAGACTGCATAATTCCATCGTTTTATTCGCAGCTCCGGGAAGCACACCGCTTTCCGGGGCTGCTATTTTATATTTCGATTTCTCACATTTCATGTGCAAAGACGATTGCATTGTCCCAAGGTTCTGTGCTAAAATAAAAGCATCTTGCCAGCAGGAGGCATACCATGGACGATTCTCTATTCCAGCGCAAGGGGAGTATTCCGTTTTTACTACGGAACACTGCCATCTGTGCGTTTTCTCTTTTTATTTGGGCAATTCTTGTGCTTGTATTCACCCGATTCTCTCTGATGCTCGGCATTCTGGCAGTACTGATCGGCGGCACCGCTCTGACCCTTGTATTTCGGCATTTCTACGCCAAAACCATCAAGCTCACTCTGGAGCTGGATCGGGCCTGCCGCACCCGTCTGCTGGAGAAATACCTGGGCGGCGATGTTCCCCCGGCGGGTGATCTCACCGACGCCATGCCGGGCCTTGCCAGCGAATATTTTGCCGTTTCCATGCTCCAGTGCATTGACTTTTCCGGCTATCTACCCCAGTGCGGCAACGAGCATATCCCGCCCACGGAATTTCAAAAGGTGGACAACTGGATGCGGGAGGCCATTGCCGCCCATCTGGAGCCCATCTGCATCCCTTATTTCGTCCCCATGACCGACGGTATGATTACGCTGATTAACCTGCCCCAAATCCGCGAGGATGCCTTGGACGAAAGCTCCAGAGCGCAGATTGCCGCCATATGTGAGGGGCTCTCTGCGGCCATCGACGACCTCAAGCAGCACGGCCTGATCTGCGGCGCCGTGGTCAGCACCGTCTATCATGGTCGTGAGAATATTGTAAAAGCAAAAACCGAAGCCCAGGAGCTGACCTCCTATGCCGAGCTCATGGGCGACAGCAGCCCGGTTAAGAACGGCTATGACCATTCCGTGGTTCCCATGGATCTCAGCGACAAGCTGCTGCGCACCGACCTGGAAAAGAAATTTATGCAGGGCATCACCAACCGGAACTTCCCTCTGCTGGAGAAAACCATGGACAGCTTTGTGGATTTGGAGCTGCGGATTGCTCCCCGGTATCCCGACCTGGTAAAGCAGCACCTGGTTTCCCATATGGAGCAGATGCTCTCCGCCTTCTCCATCTCCGTGGTGGAATACGACGAAGCCGAGGCTCCGGTGGTGGCCCAGTACCGCGCCCTGTTGGAGCAGACCTCCGCCCAGCAGCTGCGGGAGCACTGCCTGCGGCTGATTGCGGCCTTGCAGGAGTATGTGGAATCCGGCAGCCGGGAGCACTCGGACAAGGTGGAGCGCGCCCTTCGATATATCGAGGAGAACTACGCCGATCCCGGCATCTGCGCGGATCGAATCGGTGACGCACTGGGCCTGTCCGCCTCCTATGTCAGCCGTCTTCTGCGGCAGAATACCGGTATGGGTGTGGTGGACTACATCCATGCCGCCCGTCTCAAAAAGGCAAAGGAGCTGCTGGCCTCCACGGATTTGTCGGTGGACGATATCGCCGTGCAGGTGGGATTCTCCAGCCGGTGGACCCTGACCCGCTCATTTAAGCGCTATGAGGAGACCACTCCCGGCGCTTATCGGGAGCAGCATCAGGCAGGGGCAGTTTCATAAAAAGAAGCGGATGTGTGACGATTTCTGCCCGATTTATGACCGGGCGCAGGATTTCACACATCCGTTTTTCGATAAAAATCCCCCGGCATCCGCTTTTGCGGCTTTTCACCACTCCCTCCCTGTGTTACACTGAGCTCAACCGGCCGACCCGCCGGAATTCCAACAAAGCACAAGGAGAAGATTACACATGAAAAAGAACTGTACGTTTGCTCTGCTGCTGGTGCTGGCCATGGTAATAACTTGTCTGGCCGGCTGCGGTTCCAACACCGCCGCCTCCGCATCGGCCCCGGCTGAGCAGTCCGCATCCGCCCCCGCAGAGTCCAAGGCCCCCGCAGCTCCCGAGGCCGCTTCCCAGGTTGAGGAGACCAGCACCCAGGAGCCCGGTTCCGCCACCACCGAAGGCCCCGCGGATTACACCGAGGCCAACGCCAACAACGATTACGACGGCTGGCGTGAAATGCTCAAAACCCTCCACACCGAGCTGCCTATTACCGATGAGCCCGTTACCCTGACCTATTTTCTGGGCTACGAAACCGCCGGTCTTACCTACATTGAAGACAGCAATCTGGAAAACCAGCAGGTATGGAAATGGCTGGCCGAGAACACCGGCGTAAAAATGGAGCTCACCGTGGTAGACAAGGCCAATGAGACCGACAAGTTCAACCTGATGATCGCCTCCGGCGATTACACCGATTTCATGAACATCTCCGATTACGCCGCAGGCCCTGAGGCTGCCCTGAATGAGGACATCATCATCGACCTGGGTGAGTATCTGGAAGACAATATGCCCAACTACTCCGAGATCATTCACGCAGACCAGAACGTATACTCCAAGGTACAGGACGCCGATATGTTCCTGTGCATCTACCCCATCAAGGATCAGAACGCCAACCCCGGCGGCATTGGTACCTTCGTCCGGATGGACTGGCTGGAGGATCTGGGACTGGACGTTCCCACCACCTATGACGAGCTCACCGATGTGCTCACCGCGTTCAAAAACGAAAAGGGCGCCATTGAGCCTATGAGCCTGTTCAACACCGTATCCATGCAGAACGGTCTGCTGATGGGCGGCTTCGGCTCCATGGCAGAGCTGAGTGCCAACGCCATGGGCACTGATTTTGCCGCTTCGTTCTATCAGGAGGACGGCAAGGTTGTCTACGGTGCCACCCAGGACGGCACCCGGAAATATCTCTCCTGGCTCCATCAGCTCTATGACCAGGGTCTCATCAACTTTGAGAATATGCAGAACCGCGACGTCAATCCCTTTGGCGATCTGAATGCCGGTGAAGCATCCCGGGGCGAGACCGGTTACATCTTCTCCAACCAGCCCTTTGGCGGAAACTACTCCACCATGGCAGCCCAGAACGGCGACGAGAACTGTAACTGGTGGCCCGTACAGGATGTCGCTGAGACCTCCGGCCAGACCATCCCCTTCTATGAGGAGACTTCCATGGTTGACACCACCGGCGCTGCAAAAATCTCCATCTCCTCTCAGTGCGAGAATGTGGAAACTGCCCTTCAGTTCCTGGATTACGGCTACAGCTATGAGGGCGGCCTGCTCTACAACTACGGCTTTGAGGAAGGCTCCGGCCACGACGTCGAGACCTGGTACTATGACGACAATGGCGAGCCCATGTTTGACGGTGATGCCCTGCTGAGTGTTGCAGAATCCACCAACCTGGCATCCGGCGTGGTTGCCACCAAGGATCTGGCCGGTGTGGTCTATGATACCCGCCTGTCCTTTGAGTTTGGTGAGCGTGAACTTTCCTGCTTCGACGCGTGGAGCACCAACAAGAATGGCAGCAACAACCTGGGCTCTGACGTGGTGCTGACCTCCGAGGAATCCACCGAGGCTTCCGCCATCTACTCCGACATCATCACTCATGTTGCAACCTCCGCCCTGCAGTTCATCAACGGCGCGCAGGATGTGGACGACGATGCAGTATGGAATTCCTATGTCAAGAGCATTGAGGATATGAACATTGATGGTCTCACCGAGATTATCCAGACCGCTTACGACCGCGTCAACTAATCCATAAAAACCGCAGAATCACTGCGTTTCATTTGAAAAGAAATCAAGGAGGCAAACCATATGAAATTCGAGGGTACTTACACATACCTCATGGAAACCCCCAGCGGAAAGCGCGAAACCAAGGTAGCCATTCGCAAGGGTGCCCGTGCCTACGAGGGCGAGCTCATCGCTTCCCACGGCGGCTGCGAACTGCTGGAAAATGTCTGCGTCCACGGCGATACCATCTCCTTTGAGGCTCAGGTCGGCCCCGCCCACCAGCGTCTGGAGATTACTCTGGGCGAAAATCCCACCGGCACTGTTCTGATCTATCAGGACAACGGTGAGAACATCACCACCCAGCTGGAGGGTCTGACCTTTACCCCCCACAAGCGCCGTGCGCTGATTCTCTACGCAACCATGACCAAGAACACCGAGCGCATTGCCTTCTCCATGAAGGACGGCTTTGAGGCCTGCGGCTGGGAGTGCAACTGCTACCGTCTGAAGAAGTCCAACAAGTGGGCTGAGATTCAGGACAACCTGTATTTCGAGGATTACGACGTGGTTTGCCTGGGTTCCCCCATTGTGGCAGGCTATCCTCTGACCATCATCAACAAGCTGTTCTCCCTGGGCGCAGGCGGCGAGCTGGAGAACAACGTTCAGAAGATGGTCGATGCAGGCGGCGGCTTCAAGATGACCTCTGAAACCATGGGCGGTGGCCCCGGCGGCGTGGGCGGAACCGAAGGCCCTGGCGGTCCCGGTGGTCCTGGCGGTCCCGGTGGCCCTGGTGGTCCCGGTGGCCCCGGTGGCGATCCCGGTGCTCCCGGTGCAAACGGCGGCCCCGTATTCCGGCGCAGAAATTGCAGCTATCCCGGCGGCCCTGTTCGTGACAACTATCAGCCTCTGGGTGTTGTGTTCACCACTTACGGCGGCGGCTTCTACGGCTCCGGCGAAAGTGAGGCAACCCTGTCCGCACTGAAGCTGTTCCTGGAGCTCCAGAATGTCAGCGTTGTGGGTACCTTCGCTTGCTGCGGCAAGGAGTTCGGCCCCGCAGGTCTTGACAAGGGCCAGAAGCCCAACATCATGGGCATGGGCAGCATCCAGGATCCCGAGTACTACGAAACCGCAAGCGGTACCGTACAGGGCTCCTACTTCTTCCACAACCAGATGTGGAACCATCCCAACGAGCGTGATCTGAACAAGGCCAAGTACCTGGTGATGGATCTGGTGGAGGACTACTTCATGACTTTTGACGGCCAGCGCGGCTTCGTCAATAGTAAGTACGTCTCCATTTCCTGATTACAGCACAAAAAATGGCGTAACCGCAATGGTTACGCCATTTTTTGATTCTCTATGAATTATCCCAGCAGCGCTCTTGTCTCCTCCGCATTAGCAAAGATCTCCTGCTGGAGGGCGGTCAAGCCGTCAAACCGCTTTTCGCCCCGGAGCCGCTGATAGAAATCCACCCGGATATGCTGGCCATAGAGGTCGCCCTCAAAGTCCAGAATCCAGGGTTCCACGGTAACGAGATTGGACTCTCCAACCGTAGGCCGAACGCCCACATTGGTCACTGCCAGCTTTTCGCTTCCGTCCGGCAGAATTACCTTGGTGGCATAAACGCCGAACGCCGGAGTCAAAACGCCCTCGGGAATCAACAGGTTTGCAGTGGGAACGCCGATGGTGCGCCCCAGCTGCCGCCCATGTACCACCTCGCCGGACAGGCAATGGGGATGGCCCAGGAAGCGCATGGCCTCCTGCATCTCTCCCTGCTCCAGAAGCCCTCGAATATAGGTAGAGCTCACTGTCACGCCGTCCAGAGTCACCTTGGGCAGCACATCGCAGCCGATGCCCAGCTCCCGGCACTTTTCCTGGAGCCGCTGGGGATTGCCTGCGCCTTTATCGCCGAAATGGAAGTCATAGCCGCAGACCAGATGTCGGGCCCCCAGCTGACGGTATAGATAATCTTCCACGAACACGTCCCAGGGCATATGCATCATGGACTCGTCAAAATGCGCCAGGATCACGTCCGAAATGCCAAAGCAGCGATTCAGAAGCTCCTCCCGATCCTCCACGGAATTAATCAGCGGAACCTTCGCTCCAGCCACCAGATTGTCGGGGTGGAGGTCAAAGCTCATTACCGCAGGCGTCAAATTCCAATCTTCCGCCCGTTTCCGCGCCATTTCCAGCAGGCTGGCATGCCCCAGATGGATCCCGTCGAAGAATCCCAGAGCAATTACACGACCTTCTATTTCCTTCAACCTTCCTTCACCTCGAAAAAACTTTTCACCGTCCGCAGCACGCCGCTCTGGCATTGGCCCAGCATTAAGAACTCATTGCCGGGGCCATAGACCCGATAGCTTCCGTCCGGCATTCCCGGTATCGCATTTTCCGCGCCGTTTTTGCAGCGCAGGGTCTCTTTCTCCCCCAAATACAGGGCCGGATACTGAGAAAACAGGCTGTCCACCGGACGAAGCAGCGCCATATGGGTTTCCTGCTCCCGTGCCGTCTGAATCTCCTCCATGGTGACGCACGCGTCAATGTAGAATCTCCCGGCCCGGGTTCGCCGCAAAGACGACAGGCAGCCGCCCACGCCCAATGCCGCACCAATATCATGGCACAGAGTGCGAATATACGTTCCCTTGGAGCAAACCACACGCAGCCGTGCGGTTTTTCCGTCGTATTCCTGTAGCTCCAGCTGATGAATCACGATGTTTCGGGGCTTTCGCTCCACACTCTGGCCCTTCCGCGCCAGTTCATAGAGCTTTCGCCCGTCGATTTTCACCGCGGAATACATGGGCGGAACCTGCTGCTGGGGGCCCATAAACTGCGCCAACACGGTTTCCAGCTGCTCTCTGGATACGTTTGCCGGCTTCTGCTCCAGCACTTCGCCGGTGATATCCTGAGTATTGGTCACCGTGCCCAGGAGCAGCTCTGCCACGTATTCCTTTTCGTCATTCTCGCACAGCTCCACCGCCCGGGTACCACGGCCCAAAAACACAGCCAAAACTCCCGTGGCCATGGGATCCAATGTGCCGGAATGCCCGATGCGTCGCTGCTGATAAATGCCCCGGAGCTTTGCCACCACATCGTGGGACGTCCACCCCTGGGGCTTATCCACTAAAATGATCCCGTTCATCCCAGCTCCACGCCGCTGTGGGCGATCGCCTCCAGAATGCGTTTCTTTGCCTGCTCGGGGCCGTCCGGATCCGATGCACCGGCCGCCGCTTTATGGCCGCCGCCGCCCAGCTCCGCGCAGATGTCCGAAGCATTATAATCCTCGCCGGTGCGCAGCGAAATCTTCGCACCGCCCTCTTTCAGCTCCTGGATCATCACGCCAATCTGAACCCCTTCAATGCCCCGGGCAAAGCCGGAGATATCGTCGGTGTCGTTGCTGTCCGCACCGACCCGGTTGAGCAGCGCCTGAGTCATGGTGCAAACCCCCACCAGACCGCCTGCATAGAACTCTACGGACTCGGTGAGCGCCGCCTCCAACCGCAACCGGGCGATGGTCTTGGTGCCAAACATCACCTTGTTAATGGGATAGGTGTCCGCGCCCAGATCCTTGAGCTCCGCCGCCACACGCAGAGTATTGCCGGTGACGTTGGAATACTGGAAGCAGCCGGTATCCGTAGAAATCGCCAGATACAGCGCCTCTGCCATGGTCTTGTCCACCGGGCCCAGGAGCTTTAGGATCTCCAGGAGCAATTCACCGCAGGCCGCGCACTGGGGCTGCACATTGGTGAATTCCGCATAGCCCTCGTTGGACATATGGTGGTCGATGGACAGGACGGTTTTCCCGGCGAACTGCGCCCCGTTCATGGGCAGCAGATTCTCCGTTGCCATATCCACCGAAACAATGGTTGCCTGCTCCGGCACGGTTTCCGTCTCCATGCCCTCAAGATAGGGCAGGAAGCGGCTGGTGGTCTGGGGATTTTCCCAGATCACCGCCTCCTTGCCAATGGCCCGAAGTCCACGGCACAGGGCAGCGGCACTTCCCACCGCGTCACCGTCCGGGCGGCGATGGTTGAGGATCAGATAATGGTCATGGCTGCGAAGAAACTCAGCCGTTTCCCTGTTCGTCATTGTTTTCATCATTGGGTTCATCCTCAGGTAGATCCAGTTTGGACAGAATCTCAAAAATTCTGGTACCGTGTTCAATGGAGTGATCCTCCTCGAAGACCAGCTCCGGTGTATAGCGCAGCTGCAAAGATGCCCCCAGCTGCCGCCGGAGGAATCCCCCGGCGGATTTGAGGCCCTTGAGCACTTCTTTGCTGCGGGACTTATCGTATACGCTCACATAGACCTTGGCCGTCCGGAGATCCGACGCCGTATCCACGGCAGTGATCGTGATCATTCCCTGAACTCTGGGGTCCTTGAGCGAACGAATGGATGTGCTCAGCTCCCGCATAATTTCTTCGTTAATGCGTCCGATTCGGCTGGATGCCATATGCGTCCCTCCTTATATCAGTCCTTGATCTGCTCCATGACAAAGCACTCAAAGACGTCGCCTTCCTTGATATCGTTAAACTTGTCGATGGTCATGCCGCACTCAAAGCCGGTGGTAACCTCCTTGACGGAATCCTTGAACCGCTGCAGGGAGCCCAGCTCGCCCTCGTGTACCACAATGCCGTCACGCACTACGCGCACGCTGCCATCCCGCTGAATCTTGCCGTCGTTGACATAGCAGCCTGCAACCGTACCAACCGAGGAGACTTTGTAGGTCTGGCGAACAGTGGCATGGCCCACCACGACTTCCTTGAACTTGGGATCCAGCATACCCTTCATGGCCTGCTCCACTTCCTCAATGCACTCGTAGATGATCCGATAGGTACGGATTTCTACCCCTGCGCGGGTTGCAGCAGCCGCAGCAGCGGCCTCAGGCCGGACATTAAAGCCAACAATGATTGCACTGGAGGTGGAAGCCAGCAGCACGTCGGACTCGTTCACTGCGCCGACGCCGGAGTGGATCACCTTGACCTGAACCTCATCATTACTGAGCTTCAGCAGGCTTGCCTTGACAGCCTCGGCAGAGCCCTGAACGTCTGCCTTGACGATGATGTTCAGCGCCTTCATGTTGCCCTCCTGCATATGAGCAAACAGGTTCTCCAGGGTAACGGAGCCGCTGAGGTTCTTCACCTTGGAATCCTTCTCGGCCTGCTTTCTCTCCTCGGCCAGCTGACGTGCCATACGCTCGTCGGCTACGGCATTGAAGGTATCGCCTGCCTGAGGCACCTCTGCCATACCGATGATCTCCACCGGTACAGAGGGGCCAGCGGTCTTAATGGTTCTGCCGCGATAGTCGGTCATAGCACGGACGCGGCCCACCGCAGTACCGGCGATGATCACATCGCCCTGCTTCAGAGTACCGTTCTGCACCAGCAGGGTGGATACGGGGCCGCGGCCCTTATCAAGACGGGCCTCGATAACGGTACCGGAAGCCTCACGGTTGGGGTTGGCCTTCAGCTCGCGCATTTCTGCGGTGAGGACAACCATCTCCAGCAGCTCCTGTACGCCCATACCGGTCTTGGCGGAAATCTCGCACATGATGGTGTCGCCGCCGTATTCCTCGGGGATCAGGTCGTACTTCATGATCTCCTGCTTGATCCGCTCGGGGTTTGCGCCGGGCAGATCCATCTTGTTGATGGCAACGATGATCGGAATCTCCGCAGCCTTGGCATGGTTGATGGACTCTACGGTCTGGGGCATAATGCCGTCGTCCGCTGCCACCACCAGAATTGCCACGTCGGTGCACATGGCGCCGCGGGCACGCATAGAGGTAAATGCCTCATGGCCCGGGGTATCCAGGAAGGTGATGGTGCTGCCATTCACATCTACCTGATACGCGCCGATGGCCTGGGTAATGCCGCCTGCCTCGCCGGATGCAACATGGGCCTTCCGCACGTAGTCGAGAAGGCTGGTCTTGCCGTGGTCAACGTGACCCATGACCACAACGACGGGAGGCCGGTTCTCCAGCTCATCCTCGGTGTCCACATGGTCGTTGATCAGGCGCTCCTCGGTGGTGACGATGACTTCCTTCTCCACCTTGCAGCCCATTTCCTCAGCGATAATCGCAGCAGTCTCGTAGTCGATGACCTCGGAAACGGAAGCCATAATGCCGTTCTTAATCAGGCAGCGAACCACCTCGGCGCCGGTCTTCTTCATCCGGGAAGCCAGCTCGCCAACGCTGATCTCGTCGGGAATGGAAACCTTCACAGGCGCCTTCTTGGCGATCTCCAGCTGGAGCCGGCGCATCTTCTCCTGCTCCTCATTGCGGCGCTTGTTTCCAAAGTTGCCGCCGCGCTTGTTGTTTTTATTGCCTACACGAACCTTCTTGCTGGTGTACTTCTGAGCCTTCTCGGGCACCAGTTCGTCCACGCGGTCATCAAACCGGTCGGCATTAACGGTGACGCGACTGGTATCCACCACCCGGCGTTCCTTCTTCCGCTTGGGCTGCTGGCCGCTCTGGGCGTTGTTATTGTTATTATTGTTGTTATTCTGCGCCGAAGCATTCTGGGGCTGCTGGGGGCGGTTCTGCCCACCCTGCTGCCGGGGCTGCTGATTGTTCTGGCCGCCCTGCTGCGGACGCTTGCCGCCATTTGCCGCAGGCTGATTCTTCTGAGGCTGCTGAGGCTTATTCTCTGCCTTGGGCTGCTCCTTCTTGGCGGGAGCATCCTCCACCACCAGAAGATCGGGGTTGTCCTGGGTCTGCTGCATCCGGGCCGCGAACACTTCCTCGATGGAATCAATCTGATTCTCCTTGGTGATGAGGTCAAACACCAGGTTCAGCTGATCGTCGGAGAGCACCTGCGCGCTGGACTTGGGCGCCTCAAAATGCTCCGTCACCATGTTCATCACGCTCTTGGTGGGCATATCGAAATCCTTTGCCACTTCTCGAATCTTATATTTCACGAAACTGCTCATAGAGCCACCTCCAAATACTAATCTATCGTTTCCCTTTTTTCCTCTGTGCGCGCCGCTTTTCGGACTGACGCTGCTTCATGGCTGCCGCCTTTTCCTTTACCGCGGTCAGCTGCTCCTGATAGCGCTCCGGCTCACCCAGGGTTTCCAAAAACCGCTGGGCCAGAAATACGTCGGTCAGCGCCGCAATTGCCACGGAGGTTCTGCCGAATACTGCGCCTAAGGCGTCCTTATCCGCGTCGATCACCGCCACAGGGCTACTGTGGAGGGCTGCGAAGGACTGCGCCCGGCGAACCGTATGCCCTGCGGCATCGGATGCAAGGATGATGAGCCTTGCTTTGCCTGCCCGGGCCACTGCGCCAACCGGCTCCTCGCCCAGTTCAATATTACCGCCCTTTTGGGAAATTCCCAGAAGTCCCAGGGCCTTCTCATGCATCATCGGTCGCCTCCATCTGCTGCTCCAGCTGCTGGAGAACCTCCGGCGGAATGGTGGTTTCAAATCCCCGGGCCAGCGCACCGGACTTAATGGCACGGCGCAGGCACTCCTTGCTGGGGCACACATAGGCACCGCGTCCCGGCGCCTTGCCCCGAAGGTCAATGGAAATCACGCCTTCCGGGGATTTTACCACCCGCACAAGTTCTTTCTTCGGTTTCATTTCCCGGCAGCCAACACACTGCCGCATTGGGATTTTTTTCATAACACACCTCTTTCGGAATCACAGCGCACAGGAGGTAACATCAATCCTCCAGCGTTACCAGGTTGTCCTCGGGCTCCTGCTCGTTCTGGGCAGGCTTTTCCTCAGGCTGGAGATTTTCTTCTTCCTCCTCCAGTTCTTCCGCAGCGGACTTGGACTTGATGTCGATTTTATAACCGGTGAGGCGGGCTGCCAGACGGGCATTCTGTCCTTCCTTGCCAATGGCCAGGGACAGCTGATCGTCGGGCACGATCACACGGCAGTTCTTGGTACCGGGATAGGTGACAACCTGGAGCACGTCGGCAGGAGACAGGGCAGCTGCCACAAACTCGGCGGGATCCTCGGAATACTTGATGATGTCCATCTTCTCGCCGCCCAGCTCATCTACCACTGCGCCAACACGTCCGCCTCTGGGGCCAACACAGGTGCCAACGGGATCAATATCCGGATCGGATGCCCATACAGCCAGCTTGGTACGGCTGCCTGCTTCCCGGGCAATGGAGCGAATCTCCACAGTGCCGTCGGAAATCTCGGGAACCTCCAGCTCAAACAGCCGCTTCACCAGACCGGGATGCGTTCGGGATACCATCATCTGCGCACCATGGGCAGACTTACGAACGTCTACCACATAAACGCGAATGGTGTCGCCCTCAACCCATTCTTCGCCGGGAACCTGCTCGCTCTGGCTGAGATAAGCGTCCATCTTGTCGCTGCCAGTGCCGATGCGAACGGTAATGCCGCCGTTGACCGGATCAATCCGCAGCACGGTGCCGGTGAGCATTTCATGGGACTTGGAGGTGAATCTGCCATAAGTGGCCTCACGCTCAGCCTCACGAATGCCCTGAATGATAACGCCCTTGGCGGTCTGGGCTGCAATACGGCCAAACTGCTTTGCCTTGGTTTCCACTTCCACCAGGTCGCCCTCAACGGCGCCGGGCATATACTTCTGCGCCTCGGCAACGGAGATTTCGGTGGCGGGGAACTGAACCTCCTCCACCACTTCCTTCTGGGCAAACAGCTTCATCTCGCCGTCGATGATGTTGACGGTAACGTTCTCGGTGTAGCCGGTGTGATCCTTTTTATAAGCAGCCAGCAGCGCCTGGGTGATCTTGTCCAGCATGTACTCCTTGGGGATGCCCTTTTCCTTTTCCAACTGGTCCAGTGCTCCCATAATTTCGGCGTTCATTTTTCAAATTCCTCCAATCAAAACTCGGCATAGAGCCGCACCATGGCAGTCTCTTCCGGCGTAAATGTCATTGCTTCTTCGCCCACTTCCAGGGAAATGGTGCCGTCCTGATAATCCTTCAGGACACCAATATATTCTTTCCGTCCGTCTCTGGGACGATACAGCCGCAGGAGCACCTTGCTCCCGAGAAACTGCTGAAAATCCCCGGGGCGCTTGAGTACACGCTCACAGCCCGCCGAACAGACCTCAAAGGTGTAGCTGTCGGGAATGGGGTCTTCCTCGTCCAAAATGGGATCCAATGCCCGGGATACGTTTTCGCAATCGGAGATATCCACCGGACCGTCCTTGTCGATATAGACCCGCAGGAACCAATCGGCGCCCTCACGGACATATTCCACGTCCCAAATGCGCAGTCCAAACTGCTCGGCCACCGGCTGGGCCAGCTTCCAAACTCGATCTGTGATCTTACTCATAATGCCCCCCTAATCAGCAAGAGAGAGTGGACCACCCGGCCCACTCTCTGAGACTAACATACTTACATGGATGATTATAGCACGGTGTGCTTGAATTTGCAAGGGTTTTCCCGGATTCTCCGAAAAAAACTATCAGAGTTCCCCGGATGCATGGCGAGTGACATGGCAGCTCATGTTCACCACGCAGGGCAACCCGGCAATATGGGTGGCGTAGGGACGGATCCGCACCGCCAGCGCCGTGATTCTGCCGCCCATGCCCTGAGGGCCGATGCCAAGGCGGTTGATATGCTCCAGCAGCGCCTGTTCCTTCTCCCCGTAGAATTCGTCGGGATTGGGGGTATCCACGGGCATCATCAGCGCCTTCTTCGCCTCCAGCGCGCACTGCTCAATGGTGCCGCCCAGTCCAACGCCCACGATCACCGGCGGGCAGGGATTGGAACCGGCGGTGGATACGCTGGAGACAATCCAGTCCTCAATGTCCTGCCAGCTGGCCGCAGGGGTGAACATCCGCATGGCGGACATATTCTCACTGCCAAAGCCCTTGGGCGCCACCGTGATATGGAAGCCGTCGCCGGGCACGATGGTGGTATGGATCACTGCCGGGGTATTATCCCCGGTGTTCTGCCGCCGCAGGGGATCACCCACCACGGAGCAGCGGAGGAAGCCGTTCAGATAGCCGTTGTGAACGCCCAGATGAATGGCGTCGTTCAGACTGCCACCGGTAATGTGCACCTCCTGGCCGATCTCCAAAAACACCACCGCCATGCCGGTGTCCTGGCAGATGGGCACGCCCTTTTCCCTGGCCATCTGAAAATTCGTCACAATATCCTGGAGAATGCCCTTACCGACGGGACTCTCCTCCTTTTTCTCCGCCTGCTCGATCACCCGGCACAGGTCATCCGGCAAAACCGTCGCCGCCTGAATGCACAGCCGCTCCACCAAGGCGGAAATATCCGCGCAGGAAATCTCTCTCATCTCAGACGCACTTCCTTCCCAAAGAATAGACCCCTTCGATCCGGGTCTCCAGCTCCAGCGGATCGCCGGTGGCCAGCACCAGATCCGCATCTTTTCCAACTTCCAGGCTGCCGATTTGCTTGTCCAGTCCCGCAATTCTGGCAGGCTGAATGGTAATGGCCGCCAATGCCTCCTGCCGCGTCAAACCCGAGCGCATAGCCATGGCCGCGCAGAGGGGCAGATATTGCAGAGGCGTTTCCGGATGGTCGGTGCAAATGGAGCACAGAACGTCCTGATGGGTCAGCACCACCGGCCCGGAAAAGCTCATGTTCCGCAGCTCCGGCTTGCAGCGATCCAGCAGATTCGGGCCGGTCACCACCCTGGCCTGCTCCTGAGCCATAATATCCGGAGCCAGATACGCCTCGGTGCCGTGGATGATCACATAGTCCAGGTCAAATTCCTTTGCAATCCGGATGGCGGTAAAAATATCGTCCAGCCGATGGGCATGGAAATGGGCCTGAATCTCCCGATTTAATACCGGCACCAGTGCTTCCAGCTTCATGTCGAAATCCGGAGCATCGAATTCCGGATCCTCCTGGGCCAGCTGCTGCTTCATCCGGTACTCCTGGGCTTTCCGGAGATTCTCCCGGATCAATGCCGCCGTAGCCATACGGGTCACCGGCGTTTCGTCCCGGTCATTGTACGTGGACTTCGGATTTTCCCCCAGGGCAAACTTCATGGCAACCGGCGCTTTCAGGATCATGTCGTCAATGCGCCGTCCATAGGTTCGAATGGCCGCCGCCTGCCCCGCAATGGGATTGGCAGAACCCGGAGCCACGATCACCGCAGTCACGCCGCCGTTCCTGGCCTCTTCAAAGGTGCGGTCCATGGGATTGATGCCGTCGATCACCCGCAGCTGCGGGGTAATGGGATCGGTGGACTCGTTGCAGTCCTCGGCTTCAAAGCCCACCCCGTCGCCAAACAGGCCCAGATGGGTGTGGATATCCACAAAGCCGGGCAGCAGCCATTTGCCGCCCGCATCCAAGACTTCTTCTCCGTCCTTGGGCACATACTGCTCCATAGGGCCCATTTCCTCAATGGCAGCGCCAAACCGCAGGTAGCCGTCCGCAATGGTTTTTCCCACCACGGGTTCAATGTATGCATGGGTGATGACCATAGTATTCTCCTATTCCACAAAAAAATCAGAGGCCGGAGGATTTCCTCCGGCCTCCGCGAAATCACAATATGGATTGCAATATCAACGAAACAAATTAGGTAGCATGGCAATTCACGGAGTGCATGAATCTGTTCCGTTCTGGGACAATTCCGAGCAAATCGGCAAGAGCATTCAGCCAAAGATTTTGTGTGCGGAAAAAGACGTTTTCCTGCAGGAATACTTTGTGTATTTCAAGGGGAAACGACGTATTTCCGGCGTAAAAGATTAGCTGAAGGCCGCAGACGCATTTGTTCGGTGTTGTCCCCAAAGCATTAACCTCTGCGACGTCTCCGTCCGCCGCCGGCAGCAGCGCCGCCCTCTGCACCGAAGGAACCTACGGGCACGGGATCGGAAGGCGTTCTGGGCTTTACGGGTCCGCCATACTTCTTGATGGCGCCGTTGGGACAGGAGGCAATGAATGCCTCGGTCTTCAGGCCGCTCTCGTCCTTGATGACGCTGATCATGCCTTCGCCGCCGACCACTGCACCGGCAGGGCAAGCCTTGAGGCAAGCCCCGTTACCCTTGCAGACAGCGGGATCAATGTACAGGCTGTAGTAGCACTTGAGGGCAGTGCAGCGATGACGGCGTACATGGAGATCCCACTCCTCGGCGTTCTGCTCGAGGGAGGTGAGGATCAGCGTAGCCACCTTCTGGGTGTTGGGGCAGCCCACGGTCTTCATGGCAACCAGGGTCTCCTTCATGACATCCAGATCATCGGCACCCGACTGACCGTTCATAATGCCCTCCAGCATCAGCTGGAGCTGCCACAGACCGTCACGGCACATCACGCTCTTGCCGCAAGCCTCGGCACGAGCAGCCTTGACCATATCCAGGCACCATGCCACAGGGCAAGTGGTTTCATTGGCAGCAACGGGAGCCTCGGGGAGCTTGGCTGCACGCTCCAGGCACTTTTCCTTATTCGCAGCCAAAAGATTCTTATCAATCATCGAATAACCCTCCCTTATCTCTTGCTGTAAGCGTTGAAGTTTTCAACCTTCCGGATGGGCACACGCAGGTCGCACTGCAGGCAGCGGCCAGCCTCGCACTGTGCCATCTCGCAGGTGAAGTTGTTATCAACCTTATCCCACAGATGCTCGGGGCTCATACGGGTTTCGGGATCCACCACAATGGTGTCCACTCTGGGCTCGAGACCGAAGCCCTTGATGGGGCCGAGCTCGGGGTTGAGGGTACGCTCTACCAGAGTTTCGTCAATCTTACCCTCACCGCCCAGGTACTGGTCGATGACGGTGGTAACCTCGCGGGCGCCGGCAATGGCGTCGATGACGAACTTGGTGCCGGTGATGACATCGCCAGCGGTAAATACGCCGGGGATGGAGGTCTTAAAGCCGGACTTGCCGGTTTCGGGGTCGATGGGATAGCCAAAGCGGTTGAGCTCCAGACCAAAGGCATCGGTGAGGCCGGTCACCTGGCCGGAAGCGAATACCACGGAGTCGCACTCCAGAACCTTGGTGGAATCGGGAACCTGATTCTCCACCAGGTTGCGGTTCTCGTCGAAGTAGAAGCTCTCCACCTCGTGGACGCGCAGACCGGTCACCTGCTCCTCGGTGCCCTCAATGGCCTCGTTGGAGTGGCCGTCATAGAATTTAACGCCCTCTTCCTTGGCTTCCTTGATCTCCTGCTTGTCAGCCAGCATCTTCTCGCCCTTCTCCAGGCACACGATGTTGACCTCGCAGCCCATGCGGCGCAGGGTACGGGCGCAGTCGATGGAGACATTGCCGCCGCCGATGATGCAGACCTTCTTGCCCAGATCCAGCTTCATCTCGTAGCCGGGAACGGCCAGCTTCAGGCGGTTGTCCTTCAGCAGCTGAACAGCGGTGTAGACGTTGCGGAAATTGGAGCCGGGCAGGTAGCCAAGCTTCTTACCAACGGAGGTACCGATGGTAACCAGCACGGCGTCGTAATCCTTCTTGAGCTCAGCGACGTTCTCAACGGGAGAGTTCACCAGCAGCTTTACGCCGATATCGGTGATGTCCTTGATCTCCTTGGCAACGTCGGCGCCGGGAATACGGAACTCGGGCATACCCTTGGCCATATGTCCGCCAGCGATGGGATCCTTCTCATAAACGGTCACATCGTGACCCAGCTTCTTGAGGTAATATGCAGCAGTCATGCCGCAGGGGCCGCCGCCGACCACGGCAATCTTCTTGCCGGTCTCGGGATTCTGGAAGCCCTTTGCCTTCCAGAACTGCTCCTCATCATGCTCGGCAGCAAAACGCTTCATGGAGCAGATGGAGATGGCACGGTTGAGCTTCTCACGCTTGCAGGCAGTCTCACAGCGATGGTTGCAGACATAGCCCAGAGCGTGGGGGAAAGGAACCTTCTCGTGCATGACGGCGTGAGCCTCGGCATACTTGCCCTGGGCAATAAAACGCAGGAATGCAGGAATATCAATATGGGCAGGGCAATCAGCACGGCAGGGTACCAGCGCCTGCTCACGGGGCAGATCACTGCGGAACAGCCCCTCCATATCCACCAGAGCACCGGTGGGACAGACTTCGACACAGGCAGAGCAGAACCGGCACTCGGACTGGTTCAGCGGCAGGTCGTCGGGAGTGGAGATATAGGTCTCCATGCCCTTCTTCTGATAGTCAATGGCGCCAACCTTACGCAGGCTGCCGCAGGCACGGACGCAGCGGCCGCACTGAATGCAGCGGTCGTTCTCACGGATAATCACCGGGGTGCCGGTGCCGATCTTCAGTGTGGTCTTCTCGGGGAACTCGTCCTTCATGCGGGCATGGAGAACGCCCAGGTACTGCCACATAGCCTGAAGCTCGCAGTTGCCGTAGGCACGGCAGCCGGTGCAGTCGTGGGGATGGCCGGCCATGATGAGCTCCAGCGCGATCTTCCGCAGCTGGGACAGTTGCTCGGTCTTGGTATGTACCTTCATACCTTCCTGAACCTCGGTTACGCAGGAGGATACAGGTGCCTCCTGCCCGTCGATCTCCACCACGCACATCTTACATCCGCCGGTGGCAGGCAGATCGGGATGGGAACACAGATGCGGGATATAGATGCCCGCGGCCAGAGAGGCTTCCAGTACGCTCATGCCCTCTTCGGCCTGGATTTCGGTGCCATCTATAAACAAAGAAATTTTGCCCATTTGCTTAAACTCCCTTATATAGATTGTTGCATTGCCCCGGGAACTACCCGAGACAGCCCACCCCCTCCGGGTAGGCGCTTCTTAACGTATTGTACCACACCGCATCCCGCCATTCAACCGTTTTTTCACGTTTCTTTGACTGGAAATTCCGCCAAATTCCGTGTTTTTTATGGTTTGTTGAAACTAATTTTTCAATTTTTGATCGTTAACGTTCCCTACGCTTTCGACTTTTCTCCACACACCAGCCCAAAAGCAGCACGCAGGCGATCACCCCCAGCACCACCCCCAGCAGGATGAATTTGCCGTGATCCTTCGGCTGCTGATTTTGCATTTCCTCCCCATCGGACAGGAATCCGGGCGCTATGGTGATCTCCGGCAGGGCATAACCGTACTCCACCGACATGGCCTCTACGCTTTTCTCGTCCCAACTCTCCGTCAGCGCCTGCCACTGGGCCTGACTGCCCCGGAACTCCACCTGCTCCAGCTGCTCGCAGTTTTGCAGCGCCGTTTTGTCCAGCTCCCGCAGTCCTTCCGGCAGAGAAATATAACGGAGGCTGCTGCACTCGGAAAACGCATCAATGCTGATCTTGCGGACGGAATCCGGCAGCGTGATTTCCTCCAAGGCAGTGCAATAATGAAACGCTATGCTTCCAATCATCTCCAGCGTCTCCGGCAGCTCCACATGCTTGAGCTTATCGCAACCATAAAAGCAGGCGAGGCTGATGGCCGTCAGCCCCTCGGGCAAACGAACCGTTTCTATGCCGCTGTTTTCAAAGGCTGACTGTCCCAACGTGCTCAGGTTCTCCGGCAATATGGCTTCTTTCAGGCTTCGGCAAGTGAAAAATGCATGGTCGCCAATTTTCTCCAGATCTGCATTCCATTTGACCGTTTCCAGGGCAGTACAGCCGGAAAACGCCATTGCTTCAATGGTTTTCAGCTGCTCCGGCAAGATAATTTCCTGTAAATTTTTCCGATCTACAAATACCCCTTTGCCAATGACAGTGGTATCCTCCGGCAGTTCTACCGTTCCTTCCGCCCGCAGGGCATAGCAGAGGATTGTGTCTTCCTCTTTTCGCCGCATCAGAAAATCGCCGTCCATCCAGTAATACGGGTTGTCCTCGGAGACGGTCAGGGAGTCCAGCTGCATCCCGAAAAACGTATCCGCAGTCACATCTACCAACGATGCCGGAAGATGCAGGCTTTGAATCCCGCTTCCGTTAAACTCCCAGTCATCTATGCCGATCAAGCCCTCCGGCAGCGTAAGCTCCGTAAGGCTCTGGCAATTCGTAAAGTCGCCGCCGCTGATATACTGGATGCTTCCCGGCAGCGTTACCTCCCGCAGTGCCGTACAGTTCACAAAGCAGCCCGATATGGACGTTACGCCCTCCGGCAGCGTCACCGTTTCCAGGGCGGGGCACTCCTGAAACACACTGTCCAGCACCTTCACGCCCTCGGGGATCTCCACCGATTGGAGCTCCGTGCACTCTATAAAGGTTCCGCTCCACTTTTCACAGCCCCCGGACAGACGGGCATACACCACCGGTGTTCCCACAAAGGCATTCGATCCCACCTGAGTAATGGTATCCGGCAAGTACACTTCCGTCAATCCTGTATCCCAAAACGCCCCGTCCTGAATGGTCCGCAGGCTTTCCGGCAGCGAGATTTCCGTCAGCGCGCTGCATCCCCAAAAGCAGGAATTTGCAATTGTCGTAAGTCCATCCGGCAGACGAACGCTGCCCAGCGCCGTGCAGCCTTGAAAACAACCATCGCCGATTTCCGTCACCGCATCCGGAATTGTAACCTCCTCCAAAGCCGTGCAGCCGTCAAACGCATTTTTGCCCAGTCTTGTCACGTCCGTACCGATGGAAACCCACTGTAAATTTTCGCACTCCCTCATCGCTCCATCCCCAAGGTTTGTAACCCCCGGCTCCAGCACCAGCGTGGTGATTTCATCCCGGCTGTCTGACCAAGGTGCCTGATCTATGTAGTTGTGCATCTCCCCGGTGCCGGAAATGGTCAGCACCCCGTCCTCCAACTGCCAGCTGATATTCACGCCGCAGCTTCCGGAGGTCTCTTTTTCCGCTGCACCGCAGGGCAGCAACAGCACCGCCAGCAGTGCCAGCAGCATTCCAATTCGTTTCATAGGCGCTCCTTCCCCGGTTTTCCATTTTTCTTCCGGTTCCAACATACCATGAATTGGATGGAAGTGCAAGAGAAACGCCCCGGAGGACTGCATTCCGCATCCCCCAGGGCTGTTTTCGCGATTGTTTTTTACTCACTGACCGTGCTGTCGTCGGCGCGATAGGTGCTTTCCACGCCCGTTTCCAGGTTATAGGTGCCGAATTCCATCACGTCAAGCTCCCGGTAGGCCGAATAGCAAACTCCATTCCATACCTGAACATCCGCCCCACGGAGCAAGGGAGCTTCCTCCGCAACGGTTTCGCTCTCACTGGTTGTGATGTTCAATGCCACAATTCCTTGGGCATATTCGTCCATCAGGGGTTCCAAATACAGGGTATCCCCGTCCATGTTCAGAATGTTCATGGTTTCGCCCGTGACGGTGCCCAGATGCTTCGAGCTGCCGTCCTCATAGGCGATCCTAAACACGTCGAAGCCGGTGCCGTCCTCCGTTTTTTGCAGGGCAATGATGCAGTCGTCAAAGAACTTCACGGCCCAGTCATTCGCATCGGTTCCCAGAGCCTCGGTCAGCGGCTGATAGCTTTCCGTGCCGCCGGTGGGATCTACATAGCCGATTTGCCCGTTACCGCCCAGGCAATAGATTTTGCCGTCATGGAGGATTTGGGGCTGGGATTTTTTCAGCCGGAACATCACATCCGTCTCGGTCTCCCCGGTGGAAAGATCGGTGACATAGTAGTTCCAATACAGCTTTCCATTCATCACGGCAATGGGCTTTACCGCGATTTTCTGATCCTTTTCCAGAGTCAGAAGCAGCTGCGCCGTGCCGTCCTGAATTTCGTAGACCTCACCGCTGTCGGAGCAGGTTGCATACATCCCCTCATCACACTTTAGAATGCGGCAGGCCGTTCCGCTCACCACCTGCTCAATCCGGTCTTCCTCCGGAATATAACGGTACACGCCCTCGGCGGGGTTTACATAATAGATACCGCTCTCCGTATACGTCAGGTCGTAGTAGTCCTTTACCTCATTGAAATGCTCATACCACGCCCCTGCGTCATAGACATCTCCCGTCTGCCAATAGAAATCCGGCTCCATGACTAAGCTGCCGTAGATTCCGTCACTCCGATAGACCTGGGTGCTGGTTCCGGTGGAGAGGTCGTAATAAAAGAGGCCCTCCGACTGCGGGTCTGCGGCAGTGCTGTCCCGGACGTAATAGAGTCCGTTCGATGCCACGCTTGCAACATTGCAGCTGCCAGTACTACTGATCTCCACAAGCTGATTCTGATCCATTACCACAGACAGTTCTCCGGTTTCTCCGTCACAGCAAAGAAGCTCCATATTCTGATTGCCGTTCTCCTGCATCACCCTGTGGAGTAAATACAGCTTCCCGTTCTGGGCCTCCACCATTCCAGCGTAGCCGTCCAGTGTGATCAGTTCCCGCATTTCTCCATTGGTCAGATCATAGCAGAAGTAGACATAATGCTGCTCTGCGTCTACGGTCTGCAATGCCTCCAGATACAGCCGATCTCCGTCCATGGCGGAAGAAGTGTCCAGCCGCAGCAGAGAATCCCACTCATCCGCTGAAATTGCAATCTCCTGCATACTCTTCGCTGCCTGCATCTCGCCTTGCTCCGGTTCCCACATAGTTTCCATCTCTCCGGAGCTAAGGTCAATCCGGCACAGCGCGCCATAGGATAGATCCACGCAGTACAAACCGCCCTGGTAGACACCGCATGGAAGGATCGATTCACTTCCCGAGTCGGCCTCTGAAAACGTCTTGGTCGTGCCATCCTCAATGGCTGCTGCATAAATGTCCATATTCTGCCGCCAGCAAACATAGCCATCACTGACCCCCAGCAGAAACGGATACCCCGGCCCCACGTCCTCCAGCGTCACCAGCGTGGTCACGTCGCCATTCTCCACCAAATCCACCTGCCGGGTCGTCCGATCGAGACAGTACAGGCTGCCCTCGGATTCCGCAAGGCTGCACGTTCCGTTGCCCAGAATCGTTTTGGTGGTCTTGGTTTCCGGGTCCATGGCCATCAGACCCACATAGGGGTCCACAAAGTAAATGGCATCGTCCCGAACCACCATCTGATAATCGTTTACGATCACCTGCCCCGGTTCCGCCGCTCTGGGCTCCACCGTCATAGCAGGCTCCGTCACGGATTCCTCCGCCGAATTCCGAGGCGGTTCGGAAACCACCGTGGGGATCGTAGTCTCCGGGGGCTTCAGGCTCTGCTGATCGTCCCGGTTCCAGAGCTTCGCCGCACATACCCCCAGCAGCACCACGCCGCAGAGAATGCAGGCTGCAAGGGAGGCCCATTTCAGACTCCGGTGGGGCGTTTTCTTCAAATTCTGGGCATCCAGCACCATCCGGTCGCTGACCTGTCCCAGTCCGTCCAGAATATCCTCAGGCTTCATCCAGCATTCCCCTTTCCTGCAAATATGTCATCAGCTGCCGCCGGACCCGGTGCAGCGTGGTTCGAACCCGGCCCTCCGTCCAGCCCAGCCGCTGTGCAATCTCCCGGTTGGGCATCAAATACCAATATCGGAGTAAAAACATCCGCCGCTTTTCCTCCGGCAGGGTACCCAGGAACTGCTCCAGCACCCGGCCCAGCTCCCGCGCCTCCACTTCCCGCTCCACCTGGTTGCCTGAGGGAATGCATTCCCCCAGCTCCTCCAGAGCCAGCTCCATTTCGCCGCCGCGCTTTTCCGCGGTCCGTCTGCGCCAGCGGTCAATGGCCCCATTCCGGGTGATCCGGCCCAGGAAGCCCTGCAAACAGTTCGGCTTTTGGGGCGGGATGGCATTCCAGGCCGAAAGCCAGGTATCGTTGACTGTTTCCTCGGTATCTTCCCGGTTTTTGAGAATCCGGCCCGCAATGGTCTTGCAGTACGCGCCGTATTTTCGTTCCGTCTCCTGAATGGCCTGCTCGTTTCTCAGAAAATAGAGCTCCAGAATTCCGCTGTCATCCATGCCGCTTCCCTCCTTTTTGTATCTTCACCCATAAGGACGCAGCCGCCCCCTCTAACGTTACAGCATTTGGGGCAATAAATAAAGCGGAAATCCCATTTTCTCAGGATTTCCGCTCCACTTTCTTATCCGATTCCCGCTGCTCCGAACAGCATCACCACAACTGGCACCAATACCAGTGCCGGCAGGAAGTTGATTACCTTGATTTTTGTCACGCCGATGATATTCAGACCCAACGCCAGAATCATCAAACTTCCCGCACAGCTCATCTCCGCAATGGCACTGGTGGACAAAATCGGCGCTAAAAACTGCGCCAGCAGCACAATTCCGCCCTGGAACACCAATACAAACGCCGCCGAAAACAGCACACCGATGCCAAGGGTGGCAGCAAGCATGATAGATGAAATAAAGTCCAGCAGAGATTTGGTCAGCAGCATTTCATTGTCGCCCTTGAGCCCCGCATTTAAGGAGCCCACAATGGTCATGGCCCCAATGCAGAACAGCAGGCAAGCGGTGAGAAAGCCCTGGGAAATCTGCCCGGCCTTCCCCTCTCCGGCTGTTTTGGCCGCCACCTTTTCCACGCTCCGGTTCACGCGCCCGTCCAAATCCAGCAGGGTTCCCAGCAGCACGCCGATGACCATGGACAAAATCAGCACCAGGGTATTCTCCCCCGATGACATCCCCGTCACACCGATGGCAATGGTACAAAGGCCGATCCCCGTCATCACCCCGTCGCTCAGCCGCTCGGGAATGCCCTTTTTGCAGACCAGGCCAATGATGCTTCCTAATATAACCGTAAACGTATTGACTAGCACGCCAAACATAGCTTTTCCTCCTTGCCGCCTCGTGGTGCGGCAGGGATTACTATAGCAGTTTTTCTTTATCACGTCAACCTTGCAATGTGTGAAAGTATTCAAAAATGAAAAGAGGTACCGCCTTCGCAGTACCCCAAAATTGCTGTTTTACCGCTCGCTTGGCCCCTGCCGATTCTCTGTGCCCTCGATTTCATCCTGTTCCGGATGCCGTCCCAGAATCGAGAACTCCACCCACTCGGCAATATTGGTGGCATGGTCGCCAATGCGCTCGAGATACTTGGCAATCATCAAAAAGTCCAGCGCCTGCTCGCCGCAGTTCGGCTCCCCGGCAATCATGCGAATCAGCTCCCGCTTGATCTCCTCAAACAGTTCATCCACCGCATCGTCATCGGCAATGACCTGCTTCGCCAAATCCAGATCCTTCTTGACATAGGCATCCACGCTCTGGGTCACCATCTGGGAAGCCGCTCTAGCCATAGCGTCGATACGGTCCAGCTCCTGAATCAGATTTTCCTCCGACATATAGGTAACGATCTCAGAGATATCCGCCGCCTGGTCGCCGATGCGCTCCATATCGGTAATCATTTTCAGTGCCGAGGAAATCTGACGGAGATCCCGGGCCACCGGCTGCTGCTGAAGAAGCAGCTTCAGGCACAGACGCTCAATCTCCCGCTCCTGCTGGTCGATCTCCTGGTCTGCGGCAATGGCCCGCTTTGCCAGCTCCACGTCCCGGTTTTTCAGTGCTTCCGTTGCCGATGCAATGGCCGTTTCACACAGAGCGCCCATGTGGGTCAGCTCCTGGCTCAGCAGATCCAGCTGCTCATCAAATGTCTTTCTCATAATACCACTCCTTAACCAAACCGTCCGGTGATGTAATCCTCTGTCCGCTTATCCGTGGGTACGGAGAACATTTTTTCGGTGTTGCCGTATTCAATGACCTCGCCCAGTAGAAAGAATGCCGTCTCGTCGGATACACGAACTGCCTGCTGCATATTGTGAGTAACCATAATAATGGTGTAGTCCTTCTTCAACTCCACGCACAGCTCCTCGATTTTTCCGGTGGAAATGGGATCCAAAGCCGAGGTGGATTCGTCCATCAGCAGCACCTCCGGCTCTACCGCCAATGCCCGGGCAATGCAAAGCCGCTGCTGCTGACCGCCGGACAGGGCCAATGCACTCTTTTTCAGCTGATCCTTGACCTCATCCCAGATGGCTGCGGAACGAAGGGAGTTTTCCACGATCTCCTCCAGCTTCTGCTTATTGTGAATGCCGTGGGTTCTGGGCCCGTAGGCAACGTTGTCGAAGATGCTCATGGGGAAGGGGTTGGCCTTCTGGAATACCATACCCACCCGCTTCCGCAGGGTGTTGACGTCCATGCCGCCGTAGATTTCCTCGTCCCCCAGACGGATGGAACCGGTGATCCGGCAGCCCTCCACCAGGTCGTTCATCCGGTTGATGGATTTCATCAGCGTGGATTTGCCGCAGCCGGAGGGGCCGATGAACGCGGTGATTTGATTGGCCGGAATTTTCAGATTGATATTTTTCAGGGCATGAAAGTCCCCGTAATACAGATTCAGGTTTTCCACTGTAATTTTATCCATAGTTTTCTCCTCTTACTGCTTGGTGAGTTTTTTTGCCGCGAAGGAGGACAGTGCGTTGAGTCCGATAACCAGCACCATGAGAATTACCGCGGTGGCATGGGCCTGATCGGTGTACAGTCCTTCACTCATCAGGGCATACATATGAACCGACAGGGTTCTGGTAGACTGGAACAGCGGCGCGGCAAGGCTAAATGCGCCGTTCTTGATAAACGACAGGTTGCCGGTACCGGAGCCGGAGGTGTAGATCAGTGCTGCACTTTCGCCCACGATCCGTCCAATGGCAAGAATCACACCGGCCAGCACACCGGGCATGGCAGAAGGCAGCACGATCCGGAATACGGTTCTCAGCTTGCCTGCGCCCAGTCCAAAGCTTCCCTCCCGGTAGGAATCCGGCACTGCCATCAACGCTTCCTCCGTGGTTCTCAGAATCAGCGGCAGGATCATAATGGACAGGGTCAGCGCACCGGCCAGCATGGAGAAGCCGCAGTGCAGGGCCACGTTAAAGCACACATAGCCGAAAATACCATAGACGATAGAGGGAATGCCCTGGAGGGTTTCGGCAGTGAGCCGCACCAGCTTTACGAGCTTATTGCCCCGCTTTGCATACTCTACCATGTAAATTGCGGCACATACGCCGATGGGCACCGCAATGAGCAGGCTTAAAAGGGTCATCACCAGCGTATTCACCAGCGCGGGCATCATAGACTGGTTTTCCGTGGTCCAGGTCCAGGCAAACAGTTCTTTATGAATATGGGGCACGCCGGTAATCAGCACATAGGCGATCAGGAACAGTACCACCGCTGCGGTAATCAGCGCCGCCAGATGCACCAGCAGGAACTGTACCAGCGCCATGGGATGGTGCAGATAGCTCTGCCACTTTTCCTTGGCCGTAACACGATTGATTCTCTTTTCCATCATCCATTCCTCCGTTTCAACAGGGAGAAGCAGGTGTTAATGATGAGGATAAACACAAACAGCACAACGCCGGTGGCAATCAGCGCCTCCCGATGGAGTCCGGATGCATAGCCCATTTCCAGCACAATGTTGGCGGTCATGGTACGAAGTCCTTTCAGCAGGCCCGAGGGCATAATCGCCTGGTTGCCTGCAATCATAATCACTGCCATGGTCTCTCCGATGGCTCTGCCCACGCCCAGGATCACGCCGGACATCACGCCGGACTTTGCCGCAGGAAGTACCGCGGAAAATACGCTGCGCTCATGGGTAGCGCCCAGTGCCAGGGAGCCCTCATAATAGCTGTTGGGCACCGCATTGAGGGAGGATTCCGCCACGGAGATAATGGTGGGCAGAATCATGATGCCCAGCAGGATGGAGGCAGTCAGCAGGCTCTTGCCGCTGGTGCCGGTGAGTCTCTGGATCACCGGTACAATCACCATCAGACCGAAGAAGCCATAGACAATGGAGGGGATGCCTGCCATCAGCTCTACCGCGGGCTTCAAAATCCGGTAAATTGCCTTGGGGCAGAACCGGGACAGATAAATGGCGCACAGCAGGCCGATGGGAACACCGATGATGATTGCACCGGCTGTGACATAAATGGAACCAACGATCATCGGCAGAATGCCAAAGAGGTTTTTGCTGGGCTTCCAAACCGTTCCGAAGAAATTGGAAAGGCCGATTTCAAAAATCGTCGGAATACCGCTGCCCAGCAGGTAAACGCAGATCAGTACCACTGCCGCAATGGACACACAGGCCGTCAGCAGGAATACCACCTGCATGATCTGTTCTTTATACTTTTTTATCATACATTTGATCCTTTCCGAACCAAGTCAATTCGTCTATGTACCACATATCCCTCCGCGAAGGGGGCTTCGCAGAGGGATTTGAGACATGTGGGATGATCTTAGCCCAGCTCAGCCCAGTTGGTGATGTCGCCAACGAAGATCTGGCGAATCTGCTCGGAGGTCAGGCCCTCGATGCCGTTGTCCTTGTTGACAATCACTGCGATGCCATCCAGTGCGATCTGCTCCTCGGTGATGCCCTGAGAAAGCTCCTCGTCCTTCAGTGCGCGGCTGCTCATGCCGATCTCGCAGGTGCCGTCAGCGGTAGCGGTGATACCAGCGCCGGAACCGGTCTGCTGAATGTCGATGGTAACGTCGGGGTTGATGGCGCGATAGGCTTCCGCCAGCTTCTCCATCAGAGGAGATACGGAGGTGGAACCGTTGAGGCTCAGGTTGCCGCTCATGCCGGAGCCGGTGTAGCTCTCAGCCTTCTCGTCCATGGCAATGTAGCCCTCGTCGTCTACGATCTTCTGGCCCTCAGCGCTCATGATGAAGGAGATGAAGTCCTTGCCCAGGTCGGTGAGGTTTTCTTCCTTGTAGCAGATTTCGAAGGGACGGGATACTGCATAGCTGCCGGCCTTGATGTTTTCCACGGTGGGCTCAACATCGTCCACCTTCAGGGCCTTTACGGTATCGTTCAGGGAACCCAGGGAGATGTAGCCAATGGCGGACTTGTTGCCGGCTACGGTCTGGGTGACAACGGAGGTGGAGTTGCTGATCTCAGCGGTGTCTACGGTGTGGTCGCCGTCATCGTCCTCAATCTTCATGAGCTCAACGAATGCGCCGCGGGTACCGGAGCCTTCCTCACGGGAAACAACGGTGATATCGGTGTCCAGGCTGGAACCAGTTGCCTCAGCGGCAGGTGCCTCGGTCTCAGCAGCGGAAGCTGCAGGGGCTTCGGACTTGGCAGCCTCGGTTTCCTGAGCGGGAGCCTCGGTGGCAGCCTGGGTGGTTTCTTCAGCGGGGGTGGATGCTGCTGCACTGGAAGCGGTGCTGTTTCCGCAGCCTGCCAGACAGCCTACCAGCATTGCGGATACTGCAAGCATGGAAATGAACTTTTTCATAATGATCGTTACTCCTTTTTTGTTTCTTTGTTTGGATTTCCTTGTTACGCTATTCATGATACAGGGAAAATGTAAAGTCTGAAATCCCCGGTCCGTAAAACCTGTGTAAAAACGAATTTTATTCTATTTTACCCACAGCGGCAGTCCTTATGCCCCGGAAACCGGACAAAAGGCGGTACCGCCGAAGCAGTACCGCCTTGGAGTCACGATGAAATTATGCCTAACATCACTCCAGCATATGCTGACCGGTATACAGCTCGTAATACCGTCCGCCCTTTGCCAGGAGCTCCTTATGGTTGCCGAACTCGATGACCTCACCGGCCTCAATGACCGCGATCTTATCGGCATTCCGAACGGTGGAAAGGCGATGCGCGATGATGAATACGGTCTTGCCGTGCATCAGGCCGTCCAGGCCCTTCTCGATCTCCTTCTCGGTCCGGGTATCAATGGAGGAGGTTGCCTCGTCCATGATGAGTACCGGCGGCTTTGCCACCGCAGCCCGGGCGATGTTCAGAAGCTGACGCTGGCCCTGAGAAAGGCTGCCACCGTCGCCGGTGATATAGGTCTGGAAGCCCTCGGGCAGCGACATAATGAAGTGGTAGGCATTGGCGCGCTTTGCCGCCTGGATGCATTCTTCATCGGTGGCATTCAATCGGCCGTAGCGGATGTTCTCCATAATGGTGCCGGAGAACAGATGGGTATCCTGGAGGATCACCACCAAGCTCCGCCGCAGATCGTCCTTCTTGATGTCCTTTACGTCAATTCCGTCATAGAGAATACGGCCTTCCTGCACATCATAGAACCGGTTGATCAGGTTGGTAATGGTGGTTTTTCCTGCGCCGGTGGAGCCGACGAAGGCAATCTTCTGGCCGGGCAGCGCCTCAACGGACACGTGCTTCAGCACCGGCTTACCCTCCACATAGTGGAAGGAAATATCCTGCACCTGCACATGACCCTTCAGGGGAACCAGGCCATTTTCGGTCTTCCATGCCTCGCCGGAGCAAGTGAGCCAATCGGAGACCTCGTTGCCCTTTTCGTCCACGGGCACCATGGTGATGGTGCCGTCGTCCACCTCGGGCTCGGCGTCCATCACGGCGAAGATCCGCTCTGCACCGGCCACGGCACTCAGCAGCGTAACAATCTGCTGGGACACCTGGTTGATGGGCATTGCCACCTGCTTGGTGTAGTTCAGGAACACGCCCAGAGAGCCGATGGTAAAGGCCACGCCGCCCAGTGCCGTTCCGTTGATAACGAACAGGCCGCCGACTACTGCGGTCACCGCATAGCAGATACCCATGACCTGGTTCAGCACCGGCATGATAATCATGCCCACATAGGTTGCGTCCATGGCCGCATCCCGATAGGCAATGTTCTTTTCAGTAAATTCTTCCTTGATCTCTTCCTCGTAGTTGAAGGCCTTGACCACCTTGATACCCTCGACCATTTCCTCGACATAGGCATTGACCTGGCCCAGGTTCTTCTGCTGCTTCCGGTAGAGCTTCTTGGACTTCTTGCTGATCTTCTGGACAATGATATAGTCCACAATCAGTACCGCCACGGTGATAATGAACAGGATATAGTTCAGATAGATCATCATGGCCACGGTTCCCACAAAGGTGAGCACCGAGGAAATCAGCATGGTAACGGTCTGCTCCATGGCCATCTGTACGTTGTCGGCGTCGTTGGTAAAGCGGCTCATGATCTCGCCGTTGCCGTGGGCGTCGTAGTAGGAGATGGGCATTTCCTGGAGCTTATCAAACAGATCCTTCCGGAGCTTATTGATGGCTCTCTGGGACAGGAAGCTCATCAGCAGGCCCTGACCGTAGGAAGCGGCTGCACCCAGAATATAGATGCCCAGCAGCTTCATCAGCTCACCGGCCAGTGCCATCCAGCAGTGGGAATTCCAGCTTTCGCCGATATAGGGTACGATATAATCGTCGATCAGGGGCTTGAGGAAATAGCCTGCCCCCAGGTTTGCCAGGGTGGAGATCAGCATCATGACCAGCACTGCGATCAGCAGCGCCTTGTTGGCTACCACATAGTTGAGCAGCCGCAGCAGGGTTCCCTTGGTATCCTTGGGCTTCCGGAAGTCCTTGGCGCCGCCGGGGCCGCGCTGTCCGCGCATGGAGCCGGTATAGCTGCCTTCCTCTTCATCTTCGTCTTCGTTCTTTTTCTTTTTGCCCTTGGTGTCCACCTTGGGAGCCGTATCCTTCTTCTTAGCCATCCAGACCGCCCCCTTCCTGCTGAGATGCATAGATTTCCTGATAGACCCTGCTCCGTGCCATCAGCTCGTCGTGGGTGCCCATGTCGCTGAGCTTGCCCTCGTCCAGCACAATGATCTGGTCGGCATACTGCACCGAGGAAATTCGCTGCGCCACCAGAAGCACGGTGGTATCCTTATACTTGCTGTAAAATGTCTCCCGAATCTTGGCCTCGGTACCGGAGTCCACCGCAGAGGTAGAGTCGTCGAGAATCAGAATGGAGGGATTCTTCAGCATGGCCCGGGCGATACATAGCCGCTGCTTCTGACCGCCGGAGACGTTGACGCCGCCCTGCTCGATCTCCGTATCCAGTCCCTCAGGGAACCGGGAGATGAACTCATAGGCCTGGGAATCCTTCGTAGCGTCCAGCAGGGTTTCGTCATCGCCCCCCGGTGCGCCCCACTGAAGGTTGGAGCGGATGGTACCGGTAAAGAGCACGTTGCTCTGGAGTACCATGCCGATGTGGCTGCGGAGATGCCGGAGGTTATAATCCTTCACATTCACGCCGTCCACATAGACATTGCCGCTGGTCACGTCATAGAATCTGGGGATCAGGCTGACCATCGAGGTCTTGCCCACGCCGGTAGAGCCCACAATCGCCACAAAGGAGCCTGCGGGAATGGTAAAGCTCACATCGTCCAGCACCATATCCCGCCGATCCGTCTGGGGATACCGGAAGGAAACATGGTCAAAGCGAATTTCGCCACGAATGGGCGTATCCTCTACGGTGCTGTTTTCGCCCTCGCTGCCGTCCTGGATGTCAGGCTCGTGGTTGAGCACTTCCACCACACGGTTGCCGCAGGCCCGGGCACGGGTCATGCCCATGAGTACCATGGAGAACATCATAACACTCATCAGAATGTTGTTGATGTAGGTGACAAAGCTCAAAAGCTCGCCGGACTGCAGCTGACCGGTGCCCACCATCTTGCCGCCGAACCAGTAAATCGCCAGGGTTGTTCCATAGAGCACCATTCTGGTGGCAGGCTCCATGATACTCAGGCGGATGGTTGCGGAAATCGAGGTCTTCATTAGATCGTCGTTTGCCTTCTTGAACTTGAGCTTCTCGTGGCCCATGCGCACAAAGCTCTTGACCACGCGGATGGCAATCAGGTTTTCCTGTACCGATGCGTTCAGGTTGTCGATCTTGTTCTGCATGACCTCAAAGAGGTAGGTGGTGAACTTCATAATAATGAGCACCACGGCCAGCAGGGTGGGAATGGCAATCAGGAACGTGATGCTGAGCTTCCAATTCATCCGGATGCAGATTACCAGCGAGATAATCAGCAGGGAAGGCGCCCGGATCAGCACGCGGGTCAGCTCCATGGCCGTCTGCTGGAGCTGCTTGACGTCGGTGGTACAGCGAGTGACCAGCGACGCTGTGGAAAATTTGTCTACGTCTGCAAAGGAGAAGGTCTGCACCTTCTTAAAGATCGCCTGGCGCAGGTTGTAGCCAAAGCCCTGGGACGCCTTTGCGGAGAATTTCGCCGCAAATATGCCGTCTACAATACCAAGCGCCGCAACAATCACCATGATGCCGCCGACCAGGAACATATAGGGTATATCCTTCCCGGCCACGCCCACGTCAACGATTCTTCCCATCAGGTAGGGCAAAATCAGCTCTGCCAGGGACTCGCCAACCACCAGAAGCGGCGCCAGGATGAAGTACTTTCGATACTGCTGAATGTACCCCATCAGTTGTTTCATCATAGATGGTTTCCTCCTATTCTTCGTTTTTTTCGGACCGAAAGGCATCGAGATTGTCAATCATCCGCCGGTAGAGCTGAGAGATCCGCTCCAGTTCATCCGCCGTGAAGCCCCGATACATGCCATGATCCAAGGTTTCAAATACTTCGTCAATGAGCTTTGCCGCCCGCATCCCCTTTTCCGTAATGGAAATGGGCTTACATCTGAGATCCTCGGCATTGGACAGCTTTTTCACATAGCCGTCCCGCTCCATGGATTTCAGCGACACCGTCATGGTGGCCGGCGAGACGCGAAGCCGCCGCGCCAGCTCCTTTTGGGACTCAATGGTGCCGTTTTCCTGCTGCGACAGGATGCTGAGAATCACTGGCTGGCCAATGTTGGAAATTCCGTTTTGGCTCAGCAGATTATCCACCGCCGTATGGTGCTTCCGCTCCAGCACATGGAACAGCTGCTCCGGGCTGCCATCCGTAAAGCGCACGCTCAATCATCACCCCTCCTGTCTACTTCGTTTGCACACATACTGTTTGCATACAAACGTTTTGTCTATGAAATGATACTCTCCTCCGATGGGAAAGTCAAGGAAATTCTGTGGTTTTTTCGAAAATTATTTTTTCTAACTATTTGTATGCTAATATTTTTGTATTTCCTCCCTTGTGCTGTTAATCGTAAACCCATCATCGTCGCGTATTGGTTGACATTTCATTCTGTTTTATGATATGCTTTTCGCCGTGAAAGGAAGGGATTCTCATGTCCAATCAGAAATCGTTTTTAACCGTTCGAGAGCTGTGCGCCACTGCGCTGGGTGCTGCTCTGATGACCATTTGCGCCTGGATTTCCATTCCGGCCCAGGTGCCCTTTACCCTCCAGACCTTCGCGGTATTCTTCGTCACTGCGCTGCTGGGGCTCAAATGCGGTACCCTCAGTGTAATCGTCTATCTGCTGCTTGGCGCGGTAGGGCTTCCGGTATTTGCGGGCTTCAAGGGTGGACTTGGCAGCCTGATGGGCGTTACCGGCGGCTATCTGCTGGGATTTGTGTTCTCCGCCCTGGCCGTGGGACTGATCACCAAATTTTTTGGCCACAGCTTCCCGGTGCTGATCGTCTCTATGATTGTTGGTCTGGTGCTGTGCTATGCCTTCGGTTCCGTTTGGTTCCAGATTCTCTATGTCCGCACCAAGGGTGCCATTACCACCGGTGCAGTGCTCAGCGCCTGTGTGATCCCCTATCTGATTCCCGATGCCATTAAAATTGCGCTGGCTGCCGTACTGGTGCGTCGGCTACAGCCCCATGTCTCTCTGGCAAAGGCATGATTTCAGGACAATTCAAAACCGCTGGACACTCCGTCCGGCGGTTTTTCTTATTTTGATATCAAAACTCACTTATTGTCAGTTGCGTCCCGGGGTGGCTGAGGCTATGATAAACCCATCAGGAAAACGATGATGAAAGGATGCGTGAGAGATGAAAGAGATTCCCCAGTGGGCGATCCCCATGGACCCCGTACCCGAAGCGCAGATTGTCAAGACCTATTCCGCCGATGTGGTGATTCTGGGCGCCGGTCATGCCGGAACTGCCGCTGCCCGTGCCGCTGCCGAAGCCGGTGCCAAGGTGCTGGTGGTGGAGCAGCAGCAGGAGAAACGGTTCCAGGTATTCGGCGCACAGTATGGCTCCATCAACTCCGAGTTTATGAAGAAGCGTGGGGCACCGGAGGCCGATCCCGTGGAGATCATCGCCGATTGGCAGCGCCGGAGCTTGAACCGTGCCAATCCCGCACTGGTTCGGCAGTTCGCCTATGAGACCGGCTCCACCTTTGACTGGTTTGTGGAGCCTCTGCCCGAAAAGCTCAAGGACGTTATGACCTTTGAGAATCCCTGGCCCAAGCATTTTGAGGGCGAGCTCAACGGCTATCACAACTATGTGGGCACCGCCATTTTCAAGAATACGAAATTCGACATGAGCAAGATGGGCCCACCCCCCGGAGAAGGTGACGGTCAGGATGGCCCTCCCCCCGAAGGCCCCCATGAGAATCCCCTGAGTCTTACCGAAGCCGTGGTATTCACCCATCAGCTCACCAAGGAGCTGGGCGCGGAGTTCGTCTACGGCATTACCGGTGACTATCTGGAAAAGGACGACACCGGCCGGGTGGTCGCGCTCATCGGTCACAACTATAAGAAGGAATATTTCCGCTTTACCGGCAAAAACGGCATCATTCTCGCTGCCGGCGATTTCTCCGGCAACCGGGAAATGGTCATGGATCTGCTGGGCGAATATGCCGCCCTCACCGAAAACGGCGAAAAGTTCCCCTATATTCCCGCCGGACGGAAGGGCAAAGGCATTCAGATGGGCCTGTGGGCCGGCGGCAAGATGGAGCCCGGCCCCCGGGGCGGTATGTGGTGCTGCGTCGGCGGCAGCGGCGGCCCCATGGACGGAAGCGCCTTCCTGCGGCTGAATAAGCACGGCGAGCGTTACACCAACGAGGGCATTATGGGCTATTGGGGCGCAGGTCTCCAGGGCGCACGTCAGCCCAAAGGTGCCATTTATACCGTTTGGGATTCCAACTGGCGGGAGGAGCTGGAGTATCAGACGCTGGATCACACCGCCGTGGATATGTCCGATGTCGAGGCCCTGGACCGCATCGAAATGCAGCTAAAGAAAGCGCAGCGCATGGGCGTGGACGACAGCTACCGTCCCCAGGGCCCACCGTCCGCCAACAAGGGGCAGCACAATCTGCTTGCCTGCGCCGATACCATTCCGGAGCTGGCGGAAAAGCTGGGCCTTACCGGCACTGACAGGGAGAACTTCATTGCCTCTGTGGCCCGGTATAACGAGCTTGCCCACAAGGGCCGGGACGAGGATTTCGCCAAGGACCCCCGGCAGCTCCATCCCATCGAACATGGCCCGTTCTATGCCTTCTGCGAGAATGTCCGTGCCGTAGGGTTCCTGATGGTGACGGTCTGCGGTCTGGTGGTGGATGAGCATCAGCAGGTGATCGGCAAGGATGACGAGCCCATCCCCGGCCTGTATGCCACCGGTAACTGCTCCGGTGAGCGGTTCCCGATTATGTACACCACGCCGGTGGCCGGTGTTTCCATCGGCATCGCCTATACCCTGGGCCGAATTGTCGGCGACTATGTGGCAAAGCACGAATAACGATATGCACGAAAAGCCCGCTGCGGAGAAAATCCACAGCGGGCTTTGTTTGATGCCCTGAACTTAAATCGAAATGGCAGCGGCAAATGCAGCCCGCACCGCCTTCTGCACGTTGGCAGCCTTGTCGCAGTCGCCCACGGTATACACCCGGTAAGCGGGGTCATACAGTGCCAGCGCATCCGCCTGACGGGGCCGCATACCGGCAGCCATCACTGCACTGCCGCAGGCCAGCAGCTGTTCGTTGCCCTCGGCATCCTGATAGGTCACGCCGGCGGAGGTGATGCCGGTACAGCGCCCGCCGGTGACGGTTTTCAGGTTTTCATGGTAGCCCATGTTCCGGGTCAGCCGGTTCCGGTAGGAGGCAGAAGCGTCCACCAGAATCTTCTCCTGCATCTCCAGCACAGTCACATCATGCCCCTGCTCTACCAGATGCAGTGCCGTCTCACAGCCCACCTGACCGCCGCCGATGACCACCACAGACCGGTCGAGATCCTTCTCATTGCCATAGACATAGGGAGCCGGAACCGCCATCTCCGCCCCGGGAATGGGTAGGATCAGAGGGGATGCGCCCACGGCTACAATCACGGCGTCGAAATTACCCTTCACCAGCATCTCCCGGGTAGCCTTCACGCCCAGAGCCACCTCCACCGGGGATTTGCCCAGCTGGTAGATCAGGTAATCCTTATACTTGGCCAGGGAATGCTTAAACTGGGCATAATCCGCAAAATTCAGCTGACCGCCCAGGGTCTCCTTCTCCTCAAACAGCGTCACATGATGGCCGCGATTTGCCGCCGTCAAAGCTGCCTGCATACCGGCCGGGCCGCCGCCGACTACCGCAACCTTTTTGAGTTCCTTCGGGGGCTTGTCCAGCTTCTCCATCTCGTGCTCAATGCCCATCAGGGGGTTGACGGTACATACAAAGGTGATGCCGTCGATGCAGGCGGAGTCGTGGCAGCGCATACATTTGACGCAGGGCACCACATCCTCGCCCCGTCCCTCATAGGCCTTGGTGCCCAGATTCGGGTCTGCCAGCCAACCCCGGGCCATAGAAATGAGGTCTGCCTTGCCGGATGCAATGGCGTCCTCCATCTCATCCAGATCCTGATAGCCGCCGATGGTCAAAACGGGAATCTTCGCGCCGCTTTCCTTGATTTTCTGGGCCATCCACAGGTTGGGGGTATCGGCCTCAAAGCTCATGCAGTGGGCCTGCCAGCCGGTGGCCGCATGAACATGGAGGATGTCCGCATGGTTCTCCACCAGCTTTGCCATTTCACAGGCATCGTCGATGGTGAAGCCCGCACCCTCGGGCAGTTCGCCGGACATTCTCAGCTCAATCAAAAAGTCCTTGCCCGCCGCCTGATGAATGGCATCACAGCACTCGTTTAAGAAGCGCAGACGGTTCTCCAGGCTCTGGGGGCCGTATTCGTCCTCCCGCTTGTTGGTTCTCAGGCTCAGGAAACCGCCGAACAGGCCCATGTCATAGGCCATATGGAGCATACACATATCATAGCCGATGCGCTTTAGAATCTTCACCTGATCCTGGAGATTCTTTTTGATGTCCGCCAGCATCTCCTTCGTCAGCTCCTTGGTGGGCTGACCGGGCACCATGCCGGGGCCAGGCACCATCAGTCCTCCGGAGACATAATAGCCCGCCTCCCGGGTGGCCGCCTGAATCTCCATGGACGCCTTGGCCCCATAGAAATGGATGGCGTCCGCCAGCTGGGCCAGATAGTGCTGGCTGTGGCCGATATAGAGATCATAGGCAAGATGATCCTTGTCCGGGGTCACCGGATAGGCCCCGGTGCCGGAGCAGGTGACCACCGCCGCACCGCCCTTTGCCTTGTTGGCATAGTGGGTGATAATGGCCTCAGTTGGATACAGCTCGCCGCCCTGGAGGGCATGGAGCCCCATGGGCGCAGTGAACATCCGGTTCCGGAATACAACATTCCCTACCTGAAAGGGAGAAAGAAGATGCGCATAACGACTTTCCATGTAGGACACTCCCATCTTTCTATTTTTATAGTTTGATAGCTTAATTATACCACAGCCGCCGAAGGAAACAACGGGAAGAATGGCGCTTATCCTCCCATATGTGTGGTTTGCGTGAAGTCCTTGCCGATTTGGATTGGCAGTTGACAGAAAATCATTTTCGTCCTATGATAGCCATAAGTAAGATGATTCACCGATGGAGGTTGCTATGAAAAACTTAATTCTGCTGGAGGGCGGCTCCTACCGAGGCATTTATACCTCCGGCGTGCTGGACGTATTCATGGAGCACGACATTTATCCCGACTGCGTCATGGGTGTTTCCGCCGGTGCTCTCAACGGCCTGGGCTATGTGGCACAGCAGCCGGGCCGCTGCCGGGATGTTGTGCTGTCCTATGGCATGGATCCCCGCTATGTGGGCACCAAGGCCCTGAGAAAAGAGCACAATCTGGTGGGCTTCGATTTTATTCTCCGGGAGCTGCAGCATGTGCTCCCCTTTGACGCCGAGTCCTTCTATGATCCGGCCCGGAAGTTCTATGTGGGCGTAACCAACTGCACCACCGGTGAGCCGGAGTTCATCAGCCGGGATCATTGCTCCGATTTTCTCACCGCCGTGGCCGCGTCCTGCTCCATGCCCTATCTCTGCCGTAAGGTAAAGCTGAATGGGGCATATTATCTGGACGGCGGCGCATCCTCCCGGCTGGGGCTGGAGTTTTTGGATCAGCATCCGGAATATGACCGGGTGGTGATCCTGCTGACCCGGCGCATGAGCTACCGAAAGAAAAAGCCCTCCGGTCTTATGCGGAATTTGGGCAATCGTCTCTATCACGACTATCCCCTGCTGCTGGAAAAGCTCCAGCACGAGGACGAGGTCTATGCTGCCGAACGGGAGCACGTGGCCGCATTGGCACAGACGGATCGGGTATTGGTATTGCAGCCCCAGACCGAGCTGGAAATCGGACGGCTGGAGCGGGACATCAATAACCTGAAAATTGGCTACGAAACTGGTCAGCGGGACGGCGAGCGGTTCTGGAAGGCCGTGCAAGAGCATTGGGCCATCACGCCGGAGCGTGCCGCACTGGAAGCTAAGGCATAATGAAAAGAGCGTATCCATAGCATAGGCGGATACGCTCTTACTTTTTATGTTGCTAGGACAGGGTAAACAGCTGCCGCAAAAGCGGGATCTTCTTGCACACCCATACGATCCCCCAGGTGACTAGCAAAATCCCCAGGGCCAGAACCGGGAACAGCACCGTTCTCGCCATCATGTCTGGGAACAGCTGACGCAGAAGCTCCAGCACCAGCCAGTGGAGAATATAGATGCCCAAGGAGCATTCCGCCAGCGACGCCGCAATTTTCGCCATTTTCTCTCCGGGCTTCCAATCCCGAATCAGTAGGAACAGTGCCGCAGATATGACCAGGACGAAAATACTGCTGTAGTTATAATACACATGGTTATAGGTTGCCAAGCCCACCCGGCTCCGGGCCATGGCGGTAACAAACAGGCACGCCATGCCTGCGGGAATCACCAAAATCAGCTTCCACTTTTTCCGGAGGAACCGATCTCCATGGGTCATCAGCCAATCTCCCAGGGCGTAGTACACCAAACTGTACCAGTAATAAATGCCGAAAAAGTTGGCATACCAGAAAAAGCTCCGATCCCAGCTGCGTCCGTCCAGCAGTCCCAGCCCCCAGCGGATGAGATATTCTCCATCGTTGAGCAGCACGTCGCCAAAGGTCAAAACAGCCATCAAAATCATCAGATACCGGTAAATCCTCGGCGACTGAAATTTCAGTGCCCCCATCACCGGGGTAAACAGGCAGATAAACAGAAAGCAGGGCAGAAACCACAGGTGCTGAATATAGCCGATCCGCAGTTCCCAGGCAATGGAGAAGAACTCGCTCCAGCCGTACCATTCCCGGCGAATCAGCAGCATACCGCCCAGAGCCAGGAACACCCAGATCACCGTAATCACCAGCAAATGCAGACACCGACGGGTGTTTTTCTTCAAATCCACCGGCTTTTTCAGCGCCAATGCCCCGCTTGCCATAAAGAACAGGGGCACGCAGCAGCCCAGGAACGTCTCTAAAAGGTACCGCAGATAGCCTACGGCAGTTGGCGCATCCACCACGTCCGGCATATGGGGAAAGACCACATGATAGAGGATCACCAAATACATTCCCAGCAGTTTGATTCCGTCCAGGCCGTGCTGACGTTTTCTTGGCTCCATGGCAGTCCCTCCTTTCTCCGTACTTTGTGTTTATCCTACCATGGCTTTTCGGTAAAATCAACTGCCACCCACGGAATTCCTCCCGTCTTTCCAGTCATATCCACGAGAATGGGGGTTGGTTTTTGTGCAAGAAGTCAATTATTACGAAAATGTTATTTGCTTTCTTGACAGATTCCACAGAGAATGGTATACTGTTTTATGAAATGTGAATGTTTCATGAAGAATATTACAATAATATAACATGCAGTGTTCCTTGCCCGTTCCACCGGCGAATGCTGGTTTACCTTCTTTCTTTCACCCCTTCGTGTCGGGGCTGGACTCCCCCGGCGCGGCAAAAAGCCTCCCTCTGACCAGGGGAGGTTTTTTGTGTTATCATGCGGATTTCCAAAACAATACCCGGACGAAATTCGTCCGGGTATCGTAGCTTTATTTGCGATTTTTCAGAACGGCAACGCACTCCCGGTCTGCCACCCGGAACACCAGATAGCCTGCCACGAATACGATCACCAGCGCGCCAACGCCCATGGACTGGCTGCCGGACAGCTGCGTCACCACGGAGATCAGGGTCGTTCCCATAAATGCCGCACCCTTGCCGCAGATGTCAAACAGGCCGAAGTATTCGCCGGATTTCTCCGGAGGGATGATCTTTCCAAAGTAGGAGCGGGACAGCGCCTGAACGCCACCCTGGAACATACCAACCATAATTGCCAGCACCCAGAACTGCCACTGCGCCGCCAGGAAGACCGCGAAAATGGTGATTCCGGTGTAGGCAATGATGCATACTTTAATCAAAAGCCCGGTATCATACTTAGAAGCCAGCCGCCCAAACAGAATGGCAAAGGGGAACGCCACAAACTGGGTCAGCAGCAGCGCCAGCAGCAGGCCCGTGGTATCGAGACCAACTGCGGTACCGTAGGCCACCGCCATGTCAATGATGGTATAAACACCGTCAATGAACAGGAAGAATGCCACCAGGAACAGGAAGATGTGTTTCTCCTTGCGGATATTCCGGAAGGTATGGCCCAGCTGTCCAAAGCTCTGACGGAAGGGATTGCCCACCGCCTCCACATAACGGGTCTGATGATAGGTTTTCAGCAGTGGAATGGTCAGCACCAGCCACCAGGACGCAGTGATAATAAATGCAATGGTCATCGCGGCGGACTGAGTGAGTCCCAGTTTGTCGCTCATCAGCACAATCACCAGGCAGGCAATGAACGGAATGCAGGAACCGATGTAGCCAAAGGCATAGCCCTGGGAGGATACATTGTCCATGCGCTCCTCGCTGGTGGTCTCGGGCAGCATGGCGTCATAGAACACCAGCGAGGAGGAATAGCACACCTTGGAGAACACAAAGATCACCAAAAACGAAATCCAGCTCCAGGCAAAGCCCAACACGGCGCAGGATGCCACGCCCAGAATCAGCGCGATGGTAAAAATCGGCTTTTTATAGTTTTTCCGGTCTGCCAGGGTACCAAATACCGGGCCGATGATTGCCGTCAGCAGGGTGGCAATGGAGCCTGCATAGCCCCAGTAGGCCAGATAGTCGGTAGAGGACACCCCCTCCGCCGATGCTAGGGCATTGAAATAGATCGGGATCAGAGTGGATACCAGCATGGTGAAGGCAGAGTTGCCCACATCATAGAGGATCCAGGATTTCTCCCGTTTGTTCAGCTTAAACTTGCTCATGTTCTCTCTCCTTCTTACTCCTTCCGGTTATTCCGCGCCAAAGGTATGGTAGAAGCCCAGGCCCAGAGGACTTCCGTCCCGGATATAGGCAAACAGCTCCTGCCGCAGGGTTTCGATCAGCTTCAGGGCATCCTGATAGTGGCCCCAGAGGATCTTATCGCTGTCCCAACACTTGGGGTTCTGCCGGAGGGGAATCATCATATCACCGGTAGCCGCGTGGCCCGCCGCCTTGAGGCCCGCCAGAATCGCCTTACGCTTGGGGCCGGGGGGTGCAATCAGGCCGTTGAGGTAGAACACCATGGACTTCTCCGTATGGTAAATCTCCTTCGCTGTCAGCGGCGGATAGAAGTCCGCAATGACCAGCGCACTGCTTTGGGAGGGGATCAGGTGCTTAGTAACCTTGTGGCGCAGGGGATCCAGGCCATCCTTTTCCATAAGGTACCGGTCAAAGGAGGACTCGATCTCCGAATGACTGGCACCGGTCTGCTCCTTCTCCGCCACATAGGGGTGGCACTCCCGATCCAAGGCAAAATGGCACAGCACACCCAACAGGTAGCTCAGCGCCGCCTCCTTTTGCGTGGATGCCTTCAGCGCTTTCACCGCCTGGGCAAAAAAGTCCGCACCGGTGCGCTCATGGCTGGCATAGCCAATGGCGTTGATCCGAGTGGAGGAAAAGGGTTTATCGTAAAACAGCAGATCCGGGCCGTGGACGCCAAAATCAAAGAGCTGACGGTGCTTTTCCACAATCTCACGGAGATCCGTGGGCATCGCAGCCAATACGTCACAGCCAAACCGGTAATGTGCATAAGTTGTCGGCATGAATAACAGTTCCTTTCTTCAGGTAGTCCCGCATAAATGTGGTCTTACCCTAAACTGTATCACAGATATTGTAGAATAGCAATGTAAAATCCGCATTCCGCAAAATGTAGAAATTTTGAAAAGTTTTTGCGGCTTTTTTCTGTTTCCTATTGACATGGTGGGATTGCTATGGTAGAATGTGCTTACAGTTAGTAATTACTAACTTATATTTTTACATACGAATTAGTCCCCTCTAACCATAGAAAGGATATCCATTATGAGCGTTGTAATTATCGGCGGCAACGAATGTATGGTCTGCCGCTACCAGGAAATATGTAAGAAAAACGGCTACAAGGCCAAGGTATTCGCCAAGGAGAACGGCCCCATGAAGAAGAAGATCGGCTCTCCCGACCTGATGATCCTGTTTACCGGCACCGTTTCCCACAAAATGATGATCTGCGCCACCCAGGAGGCCAAGAAAAACGGCGTCCCGGTGCTCCATGTGCATTCCTCCAGCGCCTCCGCTCTCCAGCAGGCACTGGAATCCAGATGCGTCGGATAATTCATTCTTTCGCCCGCTTCGGGTATCCCGGACACCCCCCGGGTAATTCCTCCCAGGCAGCCGCTGATTCAGCGGCTGCTTTTTTTGCTCAGAAGCACTTTTTACACTTATCGTATCCCATGGCAATGGCCTGGCTATAGGACATTTCGGTGTAGTATTTCATACCGGAGCAGTTCGACTTTGTATGAATCTTTCCATTGTTGCTGACGTAGACCGTATAGCTGTCTGCGCTGCTGGAAGATTCCGCAGGTTTGGGCGTCTCAACCGCTTCCGTCGCAGTCAGGCCGCCCCAGCTGGCAAAGGTGTACTTCTTTCCGCCGCCGGTAATGGTCTCGTTCCGCGCCATCTTGCCGTTGTCGCGGAAATAGTACCAAACGTCGTTGTCCTTGAGCCAACCGGTTTTCATGGCGCCGGTATCCTTCAGATAATACCACGCATGATCGTCCTCCAGCCATGAGGTCTGCATCACGCCATTTTCATCAAAATAGTAATAGGCGCCTCCGATGTTCACCCAATCGGTAAGCATTGCGCCGTCATATCCAAAGCAGTGCCATTGGTTTGCCAGCTTGGTCCAGCCCCAGTCCATGGTGCCGTCCTGGTCAAAATGATATCTCTTTCCGTCTATATTCGCCCAGCCGGTCTGGAGCTTTCCGCTGCTGGGCTGGAAATAGTACCATTCGCCATTGGCCGTCTGCCAGCCCTTGACCTTTTCTCCGTTTACGTAATAGTAGTAATCGCCCTTTTTCTCCTCCCAGCCATTGGTTACCTTCGTCTGCGTTTTAGAGGAACTGCCGCTTTTCCCCGCCGCCAGAGCCGTTCCGGAGCACAGGGAAATGGCCATCACCGCCAGGAGCAGCCATGCGCCCCATCTTCTCACAATATTTTTCATTATTATCCTCCTCTAGCTTTGCAAAAATCGCATACCACCGCCGGGCAGTATGCGATTTCTACGTTAAGATTTATTGATGTGCTGTTTTCCGTCCTTTAGGAAGCTCCACACAATGAGGATCATCACGATTCCAATGGGGAACGCCGCAATAATGCTCACCGTCTGCAAGCTGTTCATGGAGCTCTCCGCAAAGATCAGCGCAATGGGCAGCAGGATCAGCAGGATGCACCACATGAGCTGAATGAGCTTGCTGGGCATCTCGTTCTCCCCCAGCCGATGATAGCTGTAGCAGGAGGCCGTCAGAGCGATGGAGTCAAAGGACGTGGCATAGAACGCGATCATGGTCAGCAGCAGCACCACCATCACCAGCTTGGCGCAGGGCATGGTCTCGATGATGGAAATAATCAGACCATAGGGGTCGCCGCTTTCCAGATAGGAGGCCACGAAATCCATGGCGCCGGTGACCTGAAGATGCATGGAGTAGTTGCCCAGAATAATGAAGCTCATAATGGTGGAGCCCACACCGAACACATAACCGCCCAGAATGGTCTGCCGGATGGTGCGGCCTCTGGAAATGCTGCCGATGAAGAAGGGCGCCGCCACACACCATACCATCCAGTAGGCCCAATAGTAAATGGTCCAGTTCTGGGGGAAATAAGAGGTGCGCAGGGGGTCGGTATAGGTTGCCAGCGGGATAAAGTTTCCGATCATGGTGCCCAGGGAGGTCAGGCCCGTCTCGACGATGTACTTGGCGGAGCCGGTGAACAGCAGCACATAGGCCAGAATGCCAAAGAACAGATAGATGCACGCCTTGGCCAGCAGGCTGATGCCGGAAAAGCCCCGGAGCAGGAACGTGGTATAAATCACACAGGTAATCACCAGAATGACAATGGTTATCACCGTCTCATTGAGCTGTACACCGAACAGCGCGTTAATGACGCTGGCCATCAGGGGCGTTGCCACGGAGAACGTGGTTGCCGTGCCTGCCAGCAGCGCAAACACCGCCAGAAGGTCAATGAGCCGTCCTGCCAGCCCGTCGGTGTGCTTGCCCAGCACCGGACGGCACGCCTCGGAATACTTCTGACGATTGACGCCGCGCACATGGAGCATATAGCCAAATGCCGCAGCCAGCACCAGGTAAAACGCCCAGGGCACCAGGCTCCAGTGGAAAATCGGGAATACCCCGGCCCAGTCCTGAATGCTGCCCATCTCCGCCAGATGGGGGTCGGCCGCATACATGACCCACTCCGAGAAGGAGTAGAACAGGATATCCGCCGCAAGGCCCGCGGTGAACATCATGGAGCCCCACACGAAGAAGGAATACTTGGGCTTCTCATCGGGCTTGCCCAGGACGATATTTCCGTACTTGGACGCAGCAATATAGATGGAGACAATCAGCATTCCCAATCCGATGATCAGATAGTATACGCCAAAGGTATCGCCGAAGAAGAACCGAATCTGGCTCAGCACCGCTCCCGCCTGTTCCGGCAGGATCATAAAGATCACGCACAGACCCACAATCAGCAGCAGCGGAACCAGGGTGATCATCCAGTCAATTCGTTTTGTTTCCGAGGTGGTATTTTTCATTAGTCATTCTCCTGTTCTAGCGGTAGGTTGGGTCTATCGCGCGGAGCTCCTCTACGCTGTCAATCTCCTGGAGGCTTTCCTCCGAAATGGGCCGAATGCCCAGCCGGTAGTCCTCAGGGTGACAGAACAACGCCACATCATCCCAGTAAATATCCGTATTCTTTTTTTTGATGTATTCTTCCTCAAGCTGGCGGCGGAGGCGGTTCCCGTCCTCCTTCGACCAGAAGGAAACGCTGTGCAGCTCCCAGCCGTGGTCGGCGCCGTTGCGGCTGCATTCGGTCACAATCTCATCCCGGTCCAGCGTCAGCACCCATTCCTCCGTGGGGCCGTCCCGCCAAATGCAGCAGTAGCCGGAATGTTCAAACTCCGGATTCAGGATCGCCGGGTTCCGGATCAGCTGGTCGCCGTCCAGAATCACCACATCCTCCAAATGCTCCCGGGCATAGTAGAGGGAAGAAATATTGTTGCAGGTCAGGTAGTCCGGATTCTCAATGAGCTTTAGCCCCGGGTTCTCCGCCGGAAGGGACGCAAACGCCTCTTTGAGATGGCCCACCACCACGTAAATCTCCCAAATTCCGTTTTGATGAAGGGCAGAGAGAATGGTGTCGATCATCCGGTGTCCCTGTACCTGTACCAGGGGCTTGGGAATGGTATTTGTAATAGGGCGCATACGGTTGCCAAGTCCGGCCGCCATAATAATCGCCCGTTTTGCCTGATTCAAGGTTTAGATTCCTCCATTGCGTTTCTTCATCAGTTCCTGAAACAGCGCCGAATACTCCGAGGCATAACGGTACTGCATCAGCGCATAACCACCGAAGTCCACCCCCAGCTCCTTCTTATACTCGCACCAGTTGCTCCAGAGCAGTCCGCCCAGGGCTACATAGCAGTAGATTTTCAGCCGGGTATTTCCGTCACACTGCCCCTCAAAGTACCAGTCTATCAGCCGGTCGATCTCCTGCCGGTCATAGCCCGCATAGATGGCGAACATGGCGATATCCAGGTGGGGGTCATTCATGCCCGCATACTCCCAGTCGATGAGATGCAGCGTCTCTTTGCCGTTTTCCCGGACAAACAGGAAGTTATCCGGCACCGCATCCACATGGGTCAGAATGCATTTCCGCTCCAGACTATTCAGGAACGGGCGCATGGCGCGGCAGCGCAGCCGGACCTCGTCATAATCCGGGTAGATGGAAGCCCCCATCAGGCTCTCATAGAAATCAATCTCCTGATAGACATCAAAATCATGAGGCACCGTCAAGGCCTTTTCATGGAATTGCCGCAGCAGGGCCATGCAGGCCTGAACCTCCTGAGGATTCTTCGGGTCGCAGTTTCTGGTTTCCGTCCAATAGGTTGCCAGCTTATAGCCCGTCTCCGGGTCGATGGCAATCACATGGTCGGAGATGGTGTCACCGGACAGGGCCCGGTAGTTCTCCGCTTCCTGACGGCGATTGATGAGCTTGTCCGTCCCCTCCCCCGGCACCCGGAGAATATACTGGGTACCGCCGCTTTGAAAGCGGAAGGAGCGGTTGGTCATGCCTGCCGAAGTCGGCTGGACGTCAGTGATCTGTTCTCTGCCCACACCCAATGCCTTTTCCAGAAAGGCCATGGCAGTGTCGGTGAGAAATCGCTTTTCAAGACAAGCATCCATAGTGCTTACTTCTTCTCGTCGTCCATGGGATCGACTACATCCTCCATGGGGTTAAACTCGCCGCCCACGTCTTCCTTCACATCGGTAGCGGTGGTATCCTTCTTCTTGCCGAGGTTCTGGAAAAACAGCTTGATCTTCCGGCGGAAAATGGCCAGTGCAGCGCCGCCTGCGATAAACAGACCGGCAATCATGGAAACCACATAGGTCACAGTGCCGGGATCCAGATAAGCAAAGGCCGGTGCGCTCATGAGCAGCGCCGTAAAAAATCCGAAATAGGTGTAGCTCAGCAGTTTTTTTGCGTTTTTCATGGTAAATGTTCCTCCTAAAATTACTGTGTCTTGCGGCTGCCCAGGCGCTTGACGATATACCGTCCGGCTGCCTCGGCGCCATGGCCAAGATTGTAGATTTCCTTTTCCTTCACCGCCTGAATGGTCTCCCGGAATTCCTCCGGCCGGGACAAAAGATCCTGGGCCACATCTCCGGCCCGATCCAGCTCGCTGAGCTCCAGCTCGCCGCCCAGCTGACCGCGGATCCGGATATCAAAGGGCACCACGTCGATCTTATCGTATTCGGGGTTCATGATCTTCATGGGTGTGTTGATATAAAGCACCGGTTTCAGCGTGGACAGCGCAAACTCAAAGCCAACGTTGGACCAGTCGGTGACCAGCAGGTCGGCACTGTAGACCGTATCCGTGGAGCTGAAGTCCGTCTGGAGGATGAAGTCCTCGCCCAGCTTGTCCTTATACCGGCTCTGGAGTCCCTCGATTTTCTCGCCGTACAGCCGCACATACTGGGGATGGGGACGGATAATCAGCCGAACGCCGGGCCGCAGGAACTGCTCGATCAGCTGGTCGATGCAGGAGTCCATGATGTTGTCCTTCTGCCAGGAGGGCGCCACCAGAATGGTCTTCTTCTCATGGGGCGTCTTGGGAGTGTTCTCCCAGGCTTCGGTCATCTCATCCAGCAGGCCGTAGCCTACCTGAACCAGGCGGCGGGGCTTGAGGTCGTAGAGCTTCTCAATGGCCCGGGCTTCCTCCATCTGGTGGGGGCCCACACAGAACAGGGTATCGAAATGATCCAGCGCATGGGTTCTCAGGGTCATGTTATCGGAGCTGACGCCGTGGTCGGTGTAGATGTATTCAATGTCCTTCCGCACCAGGCTGCGCTTGATGTGATAGGTCTCCAGATCCGGCATGGTCATAATCACCATGTCTGCGTCCATCTTCATCATCAGGGTAATGAGCTTCATTTCGCCGATGTAATAGGGCTTGAGCTTGGGCTCATTCATGGAGAACACCGCATCCTTGGGATCGGAGGTGATGTAGTGGATCACAATGTCGGAATGCTTCAGCACATAGTCGATCATGCCTGCAAAGTACTTATAGAAGCCGCTGCCCTCGCTGTAGAATACCAGCTGCTTCTGCTCTTTATCGGACAGAAACCGATGATAGTCGTCGCTCTCCTGCTTTTTATAGGGCTCCAGCTCTTTCTTTTTCTGGGCATCCTTTGCCTTGAGCTCCTCCAGCTCCTTTTTGCTCTCCTCCAGGGCCTCGTAGTCGATGTACTTGGAGGGCTTATAGAGGAAGTTCATAAAGTAGAGGTTTGCAATGGCGAACAGGTTGCTGGCGATCCAGTAAAGGCCCACGCCTGCGGGAACCAGATAGGTAAAGTAGGTGGAGAACGCCACGGTGAAGATCGTCACACCCCAGCGGCTCAGGAAGCCCTGCTCCTTCTGGAGAACGTTGTCCCGGTTCTGGGCCCAGCACAGCAGGAACGTAGAGCCGCAGGACAGCACCGGAACCAGGGTAATGAGCGCAATGGGCCAGATGGGCGGCACCTGAGACAGGTTGATGCCCAGGAACATGGTATCCAGGCTGTTGGCCGCGGAAATGATCCCCGCAATGTCCACCCCGGGGAGCTGACCGGCAAGGCCCATGAAGTAATCATAGTTTGCACCGTTGCGCATGGCCTCGATGACCTTGAGCTGTGCGCCACTGCCCAGTTCGTCCACACCAAGGAGCTGCGCCGTCGCCGCCACAAAGGTTTTGCAGGTGGCCGCATCAATCCGCAGGAGGTGCTGCATGGGATTGTAAATCACATTGATGAGGCCCAGCACCAGAATGATCTGAATAATCATGGGCACCATACCCAGCAGCGGGCTGTACTTTTCCCGCTTGTACAGGGCGATGGTCTCGTCGGAGATGGTGTCCTTATCCCCGTAGTGCTTGGCGGTGATCCGGTTGATCTCCGGCTGGAGGCGGATCATTTTAATGGAGTTCTTCTGCACCACCACAGACAGGGGCAGCAGAATGATTTTGCTCAGCAGGGTAAACAGCAGAATCGCAATGCCATAGCTCTTTACCAGCTTGTAGCAGAGCCACATCAGCCATCCCAGGGGAATGCCAATGCAAGTGTTAATCAGTGACATGAACTTACTTCCTCGTTTCTAGCGAATTATATTCAACGCTTCGGAGGCTTGGGCCCCGATGCGTCTTTTCTGGGTTTGTGATCCGGTTTTCCCGGGCCTTTTTCGTGTTGCTTGTCCGGTTTGCCCCATTTTTCGGCGCTGTCTTCTATCGTGGATTCTTCCGGTTCTTCCTTCGATTCCTTCGGTTCCGGGCGATCCTTGGAATTGAAGTAGTCCGGCAATACATAGCCCTCCGCCGGGTCTACCATAGAAAGCTCCAAATCAAAAGACGCATTGAGCACCATTCTGGTTGCATTGATGCCCGTCTGTCCCTCTAAATCCAGCTGCTGGCCGGGAATATAGGCCGACACCAGCGCATTCTGCATCACCGGAGTTTCCTTCTCCGTATCAAACCATGGGCCGCCAAACTGCTCCACCATATGAAGGGGCACTCTTGCGCCATGATCCGACAGAAGCAAAATCACTGCATCCGGGTCTTTTTCCTGAATGCTGTCGATGGTCTTTAGGATCACGGAGTTGATGTACTGGAGCTGATCGGTATAGCGCTGGGGCTCCTTCCAATACCAATACTTGCTCTTGTCCGACTGAATGCTGCCGTCTTTATGAAACACAAACGGTGCATGGGGGCACTGGATATAACTGACGGTCAAGGTCGGACCGTCCACCTGATCGGCGCAGCCCTCCAGCGCTTCCAATGCATTTTCCACCGGACCCACATAGTTATCCCGGTAGTTCATAAAGATTTTCAGATTGATCCGATCCCGAAGCGGCGGAATCTGCTGGAACAGGCTATGTTCCAGCAAATAGGAGGAGACGGTATCCTCGTGCTGTCCCCGGGTCAGCTCCTTGGCCGGGAAGCGGAGATAGCGCCAGTGGTTTATCAGGTTGACCTGATAGCCGTTTTGCCAGAACAGCTGCACCAACGCAGGATTCTCCAGATACGTCCGGCGCGCCCGGGCGGTCATGTCGTCATTTACCACATAGTCGAGGTTCATGAGATTTGGCACAATGTCCTCCGTCCAGCAGGATTCGGTATTCCGGCTGGTCTCGGAAACGGAAAAGCCCCGCTCCTTCAGCGCATCATAAAACGCGCTGTTGTCGAAGCCGAAATAGGTCTCAAGATTCTCCGTGCCGCCGTATTCGTCAAACAGGAGATAATAGACGTCCCGCTTTTCTCCGGAAAAATGCGCCGATCGGATTTCCTCCGGGGCATCCGGCGGCGGAGCCTGGGTGGCGCCGGAAATCAGCTTTGGCGCTGCAATGATCCCACTGATAACGCACAGTGCGCCGAAGGTCAGGGCAATGATCCCGCAGCCTGCGGTCATATTGGGCTTCTTTTTCAGCATTAAAATCAAAATCAGCAGCAGGATCAATCCAATGAGCAGCAGCTGATAGCGATCCCGCAGCCATGGTAGCTTTCCTTTGATGGCCTGAGACACCATGGTGAAATTGATGACCACCAGCATGCCCAGGCAGGTCATAAACGCCGCCCGGCTCATATTCCGGAAGATCACGCCGGTAACCAACAGCATGGCCAATGCCGTCAAAAGAAAAATGCAGGCAAACAGCCGGGTATCCCCCAGCCTAGCCTCTCCAGCGTTTTGGGCAAAGATAAAAATGCAGGGGTACAGGCTGGTGAGTATCACTGCAACCAGTCCCGCAGCCCAGCTTTTCAGATGTCCGCGCAGTGTTTTCATGGGACAGAGGCCTCCTAAATTTCGGACTTCTTCTGTCACTGCGTTTTCCGCATTTCTGTCTACGCCTGCCAGAAAGTTTGTCACTCTTTATTCTATCATACATTCCTTAATTTGCAATCATAATTTTCACAGATTCCACACATTCTACTGCATAATGTACAAAAACGCCATTGGAATTCTCTGCAATGTCCATAGAACCGCCCAAGGGGGCAGCACGGATTGCTGCACGCTCCGTACTGACCCCATGTTTCGGTCTCTATTCTTGCATTCAGCTCCCCAGCCATGCCCCAAGCCCTAGGCACAAAAGGCACACCACCGTCAGTGCCGCCAGCAGCTTCCACACAAATCGAATCCAGGTTCCGTAGGATACCCGACCAATGGCCAGCGCCCCCATCACCACCGCCGACGTGGGAGTGATCAGGTTCACAAGCCCCGATGCGGACTGATAGGCCGTCACCAGCAGCGCGCGGCTTACCCCGGTCATTTCGGCCAGGGGCGCCATGATGGGCATGGACAGGGTTGCCAGTCCCGAGGACGATGGAATCAGGAACGACAGCAGCACGAAGATGCCAAAGGACAGGAGAATAAATCCTACGCCGCCCGCTTCTGACAATGCCTGCTCGCCCCAATATAATATGGTGTCGGTGATTTTGCCCTGATTCATAATCACCGTAATCCCCCGGGAAATGCCGATGATAAACGCAACGCCCAGTAGATCCGCCGCACCGGCTACAAATCCGCTGACAATATCCTTCTCACCCACGCCGCAGAGTAGTCCCGTGAGCACTGCCGCCACCCAGAACAGCGCCGACAATTCCGGGAACCACCAGCCCAGCGTTGGAATGGCGGTAAGGCCCATGTCGGAAAACGGGATCACACCATAGATCATCACCAAGAACGTTCCGCCGAACAGCCAAAGCGCCTGCTTCTGCGATTTGGTCAGCACCGTTTTCTCCTGATTTTTCAGGGCAAAATGCCGGAGGTTTTCCTCCCGCTGGGCCGCCACCAGACTCAGGCTCGGATCCTTGTGCACCCGCTGTCCATAGAGCAGCACATAGCCGACGGACAGCGCCAGGCAAATCCCCAGCAGCAGGAGCCTTAGTCCGATGCCCTGCCCCATGCTGACCCCGGCAAAGCCCGCCGCAATGCCCGTGGCAAAGGGATTCACCGTGGAGCCCAGCACACCGGCTCCTGCTCCCAGCAAAATCACACTCACCGCCGTGACGGTATCATAGCCCGCCGCCACCATCACCGGCAGCAGCAGCGGATAAAACGCAATGGTTTCCTCGGACATTCCAAACGTGGTACCGCCCAGGGCAAAAGCACACATTAGAATAGGAATCAATACACCGCCCCGGTGCCCCAGCTTACCCACAATGGCGGCAATTCCCGCATCCACGGCACCGGTTTTTCCCATGACGCCCAGGAAGCCGCCCACCATTAAGATGAATACCGCCACCTCGATGGCCTCATAAAAGCCCTCTAGGGGCGCTCTTGTCACCGCCCAGATGCTTTGCCCGCTGCGGCTCACCTGGGTATAACTGCCCGCAATGGGTGCGCCGTCATCCAGATAGTGATACTGTCCCGCAGGCAGGATCCAGGTCAGCGCCGCTACAATTAAAATCAGCAGCAGCAAAATGGTTTCCGCGCTGGGCATTCTCAGTTTACGCAATCAGATCCCACCTATCACTGTTGTTCCGCATTTGCCCTCCAGGGCATCCAGGCCCCGAGTAAGAGATGTGATAATCGCCTTTCCCTGGGGATTCTTCCGGACAAACGCCATGGCGGCCTGCACTTTTGGAAGCATGGAACCGGCGGCAAAATGGCCTTCCTGGCAATACCGCTCCATTTCGTCCACGGTCACCTGCCCCAGCTTCTTCTCGTCGGGCTGGCGGAACCGGATGGACACCGCATCCACCTCGGTGAGGATCAGCAGCACATCCGCTTCCATCTCCACCGCCAACAGCTGCGCGGCCAAATCCTTGTCGATGACCGCCGGAACGCCTCGAAGTCCATGGTTTTCTTCCTCCACCACGGGGATTCCGCCACCGCCGCAGGCAATGGCAATGGTGGTATCCCATAGGGTTTTCAGGGTGCCGATCTCCACAATTTTCTTGGGCTTCGGCGAGGCCACCACCCGCCGCCAGCCCCGTCCGGCATCTTCCCGCATGGTGTAGCCCTTCTCCGCTTGCAGCTTTCGTGCCGTTTTTTCGTCATAAAACGCGCCGATGGGCTTGGTGGGATTCTCAAACGCGGAATCGCCTGCATCCACCACCATCTGCGTCACCACTGTGACCACGGGAATATCCCGCCCCCGGCGCAGCAGTTCCGCCCGGAGCTTCTGCTGCAAATGATAGCCGATATAGCCCTGGCTCATGGCATCGCAGACGTCAAAGGGCATGGCCGGGGTCTGTTCCGCCGCTGCCTCCGAGGCCAGGATGATTCGTCCAACCTGGGGGCCGTTTCCGTGCACCACCGCCATCTCATAGCCCCCGCAGCTGAGGTCAGCCAGGGTTTTGGCGGTTCGTTCTACCACGATTGCCTGGGATTCCGCCGTCGGAGGCAGCCCCTTATCCTCCAATGCGTTGCCGCCCAGCGCAACCACAATTCTCACCGGACTGCTCATAGTGTCGCCACCAGAATTGCCTTAATGGCGTGCATTCTGTTTTCCGCCTGATCGAACACCACAGACCGGGGACTGCGGAATACGCTGTCGGTGACCTCCCGAATGTCCACGCCCTGCTCCAGCCAGGTCTGCGCCATGACCGTTCCGGTATCGTGGAACGAGGGCAGGCAGTGCATAAAGATCACGCCGGGATTGTGAGTGTCGGCCAGCAGCTGCTCGTCCACCCGATAGGGGGTCAGCAGCTGGGTTCTGGCCGGAATTTTGTCCTCCTCGCCCATGGACGCCCAAATGTCGGAATATACGGCGTCGGCACCGTGAAGCTCCTGCCGATCGGTGGTCAGAAGGATCTTCGCACCGGACTGCTCCGCCTGCCGCCGAACCCGCTCCATAACGTTCTGATCCACACCGTCAATGAGCTCCCTGGGTCCATAGCCCACAAAATCCACGCCCATTTTGCAGCAGCCAAACATCAGCGCATAGCACATATTGTTCCGCACATCGCCTACAAACACCAGCTTCTGCCGATTCAGGGGTTTTGCCACGTGCTCCTCCAGGGTCATGAAATCAGCAATAATCTGGGTGGGATGGTCGTCATCGGTAAGGCCGTTGTACACCGGCACACCGCTGAATTTCGCCAGGGTTTCCACCACCTTCTGGTCATAGCCCCGGTACTCGATGCCGTCAAAGAACCGTCCCAGCACCTTGGCGGTGTCCTCCATGGATTCCTTTTTGCCCATCTGGGAGCTGCCGGGCTCCAGGAACGTTACGTTGCCGCCCTCATCGTGTACCGCCACCTCAAAGGCACAGCGGGTGCGGGTGGACGTTTTCTCAAACAGCAGGGCAATGTTCTTTCCCCGCAGGCAGCTGCCCAATACGCCGCTGCGCTTTTTCGCCTTCAAATTGTGCCCCAAATCCAGAAGATAGCGAATCTCTCCGGGGGTAAAATCCATCAGTGTTAAAAACGATCTGCCTTTCAAATTCACCGGCATAGTATCATCCTCCTAATTATTATTCTCTTACCAGGGGCATGGTCATGCATCTCGGGCCGCCCCGCCCCCGCGCCAGCTCCGAGCTGGGAATGGTCAAAACCTCTACGCCGTTTTCCCGGAGCAGGTCGTTGGTCACCTGGTTCCGGTCATAGGCAATCACCCGCCCCGGCGCAATGGCAAAGGTATTGGAGCCGTCGTTCCACTGCTCCCGGGCCGCATCAATCCCGCTGCCGCCGCCACAGGGAATCAGAGTTACCTTTTGAAGACCCAGGTGATCCATGAGAATATGCTCCAAGGGCGCCCGCTCCTGGCGAATGCTCAGGTGTCCGCCGCCCTCTTCCAGTACAAATACCTCCATGTCCCCCTGAATGTTGGGATGGACGGTAAATTTGTCCCGATCCACCATGGTAAACACCGTGTCCAGATGCATAAAGCTCCGGCTCTTGGGAATATCAATGGCGAGCACCTGAGAAAAGCCCAGCCTCAGCAAATTCTTTGCCAGATTCTCAATGGCAAAGGGCTCGGTGCGCTGGGAGATGCCCACCGCCACCGTATCCCGGCTGAGCACCAGAATATCGCCGCCCTCCAAACTGGACTCCATCTGACGGTTGTAGACCTTGGGCACGCTCTTATAATTGGGATGGTAGCGGAAAATATAATCGCCGAACAGGGTTTCCCGGTTGCGGGTCTGGCTGTACATCCGATGGAGGGACACGCCGGAGCCGATGCAGGCAAAGGGATCCCGGGTGAAATACAGGTTGGGCATGGGGTCGATCACAAAGGGATAATCCCCCTCCAGATAGTCGGTGAGATTCTTCTTGCCGTAGCCGTAAATCTCTGACTTCCGGACGCCCGCCATCATTTTCAGCACCATATTTTTCGTGCTGAAGCCCAGGAAATATTCCATCATCCGGGCGATCCGCTTTTCCCCGCGAATGCCCGCATCCCAGAGGTATTCCTCCACAAACTGCCGGCGAATGGATTCCTCCGTCAACGACTCCGCCACCAAGTCCTCTAGATATACCACCTCTACCCCCTGCTCGGTGAGCAGCTGCGCAAACCGGTCATGCTCCTGACGGGCAAGGCGCAGATATGGAATATCGTCAAACAGCAGCCGATCCAGATGCTCGGGCATCAGGTTCAGCAGCTCCTCTCCGGGCCGATGCACCAGCACCCGGCGCAGGGTTCCAATCTCAGACCAGATATTGATTGCTTCGTTCAAGGCACACACTCCTTTTCATTCATCAAAGGCAGTATGTCCCCACATTCAAAAATCATGCACAGACGAAAAAAAGACGCACCGCAAAACGCAGTACGTCAAATGGGGGTGAAGAACCGGCTGGGGAGGGGGTATGAACCGTGGGGGCGGTTTTGTAGCCAGCCGGTTCTTCTTTGTGGCACAGCGATCACGCTGGCTTTTTTGGAGAATGGCAAGCCCTCTAAAGCTACCTGATCAGTAGAGGACTTTCGATTGCATGGTTAGTATAACGCATTATGTTCGATTTGTAAAGTACTTTGTTTGTTTTTTGCCGTTTTTTATGGATTTTATTCGATTGGCACAAACATTTATTTCAAAATTATTGCATATTGAAACAAAGATTTAATACGTTACCCCGTGCTTACCGGTTGCCCAGCACCGACAGCAGCACCAGAACTGCCGCAATGGCTACCACCACAACAATCGTGGTGATCAGCTGGCGCTTGGAGCCCTTTTTTCGCCCTTCGTAGTTAAGCTTCACGCCGTCACGCTGCAAAGCCTGCTGGGCTGCACCTTCCAGCATCTGTTTTTGACGGTTGACCTGATCGGGATTGACTACTCCATTGCTCATTCTGTTTGCCTCCTTCATTTCCTCATAGTGTTGAATATTGTTCACTTTGTTTGTAATATCATAATACCATTATCCCGTATTTGTTGTAAATTGGCATTTTATCCAAGAATCATTTTCCATTTCTATGCAGGCTGCAAAAACGGAGTGCCCCCATTGGGAACACTCCGTTTCTTGTGTATCTCTTATGCTTCCTTCACTGAGACAATCGCGCCGCTGTCGTCAAGGGTCACCTGATAGGTCTTGTCGCCATCCACCAAAACGGTCATCACGCCGTCTTCATAGGCCGTAACCTCCAGGTCATGGCCGCCGGTGGCACCCCAGAGCAGCTGGTACTGATCCTCGCTGCCCTCTTCTTCGCTGGGCACCAGGGTGACAACGCTGGAATTCTCGGGCACATCCGGCAGCTCCGTAATGCCGGAGAATACCGACTTTGCCGCGCCGAGTACCTGATCCTTCGTCACGGTAAACGTGCCGTCATCATCGCTGGAATTGCTTCTGGACAGATAGCGCGCCATCACGTTCCAGAAGGACTTGCCGTTGGAACCGTCGAATTTCGTGCCGTCCATCACCACATCCAGGGCGCACTCCACTGCGGGCAGGGCATTTTTCACCTTCTCCGGCAGCTCCGGCGTGGGAGAAGGCGAAGGCTCGGGACTTGGCGAGGGCTCCTCGCTGGGGGAAGGTTCGGGGCTGGGCGCCGGTGCCGTGCTGGGGGCCGCACTGGGAGAAGGTGCCTGGGTTGGAGCCGTGGTAGGCGCAGGCGTCTTGGTGGCAGTGGGCGTCTTGGTGGGCGCCGCTGTAGCCGTGGGCGCAGAAATGCTTACCCGCTTAATCAGCTGCTTCACCGCATTTCCCGTTACGGTATCATACAAAGTAAGATTGCTGCCGCTGAGGGTAAAGCTGTAAGTGGTTGCCTCCTCATCGCCGTTGGCAAAGATGTAGAGCAGCACCTGCTTGCCGTTGTCCTCAAGCCAATAGGTATAGGTGGCAACCTCTTTGCCGGTGGTAATCACCAGGTTCTCGTTGGACTTGAATTCATAGATGTCAAAGCCGTCAGCATCATCCCAAGTGCCCACAAAGCTGTTTTTATAGTCGTCGGTCACGTCCGTGCCGCCGTTCAGATTCTTATCCTTCTGATCCAATTCTGGCATTACCGTGTCGGTCTTCGGGGTGGGAGTGGCGGTATTCAGCTGCTCCCAGCCGCTGTCCACCGACTCCGGCAGAGATTCTGACTCAGACATATGAGACGTGCCGCAGCCCGCCAGCAGGCCAAAGCACAAAACGCCTGCGGTGATTCCTGCCGCCAGACGAAGATGTTTCATAGAAGTTCTTCCTTTCCTGTTCCGTCTCAAGGCGATTTGGCCCCGGCGGTTCTATTTCTTTTATTATACCGATTCTTTGTGGAAAAGCAACCGGTTTCCCCGAAACTTCGGCGCTTTCCGTCAATCCTCGGGGCGGTGATTTCCTTTCGCAGGGCAAACAGCATCATCACATTGGGCACCGCCATCAGTCCCGCCAAAATGCCGCCGATGCTCCACACCAGCTCCAGCCCCGCAAACGCTCCCAGAAACGTGCTGGCCAGATACACAATCCGATAAGGCGGCACCCATCCCCGGCCCAGCAGATATTCCGTGCAGCATTCGCCATAATAGCACCAGCCTACCACAGTGGAAAACGCAAAGGTGATGAGGGAAATCATCAGCACCGTTTTTCCGCCGGGAATGCAGGAAAACGCCCGGAAACACAGCGCTCCTACCCCGGCCTCCCGAAATCGCTCCGGGAATTTCAGCATTGCCGCAACCAACATGATGCCCGTCATGGCGCAGATCACCACCGTATCCCAGAACACGCCGGTCATGGAGATCAGGGATTCCTCCTGGGGATGTTCTCCCGGCCCGGCCGCTGCCGCCATAGGGGCCGTTCCCATGCCGGATTCGTTGGTAAACAGGCCCCGGGCCATGCCGTAGCGGGCCGCCGTTACAATCGTACTGCCCACAAATCCGCCGCCTGCCGCCCGTGGGGTTACGGCGCTTTTCAAAATCAGCACCAGCGCCGGAATCACTTGGGTTCGGCACTGAACCAGCACCGCCGCACAGCCCAGCAGATACAGAATCGACATGGCCGGCACCAATCCCTCGCAGACCTTGGCAATGCTGCCCACTCCGCCTAAAATCACCGCAGCCGCCATCACCGTAACAATGATTCCCGTGAGCAGCAACGGGATGCCCTTTTCCCCCAAGGTCTGGGCAATGGCGTTGGACTGGATTAGCGCCCCGGTTCCCACCGCTGCCGCAATGCCCATGACCGCGAACAATGTCCCCATTTTCCGCCAGCCCAGCACATTCCGCATCACATACATGGCGCCGCCGGTTTCGCTTCCGTCCGATTTCTTTGCCCGGTGGTTGAGGCACACCAGCGTTTCGCCATAGCGGGTTGCCATCCCGAACACGCCGGTGAGCCAGCACCAGAATACCGCGCCCGGCCCGCCCAATGCCACCGCCGTTGCCACGCCAATGATATTCCCCGTCCCAATGGCCGCCGCAAGGGACGTTGCCAATGCGCCCCAGGCCGATACCCCGCCGGTTCCCTTCCGCCCGCTCCCCAGACTCAGCCGAATTCCCCGCAGCGTATGCCGCTGAATCCCCCGAAGGTGCAGGGTAAAATAGAGGTGGCTTCCCATTAAAACAAGGGGCAGCGGAACCGTCCACAGCATCCGCTCCAGCGCCAAAATCAGCTCCACAGGCATTTCCTCCTTGACAAGCCATTCTCCCGGAAATACAATGAAGTACAGGCTTCATTCCATAAAAGCTATGCAGCGATCCGGATTTTCATCACCGCCGGAGCTGCCTGGGAGGAAATTCTATGTCCAAACGCGCCGCTCGAAACACCAGGAGCCGCATTGTCTCCGCCGCCTGGGAGCTATTCTATGAAAACGGCTACGACGATACCACCGTTGACGATATTGTAGAGCGCTCCGGCACCTCAAAGGGCTCCTTTTACCACTATTTCGCCGGGAAAGACGCGCTCCTCAGCTCCCTTTCCACCCTGTTTGACGAAAAATATCAGGAGCTGGTTCCCAATATGGACCCCGGCCTCTCTGCCTTTGACCAGCTGATCTATCTGAACCACGAGCTGTTTTTCATGATTGAGAACTCCGTCTCTCTGGAGCTTCTGGCCCGGCTGCTCTCCACCCAGCTGGTTACCACCAGTGAAAAGCACCTGATGGATCAGAGCCGCTATTACTTCCGTATTCTCCGAAAAATCTGCACCGACGGCCAGCGCTCCGGTCAGCTCCGGCAGGACATCTCCATCAACGAAATGGTGCGCACCTACGCCCTTCAGGAGCGTGCGCTGCTGTATGACTGGTGCATTTGCGGGGGAAATTACTCGCTTTCCGTCTACGCCACCAGTCTTTTGCCGAATTTATTGAGTTATTTCAAAAATTAAATTCTTCGCATTATTTTTATTCTGTACTTTAGTCTATTCATATTTCCGCTGTATTTCAATGTTTTTATGTGAAAACAGCGGAATTTTTCTATATTTTATTCTACACTTCATTCTGTATTGCAGTCTATTTTTTGTTGCAGTATAATAGGCCCCATGTTTGAGCGGCACCGTGCCGCAAGGAAGGGGTATCACTTTGAATACACAAAACATTCTTATTATGGCAACCATCGTGCTCTATCTGGTTGCCATGGTCATCATCGGTGTGATCTGTTCCAAGAAGAACAAGTCCACCGACGATTTTTACCTGGGCGGCAGAAAGCTTGGGCCGCTGGTCACTGCCATGAGCGCCGAAGCCTCCGATATGAGTTCCTACCTGTTGATGGGTCTGCCCGGTCTGGCCCTGCTCAGTGGCCTTGCCGATGTGGGCTGGACGGTGATCGGTCTGGCTGTGGGTACTTACCTCAACTGGCTGATCGTTGCAAAGCGCATCCGCCGGTATTCTCAGCACATCGGCGCCGTTACGGTGCCGGATTTCTTCTCCCGCCGGTATCATGACGACAAGAACCTGCTGTCTCTCATTGCGGCGTTGGTCATCATCGTCTTCTTCATTCCCTACACCGCATCCGGCTTTAACGCCTGCGGCACCCTATTCTCCAGTCTGTTTGGTGTAGACTATTTCACCGCGATGGTCATTTCCGCCGTAGTCATCGTGCTCTATACGGCGCTGGGTGGATTTCTTGCCGCCTCCACCACGGATTTGATTCAGTCCATCATTATGACCATCGCACTGATTATTGTGGTGTTCTTCGGCATCCATATGGCAGGCGGCTGGGATTCCGTCGTATCCAATGCCCAGTCTCTCCCCGGCTATCTGAGCTTCACCCAGACCTACGACGCCGCTTCCGGCGCAGCTAACGCTTATACCCCCGTTACCATTCTCTCCACCCTGGCATGGGGCCTCGGCTATTTTGGTATGCCTCACATTCTCCTGCGGTTCATGGCCATTGAGGATGTTAAAAAGCTCAAGACCTCCCGCCGCATTGCATCCACCTGGGTTGTAATCTCCATGGCAATCGCCGTGCTCATCGGCGTGGTGGGCAACGGTATGATCCACGCCGGTGCGCTGGAGTCCATTCCTGCCGCCGATTCTCAGCGGATTATCATCAAGATTTCCACCCTTCTCTCCAGCTATGGTGTGCTGCCCGCCATCGTGGCCGGTCTGATTCTCTCCGGCATTCTGGCCGCCACCATGTCCACCGCCGATTCCCAGCTTCTTGCCGCAGCCTCCAGCGTCACCCAGGATCTGCTCCAGGGCACCTTTAAGCTGAAGCTGTCCAACAAGGCCGCTATGATAATCGCACGGCTCACCGTCATCGTTATCGCCATCATCGGTGTGATCTGGGCGAGAAACGAGGGCTCGGTATTCACCATCGTCTCCTTTGCCTGGGCCGGTTTCGGCGCTGCCTTTGGCCCCGTGGTGCTGCTGGCCCTGTTCTGGAAGCGCAGCAACAAGTATGGCGCGCTGGCCGGTATGATCGCAGGCGGTGTGATGGTGTTCGTATGGAAATACTGCATCGCTCCCATCGGCGGTATCCTGAACATCTATGAGCTGCTGCCCGCCTTCGTCATTGCCATCATCGTCAATGTGGTGGTCAGCCTTGCAACCAAAGCCCCTGAGGCTGAGGTGGTCAAGGACTACGACGAAGTTGCCGCGATGAAGGACTAATCCAATAAGCAAACATGCGCTGTGTGGTCTGAGTTTGAGAACCGCACAGCGCATTCTTTCTATGCCCCAAAAATAAAAACAGGCAAAGCATCTTCTTCCCTCCAATGCTTTGCCTGTTTTCGATTGTAGATTTTCTTGCTGGGTACCTGTCGGCTCACGGGATTGACACCGTTCCAGCTGCCACGTTTGGCGGCGTAATAGGCTTTTTTCTGCTTTTTGGACAGCTTGTCCACGGGAATATAGCGTTCCATATGATCGCTCCTTTCTGGCTACCCATCCTATCAGATTGGAATCATTCTGTCAAGCGTCAAAAAAGAGGCCCGGATCTCCGAGCCTCTTTCTGATTCTGATCCATTAACCCACTGCGCTGTCTGCCGCACTGCCCGCATTGCCGCTTTCGGCGCTGCTCTGGGTGTCGGCATCCTCATTGGCGCTGTCCGCCGCATTCTGGGCCTCCTGCGCCGCCTGCTCTGCCTGTGCTGCCTGCTCAGCTGCATTCTGCTGGATTTCCTTGACTGCGCTGGGCTCTACAATCCCCGCATCGGAGGTCAGGCTGGAGGTATACTGCTCCACCAGGCTGTTAATATCGTCGCTGTAGGTGCTGTAGCGGAGTTCCTGCTCTGCCACGGTCTTGTAGTAGTAGGTATCCGTGAAGGACACGAAGTACATCACGTGATAGCCATAGCTGGTCTTGACAATGCCGGTGTCGCCGGGCTTTCTGCTGGCGTCGAAGCACCAGTCGTTGAACTCCGTAATCATCTGGCCGGGGTGAACATCCTCATACAGGCCGCCGTTGGAGTTGGAGCCGGTATCGGTGGAGTAGGTGTTGGCCAGCTCGCCAAAGCTCTCCTCATCGGCAGCGCCGGACTGCCACTCGGTCAGAACCTCCTGGGCCTTCTCCTCGGCAGCAGTCCAGGCCTCGTCGGTGATGTTGCCGTCTGCATCAGCCTCGGGCTCAATGAGAATATGGCGGACATTCACGTCGGGCAGGTCGGACTTCTCAATGCCGTAGCTCTGGAGTTCCTCGGCATGGTCATCATAGTATTCCTCAATCTGGTCATCGTCAAAGCTAAAGCCCTGATAGATGCTGTCGGAATAGGCGGAAACATAGTAGGAATCGTAGAGGTACTGCTCAAAGCTCTCTACCGTGGAATTATCGCCATAGGAATCCTGAATATAGGCCAGCACATCGCCATTGCCGTCTTCATCGGTAAAGCCCGCGTTGGCCGCATTGCTTGCCATATTCTCCACCACGGAATCATACTCGGACTGATAGTCGTCAGGCATTGCAAAATTCTTGGACTCCGCCTCAGCCTTCAGAGCAACGGTCTGAATGATGCTGTTCTGGGCATTTTCCAGGAAGTAGTCCTCCCAGGTGGTCACTGTGGTCTCGCCGGTCTCGCTGTCAGTGGACTCCTGATAGGTCTGCTCATCCAAGGGCAGGGATGCATCAAAGCTAAAGCCATAGTTGTTGACATAGTAGAAATACTCGCCCCAGAAATAATAGCTCAGCTGCTGGTTGGTGATTTCCTCCACGGTCTCGCCGTCTGCATTCTGGACATTCACGGCCACCGCATCGCCGTCTACTTTCTTTTCTTTGGCCTGCTCCGCAATCTCGGTCAAGCTGGGCAGCTTGCCGTTCTTGGACACATAGCTCAGTGCCACAGCCAGACAAACCACGATCACTGCCAGCAGTACGATCACAATGCCTGCAATGATTGCACCGGCGGACTTCTTCTTTTTCTTCGGTGCTTCCACCTGGGGCTCAGCGATCTCTGCGGGCTCGTCCGATTCCGCATGCTCCTCGGTCTCAGCGGGTTCCGAAGGCTCCGCTGCATCCTCGGCTTCTGCTTCCGCTGCTTCTTCGGTCTCGGTTTCTTCTACCGCATCCTGTACTTCTTCGGTCTCCTCCGCAGGCTGAGCGTTTTCCTCCACCTCTGCCGGAATTTCAACAAGCTGGGAATCGGCGTCCTGCTCCGGTGCTGTCATTGCCGCACCGCAGTTGGGACAGGTCTCCAGCTCCTGCGGCACTTCTTCGCCGCACTTGGGACAAATCATTCCATCGACACATCCTTATCTTCAAATTCAGCGCTGCTTCAGCCGCAGCCTCAGCAGCAGATCAACACCCCTGCCGAATCAGCAGTGGGTCAGCGGCTACCATTATAGCAGATGACACCGGAAAAGTCTGTAGAGAATCCGGTGTCATCTGTGAATTTTTTATAAAGATTCCCCGAATCTTTTGGTCACATTTCCGTTCGGGTGGTAAACGGGTGGATTCCTGCGCCCTCCAGCCATTGATTCTCCCCCTGGCCGCAGACCGTGACCTCGCCGTCAAAGTTCCGAATCCACAGGACATTTTCCGGGCAGGCCAGATGCTCGTCAAAGGTAGGGTCATACCGGAGGATTTCCTCCAGCAGGAACGCCGCCGCCACCCCGGAGTCCGTTACAAAAGTGCCGTAAAAGTCTCCAGTGGCGGGATTCACCGCGCCCAGGTCTTCCTCGCCCTCAGTCACCAGGGCCGAAAGCACCGTGGTAAAGCCCAACTTTTCCATGTGATCCCCGTAGTCGCAGCGCTTCCAATCCTCCGCGTCCTTGGCCACATAGCCGGGGTCCGTAATCATCAAATCACCGTGAAAATGCATATTATCCCTCCTGGAGCATTCGCCGTCCCGGACATTTGCTTCGATCCATCCGCCACTGACATACCTTGCAGCCCAGGCATTTTCCGGGAGTAATGCCTTCCCGCGCCTTGTTGGGCCATTCCGGATCCACCAGCGCGCTTCGTCCGATGTCCACCATGGAAACGCCGGTCTCCGTCAGAATTCGCTGTGCCTGCGCCGGGGTACGGATACTGTTCACCGCGAATACCGGCACCGAAACCTGCTTCTGAATCTCCCCGGCGGCCCGAATCACGTCCAGCAGCTCCGGATTTCCCGGCGCTTTGGGTTCGGATTCCGCAGTAAAGCCGTAGGACACATCAATAAACTGAATTCCGTGGGCTTGCAGGGTCTTCGCGTGGGCAATGCCGTCCTCCAGCGCAGGCTCAAAGGCACCCAGGCGAATGCCCAGCACAAAGTCCTTCCCAACGCTGGCCCGAATGCCCTCCATGATCTCAAGGGTCAATTTCTCCGGCTGACCGTACTCGTCCGTCCGGCGATTGACCCGGTTGTTGAAAAACTGGCACAGCAGATAGCCATGGCAGCCGTGGAGCTCCACCCCGTCATAGCCCGCCTTTTCCGCCCGAACCGCAGCCTGAATGAATGCATCCCGAATCCGATGAATATCGTCCCGGGTCATTTCGTGACCGTTTTTCCGGCCCTTGTTCGTATCCACGGCATAGTCGCTGGGGCACAGGGTATCGGTCCCGATGCTCACCAGTCCCGCATGGTGGAGCTGCACAAAAATCGGGCAGCCCTCCTGATGCACGGCCTCGGTGATGTTCCGCAGCCCGGGGATCTGGTCATCGGACCAAATCCCCAGCTGATCCCGGGACAGCCGCCCCTCGGGACTGATGCAGGTGGCCTCCTGGATGATAAGTCCTGCACCGCCCCGGGCCAGCGCCCGATAGTGTTCCACATTCTGCGGCTTTACCGTGCCGGTTTCATCGGAAATATGATAAATCACCATAGGCGGAATGCAAATGCGGTTCCGGGTCCGGACGCTGCCGATGCTCACCGGATCGAACATATTTACCGGTGCCACGTGGTGCCCTCCTTGGAATCCACCAAAACAATGCCCATCTCCCCCAGCTGATCCCGAATCCGGTCTGCCTCGGCAAAGTTCTTGGCCTTCTTTGCCTCGGTACGGGCCTGAACCAGTGCGTCGATCTCGGCATCGCCCTCCTGGGGTGCCGCCTTAGCTTCCTGCTGCTTCTCCGCCGCCTCCAGCAGAGACAGGCCCAGCACCTGGTCAAACTCTCCGATCAGTGCCCGTTTGGTTCCGTCGGATACCTTGGCCTTCAATACGTCATAGAGCGCCGTCACCGCCAAAGAAGTGTTCAGGTCGTTATCCAGCGCCTCCCGGAAGGTTGCCCGGAGCTGCTGCGCGGTCTCCTGATCGGCAGGATTCTCCGGCTCATGCTTCAATGCCGCCACACGGGCCACCAACTTCTCATAGGCGGTCTTGGCGTTGTCCAGGTTCTCCCAGGTAAACAGCAGGCCCCGGCGGTAATGAGATTGCAGGCAGAACAGCCGATAGCACAGGGGATCATAGCCCTTCTCCTTCAGCAGGGAAACGGTCAGGAATTCGCCCTTGGACTTGCTCATTTTGCCGTGATTGGTGTTCAGGTGATGGACATGGAACCAGTAGTTGCACCACTTGTGGCCGATATAGCTTTCGGACTGGGCAATCTCGTTGGTGTGATGAGGGAATGCATTGTCGATGCCGCCGCAGTGGATGTCCATATACTCGCCCAGATGCTTCATGCTGATGGCCGAGCACTCAATATGCCAGCCGGGATACCCCACTCCCCAGGGGCTCTCCCATTTCAGCTCCTGATCCTCAAACTTGGACTTGGTGAACCACAGGACGAAATCCGTCTTATTGCGCTTGTTCTCGTCGGCCTCTACGCCCTCGCGGACGCCGACCTCCAGGTTTTCTTCCTCGTGGTCGCCGAATACATAGTACTTTTCCAGCTTGGAAGTGTCGAAGTAGACGTTGCCCCCCGCCACATAGGCATAGCCCCTGTCGAGCAGGCCCTGGATCATGGTGATGAACTCGGGGATGCAGTGGGTCGCAGGCTCCACCACGTCGGGGGTTTTGATGTTCAGCGCCGCGCAATCAGTAAAGAATGCATCGGTATAGAACTTTGCGATCTCCATGACGGTCTTGTGCTCTCGCTTGGCGCCCTTGAGCATCTTGTCCTCGCCGGTGTCGGCATCGGAGGAAAGATGGCCCACGTCGGTGATGTTCATCACGCGCTTGACGTCATAGCCCAGATACCGGAGATACTTCTCCAGCACATCCTCCATAATATAGCTCCGGAGGTTGCCAATGTGAGCGAAATGATAGACCGTCGGGCCGCAGGTGTACATTTTGATTTTTCCGGGCTCGTTGGGAACCAGCTCCTGCTTGGTTCTAGTGAGAGAATTATATAATTGCATGATTCAGCACTCCTTATCGTCTAATTCTGATTTTATATCGTCAGGATGTGGTACATCCTTGGGATCGAAGCCATAGCCGTTGCCGATGCCCTGCATATACTGATCCTCGATCTGCTTTTCCAGTGCATCCAGTCGGGAGGTCAGTGCGTCCAGCGTCTTCTGCACCGGGTCGGTGACATGGATCTGATCCACCTCGCCGGCGTAGTCCACCTTCTTTCCGGCAATGCGGACAATCCGCGCCGGAACGCCCACGGCGGTGGCATTCTCCGGCACCTCGGAAAGCACCACGGAGTTGGACGCGATTCGGCTGCCGTCCCCCACCTTAAAGGGCCCCAGCACCTTGGCGCCGCAGCCGATGAGCACATTGTTGCCGATGGTGGGATGGCGCTTGCCCTGATCCTTGCCGGTACCTCCTAAGGTAACGCCATGATACAGGAGCACATCGTCACCGACCTCGGCTGTTTCACCGATGACAATGCCCATGCCGTGGTCGATGACAAACCGCCGCCCGATGGTGGCGCCGGGGTGAATCTCAATGCCGGTGAAATGTCGGCTCAGCTGGCTCACCAGTCGGGCCAGAAAGAACATCCGGTGCCGGTAGAAAAAGTGTGCAATCCGGTGATTGATGATGGCGTGGACGCCGGGGTACAGCAGGAAAATCTCCAGCTTGGACCGCGCCGCCGGGTCTCGCGCCTGATAGGCCCCCAGTGTTTCATTTAAGCGATGAAATAGCATAGTTTACCCCCTAAAAATGCTTTCACTCCAACCGATACTCATAATACCACTGATCCCATGCGGGATCTTGATTTTGATCGTCTCGCGTTCCCACCTGGCCGCCCATTGCCGTATAAAAGGCACAGGCCCGGTGATTATGTGGATTACAGCTGTGATAGAATTTCGAATAGCCCATGCTTCGGCATTGTTCCCGTACAAATTCCATGGCAGCGCATCCGATTCTCTTGCCTTGCGCTTCTGGCACCAGATAGAGGGAATCCATACACGCTTTGAAATCTTTATAACCTTCCCGCCGGCTCAGCGTTACATATCCGACCTCACAGCCGTCACTTTGAATGACGTATACCGCCGTCCGGGCATCCTGTATTTGCTTTTGAAACCGCTTTTCATGGCCCGCAAAATCAAAATGATCCAACATTTCATCGGGATATATGCCCCGATACGCTGATTTCCAGGACTTACATCGAATTTCTGCCAGTTTCTTTGCATCATCGCGGTCTGCCAGCCGAAACGTCACCATCAGCTCATTGACCCCACCATGCCGCCTACCAGGATCATCAGTGATAACCCGGCCACCAGCAGTGGCTTTGCCGAGCAGCAGTCATCCTTCATCCAATCGCGGATGCCCCAGGCCGGAGAGAACACAAACACAAAGGGCCATATGAACCAGCTCAAGCAGAAAATATTATAGCAAATAGATACCAGAAACGAGCCAATGAACATCTCTTTTCTCCTCTCCAATACAAAAACCCCGCCTCTTAATCCAACGATCAAGAGGCGGGGCACAAATACTCCGCGGTTCCACTCTGATTTATCACTTTGGCATTGACGCAGCCTCACGGGGTCTCCCCTCGCTCCCGGGCGCACTTCATGGCGATCTCTCCGCAGCGGCTTTCAGCCGGTGACCGCTGCTCTCTGAGGTTCGATGCATCCATTACTTTTCCCAATCTACGCGATATTCACTTTCTTTATCATAGTAGCACGAAGGGGAATTTGTGTCAAGGGATGTTGTCCTAAAAATCAGGATTTCATATCCAGAACATCCCAGTTCTTGACGAAATACTCGATGCCGCTGACCAGGGTCGTGATCACGATCACCGCCGTGACAATGCCGTCCAGCACAGGCAGACCGGTAAACACCAGCATGACGCACAGGCCCACCATGGTGCTGGCCGTCTTGATCTTGCCCAGCCATGCCGCCGCAATCACCCGGCCGTTTTCCACTGCCACCAGCCGAAGACCGGTGACTGCAAACTCCCGGGCCAGAACGATCATCACCGCCCAGGCAGGCATTCTGCCCCACTGGATGAAGATCACCATGCAGGAAATCACCAGCAGCTTATCCGCCAGGGGATCGAGAAACTTGCCGAAATTACTCACCTGGTGATAATGCCGGGCAATATAGCCGTCTACAAAATCGGTGCAGGATGCCACGATGAACACCACCAGCGCCGGGATATTATATCCCAGCAGCAAAAGCACCATGAAAACAGGGATCATTACCACCCGTGCCAGGGTGATCTTGCTTGCCGTTGTCATTCCGCATCCTCCACTGCCGTTCCGATGAGATTTCCGTCCATGGTCTCCTCAATGGACACCTGAATAAAGCTGCCGGGGTGATACCGCTTCTCCGCCTGGAAGAACACCATGCCGTCGATCTCCGGGGAGTCGGCATAGGTTCGGCCAAACTGACACTCTGCCAGCCGGTCATAGCCCTCTACCAGCACCTCTATGGTTTTGCCCACAAGGCTCTCATTATAATCATCCATAATGCGGCTCTGGAGCTCCGAAACGATCTCGGCGCGCTTTTCCGCTACTTCCTTGTCGGGGTACTGCATCTTTGCCGCCGCGGTGCCCTCCTCGGGAGAGAACACAAAGCAGCCGACCCGCTCCATCCGATGCTTTTTCAGGAACTCACACAGCTCCTGGAATTCCTCCTCGCCCTCGCCGGGCAGACCGGCAATCAGGCTGGTACGGAGCACCAGTCCGGGGATCTTCTCCCGGAGATGGGGCAGCAGCCAGTCGAGATATTCCTTGTTGCCTCGACGGTTCATGGTACGCAGAATCTTGTCGTTGCAGTGCTGAATGGGAATGTCCAGATAGGAGCAGATTTTCTCCTCCTGGGCGATGGTGTCAATCAGGTCTTCATCCATCTCGTCAGGATAGAGGTAGTGAATCCGAATCCAGTGGAAGCCCTCTATCTTACACAGCTCCCGGAGCAGCTCGCTGAGCCGCCGCTTACCATAGAGGTCAATGCCATACCGGGAGGTATCCTGGGCAATCAGGATCAGCTCTTTCACGCCGTTGGCCGCCAGGATCTTGGCCTCGTCGATCAAATCCTCAAATTTCCGGCTGCGGTATTTGCCCCGGAGCTGGGGAATCACGCAGAAGGCACAGTGGTTATCGCAGCCTTCGGCGATTTTCAGGTAAGCATAGTACTCCGGAGTGGTGAGCACGCGGCCCAACTCCTCGGGATCGGCGTTGATGTCGCCAAAGCGCCGGGGCTTGTCCCCCTCCAGCACGTCGTCCACGGCGGAAACAATATCGCCGTAGCTGCCGCAGCCAAGGATACCGTCCACCTCCGGCAGTTCCTCCATCAGCTGGTCCTTATAGCGCTCGCTCAGGCAGCCGGACACCAGGATCTTGCCGATTTTCCCCTCGTTTTTCAGCAGGCCCAGCTCCAGAATTTCCTGAATGGCCTCGCTTTTGGCGCTTTCAATAAAGCCGCAGGTGTTGACGATGGCAACATCGCAGTATTCCACCTCAGTGGTGATCTCATATCCTGCCTCATGCAGCAGGCACAGCATCTGTTCGGCATCCACCTGGTTTTTGGCACAGCCCAGGGATACCATTGCAACTTTTTTCCCCATTCGGAGTCCTCCAATGTATGTTTTCTATTCTATCGCAGCCGCTACCAGTCTTCCTGGTCCTCCAGCCGCGCCTCATAACGCCCCAAAGCAGCTGAGATGGCCTCCCAGCTGTGTCCTCTGCGGTATAGGGCATCCGCTGCCCGTTTGATGGTCTTTTGATCCAGCTCCACGCCCCGGAATCGCCGCTCCAAAAAGCGGTCGATAGCGTCGGACATATCGGGAATTCGGCCCAGGGCATCCTCCCAATACCGCTTGGGAATGCCCTTGTGGTAGAGCTCCTGCTGGATCCGGGCCTTCCCATAGCCCTTCTGCACGCACCGGTCTACCACTTGCCGGGCCATTCCCTCATCGTCCAGTGCCCCCAGGTCCCGGAGCCAGTCCACTGCCTCCTGGGCATTTTCGGGATTTTCGCCCCGCTGGATCAGCCGCTGCTTTAATGACTTTTCCGAGATGCTGGTGGAGGAAACGATGCGAACCGCACGGTTTCTTGCCGAAGCCCGCTGGCTCTCCTCCATGAGCCGGGACAGGTCATCCTCTCCCAGCTCCATGCCCCGGTATAATCCCAGATCCGCCACCAGGGAGGTGGGCACCCGCATTTTGCTGCCGTCGTCAAACCACAGCATCACCCGGCTGCCGTCCGTCCCCAATGCGGTGAGCTTGATCAGGATCATACGTCCATATCATCCCCGTCGTCAAAATCCTCGGCGGATACATCCACGGCCTTGGTTGCCGCCGTGGCCGGAGCCGCAGCGCCTCCCATGCGCTTCTGAAGCTTTTCCGTCTGCTCCTTCTGGGCCTCCCGGCGAATGGCCGCTTCCAGTGCTTCGGCTGCATCCGGGTTATCCCGCAGATAGTTCTTGGCATTGTCGCGGCCCTGGCCGATGCGCTCGTCGCCGATGGAATACCAGCTGCCGCTTTTCTGCACCAGGTCATATTTCACGCCCAGGTCAATGAGCTCGCCGTTGTGGGAGATGCCCTCGCCGTACATAATGTCGAACTCCGCCTCACGGAACGGAGGCGCCACCTTGTTCTTAACCACCTTCACGCGGGTATGGTTGCCCATGACCTCGCTGCCGTTTTTCAGGCTCTCCGTCCGGCGGATATCCAGACGAACCGAGGAGAAGAACTTCAGCGCGCGGCCGCCGGTGGTGGTCTCAGAGGAACCGTAAATCACGCCAATCTTATCACGAATCTGGTTGATGAAAATCACCAGGCAGTTGGTCTTTGCAATGGAACCGGCCAGCTTCCGCAGTGCCTGAGACATCAGACGGGCCTGGAGGCCAACCACGGACTCGCCCATTTCGCCCTCGATCTCGGCCCGGGGCGTCAGGGCTGCAACGGAGTCCACAACCACCACGGAGATGGCGCCGGAGCGCACCAGTGCATCGGTAATCTCCAGTGCCTGCTCGCCGTAGTCCGGCTGAGACACCAGCATATTTTCAATGTCCACGCCCAGGGCTGCGGCATACTCCGGATCCAGCGCGTGCTCTGCATCCACAAATGCCACTTCGCCGCCCATCTTCTGGGCTTCCGCTACCACATGGAGGGCCAGGGTAGTTTTACCGGAGGATTCCGGCCCGTAGATCTCCACGATTCTTCCCTTGGGCAGGCCGCCAACGCCCAGCGCCAGATCCAGAGTCAGAGAACCGGTGGGGATGACCTCCACATTCATGCTGGCCGCATCGCCCAGACGCATGATGGAGCCCGCGCCAAAATTCTTCTTGATCTGCGCCATTGCCGTTTCCAGCGCCTTTTTCTTATCGGTGGCAGGCGCCGCCGCTTCATATGCCGCTTGTTTCTTCGCCATCTTCCGCACATTCCTTTCCGGTGGTATCTTCACTGACCGGCTTCTGAGCCATCACCGCACGGGCCCGCTCTCCGCTGTCCCGCACCAGCCTGCCCAACCGGTAGCCATGATCCATTAAAATCTGACACACCGATGCCTCCTGGCCCATTCCGAACTCAAAGCAGATAAATCCGCCTTCCCGGAGCACCGGCGTATAGTTTTTCACGATTGCTCGATAGTAATCCAGCCCGTCATTGCCGCCGTAGAGGGCAAGGTGGGGCTCATAATCCCGGACGGAGGTATCCAGCGCCTCCATCTGTCGGGCGGTAATATAGGGGGGATTGGACACGATCATGTCGTATTGCCCCAAAAACTTCGGTGCGGGAAGCCGGACATCCAGCTGAATGCAGCTGACCCGCCCGCTGAGGTGATTGTCCTGGACATTTTTCTTGGCAATTCGGATGGCCTCGGGGGAAATCTCGCCCAACGTGACCCGGGCATCCTTAACCCGCGCCGCCACCGCCAACCCAATACAGCCGGAGCCAGCGCAGAGATCCAGCACCCGGGGATTCTGCCCGGACAGCATGGTCTGGTGAATGGCCAGATCGCACACCGCTTCGGTATCGTCCCGGGGGATCAGCACATCCGGCGTCACCGTCAGATTCAGGCCGTAGAACTCCCACTGCCCCAGAATATAGGCAATGGGCTCGCCCTTCAAGTGGCGCTCCACCATCCGGTTTACACGGATGATGTCCCGCTGAAACACGGTCAGGTTGAAATCCGCCACCAGCTGGCTCACCGTCCGATCCGTGGCCGCCGAAACCAGCTGCCGCGCGGTAAATTCCGCATTTTCGCCGTCTACCTTCCGTAGGGCCTGTCGGGCGGCGGCATATAGGTCATGATAACTGTAGCTCTCCATAGGTTACCAGTTGTCCGCTCCTTCCTGCTGAGGAATCACCGCCTTCAATGCAGCAATGGCGCACTCGATCATGGAATCGTCCGGCTCGTTGGTGGTAAAGTTCTGGAGCCAGAGGCCCGGCGCCGTAAGGATTTTCGTCAGGCGATTGTCGTGCCGTCCCACCAGCCGGTTGAGCTCGTAGCTGATAGAAACCACCGGAAACAGCAACAGCAGATGGCACAGCATTCTAAGCAGGGTATTGCCCACCTGCACCACGCTGCCCACCAGAATGCTGATGAAAATCACCACAAATAAAAAGCTGGTGCCACAGCGGGGATGGAACCGGGTGCAGGGGCGGACATTTTCCACCGTCAACTCCTTCCCCAGTTCGTAGCACTTGATGGTTTTATGCTCGGCGCCATGGTAGGAAAACACCCGGCGCATATCCTTGAGCTTGGAAATGCCGATCATATAGACCAGCAGAATTGCCAGCTTTACAATGCCTTCGCAGAGGTTCCGCAGCAGATAGTGGTCATGGATGGGCTTCACCAGTCCCACCAAAAAGGTGGGCAGCAGCAGGAACAAGCCCACCGAGCACGCCGCGCCCAGCAGCACCGCCAGATAGATCACCAGCGACTCCATTTTCTCCGAGCCGATGTGCTTTTCCAGCCAGGTTTCAAACTTGCCGGGTTCGCCGACATCTTCCTCCTCGGGGTAAAAGGACGCAGAATACATCAGCGCCTTCACACCCGCCACCATGCTTCCGCCGAAATTCACCACGCCGCGAATCAGCGGCCAGCCCAGAATCGGGTACTTGTCCTTGATGAACTTCAGTTCTTCTTCTTTCATGACGATCTTGCCGTCCTGATCCCTGACGGCAATGGCCTGCCGATAGGGGCCACGCATCATAATGCCCTCAATGAGCGCCTGACCGCCGATGGATGTTCGTTTTTCCTGATTTGCCACAGCCTAGTCCTTTCCAATCACCTCCCGATTGCCCTGAGTATAGCACAGGAGGTGTCCCAAAAATGGTACTTTTATCGTTATTGCAGCGGCAGGTAGATGGTAACCTCACAGCCGCCCTCTCCGTCGTCAGCATTAGCGATCACCAGCCTACCGCCGTGCATGGAGACAATCTCCTCACACACCGCCAGACCGATGCCACTGCCTCTTGCTTTCGAGGAGCCCTTATAGAATTTCTTTTTCACCAGAGGCAATTCTTCCTCGGGGATACCCGGGCCGTAATCCCGGATCCGCACCGCCAACTGTTGCCCCTCCACACGGATATCGCAGTGGATTTTTCCGCCGTCGCCGCCGTATTTGGCCGCGTTGTCGAGGATGTTCAGGAACACCTGCTTCATCCGCTCAGGGTCGCAGCTGATCTCGGGGATGTCCTCATCGCTGGCCTCATACTGGAGGTCAATGCCCTCCTGCCGCAGGCGGTTTCCATACATAAAGATGGTATCCTCAAATACGCCCCGAAGGTCGCTGGTTTCCACATTGAGCTTAAACCGGCCATCCTGAATCCGGGAAAACTCCAGCAGCTCCTCCACCAGGGAGGTCAGGCGTTTGGTCTCCTTCAGCATGGTCACAATGCCCCGGCGGGTTTCCACCGGATCCATTTCATCGCTGGTCATCAGGGTTTCGCCCCAGCCGGAAATGGCGGTCAGCGGCGTTCTCAGCTCATGGGACACCGAGGACAGGAACTCCGACTGCATCTTCTCCGTCTGGCTGATTTGCAGAGAGAGATTGTTGATGGTGCGGGCCAACTCACCGATTTCGTCGTTATTCTCCGCGAATTTCGCCTGGATCTGGGTGCCATAGCCGCCGGATGCAATCCGCTTGGCCGTCTCGGTGATCTCCATCACCGGGGTGGCAATGGAGTGGATAAAATACATCCCGGTGCCCCAGACCAGAATCATCACAAACAGAGCAATGAGCCCAATGATCCCGGCCCACATAAGGATCTGCCGGTTCGCCAGCCGCAGGGAGGTCACCAGTCGCAGCGCGCCCGCCACCTGACCATCCGCCGCCATTACGGGAATGGAAACCGCCAGAATTCGTTCGCCGGTCTGGGGATCCTTTCCCTGGAAGGAGGTCAGCTTCTGCTGATCCAGTGCCCCGGTGACATCCGCCGTCTCCGGCTGACTGCCCGAGGCCAGGCCAAAGGATGAGCTGATGATCTCGCCGCTGCTGCTTAAAAACTCCAGTTCCAGGTCGTTTTTCCCCTCATAGTTCTGGGTAAAGCTGTAGACGCTGCCGTAGAACTCCTCCTGAGCGGTGCTGATATAGGTTTCGAAAAAATCCGCCGTGGTTTTCAGCTGTGCCTCCAGGCCGTTGCGCATACAGCTGTAGTAATAGCTGGACAGCGCCACAATCCCGGCCACCGCGCAGGCCAGCACCAGCAGTACCATGAGACTGACGTTATGGGTGAGCCATCTGGAACGGATTCCGGACATTTTTTTCATGGATTAAGCGCCCCACTTGTAGCCATAGCCCCAGACCGTGGTAATATAAACCGGGTTGGAGGTGTCGTCTTCGATTTTGATCCGCAGCCGCCGGATGTTGACGTCCACGATTTTCAGCTCGCCGTCATAATCCCGGCCCCATACCGCCGCCAGAATATCTTCTCTGGACATGGCGCGTCCAGGGTTCTGCATAAACAGCTTCACAATGGCGTACTCCACCTGGGTCAGTCGAATCTTCTGCCCGGCCTTCTCCAGGGTGCGGTTCCGTGTGTTGAGCACAAAGGGCCCCTGGCTCAGCTCGTCGGGGGATGCATTGGGCTCGCCGCCGATTCGACGGTACAGTGCGTCGATTCTCGCAGTCAGCTCCGCAGGAGAGAAGGGCTTGGTCACATAGTCATCCGCGCCGGTCATCAGTCCCGTTACCTTGTCCATCTCCTGGGTGCGGGCCGTGAGCATGATGATGCCGATGGTCTTGTTGGTGGCGCGTACCGTCCGGCACACCTCAAAGCCGTCCATCCCCGGAAGATTGATATCGAAAATTGCCACGCCGGTGTCCGGATTCCGCTTGAGTTGCTCCAGCGCTTCTTCTCCGGTGCTGGCCTCAATGGCCTCGTACCCAGCCCGACGCAGGTTGATGACAACAAAGCTGCGAATGCTGGTTTCGTCTTCCAAAATCAGTACTTTTTTCATATTGCTATTCCTTCCATTCCCTGGTGTATCATTCAGTGATTCTCCGCCGCTTCCACATGGAATCGCTCGGAGAGCTGTGCCACGGAAACCGTCCCCTCCCAGGGTGCGGCGTCCTCATTGATCTCCACTGCAAGGATCATATCCGTATCGCTATAGAGGCTGGTCAGTCCTCGGGCCTCCACCTGCTCTTGTCTGGCAGCACCGTAGAGGGCATAGATCGTCACAATCTCCGTTCCGGCCTTTCTGCCGCTGCTCTTTTGATAAAAGCCGACGCTGTGAATGGTGCAGGCGCCGTCGGTCTCACTTTTTTCCCGGACAGAAATGGCATCGTTCCAGCTTTCGGGCAGTTCCAAATACCAGCCCTCGTCAAAGCAGTGATAGGTGCTGCATTTCAGGCCGGATTTTCCCTTGGCGGTAAGGCCGTACCATTCCACGGTCCACTGGGTGCCACTGCCCGCCTCATATTCCGGCAGCACCTTTCCCTTGGGGATCTCCAGATTGCCGTCGCCGTCCATATCCCTGGGATACAGATTGCCGCCCTGGAGCTGTGCGGAACTGCCCAGCGTTCCGCAGTCCACCGCAGTCAGCTCCGCCTGATCGTTCTGAATCAGCACGTCGGTTTTCATCTGATCTTCGGCGGTTCCGGTAATCAGTACCGCTTCCGTTCCATCCTCCAGGGTGCCCTGGGCGATGTTCAAAATATCGCTGTAGTTTTCGCTGAGCCGCAGCTCCTGGCCCGTCTTCATCTGGCCGCCCACGTAGGTATAATAAGTCACCGCAGCCGATGCCGCTGCCCCGCTGTCGGTGATACAGAGGATTTCCTTCGCGCCGTCACCGTTGAGATCGGTGAGCACATAGCGGCCGCAGGGCGCCGTCAGCAGAGATTCCGCCGCATTGTTCTGATAGCGGCTGACCTGCAGGGCCTGGGTGACCGCCTCGCTGACCTGACAGGTGATCAGCAGCTCCAAATTGCCGCTGCCGTCCAGATCCGCATATTCTACCGCGCCCACTGCGCTGCCGGAGCAGGGGATTTGATCCGCCAGCTCATATTGAGAATCCCGTCTTGCAAAAATATAGGCCGCCACCGAGCCGTCCTGACTGCTGCGGAAAAACGCCACGGCTTCGTCGGTGCCGTCGTGGTCCAAATCCACCAGCTGTACCGGCTCCCGCCGGGCACCCGACGCCGGCGCATCATAACTCAGCCCGTCGCTGAGCACCTGGCTCAGGGCTTCCTGTAAATCATAATAATCTTCGCTTGCCTTTGGCAGACAATATAGCTCATCTATGCTCATTCCGGAGCATCCGCCCAGCAGGCAAATGACCAGGAATAATGCCGCACATTTGACCCGCTTCACGCCGCAGCCCCCTTTTGATCCAGCTTGTGCATATACAGAAACAGTATATCACATTCCGTTACAAATTGGTAGCATTTTTGTGACGGCAATTCGAAAATCCATGGGCAAAAACGAAGCGGAACGAACCGCATCCGATTCGTTCCGCAATTCTTATTTGGTGAGCTCCAGGGTAAAGGTAAAGGTAGTCAGTCCATCCCGGCTGGTGACGGAAATATCCTCTCCGTGGCTGCCCAAAATGGTCTTGACAATATAGAGGCCCAGGCCCACACCGGTCTTGTCCATGGAGCGGCTCTTGTCCGACTTATGGAACCGGTCAAACACCAGGGGAAGCTCCTCCGGCGGAATGGTGGGGCCGTAGTTTGCCACGCTCACCAGGGCTTTCCCTCCGGAGGTGGCAACCGTCAGAAGGAAGGGCGTGCCGTCCTTGGCGAATTTCACGCCGTTGTCAATGAGGTTGTAAATCACCTGGGTGATGGCATCCTCATTGGCCATGACATACACGGCCTTCTCCGGCATATCCACCTGCACGTCCAGATGCTTCTCCTCGATTTTCTGCTCGAAGGTCAACAGCGTCCGGCCCAAAGCCTCGGTCACGTCAAACCGGGCCTTTTTGATCTCCTCGCCGGTGGACTGGAGCCGGGAGATGTCCAGCATACTCCGCACCATACGGCTCAGGCGCTTTACCTCATCGGAAACAGTCCGCATATAGTAGGCGTGCTTTTCCTTGGGGATTGTACCATCCAGCATGCCGTCCATAAAGCCCGCAATGGTGGTCATGGGGGTTTTCAGCTCGTGGCTGACATTGGAAATAAACTCCTGCCGCAGGTTTTCACTGCGCTCCAGTGAGGTCGCCATGTTATTGAAGGCCGTAGCCAGCTCCGCCACTTCTTCATCGTTGCCGTCCGGATAGATCCGTGCGGAGAAATCCCCGTGGGCAAACTGCCGGGCCGCCTTGGAAAGATCCCGCAGAATCTCAGTCTGCCGCCGGGTGATCAGCGCCGTTGCCACCGTTGCAATCACCAGCACCACAATAGCCGTCAGCAGAAACAGCCCGACGATCCGGGTCATCATGTCGCTCATGTCCTTGGTAGCCGTAGATACCACCACATAGCCCAGCAGCTCATTGGTGGATGCGGACATCACCGGCACGCCATAGAGATACCGCTCGTCGGTATACACGCCGCTGAGAACCCCCGTGGCATAGGCATATCCGTCGGCGCTCATATTCTGGAGCATATCCGAGGGCACGATCTTGCCCACATGGTCGCAGACAAACTGGTTGCAGGAGCACAGGGCCACGGTGCCGCTGGGATCGGTAATCAAAACGTCCGTATCCGAAACGCTTGCACCGTAGCTGACCGACAGCCGCAGCTCCCAATCGTCAATCTGCGTCAGGGTGTTCTGGGTACTGACGTAACTGGCCACCGCCTCGGCGTTGGTGGAAAGGGACATTTTCTCATTCCGGAGCATATAGCTGTAAAACAGGCTGGTAAAGCTGCACCCCAGCAGGACGAAGCTCAGAAGGATCATGCCTGCCGTCAGGGCCAGCTGCCGGGAAAAGGCCGTTTTCATGCGCCGGACACCTCGAACTTATAGCCAACGCCCCAGACGGTTTTCAGCTCCCACTGGGTACTGACCCCCTCCAGTTTTTCCCGCAGGCGCTTGATATGCACGTCAACAGTACGGCTGTCACCGAAATAGTCAAAGCCCCAGACCTCGTCCAGCAGCTGATTTCGGGTATAAACACGGTTGGGGCTGGAGGCCAGGTGATAGAGAAGTTCCATCTCCTTGGGGGGCGTATCTACCTTTTTTCCGTCTACGATCAGCTCAAAGGCGTCCATGTCGATGACCAGCTTATCAAATACCAGCCGCCGGGACGTGGGAGCCGCACCGGTGGTTCGCCGCAGCACTGCCTCCACCCGGGCCAGCACCTCTTTTGCCTCAAAGGGCTTGGTGATGTAGTCGTCAGCGCCCATTTTCAGGCCGTTGACCTTGTCGGTGGTCTCGCCCTTGGCCGTCAGCATAATGACAGGGGTCTTGGACTCCTGACGAATGGTCCGAAGCACCTCCCAGCCGTCCATCACCGGAAGCATTACATCCAGCAGTACCAGATCCGGCTGAATCTGTCGGAATTTCTCCACCGCCTTGCCGCCGTCCGGTGCAATCTCCGTGGTGTAGCCGTCCTTTTCCAGATAAAGATGCAGGAGATCGGCAATATTCGGGTCATCCTCTACAATCAAAACCGTATGTGCCATACTCGTTTCCTCCATTCCTCGTTCTATTTCTGCTGCCGCGATGTCGGGCAGTTTGATTCTTTCTACATTATAATGCAATTTTCACGGGAAGCGTGAAATTTCTGTGAATAGTCACCCATTTTTCGGGCATCCTTCCCCAAGGCAATACCGAACAAATCGGCGGCAAGGATTCAGCCTGAGATTTTTCGTCGAAAAAAGGCAGTTTTTCGCAGGCATACTTTGTGTATGTCAAGAAAAAATAACGCATTTTCGGCGAGAAAGATCGGCTGTAGCCTGGCGACACATTTGTACGGTGTTGCCCTAAACTTCTACTTCCCGCCGGATTGGGTGGGCAGCGGCGTTCCGTTCAGCACCGCCTCCGCCAGTATATTCCCCTGATACCGGAGCTTCAGGGAGAAAAACGGCACCCTCTTTTCCAGCAGGTCAAGAAAAATATCGTCGCCCTCCCATTTGGGGATCTCCCTGAGCTTTTCCTTGGGAATCCACTCCAGCACGCCCTCGTCGCATTCCCGGATATCGCCGGTAAATTCGTCCGACCAGAACAGGTGCATATACTCCGTCTCATATGCATCGGATACAAAGGTCACAATGCCCCGGTATTCCATATGGGTCAAAGTCAGCCCGGTTTCCTCCAGGGTTTCCCGGAGCATGCAGTCCTCGGGGCTTTCTTTATCCTCAAACTTCCCGCCAATACCAATCCACTTGTCGTGATTCAGGTCGTTTTCCTTTTTCACCCGATGGAGCATCAGATAGCAGCCGTTTTGTTCGATATATCCCAGGGTCGTATTGATTCCCGGCATGGTGGTTCCCCCTTTTAATCGTGGCGTTCTTCCCGGCAGTCCCAGGTTTCGCAGAATCGGGCGGAAAAGGACGGCTCCTCCCCCGCAATTGTAAGATGAGATACATCGCCAAAACTGCTCATGCGGAAGGATGCAATCCCCTGCCGCCGTTCTTCTGTAATCAGCGTGGTCACCGAGGTGGGCGCGGCACAGGTTCCATGCCACAGCACCATAGGACTTGCCCCAATCAAATGGCTCAGCAGTACGCATTCCAATCCGAAATGGCAAAACAGCGCAACGGCATCCCGATTGGGCCGCACCGCATCATAAATCATGCCGTTTCGCCGGTAGCCGTGCCGTTCCAGCAGTTCATCCAGTCCGGCTGCCACCCGGCGGTATTCCGCCTCAGCCCCGGCCTGCTGCATCACCGGCACCTGATACCAGGCATCCTTATCATAAAACCTTGGTTCCTTTGTCCAGGTGCCCGGCAGCCAATCCCATAGCGGCGTCTGCCTGCCGATATCCGTATCCATCCGGTGGGGCGGAAATTCTTGCAGCCAATCCAGCGTTTCGGCGCTGCGGTGCATGGCCTTTAGGGTGCAGGATGCGGTGTCTTGCGCCCGGCCCAGCGGCGATACATAAAGCGCCGCAATGTCCATGGTTTTCAGTCGATTGGCCAGTAGCTCCGCCTCCCGCCAGCCGTTTTTTGTCAAAGAGTCCTTTTCATAATCCGGGTCGCCGTGGCGAATGATCAGCAGTTTCATGGGGATTCCTCATTTCTGTTTCGATGGTATGAGCATAGCATATCCCGCAAAAAAGTGCAAGATTCTTCCCGCTCCTTTCCTTTGCCTACTTGACAAGCAGGGAATTTGGTAGTAGGATGAAGACACCCCCCGGGGGAGGGGTGTTAGCCCATGCTTCTCCCGGCGGACTTCAAACCATACATCATCGAAAGGAGCCGCCATCTATGAATCAGGAAAAGCAGCAGGCGCTTCAGGCCCTGAAAACTGCCCGGGGGCAAATCGACGGTATTATCAAAATGATTGAGGACGGGCGCTACTGCATCGACATCTCCAATCAGATTCTCGCCGCCTCCGCCATGCTCAAGCGGGCCAACCTGCTGATTCTCAAGCAGCACATGAACCACTGCGTACTGGAAGCTGCGGAGCACGGCCACGGCAGTGAGAAGATTGACGAGGTCATCGGTATTCTGTCCAAAATCATGGATAAGTAAAAGGAGCTTAAAAATGGAGCAATATCATGTAACGGGCATGACCTGTGCCGCCTGCTCCGCCCATGTGGAAAAGGCGGTGAAGGCAGTGGACGGCGTTTCCTCTGTCACGGTCAGCCTACTCACCAACGCCATGAGCGTCGAGGGCACCGCCTCCCCGCAGGCTGTGATTGCCGCAGTCGAAAAGGCGGGCTATGGAGCATCCCTTGCCGGTGCCAGCCAGGAAGAAGCCACCACCGCAGCAGATTTGGAGGATCATGAAACCCCCAAGCTCAAAAAGCGGCTGATCGCATCCCTGTGCCTGCTGCTGCCGCTGATGTATATCACCATGGGACACATGATGTGGAACTGGCCGCTGCCGGGATTTCTAAATGGCAATCACGTTGCCACGGGTCTGACCGAGCTGCTGCTCACCGCCATGGTCATGGTCATTAACCAGAAGTTCTTCGTCAGCGGCATTACCAGCCTTATCCACCGTGCCCCCAACATGGACACGCTGGTGGCCCTGGGCGCAACTGCCGCCTTTGTCTACAGCACCTATTCTCTCTATGCCATGACCGGCGCGCAGGTGGCCGGGGATATGGAGGCCGTCATGGGCTGGATGGACGAATTCTACTTTGAGTCCGCCGCCATGATCCTCACGCTGATCACTGTGGGCAAAATGCTGGAGGCTCGCAGCAAGGGCAAAACCACCGATGCGCTGAAAAAGCTCATGAACCTCTCCCCAAAAACCGCTACCCTGCTGGTAGATGGGCAGGAGCAGGTGGTGCCCATCGGTCAGGTATCCGAGGGCGATATCTTCGTGGTTCGTTCCGGCGACAGCATCCCCGTGGACGGCGTGATTCTGGAGGGCAGCTGTGCTGTGGATGAATCCGCTCTCACCGGCGAGAGCATCCCCGTGGACAAAACCGTGGGGGCTAAGGTCTCCGCCGCCACCATCAACCGTTCCGGCTATGTGCGCTGCCGTGCCACTCGGGTCGGCAAGGACACCACCCTGTCTCAGATCATCAAAATGGTATCCGATGCCGCCGCCACCAAGGCTCCCATTGCCAAGCTCGCCGACAAGGTCTCCGGTGTTTTCGTGCCTGTGGTTATCACCCTTGCCGTTATCACCACCGCCGTTTGGCTGCTGGCCGGGAAGGATGTCGGCTTTGCACTGGCCCGGGGCATTTCCGTGCTGGTGATCTCCTGCCCCTGCGCATTGGGCCTTGCAACTCCCGTTGCGATCATGGTGGGCAACGGAAAGGGTGCCAGCAACGGCATTCTGTTCAAAACCGCCGCTTCTCTGGAGGCTGCCGGAAAAACCGATATCATCGCCATGGACAAAACCGGCACGCTGACCTATGGCAAGCCCCAGGTCACCGATGTTCTGCCCGCTCCGGGTACCTCCGAGGATGCGCTGCTGCTGGCTGCATTCTCCCTGGAGCAGAAAAGTGAACATCCCCTTGCCACCGCCATTCTGGACTATGGCAAGCGCCACAACCTCCAGCCTGAGGATTCTCAGGACTTCACCGTAGCTCCGGGCAATGGCCTTACCGCCACCATCGGCGGCAAGCATATCATCGGCGGCAACCGTGCCTTTATCGCGCCCCGGGCGGACATTCCCGAGGCGCTGGCAGCCCAGGCCGACACTCTGGCCGAGCAGGGTAAAACGCCCCTGTATTTCGCCGCCGACTGGAAGCTGCTGGGCATCATCGCCGTGGCCGATGTGATGAAAGAAAATGCACCCCAGGTGGTACGGGAGCTCCAGGGAATGGGCCTTGAGGTCGTTATGCTCACCGGTGACAACAACCGCACCGCCACCGCCATCGGCAAGCAGATCGGCGTAGACACCGTTATTTCCGACGTACTCCCCCAGGGAAAAGAGCAGACCATTCGGGAGCTTGCCCAGCGGGGAAAGGTTGCCATGGTGGGCGACGGCATCAACGATGCCCCCGCTCTGACCCGGGCCGATGTGGGCATTGCCATCGGCGCCGGTACCGATGTTGCCATTGACGCCGCCGACGTGGTTCTGATGAAAAGCGACCTTGCCGACATTCCCGCAGCTATCCGCCTTAGCCGCCGAGTGCTCACCAACATCCACGAGAACCTGTTCTGGGCATTCATTTATAACGTCATCGGCATTCCTCTGGCTGCCGGAGTCTGGATTCCGCTGTTCGGCTGGCAGCTGAACCCCATGTTCGGCGCCGCCGCCATGAGCCTTTCCAGCTTCTGCGTAGTCACCAATGCCCTGCGGCTGAACTTTGTGGATATCCGCAGCACCAAGCACGATCATAAGAAAAAGCATACCGCAGCGCCCGCTCAGGCAAGCTCCTGCTCTGCTGGCAGCTGTGCAATGAAGGAGGAAACAACCATGTCCAAAACCATTTCCATCGAAGGCATGATGTGCCAGCACTGCGTGGCCCATGTCACCAAGGCCCTCACTGAGGTTCCCGGCGTAGAGTCCGTAAACGTCAGCCTGGAGCATAAAAACGCCGTTGTCACCGGTTCCGCCGATGATAAAGCCCTGACCGATGCCGTCACCGATGCCGGCTACAAGGTCAAGAAAATCGTCTAAGGCATAGAGAAAATCCGAAGCCCGGAATTTTGCCAGGCTTCGGCTTTTTATTTTTCATTGTAAGTCATTCCATGGGGATTCTGCCTTCCAGCGCCCGGGTCAGGGTTACCTCATCGGCATACTCCAGCTGACCGCCCACCGGAATTCCGTAGGCAAGGCGGGTGACCTTTACCCCAAAGGGCCGGAGCAGGCGGCTGATATACATCGCCGTGGCCTCGCCCTCGGTATCGGGATTCGTGGCCATAATGACCTCTTTTACGTCCTCGTCCGCCACCCGCTGGAGCAGCTCCCGGATTTTGAGATCTTCGGGGCCTACATTGCCCAGGGGCGAAATGACACCGTGGAGCACATGATAGCTGCCATGATATTCCCGCGCCTTCTCCATGGCGGTAACGTCCTTGGGATCGGCCACCACGCAGATCATGCTGTTGTCCCGGGTTTCGTCCTCACAGATCGGGCAAAGCTCCTGATCCGTCAGGTTTTGGCATCGGGGGCAGGTATGCACCGTCCGCCGGGCCTCTAAAATTGCGTCGGCAAAGGCCTTGGCGTCCTTCTCCTCCATGCTGAGGACGAAAAACGCCAGCCGCCGTGCTGTTTTGGTGCCAATGCCCGGGAGCTTTGCAAACTGCTCGCCCAGGCGTTCCAGGCTGGCCGGATAACTGCGCATCTTACAGAAGACCGCCCAATCCGCCCAGATTCATGCCGCCGGTGAGCTTGCCCATGGAGGAATTCATGTCCTCCTCGGCCTTCCGCAGGGCCTCGTTTACCGCTGCCACCACCAGGTCCTGGAGCATTTCCACATCCTCGGGATCCACTGCCTCGGGGTCAATGGTCACAGACTTCAGGGTCTTCTTGCCGGAGATCACGGCCTTGACCACACCGCCGCCGGAGGTTGCCTCATATTCCTTCTCCTCCAGCTCCTGCTGCATCTGGAGCATCTGTTGCTGCATCCGCTGTGCCTGCTTCATCATGTTTGCCATATTGCCGCCGCCCATGGGGCTGCCGCCGCGAAATCCCTTTGCCATAATAATTGCCTCGCTTTCGTTTGGTTGATCGTCGTGCTATCGTGTCAGCAGAGTTACTGCTGTACCTTCATATTGTCATACCCGGCCATGTCGCCAATGAGCTGCGCCAGCTTATCGTCTGAGCTCAGTGCCCCGGCCCGTTCCTCGCCCATGCGAACCCGAACCGGCTTGCCTGCCACAATGCTCGCTTTCTTGCGAATCAGTTCCAGCACCCCATTGTCCCGCTTCACCATATTGTGAGCCAATTGGTTATGAGGGCTCAGCCACAGGTCGTCGCCTCGCAGCCGTCCGGAAAAATCGTTTTGCAGAAAGGCGCGATACTGCATCTCCACCTCCGGCAGAACCTTTTCCAGCGTCTTCTTCCACACATCATCGGAATCCGGGGTGGACGGCTTCTGCTCCTCCTCCGGTTCCGGGGGGGCATCGGCATCATCCCAGGGGGGCGGTGCCTGTCCGTCGTCCAAATCCACAGGAGCCTCGCCGGACGATGGCGCTGCCACCACGAAATTGCCGCTTTTCAGCTTGTGCTCCAGCTCCATCATCCGAGCGGTAAGATCATCCTCCACCCGGCTGATTCTGGCCGCAAGGTCCCGAACATCATTGGTGAGATCCGGCTGACACAGGTGGATCAGACACAGTTCGCCGTCCAGCCGCTGATTCTGGCTGGACTTAAAGCCGTTGGCCGTCTCCTGCACCAGATCAATGATCCGAAGAAGCTCCGCCGGAGAGAATTTCTTCGCCAATTCTGTGGCTTCCTTGGCGGTGCAGGTGCTGGAGATCATGCCAAGCCCTGCTTGGGGAGCCGTTTTGATCACCAGCATATCCCGGGCCAGGGTGGAAAGCTCATTCAGCATGGCCGAAGCGTCTTTTCCCTGACTGTAGAGCTGAGAAAACAGGGATAAAGCCGCCGCGGTATCCTTTGCCGCAATGGCGTCCATCATGGCCGAAGTCTGCTGCTGCCCCGCCAGGCCCAGGGTCTGATAAACCCCGTCTACATCCAGCGTTCCCGTCACGGCGCTGGCACACTGATCCAGTAAGCTCAGGCCGTCGCGGAATGCGCCGTCGGCCAATCGGCCCAGCAGCTCAGATGCCTCAGGCGTAACGGAAATACCCTCTTGATAGGCCACATAGTTGATCCGCCCGGTGATATCCTCCGCCGTGGGTCTGCGGAATGCAAACCGCTGGCACCGGGAGAGAATCGTGGCCGGAACCTTATTGAGCTCCGTGGTGGCCAGGATAAACATCAAATGCTCCGGGGGCTCCTCGATGGTCTTCAGCAGCGCATTGAACGCCGACATGGAGAGCATATGCACCTCGTCGATGATGTAAACCCGCTTTTTCACCTCAGCCGGAGGATACACCGCATCATCCCGGATGGTACGAACGTTATCAACGCCGTTGTTGGAGGCGGCGTCGATCTCCTGCACGTCCAGAATGTTGCCCGCATCAATGCCCCGGCAGGCCGCACAGCAGTTGCAGGGATTGCCGTCCACGGGATTTTCGCAGTTGACCGCCTTGGCAAGGATCTTTGCACAGGTGGTTTTACCGGTGCCCCGGGAACCGGTGAACAGATAGGCATGGCTGAGCTTGCCAGTAATCAGCTGATTTTTCAGAGTCGTGGTAACCGCCGTCTGCCCCACCACATCGTCAAAGGTCTGGGGGCGATATTTTCGATATAAAGCCTGATACATCCTGCGCCCCTCCTAAAAAATCCTCCGGCCCATGACAAGACCGCACACCCGCCGTCGAATACGAGACCATATCCGTTACCTATACAGCCAGCTCGGAAACGGCGAACCCGCGGCACACGAAAAGATCCGCTTAATGCTGCTCGGTTCCCCGCCTGACATGGTTCACGGGATTCCGTTGCGCGGGACCGATTCCTCATCACCGCTTGTATAGGTCAGACAATACAGGTCGCTCCTCGGGCGGGAATTCATCCCTGCTGTAGCGGATTGCAGGTTACAAGGCACCGCTGACTCCCCGACTAGTGCGGCCTTGTCACAGGCCGAAGGTCTGTAACTTAGCACAAAGAGTATACTATATTTTTTCTCACTTTGCAAGGGGCAATTCCCGTGAACGGCCCGGACGTAAAATCCCTCCGAAAGCAGATTAACACCCCGCCGGATGACCAGTCTGGCAGGGTGTTAATTCAAAGATTAAAGAGGGAGAAATGAAAAAGATATCTTGTTCCTTGCTGATTTTTATCATAGCGGATAATTGTTACAAAAGTTCACATCTTTTATGATGGTTTTATGAATTTCACGATTTTTTGAAAAAGTTTTTCGAGCGCGGCAGTTTTCCCATATCCCCATTTACTTTGCACACAAACTATGCTATTCTTTTATTCAGAATTATAAAGGAGTGAAGTCCCCCTATGAGCCAAACCGATACCGCCCAGCGTGCCAATACCCTGGGCACTCAGAAGGTATTTTCGCTGATTTTACAATACGCCCTGCCTGCCATTGCCATGATGCTCATCAGCAGTCTCTATAATATTGTAGACAAGGCATTTGTGGGAAACTTTGTAGGGCAGCTGGGCATCACCGCCACCACGGTCTGTAATCCCGCCGTCCGCATCATCGACGCCTTTGCCATGCTGGTAGGCGCCGGCGGTTCTACCCTTCTGGCCCTTCGATTGGGCGAGGGCCGTAGTCAGGATGCAGAATCCATCCTCAATAACAGCTTTCTGCTGCTGATTCTCGAGAACATCGTCTTGATTGCCTTGGGCTATGCCTTTACCGAGCCCCTGCTTCGGCTGTTCGGCGCAGGCGACCAGGTGATGCCCTACGCCGTGACCTATATGCGGGTGCTGCTGATCGGCGCATTCTTCAATTCCACCGCCAACGGCTTCGGTATGTTCGTCCGAGTGGACGGCAGCCCCCGGCGGATGATGCTCTGTTCCGTCACCGGCTGCATTCTGAACATCATTCTCGATCCCATTGCCATCTATGTGCTGGGCTGGGGCATTGCCGGTGCCGCCGCTGCCACCGCCTTTTCTCAGATCGTCTCCGGCCTTATGGTCATCTATTATTTCACCCTCAGCCCCAGAAGCACCATGAAACTCCAGCTCCATCTGTTCCGGCTGGGCAAAACGACAACACTGAAAACTGCGGAATTGGGCTTCTCCTCCTTCCTTCAGCAGTTCACCGGTAGCATTTCTCAGTCCGTTCTGCTGAGCTGTCTGGCCCTGTTTGCCACGGCGGAAACCGCTACCGCCGATGTGGCCCAGGCATCCGTCGGCATCACCGTCAGCATCGGCCTGTTTTTCCTGCTGCCCGCCCTCGGCATTTCCTCCGCCATTCAGCCCATCATCAGCTACAACTACGGCGCAAGAAACTATCACCGGGTGGTGGATACTCTGAAAACCGCCACGATTTTTGCCGTTGCCATGCTCACCGCCGGATGGGTCATCATTCTGATTTTTGCCGAGCCTCTGTGTAAAATCTTCGGCTGCACCGGCGAAACCCTCCGTCATGCCGCCTATACCATGCGGGTGTACAACCTTCTGCTGCCCCTGGTGCCCTTCGGAAATGTAGGCTCCGGCTTCTTCCAGTCCATCGGCCAGCCGAAAAAGTCCGTTTTCATCAGCCTCAGCCGTCAGATCCTCTGCCTGATTCCCATGGTGCTGATTCTCGGCAACCTCTTCGGTCAGAACGGCGTGCTCTACGCCCTGCCCGTGGCCGATGTGGCCTCCTCCGCCGTTGCGCTGATTCTTATGGTGATGCAGTGCAGACATCTCCGTCAGAACGCATAAACGCAATCCATACGGCAAATCCCCATGGAATCCGATCCATGGGGATTTGATTTTGGGCAGAAAAAAGCCCCGCGCCAGGCAAGACACGGGACTTTTGTCCTTTTGCCGAACTCCAATCAAGCGTAGGCAGCGCTGATGGATTTCAGGTACGCGGCTCTGGACTTGCCGTCGATGATGTAGAACACACTATCAACCAGCGCAATGACCAGAACAATGATGGTTACTGCCAGCATCAGGGTCCGGACAGGAGTGGTGGACATGTTCATCAGGTAGTTGAACTTAAATGCCAGCACGCCAATGATGGCCCAGATGACTGTGTAAATAGCACGAGCAGTTCCCTTTTTCAGCAGCAGAATCGCAATGCCGATGAGGGCAAATACATCCAGGAAGAGAATCGCGCCAACCTGCTTAATGGAAACAGTTTTGGTGGTGATTCCGGGGACCTCCAGCTTCTGATAGGGGTTCTTCTCGCCCTTGTCGTTGGTCTGGGTGATCCCCAGCTTGCCGCCGAGCTCGGACCAGAAGCCGTCATAGCCGTTTTCCTCGTTCTCCTTGATGATTTTTTTGTTCTCCTTGTACTGATCCGCCTGCCAATCACTCACGGATGCGTGATTGTAGGGGAGCCCACAGTAGGAAAGCAAAGACCAGGAATCATCCTCGTCCGCCTTCGTGTCGCCGTAGCCGCGAACGGTGATTACATCGCCCTTGGATACGGAGTAGTAGGGGCACAAAGAGAGGATGAAGAACACTGCCAGCAGCACCACGAGGACATAGTCAATGATCTTGCAGATACCCTCATGCTTTTGCTTGGGCAGGTTGTTCATGTCTAACATACGGAACCCTCCAAGTCATAGTTTTTTGCCAAGGTTAGTTTCGTGCCATCCAATAGCACAAGTTTAGCACAGACCATGTGGTTTTTCAAGCGCTGATTTCGCTTTTTTCAAAATTTTTGCCCGAAACCGAGGCAATCTTTATGCACAATGCTTAAATCCGGAAAGTTGGCCCCGGAGGCGCGGTTTCCCGGTTGAAATTCTCAGGATGCTATGTTAAAATGATATCAGGATTATCGCGGCTTTTTTCGACTGGCTTCTGGCATTTCCTCTGCAAACTGGCAGAAAAAAGTCGCAAGGCCATATTGCGAAATGCAAAATGATACACTATAATATGACGGTAAGCGTTATAATTCTGCGCTTTTCGCGAAATTAAGGATATGGAGGACAATCATTATGGATATGAGCATGTATGATCTCACCGGCAAGGTTGCCATTATCACCGGTTCTACCCGCGGCATCGGCAACGCAATTGCAAAGCTGATGGCTGACCACGGCGCCGCCGTTGTCATCACCGGTCGTAAGCAGGAGGCCTGCGACAAGGTTGCTGAGGAAATCAAGGCAGCAGGCGGCAAGGCGCTGGGCGTCGCTACCGACGTTACCTCTGCCGAAGCACGTCAGAACCTGGTAAACAAGACTGTTGAGACCTTCGGTCACATTGATATTCTGGTCAACAACGCCGGTACCGGCGGACAGCCCAGAAAGATGGTTGACATGGACGAGGAGTACTTCGATCACTACGTTCAGGCCGACTACAAGGCACTGTACTTCATGAGCCAGGCTGTTGCCTGCCAGATGAAGGCTCAGGGCTGCGAGAAGGGCACCCATCCCTACCGCATCATCAACCTTTCTTCCGCTGCCGGCATCAAGAGCCCCATCGGCGACACCGTTTACGGTTCCCTGAAGGCCGCTGTCGCCCATCTGTCCCGGATCATGGCCAACGAGCTGGCTCGCTTTGGCGTTACCGTCAATGCCGTTGCGCCCGGCTATGTCCTCACCGACATGACCAAGGACGTTATGGCCGACGAGAAGAACGTTGCTGCCGTTACCCGCATGATCTCCCTGCGCCGTTATGCTCAGCCCATTGAGATTGCCAACGTGATCGCATTCCTGGCTTCTCCCGCAGGCGGCTATGTCACCGGCGTGCTGATCCCCGTCGATGGCGGTATGACCATCAACTAATTCATCCATATCTGCCCCGGCAGGATGGGC
>OLSL01000050.1_pt1 | contig 107520 bp, 89 predicted proteins | sample 1672511 | NCBI WGS metagenome assembly OLSL01 (sample SAMEA3136694, study PRJEB25190) | human gut metagenome | biome: human gut; feature: human-associated habitat; material: faeces | place: Austria | collected 2013
AAAACGGCCGGGGCGCCCCAACTACCCTATGAAACTGGATCGGTTAAGATCCAGAGAGCTTTTTTAACGAGCGCTCACCTGCTCGAGGCGCAATATAGTGGAGGAAAAGGGGATACACAAGTATTTTTTCATTGGAACGATGTTTTTGTTCAATGGAAATAGCATCGTATTTTTACTTCATTTTGACAATATCGGGACCGGAGGAATGGTTATTGTTATTGTCATGAAATCATCTTCCGGGAAGCAGTTCATACGTGAACCCCTTCAGGTATTCCGTTTCCGGAATATTCAATAAAACCGGATGATCCGCTCTTTGGCCATGTTGCTGCATCAGACGCAGGGTGGCCGGAGCATCAATGGCGGCGTCAAGCACGCTCTCCCGGAACAGGTCCGCTCCGGCGTGGTGGGAACAGCAGAAGGTGGAAAGGATGCCTCCCGGAGCCAGAAGCTTCATGGCGCGGAGGTGGATTTCCTTATATCCGCGCATGGCGTCATGCACGGATTTTTTGTTTCTGGTAAAAGAGGGCGGATCCAGGATAATTAAATCCCATTTGTGTTCTCCTCCGTCCCGGACAAGGGCCGCTTCCTTTTTCAGGAAGTCAAACGCGTTATCCGTGACGCACTGCACGGAGACTCCGTTCAGGCGGGCGTTCCGCGCTACGGCGTCCATAGCATCCTGGGAAACGTCCACGGCCGTTACCTCCGAGGCACCGGTCAGGGCGCAGGCCAGGGCGAAACCGCCCTGGTTGCAGAAGCAGTCCAGCACGCGGCGTCCGCGGGCGAAGCGAGCCACGGCGGCATAATTGTCAAGCTGATCCAGATACAGGCCGGTTTTCTGTCCCGTCTGAAGGTCAATCATGAATTGCACGCTGCCGCTGCGTGCGGCAAAAGGTTCCGGTTGCTGTCCTCGTGCCACCCGGACGGAGGGAGAAATACCTTCTGCCGCCAGCATGGGTGAATCATTCCTGACAATAATCCCGCGGGGAGAAAGAAGGTCTTCCAAAACATTCAGGATGATGGGGAGGCGGCATTCCATGGCGATCGTCAGCGTCTGGACGACCAGATAATCCGCGTAACGGTCCACAATGAGACCGGGAAGCCCGTCGGATTCGCTCCAAACGAGCCGGGTGAGAGTTTCTTCCGGAAGCCGGCGGCGGCGCAGTTCTACTGCCTGGCTGATGCGCCTGGAAAAGAAATCTCCGTTCAGTTCCTGTTTGCGGCGGGAAAAGCGCCTGGCGACGATCTGGGAATGGGGATTGAACATGGCGGAACCCAGAAAGCGGTCCTTGAAATCCTTCAGGGCCACGACGTCCCCCGGCTGCGGATTGCCGAAAATTTTGCGCACTTCTGTGCCGTAAACCCAGTCGTGCCCTTGAAAAATGCGTGCTCTTGGAGAAATAATCAAACCTGCCATGTCAGGAAAGGCAATACATGATCGGGGTGGAAAGTTCAAGGGTAATGCGGGCGGCTCCCAGAAAGGCCGCGGAAAGGGAGGAGGCCTCCGTTCCCTGGGATTTTTCGCGCAAGTACGCCGCTGTGCATCATTCCGGGACTATTTCGGTTGAAAATGCCCGGAAACGAAGTAAAATAGGGCGCGTTATGAAAGTAGAAACTTTTGAAACTCCCCAGGATGCTGCCAAGGCTTTGGCAGGAGAAGTTGCGGAATTGATCCGTACGCGCGCCGCTGAAGGCAAAAACGTGGTTCTTGGCCTTGCCACAGGCGCCACTCCGCTGCCTTTTTACGCAGAGCTGGTCCGCATGCATAAGGAGGAAGGCCTTTCCTTTGCCAACGTGATTTCCTTCAATCTGGACGAATACAGCGGCTTGGATCGCGACCATCCGGAATCCTACTGGTACTTCATGCACACGAGTCTTTTCAACCACATCGACATCAAGCCGGAAAACATCAACCTGCCCTCCGGCACGGTGAAGGATGATGAAATTGCCGCCCACTGCGCCGCCTATGAACAAAAGATCAAGGATTGCGGCGGTATCGACCTCCAGATTCTCGGCATTGGCCGAACTGGCCATATCGGCTTTAACGAACCCGGCTCCGATGATACCACCGTCACCCGGCAGGTTCATCTGGACGAACTGACCCGTTCCGATGCTGCTCCCGCTTTCGGCGGTATTGAAAATGTTCCCACCACCGCCATTACCATGGGCGTGGCTACCATCATGGGCGCCCGTGAAGTGGCTTTGATGGCTTGGGGAGAAAAGAAGGCGTCCATCGTGAAAAAGGCTGTTCAGGGGCCTGTGACGGTGGATGTGGCCGCCTCCTACCTTCAGAAGCATCCGAACGCCAAGTTCCTTCTGGACAAGGGGGCTGCTTCCCTCCTTTAATTTTACGTTTTAGTAACGGAAATGCCGTCTTTCCCGGTTTCGTGGGAAGGCGGCGTTTTTTATGGGATGAAGGAAGGCAGAAGCTTCTTTTTTCCATGGAGGTTATATGGGAAATGCCGCCTATGCAGGCAAAAGGGAGGGGTGGAGGCTGGGCAGGGAGGATTTTGTATCATCGTATGCTAATTCACACATCAGCGCAGCGTACGTTTCAAACTATTAACATGTATTGGCGGGCGCTGGATGGCATCCGCCATTTTTATTGGAGATAATCGGGGATTTTCTCCCATCACATCCGGGACGTGTTGTTGTTCTTTTTGGAATTCCTTATGTTCATTTGAGAACTAAATGGTTAGTTCTCAAACAGGAAACAATTCAGGAACATGAATAATTATATACCACTGAACAAGGCGGTCGGCCCGAAGCTTATCTGCGACGGGGAGCAGGCTCTCATTCCGCAGAAACTCGGAGTTGACGCGATGGAGTTCAACTTTGACGGTTCGGCGTGCGAACACGCCACTTGCGCCGGAGCGCCGGAAATGTTCATCAAGGTCGAGGAAGACGGCCTGTACTATTTCGGCGTGGAAGCCGACGACACAGGCAGCCTGACGATTGCCGGTATTGCAGACGAAGCATGGAATTGCATCACTACGCCTATCATTCCCAGAATTTTTGTGACGGCGTGTAAAGGATGAAGCGGCCGATGTCTGGAAGCTCCGGATTGCGGGAGCAGAAAGGCGATCCGGCAATGTAGGCGGTAATTTATCAGTCCCATTGTCTTAAATGGGATTCCAAATTTATTGGGGTATCAAAAATACCAGTATTTTCAAGTTTTGATCAAGGGGGGGAGGTTTGTGGACTTTGAGGCGGAATTATGGGATGACAACAGGTTTGAGGAAAACTGTTGAACCCGTCCACGGTGTGCCGGGAGGATTTCTTCGGACAGGAAAAGGCCGGGGCTATTTGAGCCATGCCAGGAATTCATGGTTGCCGTCCGTCCCCGTGATAGGGGAAGGTTCGCACCCCATCCAGGAACGGTTCAGCTCCTCCGTGACGAAAGTGCGTATGGAGTCCACCGCCCTCCGGTGCAGAGCCGGGTCCCGGACGATGCCGCCGGGGCCTATGTCTTCCGGCTGGAGTTCAAACTGGGGCTTGATGAGCACCAGGGCATCCCCCCCTTGTTTAAGCAGAGGAAAGGCGGCGGGCAGGATTTTTTTCAGAGAGATAAAGGAGACGTCGGAAACGATCAGATCCACTTGTTCCCCAATATCCTCCGGAGTCATGTAGCGGGCGTTGAATTTTTCCTTCACAATGACGCGGGGATCCTGCCGCAGTTTCCAGACGAGCTGGTTGGTTCCTACGTCTATGGCATGCACCCTGGCGGCTCCGTGCTGGAGCAGGCAGTCCGTAAAACCTCCGGTGGAAGCCCCAATGTCAAGGCAGACCTTGCCTTCCGCAGAAACGGGGAAGGCATTCAGGGCTCCTTCCATTTTCAGGCCGCCGCGGCTGACATAGCGGGGACGGTTTCTAATGGTGATATCCGCGTCTTCATTAACCTTGAGACCGGGCTTGGTGGAGGGATGCCCCCCCACGCTCACTTCTCCGGCAATGATGAGCCGCTGGGCCAGCTCCCGGGATTCTACGAGATTGCGGGAAACCAGAAGGATATCGAGTCGTTGCTTGCTCATGATTCGGAAAAAGGTGTGAACGCAGGTATTTCATGAAACCGCATGAAGAATCAAGAAAAACCGAGTGCAGAGAGGCATTCGGGCGTAAAAATGCGGCATTCCTCGTACTGGAGCATTTTACGATTGATTCAAGGCCGGTTTATAGGAGACTCTGCGGCGGATGGAACACCGCTACAGGCAATTGATGCGCAGAGTCAGGCTTTACCTGCTGACGGAGGTGCGCAAAAAATCGTGGGCAAGCAAGTTCCTTTCCGCCAGGGTTTTTGATTCTGTTTACTGGTCATGGAACAGGCAGTCCGTTGCAACAGGAGCTGCCTGGGGGGCTGCCGCCGCGATTGCCCCTCTTCCCATGCAGAGCCTGTGGGGCGTTTTCGCCTGCCTGTGGCGCAAGGGTAATATTCCCGTAGCCATTCTGATGGCGTGGCTCTCCCCTCCCGGCTTTACCTTTTTTGCCATTCCCGCTCAATGGTGGCTGGGGTGGTTCCTTTTTTCGATTTTGGGGTTCCCTACGTCCGGCGCGAACTGGGAGATGCTGAAAGCGGGGGTTCAGCAGTGGTCCTGGACGCCGTTTGGCGGATTGAGCATCGGCATGGTAAGCCTGGAATTCGCAGCGGGCTGGGTGGTTTCCAGCGTTGTTCTGGGCAGCCTGTGTTACGGGCTGGTGCAGTTGGGATGGAGGATGGGCCAGTTCCTGCACAGCAGAAAAAAGAGCGGCAAGTTGTAATAGAAAAACTGCCGTCTGTGTCAGGCAGGGCGGAACCGGAAAGCCGGGCAGTCCGGAAAAATCAGACGGCTACTTCCATCAGCAGAACGGTTGAGTTCTGGAGGGCTTCTATGGAGACGGTTTCTGTATCCGTAATTCCGGCTCCGTCCCGACTGTGCAATATGGCATCTCCTATTTTTATTTCTCCGTCTATCACGAAGATGTATACGCCCGTGTTCCATCCCTTGAATTGGTATTCCCGTTCTATGCCCCTGTCCAGCTCCGCCCAGGAAAACCAGGCCTGCTGCATGATGGAAATATCCGTTTCCGGAGCCAGGAAGGTAGAGATTTCATTATGCTTCAACAGGGGGGTGATGTCGTAATCCCGGTATCTGGGGGGCGTGTTGATCCTGTCCGGAATGATCCATATTTGCAGGAATTCCAATGGTTCCGTGAGGCTGTCGTTGAATTCGCTGTGCTGAATACCCGTTCCGGCGCTCATCACCTGGATTTCTCCGCGCGTGATAGTATGGCTGTTGTTCAGGCTGTCTCCGTGGCGGAGCCTTCCTTTCAGAGGAATGGAAACCACTTCCATATTTTTGTGCGGATGAGTGCCGAAGCCTTCTTCCGGGAGAATCTTGTCGTCATTGAGCACGCGCAGAGCTCCGAATTGCATGCGTTCCGGGTTGAAATAATTAGCGAAGCTGAATGTGTGGTATGTATCCAGCCATCCGTGGTTGGCATGCCCACGGGAGGATGCACGGTGAATGGTAATGTTCATGATTGATATAGGGGGAGTGGGAGCGGTTTTCCGCTTGCAGAGTGTTTGACCGGCTGCAACTCTGGGCTGTTCAAGGCGAATGACATTATTTCCAGGACCGTAAAATAAATCGGCAACACAAATTGGTGGTGCAATGTCTCTTCTTTTAGGGTAGCGTGCTGCAGTACCCGTGCAAAGAAGACAAGGCTTATGGCTCAGCGGACATTTATGAGATGGATCAAAGGACTGATTCCCACAGTGATTATTTTGCTGGGGGCGTTGCTGCTGGGCTGCATATGCTACATCTCTATCTGGGGGGTGCCTTCCTTCGTTGTGCAGCGGGTGGAGCAGGCTCTTCTGGAAAAGGGCATTCCCTCCCATATAGAGACGCTGAAAGTTACTTTGTGGCCCCGTGCCGTCGTGACACTGAAAAATGTGGAATTGCTGGATCCGGAGGCCATGCCGGAAACTCGCCGGCCCATAGTTCTGCTGCATGAGGCGGATGTGGCGCTGAATTGGAAAAAACTGATAGAAGGACAAGTAGTGCCGGAGCGGGTGAATGTGAAGGGGATGGACGTCTCCGTGCCCGTAGATGCGGGGAATCTGGAAAAAGTTTTTTCCGTAACGGGGGTGAACGCGGAATTGAATCTGGGGCGGCCCGGCATGGTGGACATCGTCAAGGCAGATGCCGTTGTGCAGGGCATCCGGGTGACGGCCCAGGGGGCATTTTCCATTGGTCAGGATGATTCCGGAGACTTTACGCTGACGGCTCAGGATATGGGCGCCGTCAGAGAGCAGTTGAATCAGGTCCTGAATTACATGGACCGGGTGAAGTGGCCTGATGCATCTCCTCCCCGCCTGATTGTCAATTTAAGCGACGATCCGAAAGGCGGCGTGCGTGTAGGCATGGATTTGCAGGCGCCTTTTCTCAGGTACGGAAAAATCATGGTCAGGGATTTCCTGTTCAGCGGGGATTACGCGGATTCCGTTATCATGGCCAAACACTTTACCATGCGGGATGCGGAAACGGCCGGTTTCGTCAGCCTTTCCCTCCAGGCCGATTTGAAAAAGCGCACGCTGATCTGGGATGTCCGCAGTACGGCTCCGCTGGTCTCCTGGGCGGTGGCTATTGTTGATGAAGCTCTGGTGCCGAAGGAAATGAAGTTTCTGAGCGAGCCGCATGTACAGATATCCGGTCGTGCGGTTTTTTCGGAAAATTGGGAAGGCGTGGAACATCTGAATGCTTTAGGTTCCGGGTCCATGGGAGCATTTTCCGTGCTTGGGGAAAAATTCCAGAGGGCCTCCTGCGATTTCAGTTACGAAAACGGTAATTTTTATGTAACTGATTTGGATATAAGGCATCCCGGAGGCAGTTTTTCCGGCAAGGTAATGGGAGTGGACGGAGAGATTAAGGTAGACGTTCACAGCACGCTGCCTATGAAGGCGATGCTGGGGATGGCCCGCTCCATTGCCCCGGAGGATGCGAAGCTGCCGCCAGCGCTGGAAATCAGGGGAGACCCGGAATTGAAGGTGTACGGTTCCGTGGATATGGGAAAGGGGTGGAAAGGGCCGTTCCAGGTGGACCGCCTCCAGATTGAGGCTTCCGTGGCGGATGTCTTTTACCAGGGAGTGGAATTCGTTTCCGCTGCGGCCAGGGCGGAATTGATTGGCCGTTCCATTAACGTCACCCAATTGGAATTGGTGCGGGATGACGGCCGGGTGAAGCTGGAAGGAAGCTATCTGGGCACCGACCTTGTTTTTACGCTGGAATCTAATTTGAAGCCTGAACTGCTGGAGACTCTGGCTGGAAATTGGTTTTCTGTCCCTGAAAATTTGCAGCTTCCGGAAAAAGCGGTTTTATGGGTGCACGGCAGGCTGGATATTCCGGAGGGCAAGCCTGTGGAGCCGACGCTGATCCGAGCACGCATCCATGCGGAGAATCTTGCCTGGAACAAGGTTCCTGTCAAAACGGCGGATGTGGAAGCGGAATACCGTCCCAACCAGCTTTTTGTGCAAAATTGCCGGATGGAAATGGAAAAGGGCGTCTTTGAATTGTTCGCCAACGGTTTTCTGGACGGTCAGATGTTTGTGATGGGGCAGTCCACGGTTCCGCTGCAAACGATAGACCAATTGTTGAGCATGGAGGATGACGACTTTTTCATGAACCGCTTTGTCTTCCGCAAGGATTCCGGCCTGGAGTTTTCCTTCCAGGGAACATTGGGTTTGTACAATCTGGAAAAGGCTTACGACTTGCAGGCTACTGTTTCCGCAACCAACACGCGCTACAGGGGGGTGGACTTGAAGTCTGCCCGGGCGGATGCCCATCTGGTGACGGACCAGCTGGTGCTGACCAATGTGACGACTGTGGTTTCCAACGGAAATTACCTGTCTTCCGTCGGATTGTCCGGAGGCCCTTCGGAATGCACGCTCAAGGCCAAGAGCATAGATTTTCGTTTTGTGCAGGATACGGTGGAAGTGCTTGGTCTGGAGGGGCAGGCCTATCCCGGCTATACCCTGCGGATGTTTTCCGATAGTGCCGCCAGGGTTTTGAAGGAGTTTGTCTTTACCCGGCCCGTAACGCTTTCCGGCGGCGGCATGTTTCCGATGGGGGATGACATGAAGCTGATGAAGGGGCGCATCCGCTTTGACGCTTCCGCCGGGCGCATGCGCTATCCCCTGCTGGGAACCACGCTGGACCTCGGAAGGACAAAGGGGGAAGTGTTGATTTCCCCGCAATGGGTGGTTGTGGACAAGATGATGGGAACCATCTGGGACGGAACTTTCACAGGCCGCGTTCTGGCGCAGATTGATGATGGGGATGCCCTGAACGGTTCTTTTGTCCTCCAGGACATGAATTTGACGTCTATCGGGAAATCCTATGACAAAAAAATGGAGAAAGCCACTGTGCACGGAGCCATTGAGTTTTCATCCAAGGGCGGCAATATGAATTCTATTCAGGCGAAGGGGGAGGCTGCCCTGGTGCATGGCGACCTGGTGGAAATTCCCCTGTTCGGATTTTTGGGGGAAGCCCTCTCTAATTACATTCCAGGACTGGGGCATCTGATTAATTACAAAATCTCCAGGGCCGATTGCGATTTTTCCATTGAGAAGGGTTATGTGCGCACCAGTAATTTCGTGGCCCAGGGAAGCAACATGTCTCTGGAGGGGGGTGGCTGGATACGCCTTTCCGACTTGCAGGTCAATTCAGATTTCAAGCTGGGGCTTCGCGGTTTGCCGGGGTTTATTACTTCCCCGGTTTTCCTGTTGGCCGGAGGGCTGTTTCAAGTGCGGGGAACGGGGCCTTTGAGCAATGTTTCCTGGAGTTTCGCTCCGTTTTCCGGAGGGAAAGCCCCCGTTCCTCCCGCCGCGGCGCCTGCCCGGAAAAGGTAGGGCAGACGAAATATTTGGGTGTTGCGCAACTGCCGTAAGGAGCCGCATGCCTTGCAGCAATTGAAAATAACAGATGCCGGATATCTGACAGAAGATAAAGAGCTGTAAATTCAGAATGCCCCGTTTACGGTGCTTTCCCTCAGGAAAAGGAGTTCCCGGAGAAATTTTTCTTAAACCAGAGTATAGGCGGAAACAGCTGTAATGCTCAATTTCTGTAGGAAAGACCAGTGAAACAGGAGGTTTTTCCCCGGGAATGAAACCCGGGGCTGAACGGTGCCGGAGCGTAAAAACGTATGAACTATGGAGCCGGAAGGAAATATCCCTACCATGCAATCCTGAAGAAGGTGCAGGAGTTCCTTCATGGAAAAGACAGGCTGCCGGTTTCCGTTGAAGTGCCGCGATTTGCTTCGGCCGTTCTCCTATGTGAACGCCCGCCTGCATGTTCCATACGGGAAGATCGTGCGGTCCGGTACGCTGCTGGCTGGATGGGAATAAGCCGATTCCGGGGCCGGATCGGCTGTTCCCGGCAGGGCGGGGCCATAATGGCGTTCTTTTACTGAGGAAAGGATGTGGCTTTACCGGAAATAGTCTGCGGCAGGAGAGGCGGTTTTAACGGGTAAAAAAGCAAATAAGGCAGGAGGTGTTGGCGTAAAAGAAGGAAGTTTTTATTCCGGAGTGGGTCCGTTAAAAACGGGGCGGCTGAACTGCTCCAGCCACCCCGTTGAAAAAGGGAGTTATTTACCGGATTTTCCCAGTTTGTACCCGGCGTAGGTTTCCGTGTTGTACAGGGGCTGGTTGTCCGGCACGGCGTAACCGATGGATTTGCGAATGGCAAGGAAGTCCGCCACGCCTTCCGGCCCCACCTGGTTCAGAGGCGCTTTGTGCAGACCGGCCATCAGCACCATGCGGCAGTAGGCATCCGCATTTTCCATGAACCATTCCGCTTCTTCCACGTCACGTGCTCCGGTAATGACTCCGTGGTTTTCCATGAAAACGACGGTGGATTGTTTGGCTGCTTCCGCCACGGCCCGGGCCGTTTCCAGAGAGCCGGGCGTTCCGTAAGGGGCCAGCGGGATGTGCCCCAGGAAGATATCCGCTTCCGGATTGATGCCGGAGGGAGGAACCTGCCCGGCAAACAGGAAGGCATTGCAGTGCGGGGGATGGGCATGGATGCAGGCATTGACGCCCACGGATTTCATCATGGCAATGTGCGTTTTCACCTCGCTGGTGGAGGGGCGGATGCCCGCCTTCTGGCGCGCGTCCATGTCCACCATGCAGATGTCTTCCACAGTCATGAAGCCTTTGGAACACAGGGTGGGGGAGCAGAGCAGCAGGTTCTGAGCCACGCGCACGGAGATGTTGCCCCCGTTGCCGTCCACATATTCCCGGTTCCACAGGCGGCGCCCTATGTCGCACATGCGTTCCTTGATGACCAGAATTTCCGGGGAATGGAAGAATTCGTTCACTTCCTCCCGCGTGACGGGGTTGTATTTTTCCCATGGGAACACTTTGTCCGGCAGGGGTGGGGAGATTGACCAGTCTTCTGACATATATTTAGTTGCGTGTTATTGGTTGAACTTTTCGTAGGCGGCTTCCTGGGAACCCGGCATATATGTCCGGTAGGTGATGCCGAAGGCGCCCCGGGCCTGCTCCGGCGTAGAGTACACCCCGGCGCCCGCAAAGGCAAACATGGATGCGCCCAATACCGTACTTTCTGACACTTCAGAGACTTTGACGGGAATCCGGAGAATGTCCGCCCTCATCTGGGTCCAAACTCTGTTTCTGGCGCCTCCGCCCACCAGGATGAGGAATTCGCTTTTGAAGCCGCCCACGGATTCCAGACGGCGCAGGCGGGATTTCAGCCGCCAGGTGAGAGCCTCCATGGCGGCGCGGTAGATATGGCCGCGTGTTCTTCCCAGCACCAGTCCGTTGATGGAGCCTTTCCGGTCTCCGGAGGCCAGGAAGTCCGGAACCATTGTCACGCCGTCGCAGCCGGGTGGGACGGCGGCCGCTTCCGCATCCATGGTGTCATAGGATTCCCCGTGAAAGCAGGCTGCTTTCACCCATTCGATAATGCCGGAGCCCAGCCATTGGAGCCCGGGGTTAAGAAGGCCGGATTCCGCGTCGAATTCCGCCGTGGCGCCGTCCTCATAATCTTCCCGGGCCAGCGTGGCCTGTGCGGAGCGCGCCATCAGGATTTCCCATGTTCCGGAGGAAAGGACGGGCTGGTTCTTGTCTGCTCCGGAACCGAAAATGGCGAATTGGGTGTCGTGCCCGGCGGAGATAACGGGAATGCCCGCCAGGGCCGGGAGATTCATCGCGTCTGCCGCTTCCGGCGTAAGGAGGCCAATGGTTTCCCCTGCATCCACGATGGGGGGGAAGAGGCCGCGGCTCAAACCGAGGCAGTTCAAAATGAATTCGGAAAAATCTCCCGTTTCCAGATCCGTGAGCTGGGAGGTCCCTGCCATGGTCCGGTCTGTCGCCATGATGCCGGTGAGCTTGTAGGCCAGCAGGTTGGAGATGAAGAGCCACGCATGGGCTTTTTCCAGAAGTTCCGGGTGGTTTTCCCTGAGCCAGACGAGTTTGTAAATGGTGTTGAAAGCAAAGGCCCCCACGCCGGAGATACGGTTAAGTTCCTCCTGGGAGATATATTTGCCGATGTTTTTCATGACCTCCGCCGTGCGGGGGCATTTCCAGGATATGACAGGATAGAGCAGGTTGCCGGCGTCATCCACCAGCGCGCCGTCCACGCCGAAGGTGGTAATCGTGACGGCCGTCACCTGTTCCGCATTTAGCCCTTCCAGGGCCTTCACGGCACATTCGGAGAGCTGTCTGAAAATCCGGTCGGCGTCCCAGACGTGAAATTCCGGATTTTCCTCACCGGGCAGCGTGGCGTTCGGCTGTGAGGCCTTTCCCACAATGACGCCTTGTTCATCCACAACCATGGTGCGCACATTAGTCGCGCCGCAGTCCAAGCAGAGGGAGTACATGAGTTAAGATTTAATAGTGAAAAGTTAATAGGAATCCGGCTGAGCTTGTTGAGTTGGTTTGTTAATAGAAATGAGCATTTTAGGGATTTCTGTGCTGTCTTGGTTGACAGAGGAAGATTCCGTTTCCGTCAGGCTTCCGTGGCATGCAACAGTTTAGGCCGTGTATGCGTCCCGGAATATTCCTTCAGGACAATGCGGGTTTTGGAAAAGAAGTCCCTTCTGCGGCTCCCGTAAGCAGCTTCGGATAAATTGGCGGCAATGCCCGCACCGGAACGTAGGAGCTGGCTGAGCAATTCCCGTTCGACGCCCTGCTTTTTCAAGTACCTGCATCATTGAATAATGCGGACTGCGAAAGAAAAGCTTTTCGCGGAAACGGGACTTTCTGCCATGTTTTATCCGAAGCTGTTAACTATTACCTATTAACTGTTACCTTTTCGTTTTCAGTATTTTCCGTATAATGGCCCGTAGTTGGCGCAGGCCCGGAAATCAGCTCCTTCCGGGTCCGCCGTGCCGTGGAGACCCCAGGCAGAGGGGCGGTAGATTTGGTCATCCGGAATGTTATGGGCGTATACGGGAATGCGCAGCATGGAGGCCAGCGTCAGGATGTCTGCGCCGATGTGGCCGTAAGTAAAGGCTCCGTGGTTGGCTCCCATGTTGGCCATGACGCTGTACACGTCCGTAAAGGCTCCCTTGCCGGTCAGGCGCGGGGCGAACCAGGTGGTCGGCCAGCCCGGGTCAGTGCGTTCGTCCAGGGTCTTGTGCACCTCGGCAGGCAGATCAACAGACCAGCCTTCCGCCACGATGAGGACGGGGCCGAGTCCCTTGACGATGTTCAGGCGCATCATGGTGACGGGAGCGCCGCCCCTGGTGACGTAGTGGACGGAGTAGCCGCCGCCGCGGAAGTATTCCCGGTTGGCCGGGCACCAGACGGCTTGTTCCATCATGGTTTTCGCATCGTCCGGAGTGACGTCCCAGTGTTTTTTCATGACGGGCTGTCCGTCCTTGCCCGTGCAGGCCATGCAGCCGTCCAGGGCGGCGGAGCCGGAATTGATGAGGTGGATGATGCCGTCCTTGGCATGGCCTTCCAGCGTATAACCCGTGACGCGCTTTACGGCTTCCGGACTCCAGTAGGTGCGAACGTCCGCGAAGATATTGGCCTGTCCGGTCAGCAGATAGCCGAAGAGGAGGCAGGCGCCGTTGAGAGAGTCATTTTCCGTGGCGAAGGGAAGCGGGGCGCGCGGGCCGTTCCAGTCAAAGGTGGAGTTAAGCAGGGTTTCCGCGATGTCTCCGTTCGGGTAGAAGTCCGTCCAGTGGCGCTGGCCCTGGAAGCCGCCGGCAATGGCTTGGTAACCCAGGGATTCTTCTTCGCGGTCAATTTTCTTGAGCTTGGGATTGCCCTGCATCATGTCGCGGAAGATCATGGCCATCAGCACGCTTTCCCTGAAAGTTTTGCGGCGTCCGGCTTCATCCAGCTTCAGGTCCGGACGGTTTTTGTCCTCGGCGAATTTAAAGACGGAGTCAGCCCATTGCATGGCGAGGTCGAATTCCGCTTCGTCATAAATTTTCTGGTCCATGCGGCGGCGCACTTCCGTCATGTCCACGGCCTGTACGCGGATGCCCAGGTAATTTTCCCAGAAAGACTGGTCCACAATGGAACCGGCAATGCCCATGGAGCAGCCGCCGATGGAAAGATAGCCTTTTCCGCGGAGGGTGGCTACGGCGAGGCCGGCGCGGCAGAAGCGCAGGATTTTTTCAGCTACGTCTTCCGGGATGGAAGTATCCGTGGCGTCCTGCACGTCTTTTCCGTAGATGGAGAAAGCCGGGAATCCTTTCTGGTTCAGGCCGGCCAGCGCAGCGGCCAGATACACGGCGCCGGGGCGTTCCGTGCCGTTGAAGCCCCAGATGGCCTTGGGAGTGAACGGATCCATGTCAAATGTTTCACTGCCGTAGCACCAGCAGGGCGTAACGGCCAGGGAGACGCCGACGTTGTTGGCCTTGAATTTGTCCGCGCAGGCGGCGGCTTCCGCCGGGCCGCCGATGCAGGTGTCCGCGATCACGCATTTGACGGGTTCTCCGGAGGCGTGGCGGATGTTGGCCTCAATAAGGGCGGCGGCCGCCTTGGCCATGTTCATGGTTTGATCTTCCAGGGATTCCCGGACGCCGAGGCGGCGACCGTCAATCGTGGGGCGGATACCGATGGTTGGTAATGCTGTTTTCATATCTTGCGTAGGTGATGTGAAGCTGGTTCATGCCTGGGCAGGCTTTTCTTCCTCTTCCTTTTTCAGATGAGTGTTGCGGAAGAAGAAGCCGTAAATTAGTACCACGGCAAAGCAGATGATGGGAATAAAGAAGGATGACCGCACCGCTTTTTCCACGAAGTTTTCCTGGGCCGTCTGGAATTGCTTCATGTCCAGGGGCAGGGCGATGAGGTTGTCCAGCACTTCCGCCTGGTTTCCGGATAACGTGGAGAGAGCCGGAATCAGGGAGAATTGCTGAATTTGCTGTTCTCTTCCGGCAGGAGCGGGGAGGCGTTCCAGATTGGCTTTGAAAACGGCCAGTTCCCCAGGCTTGAGGGAGGAGCAGCCGGGCAGGGATTTGGCCGCCTGCTCAAAAGCGTCCCCTTCCAGGGAGGGGAGGGAAAGGAAGGTTTCCAGGTTTTTCTGGAATTTGCCGGCGGCCCTGGCTTGTTCTTCTCCGTCCGCAGGGCTGGCTTCTGACATCCTGTACAGCGCCAGCATGGCTCCGGATAAGGATTTGCGGGCGTCCGCAGCTTCCGCCTGCGCGATCAGAGGACGGTTGATGGATTCAAAATAGGCCACCTGGTTTTTTACTGTGGTGTTGTCTATCCAGGAACCCATGTACGGGGTAATGACTGCGCCGCCCAGAATGGCCATGATAAGGCCCGCAGCTCCCAGTTTCACTTCAGACCCCAGTCCGCGCAGGGCGATGCCGTAAATAGTGGGGAACATCAGGGACATGCAGCCGGAGATTCCGACCAGTGTCCAGACGGAGATTTCCCTGGGCAGATAGATGGTGCCCAGGCAGCAGAGAATGCCGGCGACGGCGAAAAGGGACATCATGTTGGCCGGGTTAAATTTTTTCATCAGGGCCGTAGTGATGGCGCGGCAGGCGATAAACAGGATGATGGAAAAGATATAGTAGTTGGAGGCCGCCGCTTCCTGCATTCCGGGGAAGACGGACATGATGTATTTAATCGTCCACGTCCACACGGCAATCTGCACGCCTACATAGAAAAACTGGGCCGCCACGCCGCAGAAGTAGCGCGGAAGCTTCACCAGTTTCATAAGCTGGCAGCGGTAGTCCGGCATGATGAGCAGGAAGGCGATGGGCCCGATCATCATAATCAGGATTTGCTGCACCATGCTGAATTCGAAAGCGGAATAGTACTGGAACAGGAAGGGGATGAGAATCAGGGCGATGCAGAGTCCCAGGCGGCCGAGTTTGGCGGAAAGGGGCTGTGTGTTTTCCCGGGTGGGTACGTTTTCATCGTCGGATTTGTAACGGCAGAAAAAGAACCAGATGACGGCGGCGATGGCTACCAGGCCCACATAAGGAACGCATACCCAGAAAAGTTCATCGCTGACAATGGCGTTCAGTTGTTCCGGGTCCATGGCTTTGCGGGTGTCCATGTCCGCATCGTTCAAATGCGCCAGAATGAAATATTTGGCCAGGAAAATACCCGTCAGGGAGCCTATGGGATTGAAGGCCTGGGCGAAGTTCAGACGGCGGACGCTCGTTTCCTGGGACCCCATGGAGAGAACGAAGGGGTTGCAGGTGGTCTCCAAAATGGAGAGGCCTCCGGCCAGCACGAAGATAGCCATCAGATAGATATCGAAACTTTGCCCGATGGCGGCGGGAATGTAGCACAGCGCGCCGATCATGTAGAGCCCCAGCCCGATGAGGACGCCCGCCTTATAGGAAAATTCCTCCAGAAGGATGGAGGCGAAAATGGCAAGCACCGCATAGGCCCCATAGAAGGAAATCTGAACTCCGGCGGATTCCGAAGCATTGATCATGAATATTTTGCTGAATGCCGGAACCAGGTTGTCCGTCATGTTGTTCAGGAGGCCCCACAGCGCAAAACAGGAGACCAGCATGAAGAACGGCAGCCGGTACTGTTTGGGAACGATCGGCACGGTAGAGGTACGGTTGTTATCCATATTGCTTTTGTCAATTTCTCACAAGGACGGCGGTGCGTCAATCTGGAAACCGAAAAGAGTCCAGAAATTATCCAACCTGTTGATAGAAAAAATAAAATGATGCTTTTCCATGGTGATATTCCGTCAGTGTCCGCAGAAGCTCTTTCTTCTTCTTGACTTGTGTTTCCGCGGCGGATAGGAATGAAGAGATGAAGAAGAGTATTCTAGCCGTCTGTCTGGGCCTGGCCGGATTCTGGAGCGTTCAGGCTGAAGATTCTCCCATTGCGGACCCGGAAAAGGTAAATGAACAGGGGGATGCGGAACTGCCTTCCGGGGAATTGTTGTCGGATCATGTGGCGGAAGCGGAATTTACGGGAATGATTCATCGGAAATGCAGGTTCCTTACTTCCCTGTGCCCGGACAAGTGCGACCATGCCAGGGATTTCGCCGTTTTCCGGATCGTCAAGTACCTGGATTACCGGAAACCAGGCAAGTACGGCGATGAAAAGCAGGAGCAGCTGATGGTTGACGTTAATCCGGCGCACAAGCCCATCCTGCAGAGTGCGGATATTTTGAAGAAGATATCCGCCCTTAAACCGGGGGACAAGGTGGTTCTTCACTGGGCTCATTATTATATGCACCGGAATTCCAGTTCTTTCCCGGAACGTCCCGTGATTTCCGTGGAGCCGGCGGCTCTTTCCGGAGGAAAAACGGGAAAGTAAGGACTGGTCTTTCCTCAGGCCGTTCAAGCGGGGCTGGACGCAACGGAAAGCCGTGTGTTAGGAAACGGACCGGCAAATAACGCTGCTCCGGGCAAGATTGCTGCGGGGGGCGGCGTATATATCCCGCGAAACACACCATAAATACGATGCGTTTATCTTTGAATAAATTAATGGGGCTTGGCCTGTTGTGCGCACTGGGCCTGTCTATTCCCTCCGTTCTCGGCAAGGAAAGCTTTGAGCAGGCCAGGCGTGGCAAGTTTACAACGCTTTCCACCAAATACGGCCTTATGTCCTGCCGGGACGGTGTGGCGGAAATCGGAGGAGGGGGAAAATCCGGAGAAGCCTCCCTGCGGATGTTCGGCGGACAGGATGCTGAATTGAAACTGGATTTGAAGGATACGCCTTCCAGGGAAGTCCGGCTTTCTGCCTGGGCGGAGCGATGGACCGGGCAGGCCCCTTTTGAATTTTCCATTGTGGCCATAGGGCCGAATGGAGAAAAGAAAATTTATGACGGCAAGGATATCAGGACGGGCGGGTTCCATACCAAGATAGAAACCAGTGTTCCTGCCGGAACGCGTTCCCTGGTGTTCAGGCTTACTTCTCCGGAAAACAAGGGAATGAAGCTGGACGACCTGTTTCTTGTTCCCTGTATTCCCATGAAGGTGAATCCGCAGGTGGAGATGTCCTCTTCCGCTTACCCGGTGATGGTGCGTATCCCGTGCAGCCCTGTTCTTTCTCTGAATGTCCGGACGGACGGCTGCCTTAATCCTCAGTTCCTGACAGCTGTCAATCTGGATTTTACGGGTACGACGAAGCTTTCCGACATTGAGTCCGTGGCTGTAATACGGGGGGAAGAGGCCCCTATCATCCATCATGGGGAAGAGCCGTTCCCGAAAGACTCTTCCCAGGTTCTTGGTACAGTAAAGCTTGCCGGTTCCGCCAGACCCCAGATTTCTGTGAAGGGGAAAATGGAGCTGGAGCCCGGAGACAATTACCTGTGGGCCTGCGTGACGATGAAAGAAGGAGCCACCCTGGACGGCAGGGTAGTGGTGCGTCCGGCCAGCGTTGTGGCGGGCAATAAACCGGTGAGGGTTGCCAATGCGGCTCCCGTGGCGCAGCGCATCGGCGTGGCCGTAGTCAGGCATGGGGATTTCAAATCAAAATTCTACCGTATTCCCGGTCTGGCCCGTTCCAGGAAGGGAACCCTGCTGGCCGTGTACGATATCCGGTACAACCATTCCGGAGACCTTCCGGCCAACATTGATGTGGGCGTAAGCCGCTCCACGGACGGAGGCCGCACCTGGTCTGATGTCAAAATCGCCATTGATGATTCCAAGATTGCCCCCTCTCTGGGTGCTACCAGGGGCGTAGGGGATCCGGCCATTCTGGTGGATGAAAAGACGGGGCGCATCTGGGTGGCCGCCATATGGAGCCACAGGCATTCCATCTGGGGCAGCAAGTCCGGAGACAATTCTCCGGAGGCCTGCGGACAGCTGGTGCTGGCCTACAGCGATGACGACGGCCTGACCTGGTCCAGGCCGATCAATATCACGGAACAAACCAAGAACAAGGATTGGCGCATTTTATTTAATGGACCCGGCAACGGCATTTGCATGAAAGACGGCACGCTGGTCTTCGCCGCCCAGTACTGGGACGGCAAAGGGGTGCCGTGGTCCACCATTGTTTATTCCAAAGACCGGGGAAAAACCTGGCACTGCGGCACGGGCGTCAACCAGCAGACGACGGAAGCCCAGGTGATTGAGCTGGAAGACGGCTTCGTCATGATCAACGCCCGGTGCAACTGGGGCGGTTCCCGCATCGTGGGCGTTACGAAAGACCTGGGCCAAACGTGGGAAAAACACCCCACCAACCGCACTGCCCAGCTGAAGGAACCGGTCTGCCAGGGCAGCCTGCTTGCCGTGGACGGCGTTCCGGGCGCGGGCAGAGTGGTTCTGTTTTCCAATCCCAATACCACATCCGGACGTTCCCACATGACGTTGAAAGCTTCTACGAATGATGCCGGGTCATGGCCGGAAGACAAATGGCTTCTTTATGATGCCCGCAAAGGCTGGGGATATTCCTGCCTGGCGCCGGTAGATAAGAACCATGTGGGTGTGCTGTACGAATCCCAGGGGGCGCTGAACTTCCTGAAAATTCCCTATAAGGATGTTCTTAACGCAAAAAATGCGCGCTGATTCCGTTTCCCGGTAACATGTTCAACGGGCCGTTTTCGTTGGAGAACGGCCCGTTTTTTTGTTTCCGGGTGTTTTTGTGAAAGGACTTGGCCGCTGCGCTACGGGTTATTTGCCGCTTAAAGACGGGAAACTGTACCAGGAACCGGCTCCCCACCCTTTGGCGGGAAAGCCGGCGGTGTGTTCTTAACTTGTTTTGAGGACGCCATTGTCAGGATAAAAAGGAAGCAAGAGCCTCCTTCAGCATGTTTCTGGCGCGGAACAGCAGGCTTTTGGTAGCGGGAACCGTCATATCCAGAGCCCGGGCTATTTCCTCATAGGGCATGTTTTCGAAACGGCGCAGTTGGACGGCCAGCCGCGCCTTTTCCGGCAGAGCGGCGATTGCCGCGTCCACGGCGTGCTGGAGTTCCGTATGTTCCAGTGCTTCGTCCGGGGCCTGGGAAGGTTCCAGAAACACGGCCATGCCTCCTTCCTCCTCCATGGCGTCTGCGGAAGTGGTGGGCTTGCGCTTCTGGCGGCGCACTTCATTGAACACCAGATTGCGCAGGATGGTGAACATCCAGGTGGTAAACCGTGCGGAAGGTTCATAATTCCCGGCTCCCTTCCAGATGCGGATGAATACCTGCTGGGCGATGTCCTCTGTCTCCGGACCGTTGTTCAGCATACGGGCCACCGTCGCATATACGGAATTCTGGTGTTTGCGGACCAGCATTTCCATGGCGGAAGCGTCGCCATTCCTGACCCTCAGCATCAGCTTGGCATCTTCGTCTGGTTCCGCAGGCGGCATGTCTTGTGCTTCATCCATGAAATTCCCTTTTATAAACCCCGTCTCCGGTGAAAGGTTGCAGCCGGCAGGGCGCATTCCAGAAAAAGGTCTATCCCATTTTTACACGGCTGACTAGATGAAAACGGGTCTTTCTTTTCTTTCCGCAGGGAATGGAAGTAAAATGTTTTACTCTTTCCAAAGCCCGGGAAATATTCGCGCCTTTGCAGGAGAGAACCCGGTGCACGATGGATTCCCTCCATGCCCGCCGATTTGACAGGGGCCGGAAGGGGCTTGTCAGGGCAGGGAAGAATGGAAGAAAGGAATATCGGCTAATTAATTTATTTAAGGAATCATTCCGAATTTCTTTTCTCGGCTTCTTCCTGGTTCAGTTCCAAATGGGGTATTCCCTCAGAAGTTTATGAAGAAAGCATGAAGGAATGCATGGAGCGGAAAACAGGGATTCCTCAATGGTACGTTATTGTGGACGGGCAGCGGAATACCATTGCGGGAGCCGGAGTAATTGAAAACGATTTTCATGACCGGAAGGACTTAACTCCCAATTTATGTGATCTTTTTGTAGAGGAAAGGAAACGCGTCAGGGGAATAGCCGGGGTGGTGCCGGATTTTGTGAGGAAGGATTTGGCCTCTCTCGGATATCCCAGGCTCCCAACCACACTCCGCGCGGAAAGAAGAGCAAGGAATGGAGAAAGTTCCCCGGCAAAAGGGAAAGAGGGGAAAATAATGAAAAACCGTCCGGTGTTTCCGTTGGAAGATGCACGGAGCCGCCTGCCGGGGGAGGACTCTGTTCTTGACAGCATTTCCTGTCTGCCTGATAACTTGATAATACGAGTACCCCTCAGCAGCATCAGGAAACGCCGCCATGAAACAATGCATGAATTCCGAAAATTTGCATCGCCGCCTCAAGAAGATTATCGGACAGGTGCAGGCAATCGACAGGATGATTGACGAAGACGTTCCCTGTGAAGATGTTCTTGCACAGCTCAATGCCGCCAAGTCCGCCTTGCATAAGGTGGGGCAGGTCGTACTGGAGGGGCACATCAGCCATTGTGTCCGGGACGGACTTGAACACGGAGACCCGGAAGAGACGATCGCGCGCTTCACCAAGGCGGTTGAGCGGTTTGCCAACATGATTTGAATGGGACAAGGGGTTAATGCCTTTTTCCGGCAGGTTCGGGGGTGGATCTCATTTTTTTCTTGAAAACCTATACCCCTATAGGTATATAAATGCCCGTACCCGTATGGGTATAAAAAGAAAAATCATCATATGCTGGACCGATTGGAAAAATTGCTGGAATGGGGAGGGACAAGGCGGAAAGTCGCACTGTTGTCCGTTTCCGGATTAGCTCTGTTGATGAGCATGCTTGGCATGGAACCTTTGCCCTTTGAAATTTCATGGATAGCCATTGTGCTGTGCGGCGTTCCCATTGTGCTGGAAGCCGTTCTTGGCCTGGCGACGGCCTGGGATATTAAGGCGGATGTTCTTGTTTCCGTCGCTCTGGTTGCCTCCGTCATCATTGGGGAGGACTTCGCTGCGGCGGAAATTGCATTTATCATGCAGCTTGGGGAACTCCTTGAGGAGCTGACCGTAGCCCGGGCCCGGAAGGGTATTGAAAGGCTGGTCCGTTTGACCCCGGCGACCGCCCGGAAAGTGGAAGGAACCAGGGAGGAGGGTATTCCGACGGAAGAGGGTCGCATCGGGGATATTCTCCGCGTATTGCCCGGAGAGACGATTCCGGCGGACGGCGTTATTCTTTCCGGGCACACTTCCGTCAACCAGTCCGTAATGACGGGGGAACCTCTTCCGATAGACAAGGAAGCCGGGGATGAGGTTTCCAGCGGGACGGTCAACCAGTTCGGAACCTTTGACATGAAGGCGGCCAGGACCGGGAAGGACAGTTCCATCCAGCGCATGGTGCGCCTCGTCCAATCCGCGGATGCAGGGAAGGCTAAAATCGTGAGGCTGGCGGACCGCTGGGCCACCTGGATCGTTGCCATTGCCCTGGTTTCCGCAGGGGGGGCCTGGATGGCCACGGGCGAATTGATCCGCGCCGTTACCATTCTGGTGGTATTCTGCCCCTGTGCGCTTGTGCTGGCAACTCCCACGGCGGTCATGGCCGCCATCGGGAACGCCACCAGGCATGGCTTTCTGGTGCGGGAAGGGGATGCCCTGGAACGCCTGTCCTGCGTGTCCCATCTCACTTTCGACAAGACGGGCACGCTTACCTGCGGTGCTCCGCGCGTGGCGGCCGTGCGCAGTTTCCTGCCGGAGCTCCCGGAACAGGAACTTTACAGATATGCCGCCTGTGCGGAACTGCGTTCTGAACATCCTCTGGGCAAGGCGATTGTCCGCTGTTACCGGAAAGATTCAGTGCGGGAACTTCCCCAACCGGAACAATTCCGCATGATTCCCGGCAGGGGAGTACGGGCTGTGGCGCAGGGAAAGGAACTTCTGGCCGGCAACCTGGAATTGTTCAGGGAAAACGGGGTGGAGCTGTCCGATGAGGCCAGACGTGCGGCGGAACGGTATCAGGAGGAGGGGTGCTCCGTGATTTTCATAGGAATGGACCGGCAGGCCGCAGGGTTGATCGCCCTGTCGGATACCTTGCGGGAGAATGCCGTAGCTACCATCCGGGAAGTACGGGATGCCGGAGTGGTTCCCGTATTGCTGACCGGGGACCATGGGAATGCCGCCGCGCGTGTCGCCGGACAACTGGGGATTGACCTGGTTTGCGCGGAATGCCTGCCGGAGGACAAATTCAACTGGATTGACGCGTGCCAGAAGGAGCGGAACCGTGTGTGCATGGTTGGAGACGGAATCAATGATGCCCTTGCCTTGAAAACCTCTCATGCGGGAATTGCCATGGGCGGCATAGGAAGTGACATTGCCGTGGATGCCGCAGATATTGTCCTGGTCAATGACGATATCCGGGAACTGCCCCATCTGCTCCGTCTGTCAAGGCGCATGATGGGGACAATCAAATGCAATCTGACATTCTCCATGGCTCTGAATTTCATCGCCATCATCCTGGCGGCGGGCGGCATCCTGGGTCCCGTGGCTGGCGCGCTGGTTCACAATGCGGGCTCCGTCGTCGTGATCGCCAACTCCGTTTTTCTGCTGAAATGGAGGAGGAAAAACGCGTGAATCCGCCTGGAGGGTAGAGAAACTTCCCCGTGTTGATTGCCGGGAGGGAACGGAGTCCGTCTTTTTGACGCTCCGGTTTCACCGCGCCGGGCTGGAAAACGCTTGGATGAAGAGAAAGTCCGTGTTATTCTTTTTCCAGTTCGGCAGGGGTGCCCAAATAAAGGCTGAGATTGCAGGAACGGCATGCTGTTCCCGCAGAACCCTTCAAACCTGATGCGAATAATTCCGCCGCAGGGAGTTCGATTGAACGGGCTTGTCCCGTTTTTCGGGGAGGTTTCGTTTCCGCTGTTCCCCTGCCGGAACAGAACAGCATTCATCCCATGAACGATACCTCCAATTTGTCTTATCCCGGTTCCCGCCGCATTTATGTTCCGGGCCGTCTGTACCCGGATGTTCGGGTTCCCATGAGGGAAATCATTTTGGGCGATACCTTGTTGCCCGACGGCACCGCCCACCCTAATGACCCGGTGCGCGTGTACGATTGCTCCGGCCCCTGGGGGGACGCTGCTTATGGGGGGACTGCGGAGGAGGGGCTTCCCTCCCTGCGTGCCTCCTGGATACGGGCCCGCGGGGATGTGAAAGAGGATGTGGGGCACGAGAGCACCCTGCGTGCTGCGGGCAAGACGCCTGTGACACAGCGTTATTACGCCCAACAGGGCGTCATTACGCCGGAAATGGAATTTGTCGCCATCCGGGAAAATCTGGGCAGGGAACAGGCTTTCAAGGCGATATACGACCGCTATCCGAATGCCAAGAGCCGCCCGGACGAAGCCGCGGAAGCCCTGGAAACGCTCACCATGATGCCGCGTCCGTCCGAATTGGAGGCGCAGGAGGGATTTGGGCCGTCCAGCATGGTGGCCCGCGACCGCCTGGATCACCAGCATGCCCCGGAACGCCGGAACGGCTGCCGCATGCCTGCCTACTTTACGCCGGAATTCGTCAGGGATGAAATTGCCTCCGGCCGTGCGCTGATTCCCGCCAACATCAATCATCCGGAATGTGAGCCGATGGCTATCGGCCGCAATTTCCTGGTAAAAATCAACGCCAACATAGGCAACTCCGCGCTGGGGTCCAGCATTGAGGATGAGGTGGAAAAGCTGCGTTGGGCCATTCACTGGGGGGCGGATACCGTTATGGACCTGTCCACCGGGAAGAATATCCACGCGACGAGGGAATGGATTTTAAGAAACTCCCCTGTCCCCATCGGTACTGTTCCCATTTACCAGGCTCTGGAAAAGGTGGGAGGAAAGGTGGCTGACCTGAGTTGGGAGGTTTTCCGCGATACCCTGCTTGAACAGGCCCGCCAGGGCGTGGACTATGTGACGGTGCACGCCGCCCTTCTGCTCAGGTTCGTGAACCATACGGCGCGGCGCATGACGGGCATCGTTTCCCGCGGCGGTTCCATCATGGCGCAGTGGAGCATGATCCACGAACAGGAAAATTTCCTTTATTCCCATTGGGATGAAATTTGTTCCATTCTGGCGGCTTACGATATTGCCGTCTCCATCGGGGATGGCCTGCGGCCCGGTTCCGTGGCGGACGCCAACGACTTCGCCCAGCTGGCGGAGCTGGAAGTGCAGGGGGATTTGACCATGCGCGCGTGGAAAGCGGGCGTGCAGGTCATGAATGAAGGCCCCGGCCACGTTCCCATGCACCTTATTAGGGAGAACATGAGCAAGCAGCTGGAATGGTGCATGGAAGCGCCCTTTTACACGCTGGGGCCGCTGGTAACGGACATCGCCCCCGGTTACGACCATATTACCGGAGCTATCGGAGGGGCGATCATCGGCCAGCTTGGCTGCGCCATGCTTTGCTATGTAACCAGAAAAGAGCATCTGGGGCTTCCTGACCGGGAGGATGTGAGGGAAGGCGTGGTTACCTACAAACTGGCGGCCCACGCCGCAGACCTGGCGAAGGGGCATCCATCCGCGCAATGGAGGGATAATGCCCTGGCCCAGGCCAGGTTTGAATTCCGCTGGGAGGATCAGTTCAACCTTTCCCTGGATCCGCAAAAGGCTCGTTCCTTCCATGACCTGACGCTTCCCCATGCCAACGCCAAAAAAGCCCATTTCTGTTCCATGTGCGGTCCGGACTTCTGCGCCATGCGCCTGAGCCAGGATATCCGCCGCCGCTCACAGCAATAGGCGTCTTTTCTCCGGCATTTCGCGGGGCTTGCGGTTCCGAGGGGGGCCAGCCCTTAAAAAAGAATGACAAGCCCCGGTATCCTGTTATAGTACGGTTAAGATGAGAAATTCATTTTTTCCTGCAATTGGTGTTCTTTCCTTGGCCTCCGCTTTGATTTGTTCCGCGTCTTCCTCCTGGGAGACTGATTGGAATAAAGCGCTGGAGAAGGCCGGAAAGGGCGGACATCCTGTGCTGGCTGATTTTACCGGTTCCGACTGGTGTCCCGGATGCATTCACCTGCGCAAAAATATTTTTGACACGGATGCGTTCGCCAAATATGCGGCGGATCATCAATTCGTGCTGCTGGAACTGGATTTCCCCAAGGCTGCCGGGAAAATGCCGCCGGAACAGTTAAAATTCCATGAAGAGCTGATGCGGCGTTATGGCGTTTCCTCGTTCCCATCCGTTCTGTTGATGGAAGGAAATGGCGCTCCCTACGCTAAAATAGTGGGTGCCACCAGAACCCCGGAGGAATATCTGAAAAAACTGGAGGCCGCCGGAGAAACGAGGAGGAAGTTGAAAGAGGCCGTAGCGGCGGCCCAGCCATTGAAAGGAAAGGAAAAACTGGAGCAACTGGTTAAGGCCTTGAACGTGCTTCCGGAAGATTTGCAGCCTTTCCAGAAGGAGTTGATTGCAGAAATTTCCGCTCTGGACCCGGAGGACAGATACGGTTTTGGAAAGAAGTCTGAAAAAGCCGCAGCCATGGAGAAGCAGCGGCTTATGTGGGAACAGTTCTGCCAAAAATATTCGGGGAGGATCTCCGCAGAAGAAACGCGCGCCGGCCGGGAGGAAGCATTGCAGATGTTGGAGAAAAAGGATACGCTTCCTCCCATCCGCCTGAAGATCGCCAAATATATCAGTGATGGGTATGTCTTGGAACGTAATTTGCCCAAGGCTTTGGAATACCTGGAAATTGCCCGTGATGCCGATCCGGAGTCTCAAGCCGCCAAAAAACTGGAACCGTGGATTGACAATATGCGGAAACATATCAATCAGGAGAAGTAAAAATTGTTCCGAAAGGCATGGCTGTCTTCCGTCGAAGGGGGAGGGCCATGCCTTTCCGTTTTTTATTTTAAACAAAAAAACAGGGCTGTTGCGCTATGGCTGATGAAGGAACCGAATGTACGGATGCAGAAATGAATACGCCGGCTTACGTCAGGAATGAGGAGGTTGATGAAGAAAGCAGCCATTTGCTGAGTTGGGATGAGTGGCTGCGGGAACATGCTTCCCAGCTGCTTCTGTTTGCACGCCAGCAGTCCCGCTCTCCGGAAGATGCGGAGGATATACTTCAGGATGCCCTGGTACGTTTGGCTCGCAAGGAGGCTTCCGGGGAATTTGTGGGTGGGCAGGAGGCGTGGCTTTCCTATGTCTTTGCCTCCATCCGGCGTCTGGCGGTGGATTATGGCCGCAAATCCGACCGTCGCCAGAAAAGGGAGGATGAAGCCTGCGCCTCTGAACGGGACGAAGATGTTTATACGGACCCCTGGTTTTCCAGTGCTGCGGCAGATGAGGAACTCAAACAGTTCATGGAAATGCAGCTCAGGAAGCTCCCTTCCAAATTCTCCGAGGTCATTGTCTTGAAAATATGGGGGGAACAAACTTTTCAGCAAATTGCGGAAACGCTGGAAATTTCGCAGAATACGGCGGCGAGCCGGTACCGTTACGGTATTGACTTGCTCCGCAGGGCTTTGAGAAATAAAAAGAATCAATTCTAATGCCGCTCTACCCTTATGAACCATGAAACAACATCATCCGCCGCAGGGGAGGAAGACGGCGGTACTGCCGTCCTGCAGCCCCTTCCCGTATCTGATGAACTGATTTCCCGGCTGGCCGGAAAGTGTGAGGAAATCTTCCCTTTGGAGAGCCGTTTCCGGCGTGATGAAATCTCCGATGATGAAATTCATGAGATGGAATCCCTTTTGAAACGTTTTCGGCCCTCTCCGGCAAAAGTCCTGTTCAGGGAACAATGCTGTGCCCTGATGTGTGCGGAATCCGAACATGAGATGGAAACCCGGTTGAAAAGGCTTTCCGCTTCTTCCATGTTGGAATTTTCCGTCTGTAAAATGGCGCAAGCCATGAATTGCGCCAGTGATGAAAAACGGGAAAAAGCGCTGAACATCCCCCTGTGGCGGCGTTGTGCCTGTATCTCCGGCATTTCCGCGGCTGCCGTTGTGGGGGGCGTCATGCTGGTTCAACATGCTCTGGTGGCGCCCGTAGGGACGGTGGCAGCCGGAAATGCCGGGGAAGTTCCCTCGGAAAAGGCTGAAACTCCTGTGATTCCCGGTGAAAAGCGGGAGTTGATCCGGACGCCCACCCTTTTTGAATTGCAGGGAGGGGATGAGCGCGTGCCTGTGATTGCTCCCGCCGTTATCCGCAAAATTCTTCCTGAAAAGGAATATTAAAAATTGCGGTGCATGAATATCGCCGGAATTGTGCGATCTGCTGCGGCATTGCGGCTTTCCTTGGCAGGCAGGACAGATGCCTGGCGTTTTCCGGTGTTCTGCGGTGAAGGATGCCGTCCCGGAAGCGGCGAAAAAAATGCACAAATTTTGAACATTGTATGGACAGATGCTGTATATTATCTCACATGGATATGAAAACCTGTATCTTTCTGACATTGGGATTGCTGGTAGGTTCGGGCTCCGGATATTCCATTGACCGGCCCGCAGGAAGTACGGACAACCTTCAGCCGCCTCCTCTGACGCCGACACCGTACGCGCATCAGGTGAAACCGCTCCCCTCTTCCAAACCGGCCAGACTGGGAATTGTTCCGGGCACGGTGCCCCAAGCGCTCGTTGCGCAGCTGGAGCTTAGCGGATTCCCCGGAGTGCTGGTGACCAAAGTGATGCCGGACAGCCCCGCCGCCAAGGCCGGGCTCCAGGAAAATGACGTCATGGTCAAGCTGGGGGATGTCTCCCTTTCCGGTCCGCAGTCTGTGACGGAAGCCCTGTCTGAAAAGGTGCCTGGAGACAGGATTACGGCTGTATTTTACCGGAAAGGAAAGAGGGAGACTGTTGAAATTACCCTGGATGGGGGAACGCTTTCCGCTGAAGAAATACTGGCGGCCCAGGGGGATCCCCGCACTCAGCCCCGCGCAGTTCCTTCCGTCCGGCGTCAGACGGCGCCTTTTTCCGGAATGGCTGCACGGCCTAATCTCCCCCAGCGTATTCTGGATATGCAGCAGATGATGGATGAGTTTTTGAAGGATTCCGCCATGGATGATTACCGGATGGACGACATCATCGGCCGGATGAACCTGACTCCCGGCGCGGCGCAAATGCTCCGGAGCTTGCAGGGACTTCATCAAATGCCTATGCCTCCCATGGGCAAGGTTTCCGGAGGGGGCCAAAGCATGTCTTCCGTTCGGATGTCGGATGCCAACGGGACTATCGTGGTTTCTTCCAATTCCCGGACGGGAACCACAGTTCATGTGACGGACTCTGCGGGAAAGGTTCTGTATTCCGGCCCCTACAATACGCAGGAGGAAAAATCCGCCGTGCCGGAAGCCGTCAGGGAACGCTTGAAAAACATAGAAACCAATTTCTGCTTTTAACGGCTTCATGAAATAGCGGAGAAATCCGTATTCATGAAGTTGACGACAGCTGCCCCGTGCGGGGCAGCTTTTTTATTACGTGGAAGAAGAGGGGAAAGCTGTGTTGATGCGGCAGATGAAAATAATGACGGGCAGAATGAAAGGAAAATCATGGAAATGCGTATCCTTTAACAAAATAGACCGCTTCATGGTTAAGTGCAGGTGTTGGGAAAACGGCGGTTTTTTCAGGCTGCCCGGTTTCTGGCGGCGGTCTTTTCACAAAGAACGACATGAATGGTTTTATTTTTATTTTGTGGATGCTTTGCTGCGCTTCTTGGAGCCTGGGAGCGGATATATTTGTTTCTCCTGACGGAGATGACGCTCATGCGGGGACGGAAGAATTTCCGATGCGTTCCGTGGAGGCCGCTGTGCGGAAGGCCGGGCAAGGGCATTACGGAAAAGGCTGCCAGATTATCCTGGCCGACGGTATTTATCACTTGGAGGAACCGCTGCTCCTGCGTCCGGTTCATTCCGGTCTGACTATTCGTGCCAAGAATCCGCATAAGGCGGTATTGAGCGGTGCTCAGCCCTTTGTTGCGGACTGGAAGCCCTTCCGTGATGGGATCATGAGAACTTCCGTGCCCTCCGGACTGGAAATGGACGTATTATTGGTCAACGGCAAACCCATGCATATGGCCAGGTATCCCAACGTAACTCCCGGAGAACGCATTTTCCAGGGAACGGCCCCGGACGCGGACGATCCGGAACGGGTAGCCCGCTGGAAAAATCCGGCGGGTGCGTATCTGCATGCCCTTCATAATCGCATGTGGGGAGACATGCACTTCCGCATTACGGGGAAAAATGGAAATACACTGGTCAAGCAAGGGGGCTGGCAGAATAACCGTCCCTCTCCGCCGCACGAAAAATATAAATTTGTAGAGAATGTTTTTGAGGAATTGGATGCTCCCGGAGAATGGTATCTGGACAGAAAGGAACATATCCTTTACCTGTATCCGGAACAGGGAACGGACTTGGCTGCAGCCAGACTGGAAGCCGGCGGCCTGGAAGAACTGGTCAAAATCCAGGGGGAAGGCTCATCCCCCGTCAGGAACGTGGCACTCCAGGATCTGGTGCTGACTGGAACGCGGCGAACCTTCATGGAAAACCGGGAGCCCCTGCTGAGAAGTGACTGGACCATTTTCAGAAGCGGAGCCGTACTCTTGCGGGGAACGGAGGGGTGCCGCATTCTCTCCTGCGAATTTGCCAGGTTGGGTGGAACAGCCGTTTTTGTGGACGGGAATAATGAAAATCTTCTGGTGCGGTCCTGTTATATCCATGACATAGGTTCCAACGGCGTAGCGTTTGTGGGGGACCGTTCCTGCTACCGGGGACCGAAGGATTATCGGGAAGCCAAAGGAATGTCCTTGGAGAGAATCGACAGGGTTCCGGGACCTCGAAACAATGAATTTCCCAGGAACTGCATGGTGGATGATTGCCTGATTACCCGGACGGGGCTGGTGGAAAAGCAGACTGCCGGAGTGCAGATATCCCTGGCCCGGGAAATTACCGTCAGAAATTGTTCCATCTACGAACTTCCCCGGGCGGGTATCAACATAGGGGAGGGGGCTTTCGGCGGCCATGTGATTGAATACAATGACGTTTTTGATACCGTCAGGGAAACCAGCGACCATGGTTCGTTCAACTCCTGGGGACGGGACAGATTCTGGGTCCGGGACCAGATGGCGCTGAGCCAGGACAAGGACGTCGTCCTGCTGGATATCCGGCAGCCTAATATCATCAGGAACAACCGCTGGCGCTGTGATCACGGATGGGATGTGGACCTGGACGACGGTTCTTCCAACTATATTATTTACAACAACCTCATGCTTTCCTCCGGCCTGAAGCTCCGGGAGGGGTTTTACCGCAAGGTTTACAACAATATTATGGTTAACAAAACCCTGTACCCGCATGTATGGTTCAGGAACAGCGGGGACGAATTTTACAATAACATTATTTTTGAAGACCGCTACCGTCCCGCCGGCAACATGGATTTTTCCCCGTGGGGAAAACTGATGGACAGGAACTTTGTGCATGTGAAGGGCATGAAAGGGGTGGAACCCGCCTCCGAACTGGCCAGGCAATCCGGCAATGACAGGCACTCCCTGAAGGGGGATGCCCTGTTCTCTGCTCCCGGTTTGGGGGATTTTTCCGTCCGGGCTTCTTCCCCCGCCCTTAAACTGGGATTCCGCAATTTTCCCATGGACCGTTTCGGCGTGCGTTCCCGGCATTTGAAAGCACTGGCGCGAACTCCGGATATTCCTGAAGTTGCCGGGAACAGGATGGAGAAACGGGAAACGGTGCTGGTGAAGAAACTGGGGGCGGAAGTAAGGATAGCGGAGGGCGAAGGGGATTTGTCTGTCTTTGGGCTGAAGCCGGAGGATCTGGGCCGGGTGCTGGTTATTGTCAAGGTGCAGAAGGACAGCCCTTGTTCCTCTGCCGGCATTCTGCCCGGCGACGTTCTTCTGATGGCGGGCGGGAATAAGGTGGATGGAGTGGAAAAGCTCGAACGCCTGCTGCCGTCTTCCGGTAAATTAACCGTAACCGTCAGGAGAAAGCAGGAAAATAGAAAGGCGGATTTGCAGTTTTGAGGATGCTTCTGGCCTCCGGAAAAAGAGGAAGCGGAAATTACAGAATTCCGGTCAACTTCCGGTAAGTCTCCAGGGCAAAGGAATCCGTCATTCCGGAAATATAATCAAGCATGTGCGCCAGGCGTGCAGCCCTCCCGCCGTTGTTCCGGGGTACGCCGGTGCCCTGAAGCATGATGGCGATTTTTTTGGATTGGCCGGAGGATGGATGGTTCACCCATTCCATAAAGAAGTCGATCAATTCTCCCAGTACCTTATAACCCATGGCTTCCACTTCAATAACCTCCCTGGCCTGGTACACATTCTTGATGGCGTACTGGTACAAGCCGTTCAGCGGGGCGGCCAGTTCCGAGCTGTCTATCAGGGATTGTTCCAACCTTCCTTGCAGCAGGTCTTCCTCGTGGTTCACGAAACTGTCCACGGCGGACTGAATGCTTTTGCCGATGGCGAGCGCGCGCATATAATGGATGCAGGAATCTTTTTCCTCTTTTGCTTCCAGTTCCCGGACATAACAGAGCTGGGATTCCGTCAGGAAAGGGCTGAACAAATCCCTGGTGGAAGCAAAATCCAGAAGTCCGGAAAAATACCCGTCCTCAATATCCGCAATGCGGTAACAGATATCATCCGCGGCTTCCATCAAATACGCCAGGGGATGGCGGCTCCAGCAAAGATGTGCTGCATCAGGTGTGGAACGCGGAATCAACCCCAGATGTCCAGCCATGAAAGAAGCAGCTTCCCTTTCCTGTTCCCCGATGCCGAATTTCTTGCATTCAAGCTTGTTGGCCGCAACTATGCTGCCTTTCCTGACGGCGGAGGAATAAGATTGCGTACAGGGATATTTCATAAAGGCGCCCAAAACAGCCGCCGTCAGTTTCAGGCCGTTGCCCTCCATCGGATCTCCTGTACGTGTCAGAATGCGGAATCCCTGGGCATTTCCTTCAAAAGGCAGCTCCAGGCCGTGCCGTTTCAGGGCGGTTTCAATGGCGTCTTCACCGGAATGGCCGAAGGGCGGATTGCCGATGTCATGGGCCAGGCAGGCGGTGGAAACAATAGTGGCGACATCGGAAGGCATGATAGGAGCGGGCAGGGACCCTTTCTTCGCCAGCCACTCCCCTGCCAGCATGCCGAGGGAAGAACCGATGTGGGCTACCTCCAGGCTATGCGTCAGGCGTGTGCGCACGTAATCGTTGCGGCCCAGGGGAAAAACCTGTGTTTTGTCCTGAAGGCGGCGGAAAGCACTGGAAAACAGAATGCGGCCGTAATCCCGGTCATAATTGCTGCGGTTTTTCTGTGGAGACGCCGTACCCCGATGCCTGGATCCCCAGCGCGCGTCCGACAAAAGCTGCTGCCAATTCATCATCCCTGACATGGTAAGGAAATGCTACAGGGGAATGCCCGGATGTAACAGGAGAAAAATAGAGAGGGAGTTCAATAGGTCAGCATCAGCCCCACGCCCCAGTGCAGGTTCTTGTCGTAATTGGTGGAAACGCTGAGGTGTGAGGTCAGGATGTAGTGCAGGCCCACGGAATAATCCCGGTCCGTATTCAGGGAAAAGGAAAGGCGCAGGCGAGGGGTGAGAGGGATATCGTCCCGCTCCAATTGCAGGCGCACCTTGCCGTCCGTGTCAATGCGCGCATCCGCAATCAGGAGCAGGGGCAGCATGTACCGGGCGCCCAGGGTGCCGTCCATTTCCCGGTCCTTTTTGGTGGTCTGTCGGAACATGTTGCGTTCTCCGGCCTCCCCCTTGCGGCAAGTCCAGTCCGCCCCGATGTAGGGGTAAAGCCATTGCTTCTCCCCGATATACCTGCCCAGCCTCCCTTCCGCCTCATAACCCCGCGTATCCTTGTATCCTATTTTCCACTCTCCCTGCATGCTCCACCGGGTGCCCCCGAATTCCAGGTTCCCTATGTTCCCGTTGGTGGCGAAATCATTGTTCACGCTCAGGTACCATTTCCGGTCCATTTCGTAAACATGCTGAAGTGCCTGCATGGGGTGGGGAAGCTGAGGATTGGGGGGAGAATCCTCATACGTAAAAATCCGGCCCATGCCGCTCATCATGTGGTACAGAATATGGCAGTGGAAAAACCAGTTGCCGCGCGTTTTCTCCGCAGCGTTAAACTCAATCACCTGGGTGTCCATGGGCTGGATATCCGCTGTAAACTTGAGCGGAGAAAAATCCCCATGCCTGTTCACCAGCCGGAAAAAATGCCCGTGCAGATGCATGGGATGCCTCATCATGGTATTGTTGGTCAGGATTATGCGCACATTCTGCCCTTCCCTGATCATGATCCGGTCCGTCTCGGAAAGAGTTTTCCCGTTAATGCTCCATACGTAACGGTTCATATTACCGGTCAGCATGAAATGCAATTCCTTAACGGGCACACCGGAAGGAAGAGTGGTGCGGGAAGGGGACTTCAGCATGTCATACGTCAGGGTGGTTCCTTCTCCGTCCTCCTGCATGTTGCCGTGTCCTCCCCCATGGGAGGAACCGGACTTCATGTCCATTATCTCCATATTTCCGGAATGGGCGGTTGGCATGCCGTGATGATGCATCTTCATATTTCCTCCCATGGTCATCATCCCGTTCATTTGCTTCATCTTTTTGAAGTAATTCAGCTTGGGAAAGGGGCGCAAAGGCTGCCTTTCCCCATGGCCCAGCCACAGGGAGGAAGACCCGGAAGTATCCTCTGCCGTCGCCTGGAACTCAAAGGCCTTGCCTGATTCCGGCACTTCCAAGATGACGTCGTAAGTTTCGGAAACTGCGATTATCATGCGGTCCACGTCAACGGGAACAACGTCTTTCCCGTCGCTGGCCACCACGCGTATTTTCCCGCCCGCATACCTCAGCCAGAAATAGGTGGAGGATGCTCCGTTGACGATACGCAGCCTGATGCGGTCGCCGCCCCTCAGCCGGGGCAGGGAAGCCCGCGGGATGCCGTTGAGCAGAAAACATTCATAATACACGTCACTCACATCCATGGCGTTCATGCGCTTCCATTCGCTTAACAGCTTGGTTGCCATGCAGCCGGAGCGCAGGGCCTCCCAATAGCTCTGTACACTCCCCTTGCGGATGGAAAACCAGTCGGAGCCCGTGTGAAGCATTCTGTTCACCTCCTGGGGATTCTCGTTCGTCCAGTCGCTCAGTACAAACGTATATTCCGGCAGGGCGTCCTCCGTCCTGCGTGCCGGGTCATCGGGCCGTTTGCGGACGATGAACGCTCCGTACAGGCCGCTCTGCTCCTGAAAACCGCTGTGGGAATGGTACCAGTACGTGCCGTTCTGGATGATGGGAAAAGTATAGGTATGCGTAGTGTGGGGCTTGACAGGAGCGGAAGTCAGGTACGGAACTCCATCCTGGTCATTGGGCACCAGCAAGCCGTGCCAATGGAAGGAAGTTTCCGTGTCCATCAGGTTATGCACCCGTATTACCGCAGTATCTCCCTCTGTAAAATGCAATGTGGGGCCGGGAATGTTCCCATTGATGGTCATGGCTTGGCGTGTGACTCCGGTAAAATTGACGGGAGCGTTCCGGACATATAAATCGTATTCTACCGTTTTTGCCAGAGAAGGGGAGAAGAGTATCGGCAAGCAGTACAGGAATGGAAGAAAATGGAAGGTTCGTGTGAACATGAATGGGAAAAAGCACTGCCAGGAAAGCCCTGCCTCTTGAATTTCCAGTTCAAAATGAAACGGATGTGATGTGTCATGCCCACCCTTGGCCAAATCTGCTAAATGGCGGGGCCTCCAATTCGGACGGAATAGGGCGTCTGGAATTTATTTTATGCGTCGTTTTTTAAGGAAATAGGGACGATCAGGAAAGAGGCCAGGATAAGCAGGCAGCCGATGGACAGAAGGAACATGTTGGAATGCTCCCTGAACAGTAGCAGGGAAGTCATGGCCGCCAGGGGAATCTTGAGATTGTTCATAATCGCCAGCTTTACGGGAGTTACCCGGCGCGCGCCGTAATTCCACAGGAAAAAACAGACTCCTGAAGCGATGACGCCCAAATAGGCCAGCAGCCACCATTGCACGGTTGAAATCCCCTGCCAGCAGGCCAGTCCTGACGGCAGGCCGGAAGGCAAAGTAACCAGCAGGGCGCCTGCATAGGCATAGGCGAAGCAGGATGCTTCGCTTCTCCCGAACCAGGAATTTTTCAGGGAAATGTAGGCTATCTGACCTGCCGCGAAGCAGAGGTTGGAAAGCTGGACCAGAACGATTCCTGTCAACTCCCCGTTACCGGAGGAATATCCTTTCCAAAGGATTCCCGCCCCTCCCATGGCTGCAAGAATAGCCGCCGCCAGATGGAGCGGCGGAAGATTCTTTTTCATCAGGCCGTCAATCAGAACCACATAAATCGGCGTGGTGGCTGTAAAAAGGGCAACCTGGTGGGAAGGCAGATAGTGGAAGGCAGCGATATAGAAAAGATACATCCCTCCGAACTGGACGGCGCCTATCCCCATCATCCCCACGGCATGGCTGAGGGGCGCCTTCCGGGCGAAGGGGAGAAAAACGGCAAATGAACCGGCCATGCGTGCCAGTGCGACAAAGCTGGCGGGAAGTCCGGACAGGCAATTCCCCAGCAGTCCGAATGACAACGCCCAAATGAAAGACGTGAGCAGCAACGCAGGCATGCGGGCGGAAGCATACGGAGAAAGGAAAACCAAGTCAATGCCCGTACCATCGGGAGTACGCAACATTCATTAAAAAAGCAAAGGAACGGTTAAGCTTTCCTGCCAGTAGAAATTAAGCTTTTTGTGTATAAGATTGTTTAATCAGGGTAAGGATGTAATCCATCCTGTCCTCATTTTTTACAGTCAGCTCGTAAGATCCGTTTCCATGATGGCCGATATTGGAAACGTCCCTGGCGAGTTTGTAGGGGTCTTCCAATTTGCCTTTTGGGAGATTGATCCAGAGTTTCAGTCCTTGTTTCTGCAAAGCGATATCCGTGAAATTTGAACCGTTGACCGTGAAAGCTACATAAAGCTTGGTTGCTTTGATTTCGACGTCCCCTAAATCGAGGATTTTATTTCTGAGGCTGTTGTAAATACCCTGTACCTTTTCCGGAATACTCTTCAACCGATCCTGCTCCGTGTAAACTACTACTTCTCTGCTGACGGCATCCACGTCGCTGTTTTTCGATGAAATTGTTTTGATGCTTTCTGTTGCATTGAGTTTTCGGATTTCCTCAAAACTGATGGTTTGATTGCTGTATTTTTTTATCTCCCACAGAGCAATCGGAAGATCTTTAAAATTAATGGCTTCTTTTTGATAAGAAGTAAAGCCTTGGGAAATAAAAATGATCCGGGATTGGGACCAATCCACGCTGCTGCGCTTTAGTGGTTCATTCCGGGCCTCATTATATTCCAGAATGAAATCGGCTTTATTATTAAGCATTGCAGAAAGATAGGCATAGCCTTGATCTACAACGCTAAAATTCTTGTCCTGCTTGTATTCGATGATGACAAAAGCCTTATTTTTTCTGTCAAAAGCCAATGTATCAATTCTCAACCTCTGAACGGAGCCGGATATCGTGAATTCGGATTTGACGAATTCCAACCCAAGCAACGTATTTAAATTGGCTTCTACTAAATATTGAATTTGCCGTTCCAGCTTGAACGGGGTTTCCTTGACTTGGTTCAATATTTCCAGTTTTGAATTTGAATTGAAAAGCGGCATTGAGCAGATGAGGGAAGGTTGCTTGAACCATACTATCTTTATGAGGGATGGATGACAAGACAATCATCATGAAGCAAAATGGGCTATTTAACCAATTGAGCATTATCTGCTGACTGTTCTGAACATAAAAACACCCCGAAATATTGAATTCCGGGGTGTTCAGGAAAATGGTACGCGGTACTGGTTTCGAACCAGTGACCCCATGCGTGTGAAGCATGTGCTCTACCACTGAGCTAACCGCGCGTTTGCAGTGCGGAAGGAATATATCGTTCGTGCCGGGGATTGGCAAGGAGTTTTTTGAAATCGGGTAAAAAAGGATTCCGCTTTTCCGCCGTCAACAAGTTCCCGGAGGAATGACCGATGTACAGTTTCTCCGAGGGACGGTTTGGAAAAGTGGAAAGGTGGCTTAATTCCGGCTTGTACAGCATCAACCGTCTTCCTACACTCCGGGCATGAGTTGCACAAGCCCTCCCAGAGCATGGGCCCAGATTGATACCAATGCGTTGAGACACAATTTAAACGTCGTCCGGCGCGTCATGCCGGATCACCGTCTGATGGCTATTGTGAAGGCGGAGGCTTATGGCCACGGTCTGGAAGGGGTGGTGAAGGCTCTGGATGGCGAAGATTGCGCTTTTTTCGGCGTTGCCACGGTGGCGGAGGCCTGCCGGGTGAGGGATGCCGGGGCAAAAACATGCCCGTTTATTCTCGGCCCCTGTTTTGAGGGGGAGCGGGAGGAAATCGTGCAGAACGGCTGGCGCGCCGCTCTTTCCAGCATGGAAGAGGCGGAGCATTTCAATTCCCTGGGCGCCCTTTATGGCAAAACCGTCCATATCCATTTGGGCGTGGATACCGGCATGGGGCGCAGTGGTTTTTTACCGAGTGAATTGCACGGCCTGACGGACAAGCTCAAACAGTTCAGTTATCTGGATCTGGAGGGCGTGTTTTCCCATTTATCCGCAGCTTCCGATGATATTTCCTTCACCCACGGACAGATCAGCGGCTTTACGGAGGCCGTAAATGAACTTTCCCAAGGCCATCAGTACAAGTTCCGGCACCTGTGCAGCAGCGCCGCTGTGTTTAATTACAAGGTTCCCTGCGCCAATATGGCGAGGCTGGGCAGAATCCTGTACGGGTATTCCCCCATGCCGTCTCCCTATAATAAGGAGCTGCGGCCTACAATGACCCTGTACAGCCGCATTACTCTGATACGCACGCTGCCGGGAAATCACGGCGTTTCCTACAACCACTGCTATATAACGAAGGGGAGCACGAAGGTGGCCACTATCGGCATCGGTTATGCGGACGGCTATCTTCAATATCTGTCCAACCAGGGAGCGAGGGTGTATATCAATGGTCAGTACTGTCCGGTTTTGGGCCGTGTGACGATGGACCAGATCATGGTGGACGTTACTTACATGGACCATGTGGAGACCGGAGACCTGGTGGAAATCATGGGGCCTAATGTAAGCTGGGAGGAACTGACGCGCCGTGCCAATACCATCCCCAGCAATGTGCTGACCAGCATCAGCGCCCGCGTGCCCCGGATTTACGTGTAGGATAATGCCGGGGGCATGGTGATTAAAAGCTGTTGCCCCGCCGCCCGAAAAAAAATCAGGGGATTTGTTTGCAGATATGTTTTTCCCCGGCGGACACGGATAAACGTTTTACCGTACCTTTTACCGCTGGCGGATTCTATTCCAGTCTTCCGGCTCCAGAGCGCAGGGATCAGGGGCTACCCAGTGGCCCGGTTCTATTTCCACAGGGGTAAGGTCCGCTCCCACCGTCTCCGGATAGGAGGGGTGCTGGATGCGATGGCCGAAAGCAGAGCCGAGCGGCGGGTTGATGGGAGAGGGGACGTCTCCCGGCAGAGGCTGGTGCTTGTTGGCCCTGGAGGGGTCTGGTTCCGGAATAGCGTCCAGAAGAGCCTTGGTGTAAGCATGTTTGGGGGATTGATAGATGGTTTCCGCATCTGACATTTCCACGATTTTACCCAGATACATGACCGCCACGCGGTCGGAGATGTGTTTGACGACCGCCAGATCATGGGCAATAAACAGGTAAGAGAGTTTGCGTTCCTCCTGAAGTTCCAGCAGCAGGTTGAGCACCTGGGACTGGACGGATACGTCAAGGGCGGAGACGGGTTCGTCCAGAATAATGAGGCTGGGATTTAACGTCAGGGCGCGGGCGATGCCGATGCGCTGGCGTTGCCCGCCTGAGAATTCAAAGGGGAAGCGGTCAATAGCGCTGTCCGGCAACCCTACGCGGTCCAGCAGGCCGCGCACCCATTCCCGGCGCGCGGCGGGGGTGCCCATGCGGTGGATGACAAAGGGTTCCGCTACGATTTGACCGATGGATTGCCTCTGGTTGAGGGATTCCGCAGGGTCCTGGAAGACCATCTGGATGTGCGGACGCAGAGGCCTCATTTTGCGCTGGGAGAGTCTGGCGATATTGTTGCCGTTGAACCGGATGGAGCCCCCGGTGGGTTTCAGCAGGCGGACAATGCTTTTGCCAATGGTTGATTTTCCGCAGCCGGATTCCCCCACCAGGCCCAGCGTTTCCCCCGGGTAAATATTGAAGGAAACGTCGTCCACAGCCTTGACCCATCCCGCTTGCCGCAGGAAAATTCCGGAGCGGACGGGGAAGTACATTTTCAAATTGTCTACTTGCAAGAGAGGTTCCGGCATGGCTGGTAGAAAAAGAAGTTAAAGGTTGGCGCAACGGGGGCAGGCTTCCACGAAGTGGTCCGGGGATATTTCCACGAGGGGAGGGCGTTCCGTGAGTTCTTCCGCGGGCACGCCCTGCCTTTGGCAGAAGCGGCATCCGGGAACGAAATCCGCAATAGAGGCCACCTGACCGGGAATGGTGGGCAGTTTGGTTTTCCGCACGGAACTTAGCTGAGGGATGGAGGCCAGCAGTCCCTTGGTGTAAGCATGGCGGGGGTTGGCAAAAAGTTCCCGGACAGGGGCCTTTTCCACCACGCGGCCAGCGTACATGACGACTACGGAGTCACAGCTCTGTGCGATGACGCCCAGGTCATGTGTAATGAGGATGGAGGATGACCCCATTTCCGCCTGAAGGTCTTTGAGCAGGGACAGGATTTGAGCCTGAACGGTGACATCCAGGGCCGTAGTAGGTTCATCCGCAATGATGAGTTCCGGATGGCAGGCCAGGGCAATAGCTATGACGACGCGCTGGCGCATGCCGCCGGAGAGCTGATGAGGAAATTCGTCCACACGCTGTTCCGGGGCGGGGATACGAACGCGCTGCAGGAGCTGGATGGCTGCGTCCCGGGCTTCCCTGGTGTTCATTCCCCGGTGGAGCATCAGGGATTCCCCAATTTGCCTGCCGATGCTGTGTACGGGATTGAGCGCCGTCATTGGTTCCTGGAAAATGACGCCGATATGGCGGCCGCGGATGCCGTGCATGTCCGTCTCTTTTGCCTGAACCAGGTCGCGGCCCTTGAACAGAATTTGTCCGTCCAGAATTTTCCCCATGGGCTGGGGCAGCAGCCGGACGATGGACATGGCCGTAACGCTTTTGCCGCAGCCTGATTCCCCTACGATGCCTACGCAGGTACCTTTGGGGACGGTGAAGCTGACGCCGTCCACCGCTTTCAACAGGCCGGATTCCGTTTCGAAGCCGGTGACCAGGTTCTTGATTTCCAACAGGGGATCGCTCATGTGTTATTTTTCCGTGGCAGAAGGTTCCAGAGGGTCGCCGCTTTCCGGGATGACAGGCACAGACGGCAGCTTGCCGCCGCCATCCTTGTTGTCCAGGCTTTCAATGGAGTCCATGTAGCGGTACTGGTCATACACGGTATCCACTTCCTCGAATGTTTTTCCTTCCCGCTTGGCTTCCATTGTTTCCTTTTTGATATCGTTATCCACCCAGTACAGATAACTTTCCATGGGATCAAATACGACGGGATGGCAGAATTGCGTAGTTGCACTGTTCGGCCATTTGACCCAGCGCCAGTAACCCAGTCTGATGAATTCCGTGGTCCAGCAGGGAACCCACAGGGCTTCGTCATCAATTTTCTGCTGCACTTTCCACGTGGCCTTTTGGAGTTCGTCTTCCGTGGCTGCGTTTGTTTCTGCGTCCAGCAGCTTGTCCATTTCTTTGTCCGCGTAAGCGCAGATGTTATTGGTATAGGTAATAAGGCCTCCACGCTCATCATAGGCGTACCGGGAGTGGAACCCTTGCTCGTTCATCGGATGGGGGGGAGTGAATCCCCAGGCCATGAAGGAGGCCTGAGCGCGTTTTTCCATGATTTTGCGGAAAGCTACGGTGGAGTCCAGAGGGTCAAGCTGGATTTCCAGGCCGCACTTGCGCGCGTCTTCCTTCAGCTTGCCCAGAGTGGAAGCCAGGGAAGGAGATGAATTGGGGAAGGTGATGGCTGCGGTGAGCCGGGTGCCGTCCGGTTTGCGGAGGATGCCGTCCGGGCAGGGGATGGTGTAGCCCGCCCTGGCGAAATAAGCGCGGGCCTGTTCCGGGGAATAGGGGCGCGCCTTAATATAAGGATTGGTGAATTTGCCGAAACCTGAATTGTAGGAATTGAGCCGCTGGTAGTCTCCGCGGAAGGTAATGTCAATGATATTCTGGATATTAAGTGCGTGCTGGAACCCCCGGCGAACATTGAGGTCATTGAAGGGGGCTTTGGAGGTATTCAGAAAAACTCCGTAAGGAGGGCGGGGGTAAATGGTGTAAAATGTGCTGCGGTTGATGTAGCCGTTGTGAACCTCCGGTATTTCCATGCGTTCGTGCCATAGTTCCGGTTTGGTGATGTTCAAAACGTCCAGTTCTCCGATGCGGAAGAGTTCGATGGCCTTGGATGGTTCCGCAATGAAATTGTACACGATTTGATCCACATTATACATGTATTTCGTGAATTTTTTGTCCTTGGCCCACCAGTCCGGCACGCGCTGGAGCGTTACCTGGCGGCCGCGGATGATACCGTCCGGCTTGACAACGTAAGCGCCCGTAGTGGGCGGTATGCGCCACTGGTAGCGTTCCACGTAGTTGGGGCCGAACTCGCAATAAAAATGCGGCGGGGACGGAATGAACAGCGTGCAATAGTACGGGAGCAGAGGTTTGGCGAAGGGGAGTGTGATGGAAAAGCGGCTGTCGTCGTAGATGGTGATGTTGGAAGCGTTCTGGTAAAAAAAGTTGTTGTAGAATACGTCCCGGCTGTATTCCGAAGTGCGGATATACATGTTCACCAGGAGGTCGATGGCCTTTACCTTGGCTCCGTCCGTATAGCGGGCATCCGGATCCAGTTCGAAGTAAACAGTGCGCCTGTCTGGGGATTCCGCCCATTTATGAGCGATTCCTGGAATGATTTTTCCCGTAACCGGATGGATGGAAACGAGGCCGATGATGATTTCATCATACAGGGGGCCGCGGAAACCGCTGTTGCTGTTCGGGCCGTTGGGCCGGAATGTGTCGGGATAGGAGCCGGGGGCCCACTGGCGCAGCACGCCTCCTTTTTTGGCGTTCGGGTCCCCTATCTCCGGATTGTCCAGTCCATCCTCCCACTTCAGGTCTTGGGGGATGTCCGCCGGGGTTTTGAATTTGATGTAGTCGCCTTCCGTCTGCCTGCGGTGAATGACGGACAGGGCGGCTTCATCCGCAATGAGCTTGCTTTGCAGTTTTTCCCTGACTTTAGAATCTTCCTCTTTAAAAAACTTGTCCCGGAGCTCCCGTATTTCCTTTTGCTTGGCAGCTTCCTCACGAGCCAGGCGGTCATTGATCTGTTTGTTCCATCGTTCCGGGAAGGAATCAAATCCCGGTGGGAGTGTGCCGAAGGGTACGTTCGGCTGCCAGCCTACCCCCTGGGATTGGGAGGAATCCTTGCAACCGGACCCGGCTGTCAGCAGAAGGGACAGCATCACGGAAGAAAGGGTGGAACGGAGGAGGGTGGACAGCTTGAGCATAAGAAATGGCAAAGCGGGAGTCTTTTTATTTATAAGTGGTGAATTTTTTAGGGTCAAAGGCTTCGCGGACAGCCTCCCCGATAAAGGTGACGAGCAGGAGGGTAATCACCAGAGCGGAAAAGGCGGAGGTAACCACCCAGCTGGCGGAAAGATCCGCCAGTCCGTCATTGAGCAGGCGCCCCCAGCTGGCGTATGTGTCAGGAAGGCCGAAGCCCAGATAGTCCAGGGAAGCCAGAGCCAGAATGAGGGCGGAAACGCTGAACGGAACCAGAGTGACCAGAATGGCGACCAGGTTGGGCAGGATATGAACGAAGAGAATACGGCTGGTGGAAGCCCCAAGCACGCGGGCGGCCGCCACGTAGTCGCGCGCTTTTTCCTTCATGGTGGAGGTTCTGAGCTGGTAGGTCATGGACATCCACCCGAACATGATTAGAAGGCTGATAATCAGGAACATGCCCTTCATATGAAGGGGAACCATATCTGAAATAATCATGATGATGAAAAGGAAGGGAACCTGGGAGAAGATTTCAATGAGGCGCTGCATGCCGAGGTCAAACATGCCGCCGAAGTATCCCATCATCATTCCAAAGGTGATGCCGATGAAATATACGATAGGCAGGTAGAAGAGTGCGGCTTTCATATTTACCTGGAGGCCGCCGTACAGATAAGCCAGAATGTCCGCCCCCTGGGTATTGGTGCCAAGCAGGTGGCCCCCCTTGAGGGGCGGGGAGGGGTGGTAGAAGATACGGCTGATTTTATGTTCATCCGTCTGTTTCAGGAATTCCTCTTTGGTGCCGGGGCCGCTGTAATGTTCCGCCACAATGTTGTTGTTTTCATACGTGGCGCTGTACACCTCCGTTCTGTCTTCCAGCCAGCCGGTGGCCCGGTCCACTTTTTTCCCCTTGCGGAATTTGTAGCTGATGTGGGGAAGGGCTTCTTCATCCTTATGCAAACGGGAAGCCAAACCGGAATACGGCTTGCCGCCGGGCTCGCAGACGAGGCCGTCTTCATTCACCATCAAAGCTTCCGAACCGGGGTTGGTGGAATCTCCCGTGGGATCGTATGGAACCAGAGGCATGATGACAAGGGAGGGTTTTCCCGGCTGGCCTGCCTGTTTTTTCAGTTCTCGGTAGTTGGCTTCCGCATCTGCAAAATCTCCGGTCTGGCCAAATGTAGAACCCTTGTATACTTTGCGCATCATGGCCGGAAAGTACCAGGAGCCGTCCTGAACGACAAGGAGGGCCCGCTTGCCCACCAGGCACTGGTCCATACAGGCCAATAGCGTCAATACAAGCAAAATGAGGAGGGATACGTAGCCGCGGGAGATGCTTTTAAAACGCTGGATGCGGCGCCTGGTGATCGGCGTTGGATGGAACCTCCGGGGGCCTTTCAGCATGAGCCAGAAACCGAGGCCTCCCATGACCAGCACGCAAACCCAGCCGAACCACAGGAATTTCCCCTGAGGCGTCAGAAAGCCGCCGTTGTTCTGGTCCGTACAGACGATGTTGAGCATGCTCATTTCCCGTGAGACGGTGAAGGGCCAGCTTAACGTGGGCAGGAGCAGCCCGCACAGCTCTCCCACGGCAGTAAGAACCGCCAGAATGACCAAAAGGTATGCCAGTTTTCTAACCATGTGTATTATTCAAATTTGATGCGCGGATCCACAGCGGCCACGATGATATCGGAGAGAAGGTTGCCCAGCACCATCAGGAAGGAGGTAAGCAGCAGCGTTCCCATGATCAGGGCGTAATCCTTGTCCATCAGAGCCTGGTAACTCAGCATCCCGAACCCCTGGATATCGAAAACCTTTTCCACCAGCATGGAGCCGGCCACAATCAGGCTGATGAGGCTGCCCAGAGTGGAGGCAATGGGTATAAAGGAGTTGCGGAAAGCATGCTTGATGACGGCCCCTCTGAAACTCACGCCCTTGGCCATGGCTGTCCTGATGTAGTCCGCGGAAAGATTGTCCATCAGGTTGTTTTTCATCATCATGGTGGTGATGGCAAAGGAACTTACTACATAACAAATCAGGGGGAGCACCGTATGGTGCAGCAGGTCTCCGGCCTGTTGCCAGAACCCCATGTCCGCAAAGTCCGGAGACGTAAGCCCGCAGAGAGGGAACCATTCCAGCCGCGCGCCCAGATACACCACCAGTACGGCGCCCAGGGCGAACCCAGGTACGGAGTACCCCAGGAAAATCAGGACGGAAGAGATGTTGTCCACCAGGCTTTTATGGCGGATTGCCTTTACTACCCCAAGGGGAATGCAGACGGAATAGGTAATAATGGCGCTCAGGATGCCGAAGTACAGGGAAACGGGAATGCGCTCCTTGATCATGTCCCATACGGGTTCATTGTACTTAAACGAGTTGCCCATAGTTCCCTGGAGCAGCCCGTCAAAGCTGGTCTTGTACATTACGGCACGCCAGGCATAGCCCCGAGCCTTGTCGCGGACGGCCTCCGTATTATCCGTCTGCCTCATGCGGCGCGCCCAGCGTTCCGCGCGGTCCATGGGGGATTCTATATCCACGGTCCAGCCTTCTGAAGCGGCTTTCCGGGACGGCGTGCCGGAAAAGAAAGCATCTTTCACGCTGCCGGAATCCTTGTCCTGGCGAACTACGACGACTTGTTCTCCTGTTTCATTCAGATTGATCCGTGTATGCGTATCGGAAATGCCGGAATATTCATCTTCCTTGTCTCCCTCTCCCGCTCCGCCGATTTCCCCGAATTCCTCACGGGAAATGAAAATCTTTTTGGGCAGCACGCCCAGCCATTGCAGATAAGCCGTGATGATGGGCTCCTGCAGGCTGTACTGCTCTTCCAGCCGCTCCATATCCGCTTCACTCAGGTTATTGTCGCCGCGCTGGGAGCCGGCTTTCTGTCCGGACAGGGCGCTCATGCTTTGCTGCTGCATCATCTGCTCAATGGGACCTCCCGGAACAAAACGGGTTATGCAAAAGACGAGAAACGTAACCCCCAGGAGCGTCAAGGGCATGAGAAGGAGTCGTCTGATGATATAGGTCTTCATTCGTCGCGCTGAACTCTACCGATTTGTGGAAGGTGAGGCAAGTAGCAATGCAAATTTGTAAGCCTTTGCTAACATAAGGCGCTGTCCGGTTCTTCTCAAGATGAAAGGGAAACAATGCAATACGGCAGGGTTCCTTTCTTTTGGCAGGCCTTTCAGGAGGTGCGGACTATTACATTCCTTCTCCCAACCGGCGCGCCAGCATGTCCGGAAGACCGGCGGCCAGAATGCGTCTTTGGGCCTCCGCTACATCGTATTCCACGCGGCGCTGGTAGTACACCATGCTGTCTTCGTCAAGCACGCCGTAGGCGGCGCGGGGATCGCCGTCTCTGGGCTGGCCTACGGAGCCCACATTAATCAGATATTTGTTGATTTTGAGTAGCTGGATATCCCCGGATTCATATTCATGGATGCTTCCTTCATGGCGGATGAATGTACGGGGGACGTGAGTGTGTCCGTTAAAGCACAGGAATTGATTGTCACGCAGCATATTGATGCTGTGGGTGGCCGTATCCACATTCGTGACGTAGGCCCAGGAGTTGGGCTTGTCCTGTGTAGCGTGCACCAGAACGATTTCATTGGGGAGAATGCGCTGGAAAGGAGCGCGGCGAAGCCACTTTTTCTGTTCTTCGGAAAGTTGCTGCCGCGTCCACATCAGGGCATTGTAAGCTACTGGGTTCATCCCTGCCGGATTGTCTTCTCCAATGGCTTCCTCATCATGGTTGCCGCGCACGGTGGGAATCTGGCGGCTGCGGATGAATTCAAGGCATTCGGACGGATTGGCGTTATAGCCCACAACATCGCCCAGGCAGTAAACGGCATTGCATTGAAGCTGTTCTATATCCTTCATCACCGCTTCCAGAGCGGGCAGATTGGCATGGATGTCACTAATCAGGGCTATTCTACTCATGGTATTGTAAGCAAAGAGCATAGCACTTTGGGGAGGTTTTGCCAAGCGCGTTTGCTCACAGGAAATCATGGTTGGGGCACAGGGTGCCGGCCTTCCCATGACCCCTTATTTCCGTCTGTTTGCTTTACTCGTCTTTTGCCGGAGGCAAAGATTCCAGGGCTTCTCTCAGCCCGTCTACCGGATATTTCAGGGAATTGGCCAGATGGCTGGTCATCAGGTCACGGGCGATCTCATCCGTGGGAAACAGTTCCCGGAAGGGGATGCGTTCCTTTTCCGGTATGTTCAGCCTGTTTTCCAGAACAAAAATATTACTCACCAGGCTGGGTGTCCTGTTGCGGGGATCCTTGAATAACTCCCGGCCCAGTTCCAGAGCTTCTCTGGATTTGGAAGGCACACGGACGAGCGCATAAAATTCTTTTCGGGCCGTAAGGGGAGGCGCTCCCAAATCCCGTGCCTTGCGGTAGGCTTCCGCCGCCTTTTCAAAGTCCGGTTGCCGGTAGGTATCGCTATACATGTTGCCCAGCAGGGATTGAAGGTACCAGCTGTCAGGATTGGCGTTGATGCCTTTTTCCAGGAAGCGGCGCCCCTTTTGAATGTATTTGCGGAAGCCTTCCCGGCGTTCCATGGGAGAAAGACGTTTATTGTCCAGATAACTGGAGGAAGCGTTATTGCCCAAATGCCACGATCCGTTGTCCCAGTAAAAATCGGAGTGAGGAGCGAGAGAGGTAACCTGGTTGTAGCGGCGTTCCAGGTTGGCCCAGTCGGAAATCAGGAAACAGTCGAAAGCTTCCATGCTCAGCACGGCCGCCACCAGGGAGCGGAGCCCTCCCAGGGAGACCATGGCAAGTTGTTGTTCCAGATAATCGGAAGAGGAAAGCTCTACCGGATTATCCAGCAGCCCCTCCGCCTTCTCCTGTTCCAGAATATGATTCTGCAAAGGCAGGCGAATCATGCCGAAGCCCAGCAGGGCAATGATGAAAATGACGATGGTCTTCAGCATGATTCGCAATTGGTTCGGGTTAATTCATGTTCAGGCGCTTGCGGATGGCTTTGTCCAGAAGTTCCCATTCCGGCACGGAGGCTCCGGCTTGCCGGGCCTTGGAGAGAGGGTCTCCCCAGATAGCTGTGTATTCGACGGGGCGGCCTTCGTTGTAGTCCACGGCGCTGGACGGGATGAAAGCCCCCATGGTTTCCGTACGGGAAAGGTGGAATTCAACCAAATCTTCCGGCAGGGCGTAGCCGCGGGCCCTGGCTGCCTGTACTACTTCTTCCATGATGCGGCGCGCGCGTACGACGTTTTCCGGATTTTGGTAGAGTTCTGCAATGCTGATGCCGCCCAGAGCCAGGCAAAGCCCGTTAAACGGGATGTTCCAGACGAGTTTGTACCACTGGATTTGCTCTGCGGCGTCAAAGGCGCGCGTTTTGATGCCGGCATTGGCAAACAGCTCGGAGAGTTCCCTGGCTTTTTCAGTCCCTTCCGGCGTGGGAATGAAGGGGGCGAATTGGATGTTGCCCCCTTCCAGATGGTTGACATGGCCCGGTTTTTCCCGCATGGCGCAAATGAAGCACAGGCCCACATAGATACGGTCCGCCGGGATGATGCGGGCAATTTCCTCCGCATTTCCCATGCCGTTCTGGAGTGTAACCACAGTTGTGTCCGGCCCCATCAACGGGGGAAGGGCTCTGGAAAATCCGGCGTTTGCCGTGCTTTTCCATGCAACGACAACGAGGTCTACCGGGCCGACTTCCTCCGTGTCCCGGTAAACGTTGATGCGGGGCAGGGAGATATTCCCATGCAGGCTTTTCACCTGAAGGCCGTGTTCTTTCAGATAGCCGTATTCCGAACGTACGATGAAGGATACGTCCTGCCCCGATTCCTGAAGTCTGGCTCCGTAATAGCAACCCAGGGCTCCGGCTCCCAGAATGGCGATTTTCATGGCGTGCGGCGCGGTTGGTGATATTTTTCAGAGCCCCTGGACGTTGCCCTTGTTATCCAGGTAGATGTGCATGGCGTTCGGTGAGACGGGAAGGGCGGGCATGCGCATGATTTCCCCGCAGAGGGCCACCAGGAAGCCGGCCCCGTTGGCGATTTCAAAGTCGCGCACGGTGATGGTGAAGCCGGTGGGGCGTCCTCGGAGGCGTCCGTTGTCGGAAAGGGAGTTCTGGGTTTTTGCCATGCAGATGGGAAGGTCCGTCAGGCGGCTGGCTTCAAACTGGGACAGCTTCTTTTTGGCGGCGGCTGTCAATTCCACACCGTCCGCCCCGTAAATGTTGCGGGCAATGATGTTGAGTTTTTCTTCCACCGGCAGGGCGGATTCATAGAGGGGCTTGAAAGGGGCGGAACTCCTGTCCGCAGCTTCCACAACCATTTGGGCCAGGTCTTTGCCTCCTTCTCCTCCCTGGGAGAAGATATCCGCAATGGCGCAGGGAATACCGCGTTCCGCGCAGTGTTTCACGATAGCGTCCAGTTCTTCCCGGGAGTCGTCAAAGAATTTGTTGACGGCGACCACAACGGGGCGTTTGTAGTGGGCGGCAGCGTCCAGATGCGCATCCAGGTTGGCAAGGCCTTTTTTCAGCGCATCCACGTCCGTGTTTTTCAGATCCGCAAGGGCAGTTCCCCCGTGCATTTTCAGCGCGCGTGCCGTAGCTACGATGACAATGGCCGCCGGATCCAGTCCGGACTGGCGGCATTTGATATCCAGGAATTTCTCTGCACCCAGGTCAAACGCGAATCCGGCTTCCGTGACGGCATAGTCCCCAAAATGCAGGGCCATCCTGGTGGCCAGCACGGAGTTGCAGCCGTGGGCAATGTTGGCAAACGGGCCGCCGTGCAGGAAACAGGGCACTCCTTCCACGGATTGGACCAGATTGGGCATCAGGGCATCTTTCAGCAGGGCCATGACGGAACCGGTAATGCCCAGTTCCCTTGCGAATACGGGCTTGTCATCCGTCGTGAATCCGATCACGATGCGGTTGATGCGTTCTTCCATGTCCTTGTAGGAAGTGGCAAGGCACAGGCACGCCATGATTTCCGAAGCCGGGGTGATATCGAAGCCTGTTTCTCGGGGGAACCCCTGCTTGTTGAGCCCCACGATGATGGAACGCAGGGAACGGTCGTTCATGTCCATGACCCGCTTCCATATGACTTTGCGTTCGTCAATGTTCAGCGTGTGGAAGAACATGGCGTTATCAATGATGGCGCTGATGAGGTTGTGGGCGGATGTAATGGCGTGGAAGTCCCCTGTGAAATGCATGTTGATTTCCTCTGCCGGCGTCAGGGAGCTTTTGCCGCCTCCGGTAGCTCCGCCCTTGCGGCCGAACACCGGCCCCATGGAAGGTTGCCGGAGCGCCAGGCAGACTTTTTTGCCGATGGCCTGCAATCCCTGCGCCAAGCCGATGGAAACGGTGGTTTTGCCTTCTCCGGATGGGGTGGGAGTGATGGCGGATACCAGGATGAGTTTGCCGGGGGCTGCCGGCTTGTCCAATACGTCCAGGGAAATTTTGGCCTTGTTGCGGCCGAAGGGGATGACGTCTTTTTCATCGACGCCCAGCTTGTTGATACAGTCGGAGAATGCAGGTGTAACCATGCGCACATGATGACGGAAGCCCCCTCTTTTGGCAAGAAGGTTCATGGGCATTCCGGACCGGATGAATCAATGAGCGGGAAAGGGCCGCCTTCTTCCTGTCCCGCGGCATTCCCCGGATATCCATGCAACTCCGGGAGAACCTCCGGAAATACCCGGTATGGCAGGTTGCGCTAAGACGGGGGTAAGAATCAGGGTTGCGCTTTCTGTTTCCTCTCAGCCAGCACGGGACGGTAGTGGCCCGTGATGGTGTGGGAAAACAGGAAGTCTTCTTCCTGCGTTCCGGCGCCTACATTATGAATGATCAGCGGCGTGCCTTCCTCCGTTTTCCGGTCGGAAACGATGCCAATGTGGGGAATACTATCGGACAGGTTCCATGTAACCAGGTCGCCGGGCTCGTAGTCCGCCGCGTTTTCCGTAATGGGAACGGACCAACCTTTTCTGGCAAAGAAGGTACGAAGATTAGGGACCCTGCGGTGGTCAATGCTGCGGTCCGTCGTTTTCAATCCCCATATTTTAGGGTATTTGGAAAAGTGGGCCTTCATGTCCTCATGCACGGCTTTTTGAAGGTCCAGGCCGAAGGCCCTCATGGCGCGGATGACCACATCCGTGCATACTCCCGTTTCGAGGGGAACGTCTCCGTTGGGGTAGGGAATGGATTGATAGCCTCCGTTGTAGGAAACCGTTACTCCTACCTGTTCACGCGCCCTGGCCGCCAGCGCGGCGTTGTCCGCCATCAGGCATGCAGGGCAGGAAAGAAACAGGAGGATGAGAAGGGCCGCCGGTTTCATAGGGCAGATGGGGAGGGAAACGCGGAAAAATCAGACGAAGCTGGCAAAGCCGATGTCCGGCCGGCGCTGCATGCCGTGAAATTGAATCTTTTTGATTTCGTTGTGGGCACGCTGGCGCGCTTCGGAGAGGGTATCTCCCTGTGCCACGACGGCCAGGACGCGGCCGCCATTGGTTTCATAACAGTTTTTATCCGCATTCCATTTGGTGCCGGCGTGGTAAACGGAAGCATTTGAAATATCGTCCAGTCCCTGAATAGCGTCGCCGGAATGGGAGGTCTCCGGATATCCTTTGGAGGCCAGCACGCAGCAGACGCTCCAGCCGTTTTGGAAGGAAATTTCTTCCGGCGCAAATTCTCCCTTGGCCCCATGCAGGCAGAAGGAAGCCAAGTCTCCGGAGAGCAGGGGCATAACGGCCTGGCATTCCGGATCGCCGAAGCGGCAGTTGTATTCAATTACTTTTGGGCCGTTTGGAGTCAGCATCAGGCCGAAGTACAGAAAACCCCGGTAAGGCAGTCCGTCTTTTTTCAGTCCGGCTACCGTCGGAGCCACGATTTCCTTTTCAATGCGTTCCAGCATTTCCGGCTCCACCAGCCGGCGGGAAGCCACCGCTCCCATGCCGCCCGTGTTGGGGCCAGCATCGCCTTCCTTGAGGCGCTTGTAGTCCCGTGCCGGGCAGAGGATGAGATAATGGTCGTCCACCAGAGCGCCGAAGATGGAGACTTCCGGTCCGGTAAGAAATTCTTCCACCAGCAGCCGTCCTTCACCAAAACGCCTGTCCGTAAATACTTCTTTCAGGAAAGAGTCTGCTTCCTCCTTGCTCATGCAGACGGCTACGCCCTTTCCGGCGGCCAGACCGTCAAATTTCAGCACGGTAGGATAGTTGTTTCCGATGAATTGCCGGGCTTCCTCCAATGTGGCCGCTACGCGCGCCTGCCCGGTAGGGATGCGGTGGCGGAGCAGGAAGTCCTTGGCAAATTCCTTGCTGGCTTCCAGCTGGGCGCTTTCTTTTACCGGCCCCCAGCAGGGGATGCCCGCACGGGAGCAGGCATTGGCCAGGCCTTCATCCTTGACCAGATAGCTTTCCTCCCCGGCAACGCAGAGATCCATTTTATTGGAAACCATCCAGTCGATCAGCGAGGGCAGATCCCTGGCCGGGATGGGGGTAGCCAGACGGTTGATGGCGTCACTTCCCGGGAAACAGTACATTTCCGGAGCGGAGGGAGATTCCTTGAGTGCCTTGACCAGTGCATGTTCACGTCCACCTTTTCCAATAACGGCTATTTTCATACGCCGCCAGTATGCCGGGACGGACTGATTTTGCCAAGCTGAAATGAACGGTGAGGTTTTCCCTTTTGTCCGGTTGTTCCCATGCTTTTCCTCCATTGCCGGGAATGGGGTTGTACCACTTTTTCTTTTCGTGGCACGGCGCAGCCATTCCGTTCGGGGAAGATGATGTAAAAAGGCCGCCTGACCCGGAGGAAAGGCGGCCTGTAAAAGGAAAGGGTGGTATTTGCGTTTAGAACGGGATTTCGTCGTCCATGTCTCCGAAGTCGTTGGACGGTTGATTGGTGGGGGGCATGGGGGGCGGGTTGTAGTTCTGGGCCGGGCGGGATTGTCCGTAGTTGTTGGAACGGGGAGCATTCTGGTACTGCTGGCGCGGAGCACCTCCCATATCGCCTTCACCGCCGCGGGGGAAGAGCTGGATGTTTTCCCCAATCACGCGCAGCTTGGTGCGTTTCTGCCCGGAGGCTTTATCTTCCCAGGAATCCAGTTGAAGGCGTCCTTCCACAAAGACTCCGCGGCCCTTGCTGAGGTAGTTGCCGGCAACTTCCGCTTGGCGGTTCCAAAGGGTGACGTCCACGAAAGTGGTTTCTTCCTGGCGTTCGCTGTTGTCGCCCGCGTAGTAACGGTTGATGGCAAGGCGGATGTCCGTAACGGCGGTTCCTTTGGGAGTGTAGCGCAGTTCGGGATCAGCGGTAAGGTTGCCCATTAAGAAGACTTTGTTGAGATTGGCCATATAGGATGGGTGTTAACGAGGTGTATGGTATATAGGAAAAGGGCCTTGCCGTTTAGGAGGAAGGCATGTGTTTGGTCGCTAGCAAGTATGGGCCTGCACATGGTCTTGTGCAATACTAAATTACGGAATCGTCCTTCATCATGTCTCCTTTCTACATTGCATTCGTCATGGAACCGTGAAAACTTTACCTCCATGAGTTTCAGGCAGCGGCGGAGAAACGGACTGTTCCGGGTTTCCTGGGGCACATGCCTTTTGCTGTCTGTGCTGGCACACCTGTTTTTGCTGGCGGGGAGCTGCCTGGTTCCTGAAGAATGGCTGGCTTCCCCACGTCCGGCTGAAGCGGCGCGGAGGAAAGTGGCTGTAAGCGCGCGCATGGTAAAGAAAGTGGAACCTCAACTGGAGAGCCGGAGACAAGAGCCCGCGGAATATCTGCCTGCCGTCGTGAAGACCAATGAGGAGCAGGAAAGCGCCACCAGGCCGGAAGTGCCCAAATTCCAGAGCAACAGGAACACGCGGGCGGAAGGCGGCCGGAAGGATCCGGACGGCGACAGGGATATGCCCGCCCAGGATGGCGTGGAACGGGAAAACGGAGAGATTGTCCTTTTTAACCAGGAAAGGCAGGATGGGGATTTAAGCCATGAACGGGACGGCAACAAAAACGCCTCCCCCGGAGCTTCTTCCAATGTTCCCTACCAGCCCTTGGAACCATCCATGCCGCCTGCCGGTCATCCCGGTTCCCTGGCTCATTCTCCCGTCAAGAAGGGAGAGCCAGGCAAATCGGAAGAGGAAAAAACGGCCCGACAAAACATCCGTCATGCACAGGAGAAGGCCATGCAGCTTCCCCATGCGGTAGTGTTGCCCAGCCCCGGAGATTCGGAGAAGCCGGATCCGCTTGAGGAATTGGCCAAAAGCATTGCGAAAGGGGCGGACAATCCTCCCCTGAATCTTCCCAATCTGGATTTGGTACCCAATACAAAACCGGTTCAGAAACAGCCCTTGTATGATCCCATGTTCAATGCGGAGAGCCAGCCCGGCTTCAAGACACGTGAGCGGAAGACCAAGCAGGCCGGCAAATTCAGCTTTGGCCGCCGTCCGACATTGGATGTGGAAGCTACGCCCATGGGAACGTACCAGGCGATCGTTTACCGGGCTATCGGGGAACAATGGTACCGACAGTGCGATTTGAACCGCGACCTGATTGTTACCGGAACTGTGCGTATCCGCATCCTGATTAACAAGAATGGCAAAGTTTCGTCTATGAGGCAGACTTCCCGCGTGGGAGCCAGCGAGGTGCAGAAGTCCTTTACCTTCCTCGCCATCAAACTCGCCAGGCTTCCAGCGATGCCCCCGGAGGTAAGGAGTATGCTTGTGGGGGATTCTTTGGAAATGTATTTCGATTTCAATTTTTAACAACCTACCATCCTGCAACAAATACCATTCACAGATATATGATGATGAACTTGATCAAAGACTGCATTACATTCTTCCAGGCAGGCGGCGTTTTCATGTACCCGCTGGCAGCCTGTTCCGTTCTTCTTATTGCGGCCGTTATTTACCGTATGTTCAATATGAAGAAGAGCCTCATTTGCCCTGCCGTGCTGACCAGGGCCGTGGAGCAGTACACCCGCGGCGCCGTGGGGCGCACTGAATTGGAGAGAATAGCTGAGGATTCGGATTCCGTGGAGGGCCGCCTGGTGCTGGATGCGTTGAATTCACCGCTGGAGGATGAAGCCTCCCTGAAGGAAATGATCCAGGTGAAGGCCCGCGAGGAGTTTGTAACGCTTCAGGCGGGTCTGCCCCTGCTGGACATGATTGTGATGATCGCACCCATGTTCGGCATCCTGGGAACCGCCAGCGGCCTGGTGCAGATTTTCAGCGTTTTCGGAATGGATGAGAGTCACGGCATGATTGCTCAGGGGATTGCCCAGGCTCTGAATACGACGATTGCCGGTCTCGCCATCGCCACTCCGGCCGTGATTGCCCACGTTTATTATTCCCGCAAGCTGGAGCGTATTTCCGCCTCCATGGAAGTCCTGCTGACAGAACTGGTTTCCTTCCGCTGCCATCATTCCCAACGCTGACAAGGCCATGCAGTTTTACCGCAAGAAAGCAAGGAGCATGGGGGTGCCCATCGTCCCCATGATTGACATATTGACCATTCTGCTGATTTTTTTTATTGTCCATACGCAGTGGAAGAAGCCGCAGTCCCTGCTTAAGATAGATGTACCCGGAGCGGAATTCATGGAGGGGACTCCGTCTTCGGAACAGCGGGCCGTTCTGGCCGTGACGGGGACATCCGCCATTTCCCTGAATGGCAGGCTGGTGGAGATGAATGAACTGGCTGCTGCCCTGGAAGCCTTGAAAAAGGAAAATCCAGGCGTCAAACTGCAGCTTGATGTGGATAAAAAAGCGGAGTTTGGCATCATTGTCGGCATTTGGGATGCGCTGACGTCTGTGGGTATTGACGCAGGTGAGGTTCCTGCCAGAATAGAAATCAACAAGCCCGGCGCACGGTAAGCGCCTTAACATATATATTATCCCCCTCCCGATGTTATTGGAAATAGCACAGTATGGAAATCCGGTATTGAAGGAAAAATGCCGCCCTGTAGAACATTTTGACGACAGCCTGAAAACCCTGGCGGAAAATATGCTGGAAACCATGTACGCAGCAGAGGGCATTGGCTTGGCGGCTCCCCAGGTGAGCATTCCCATTCAACTGGTAGTGATTGATATTCCGAAGGAGGAAGAGTCCGTCACCTGGCTTAAAGTGAACGGAGAGGACAAGGAGCTTTCCGACATCATGCCCTTGATGTTTGCCAATCCCGTTCTGGAACCTTACGGCCCCATGCATCCTTTTCATGAAGGCTGCCTGAGCGTGATGAAAATACGCGCTTCCGTCGTGAGGCCGGATTTTGTCAAGGCTACGGTGCTTCTGATTGACGGAAGAGAAATAACGATTGACTGCAACGGCCTTCTGGCCAGATGCCTGCAACATGAATGCGACCATTTGAACGGCATCCTTTTTGTGGAGCGCGTTTCTTCCGCACAGAAGATTACCCTGCGCAACAAATTGAAGCGTCTGGCATTGGGATATTAGCTTTCCGTGACATCCCCTCAGGCCCTTTATGGCAGCCAAAGGAGGGGGGAGCAAAGAAGACCGCATTCCGGAACCGCAAAGTTTTTACAGCCGGGAACCGTTCCGTGATGTTCCCGGCAGACTACAATCCACCCGGGTTCGCAGTATTCGGAAGAGAAGAGGTCAGGACACTTTTTCCGTATCCGGCTGAACCGGTTTTCCGGATTCCCTTTTGACGCGTATTTGCAAATCCGCCAAAGCGTTCATGTAGTAAATGTACGCGTCAAAGGCGGATGCATACGGCGTGAAGGAGTTTTCCTTCTGCATGTAGTGGAAGTGGTCCGCGCTCTGCAGTTTGCGCCAAACGTGGGTGAGATCCTTGTCATGGGCTGCCTTGACCGGTTTTTCCAGACGGTAGATTTTGCGGAGGGCTTCATCCTGCATGACGTTGCCATTCCAATGGGACATGGTTCCAAAAGTGGAGCAGGTCATTTCCTGGGTGCACTCACAGACGGAAACGGGCTTGATTTCCCGCGCTACTTCGGACGGAGTCATGAACCGGTTGCCGGCATCTATGCAGGCGAGAATCATCGTACGCCAGAATTCGAAGACGCCTGTAGCGTCAGACTGGCGTTCCCCCAGCGTTTCATAGTCCATGGACAGGGTAGTGACGCTTCCCTGCTGATGCGTCAGCCAATCCGCGAAAGTGGTGGGGGAAAGCGGGTATTCCGACCATTCCGGATCAGTCCGCATGATTGCCAGGTCATTGGAGAGTTCCCTGTTGCGGAAGATAGTGGTGGTGTTATACACCCACGGAGCCAGGAAGACTTCATTGCTGGTAAATCCCTTGAGCATGGCCGGGTTGCCGTCCGCCATGATGCCCTTGAAGCCGAGCGTTTCCGCCTGCGCCGCAATGGCGTTGGAGTACAGCATGCCGGTATTCATCAGCACATCCGTTTCCTGATGGAAGAGTTTTTTGAGAAGCTCCCGGTGTTCTTCAATCTGTTCGGCAAATTCCTGAGGGGAGTAAACGGATGCCAGGGAATTGTAATAAGGCATTGCCAGAAAGTCCACACAGCCGGTTTCCGCCAGATCCTTGAATGCGGCAATCAGGTCCGGCCTGTGGTACAGGGCCTGTTCCAGAATGACTCCGCTGAGCGCCAGCCCAAAGCGGAATTTGCCCCCGGTGAGTTCAATAAGCTGTTTCATCAGCCGGGTTGCCGGGAAATAACAGCGTTCCGCCACCGTGCTAAGCACGCGGGCATTCAGATCATCATCTTCATAAAAGGCATGTTCTCCAATTTTGAAGAAGTCATAATGAATCAGCCGATTGGGCTGATGCGCAACGAAAGTGAGGGAAATGTTGCTCATGGACGGGGTGAAGAAGGCTGAGAGTTATGGAGTAGGGTAAAAAGGCGTTTTTAGCGGTTCAGTACATGTTCATAGACCCGGATAACCTTGTCTGCGGCGGCATCCCAGGTGGAAGCCTTGATGTCCTCCGTGCTCTGTTCCACTACTTTCCGGTACAATTCCTCATCCGTGCAGAGATGGACGATATGTTCCGCCATCTTGTTGACGTCCCAGAAATCCGCTTTCAGGGCTCCCTTCATAACTTCCGCCACGCCGGACTGCTTGGAAATCACGGCGGGAATGTTGAATTGGGCCGCCTCCAGCGCAGAAAGGCCGAAGGGCTCCGATACGGAAGGCATGCAGTAGATGTCCGTGATGGAGAGGAGTTCATTGACTTTGTCCTTGTTCAGGAAGCCGGTGAAGTGGAATTTGTCGCCCACGCCCTTGAAGGCTCCGGATTCGATCAACTGGCGGAGTTTTTCTCCCGTACCGGCCATGACGAAGCGTACGTCGTCCGTCTGTTCCAGAACCTTGGCGGCAATCTGAAGGAAGAATCCCGGGCCTTTCTGAGCCGTCAGGCGGCCCAGGAAGAGGACGAGTTTTTCCGGAAATTTTTTCTTCCCTTTGAAGACTTTGACCGGATCCGCTCCGTTGTGAATGGGAAATATCTTATGGGGGTCGATGGCATAGTGCCCGCTGGCGATGGTTCCCGTGTATTTACTGACCGGGATAACGGCATCCGCCTGTTCCATGCCGAATTTTTCAATGTCGTAAATCCAGCCGCGGGCATCCGCTCCGGCACGGTCAAACTGGGAAGCGTGCAGATGCACCACCAGGGGCTTGCCCGTGGCTTTTTTCACTTCCACGCCAGCCAGATAGGTCATCCAGTCATGGGCGTGGATAATGTCAAAATCCTGCTGAAGGGCGACTTTTACCGCTATTTTTGAGAATTGAATGACTTTCAGAGCCAGGTCTCCGGCGTAAAGGTCTTCCTTGTTCCTGAACAGCTGAAGGTCGGCTTCATGCGTTTTGGAGAAGGTGATGCGGCCTTCCTTGGTGAACTGCACCACGCCGGATCCCCCTTCCACGGTGGTGTAGGGGTCCAGTTCAATGGGCGCGCGCTCCACCAGGGCAAAGCTGTCATAGGAATATTTCCGGTCCACTTGCTCCACTTCCCGATAGGAGACGTTATTGAGACCGGTGAGCTGGAATCCGTCAAAAAGGACGGAAGGGTCGGCCTTGGGAACGATCACCCTTAAATCCACTTTTTTTGCCAGCGCCTTGGAAAGACCCAGGCAGGCAATGCCCAACCCCCCGTTGACCAGGGGCGGGAATTCCCATCCTAATGTAAGAACTCGAATTGTGCTCATCGGTTGATGTGGTTTGTCGGTGCCGGGAAGGATACGGACTCGTGCCGTGTTGTACACCAACGCAATAAAACCAGATTTTTCATGTTCGGTCTAGATTAATATGAATAATTTTACTCTAATAATGAAAAGAAAAGTGCTGCTTTAGTTCAATCTTGCGTTCGTCATGAAATTGATTTAGTCTGGACTGAACGCTTTTGATCCTCTTTTCCGTCCGGCTTCAATGTGCTCCGTTTCCAACATCCCTGAAAGACGAAAAACACCTCCTCTCCGGGGGAGTCTCGTCAAATGGGAGTACACGAATACGGTTTCCAAAATAACTCTCAGCGTGTGTCTTGCTGATGCCGGTATTGTCCGCGTAACGTATTTCCCCGGAGCGGTGCCGGAAGACGAGCCGAGTTATGCCGTAAGCCCCGGATATTCCGCGCCGGGAGCGGAAATCCGCGAGTATGATGAGGACGGGGTTCATATCGTTGAGACGTCCCTGCTCCGCATCCGCATTCGCACGGAGGAGCAAAAGGTGGATTTTTACGATGTTGCTACGGATGAGCCCCTGCTGACGGATGAGGGCGGATTCGGCCGGGAGAGCAAGGACTGGACTGGAGACGCCCGGGTATGGATACGGAAAAATCTCCAGGAAACGGAGCATTTTTTCGGGCTTGGGGACAAGCCGTGCGCCTTGAACCTGAGGGGCAAGTATTTCTCCATGTGGGGAGCGGACCATTATGATTTCCATGAGGAATCGGATCCCCTTTACAAAAGTATTCCCTTTTTCCTCAGTTTGCGGGAAAGGAAAGCGTACGGCCTGTTGTTTGACAACACGTGCCGTTCGTATTTCGACTTCGGAGCTACGGATGAAAAGGTTCTTTCCTTCGGGTCCTTCGGGGGCCTGATGAATTATTATTTCATTTACGACAGCACTCCTCTGGACATCATCTCCGCTTATACGCGCCTTACCGGTACGCCTGAATTGCCGCCTTTGTGGGCGCTGGGGTACCACCAGTCCAAGTGGAGCTATTATCCGGACAAGGCCGTATACAATCTGGTGGAGCGTTTCCGGGGCCTGGGCATTCCGTGCGATGCCGTGCATCTGGACCATCATTACATGGAACGGAAGGAGGGATTTACCTGGGACAAACAGAATTTCCCCGACGCGGAAGGAATGGTCCGCGCCCTGGAGAAGGACGGTGTGAAGACGGTTCTGATTGTCAATCCCGGCGTGAAGGTCAATTCCGCCAATCCGGTCTGGAAAGAGGGGATGGAACGCAATTATTTCTGCCGCCGGTCGGAAGGCAATTTATTGTCGGAGGAAGTATGGCCGGGACTTTGCAATTTCCCGGATTTTACGGCTCCCGCCGTACGCGGATGGTGGGCGGATCTGTTCAGCAGGGATATTGGGAAAATTGGCGTGCGCGGCCTCTGGAACGACATGAACGAACCTGTCGTTTTTCCGGACCGCACTTTCCCGATGGATACGCGGCATGAATATGACGGCATGCCCTGTTCCCATGAAAAGGCCCATAATATTTACGGGCAGTGCATGGCGGAAGCCTCCTGGCTGGGCATGAAGCGTCACGCTCCGGACCGGCGCCCCTTCCTGCTGTCCCGATCCGGTTTTGCCGGATTGCAGCGCTTTGCCGCCACATGGACAGGGGACAACCGGTCCAGCTGGGAACATTTGAAGCTGGCCAATTTCCAGTGCCAGCGGCTTGCGGCTTCCGGCATTTCCTTTGCGGGAGCGGATGCTGGGGGATTCATGGGGCATCCCACGCCGGAATTGTTTTGCCGCTGGATGCAGATGGCTTCTTTCCACGGTTTTTTCCGCAATCATTCCTCCGGGGAGTTCGGCGGTCAGGAGCCATGGGTTTTTGGGCAGGAAGTCACCTCTTACGTGAAAGCCGCCATAGAGGGCCGCTACCGCCTGCTTCCCTATATCTACACGCAGTTCCGCCGGTACGCGGAGACGGGCATGCCCGTGCTGCGCTCCCTGGCCCTGCAATGTTTTACCAACAAGGACACCTACTGGCGGGGGGCGGAGTATTTCTTCGGAGACCATCTGTACGTCATTCCCATTCATGAGCCGCAGGAAGGCGGGCGGTTTCTCTACATTCCGGAGGGCGTCTGGTATTCCTACCACACGGACAGCCTGATGGAGGACACAGGAAAGGATGTATGGGTGAAGTGCCCCCTTTCTTTCCTGCCCGTGTATGTCCGCGGAGGGGCGGTAATTCCCCATTGGCCGGTACAGCAATACGTGGGAGAACTGCCTCGGCCGCCGCTGACGCTGGATGTATGGTGGGCGCCGGAAGGGGAGGTGGCTTCCCATTTGTATGAAGATGCAGGGGACGGATATGCATACCGGAACGGAGAATGCGCCGTGCATGGGTTCCTTTACCGCGGCGGCACCAATTCCCTGGAGCTGGATTGGAACTGCGAAGGGGATCCCTGTGCGTTCCATGAGTCCGCAGAGGTGGTTTTGCACGGTTTGCCTGCGGGTATTTCCGTCAGTGCATGCATGGACGGCGTGCCGTGCTGCGGCGTGATGAGGGAAGGAAGGGTGTGGAAAATACCGGTGAAGGATAAATTTGACACGCTTTCCGTCTGCTGGCCGGAGGAATAATGTTCTTCCATTAAGGGATGAGGCGTCCGGAGGAACTGTCATGGAAGGTGGAAACTGCGCCTGACCGTATCCCTCTTCAGTTTCAGTTCCCGCCATTCATGCGTCAGGGTGGAGGCGGCCACTACGCCGCCCCCGGTGCAGAGTGCGAGCCTCTGCCCCTGCCAGTACAGGGAGCGGATGCCTACCAGGCAGAAAAAGTCTCCATCTTCCAGAAACCCGAACGGGGCGCCGAAGTGAAGCGGACAGCGGAGACGTGAACGCCAGTCGTCCAGCTGGGCGAGCGTGTTTTCCGTGCGGGGCTGGGAACCCAGGGCGGGGGTGGGGTGGAGCAGCCGTATCCAGTGGGCCGGAGTATGCTGTTCGTCCGATTCCAGTGTGAGGTAAGTGACGAAGTGGATCAGGGTGCCCAGGTTCAGCACGCTGCGTGCCGTTCTGGTGACGCTGCCGAAGGGGGACAGGCGGGAAAGAATGCTGCCCGCCACGATTTCATGCTCGCGGATTTCCTTGTCGTCGTTGATGAAAACCCCTTCATCCTCCGGACGGGCCGTTCCTGCCAGGGCCATTGTCTCCAGGCTGCGGCCCTGCTGGTGGAACAGTGTTTCCGGAGTGATTCCGCAGAATCCTTCCCGTTCCGTCCACCAGGCGTAGGGATAATGGGACGGAGAGCTGCTGATGGCCCGCAGGATGAGTTCCCGGGGTGTGTGGGGGAGCAGCATTTCCCCGAACTGGGGGATCGCCGGAACGCTTTTCATCAATTGCCCGGCAGCGATTTGCTCCATCATTTCCGCAAAAACCTGCGCGTATGCGTCCGGAGACGGTTCCGCCCACCGGATTTCCGGAGCAGGCGGGGGAGGATTTCCCTCCGCCGGGAGAGCATGAAGGGCTGCCGGTATTTTCCATGGCCGCGGGTCGTCCAGCCGGAATGTATCAATATAAAAAGCGGGGCCGGAATCCGGCGGTTCCGCTGATTCCCGGAAAGGCCCGGTTCCGAGAAGAAGGCCGCGGGAAGGGTGCTTGATCAGGGCTCCGGAAGTCAGCGTTTTTATGTCCATGCGCAATTCATGTTAAAATGCCGCCGCCGGGAATTCCAGCTATTTGAATGTTTGTGAAGTGCGGAAGAAACGGGAATGACGGTTCAGTGGGCGCCTCCGTTTTTCCAGAATGTCCCATGGATGGCATGGACCTGAAAAAGGGCATTCCCCTTCGTCCCTGACGCTTTTTCCTCCTCCGTTGAAAAAGCAGGGGATGACGGCCTTTCCCTGCCCGGAGCCTGTAACGGAAAGGAACTCCGCCCCTGTTTCCTGGAGCCGTGCGCCATGTCACGTGCGTTCCCCTTTTGAATTGACGGGGAAAAGCACTCAAGTAAGCTTTAAAGAGCTTCCGACCCTATGCAGATAATGAACAGACCAGCACCATCAGTCCCCACCGCCGATATTCCGGTAGAGGCCATGCTGGCAGAGGTGCGGAAGCCGCTGGGACCCGTTTGGTGGAGCGTGTTTCTCGCCAGCGCATTGCTGGCGGCGTGGGGCATAGGGTGGAGTTCCTGGCGCATTGCCGCAGAGGGTGTGGGCGTGCTGGGGGTGAATAATAACGTGGTGTGGGGGCTGGACATCGTGCATTTTGTTTTCTGGATAGGCCTGGGGCATGCGGGCACACTGATTTCCGCCGTCCTGCTGCTGACGCGCCAGTCATGGAGAAGCCCGATTGCGCGCGGAGCGGAACAGATGACCCTGTGCGCGGTTATCTGCGCCGCCGTTTTCCCTGTGGTGCACGTAGGGCGTGTCTGGATGGCGTGGATGGCTTCCCCGTTGCCGGAAGTGAGCGGAATTTGGCCGGACATGGCCTCTCCTTTGATGTGGGATGTCATGGCAGTCAGCACCTATTTTCTTCTTTCCCTGTTGTACTGGTATATCGGCCTGGTGCCGGATTTCGCGTTGCTGAGGGATTGCTGCAAGGGGCGTCTGAGGCGCCGGTACGGGTGGCTGGCGCTGGGCTGGCAGGGGACGGGGCGCCAGTGGCGCGCCTATGAAAAGGCCAGCCTTCTTTTTGCGGTTATTCTGACTCCTCTCGTGGTATCCGTTCATTCCGTGGTGAGTTTCGATTTTTCCGTGACTCAGGTGCCGGGGTGGCACCAGAGCATTTTCCCGCCCTATTTCGTAGGGGGGGCCATCCTCAGCGGCATGGCAATGGTTCAGCTGATTCTGCTGGGGGTGAGGCGTCTGATGGCCGGCAGCGGCGTTCGCCGGGCCGTTACTCCGGCCATTCTGGATTTAAGTTCCCGGTTTGTGTTGGCCCTGAGCCTGGTGATGGGAGCCATGTATTTGTGGGAGCATCTGGCAGCCATTCTGAATGGAGGCTCTCCGGAGCCGTTTCCGGGCAGAAATCCTGTGAATGCCGTGTTCCTCATCGTCATGGTTGCCGGGAATGTGGCGCTGCCCCAGTTGTTCTGGTTCCGTTCTCTGCGAACCAACCGCTGGGTGATCGCCGCCGTGGCTCTGGGAGTGCTTGCGGGCATGTGGATGGAACGTTTCTGGATTGTCGTGAATTCCCTGAAGGCATCCCTGCTGGCTGCCAACATCGGAGATTATTTCCCCAGCGTGACGGATTTGGCCATGATGGCCGGGAGCGTGGGGCTGTTTATGGCCCTGTACATGGCGCTGGTGCGTGTGGCTCCGTTCTTCTCCCTGTGCGACGTGCGGGAACAGCAATCCCTGAACAAGGAGGGCGGGGCATGAAAAAGCCCGTCATTTCCGGCTGGGTGCTTTCCTTCGGTTCGGAGAAGGCGCTCCTTCAGGCCGTCCGCGTGCTGGTGAAGGAGGAAAATCTGCGCTGGGAGGTTTGCGCACCTTACCCCTGCGCCGCTGTTCGTCTTGCCAACAGGCACGCCGGGAAGGCCGTGGGAGCAGGCGTCCGGCTGTGGGCCGCAGCGGGCGGCGTCTGCGGGTTTCTGGCCGTGGCTCTGTGGCTTTACTGGACGCAGTTCTGTGCGGATCCCCTTGTGACCCAGGGCAGGGTCCAGGGCTGGGACAGCTGGCCCGCATATGTCCCTCCCCTGTTTGAAGGAACTTTGCTGGGGTCCGGATTGCTGACCGCCGCCGGTTTCCTGAAGGGGGCTCTTCTCCCGCAGTGGCACGACTGGGCATTCGAGTGTGATTTTTTCAGGACGGATGAGCACGGGAACGGTTACTTCATTCTGCTGGAAGGCGGGAGCGAAGGCCATGCCGCCGTTTTGGCTGAAGCCCTGCATCCGGATGCCTGCGAGTACGTTCATGGGAAAGGAGGCCGGGCATGAGAGGAGGCATCACGGCGGTAGCAGCCCTTGTTCTGCTGGGAGCGCTCTGGTTCCTGGCAGGGGACGACGATGGAAGAAATGCCGTTCCCCGTTTGTTTGACAATATGAATGATCGTCCTCTGGCGGATGCCCAGCAGGTGGGGATTTCTTCCGCCGCCCCGGACCGGAAAACGCGCCTGGCGCCTCCCCGCTCCGTGGCGCAGTCCCTGGGCATGAACGGAACGGTCCGAAAACGGGAGGATGACCGGGACTCATTTGCTGCGGAAGGTTCCTATTTTTCCTCCGGCCGCATGCAGGGCGGAGAGGAGGATTCCATGCCTCTGGAACTGGGCGGCATCTCCCGCAGCCGCGACGTGCTGGCGGAGGGGCGCGCGCTTTATCTGGCGCATTGCGCCGTTTGCCACGGAGAGGACGGACGCGGACGCGGAAGCATGGCCGCTTATGACACCTATCCGCAAATAGGCCCCTTCCGGGATGAAAAATATGCTTCCTATTCTTCCGGAAAAATGTTCAGGAGCATTCGGTTGGGGCAGGGGAACATGCCCGCTTTCGGAAACATTCTCACGGCGCGGGAAATCTGGTGTCTGGTGGCGTTTATCCGCCATTTGCAAGCGCCACCGGAAGAACCTGCCGTTCAACAGAAGGAACAACATTCATGAACAGCAATACATCTTCAACAGGCGGGGAACGCCGGGACCGTCCGGGATTCGGCTGGGCCGGGCGTTCCGCTGCCCTTTCCCTGTGGATCATTTCCGTTCTATTATGGTGCGTGCTGATGCGCCAGTCCTTTACGGCCATGCCCTGGGACGACATGACGGTAGCTGGAGAAAGGCTGCAGGAATTGAGAGGGCCGTTCGCCGCTGCCGGAATGGCCGTAGGAGTCCTTGGCTCCAGCCTCTGTCTGGGGTGCCTGTTCTGGCTCTGCCTGTCTTCACTGACGGGTTCCGGCTGGGGCATTGCGCTGAGAAGGGTGCTGGCGGCGGGTTGCTGGGGGTTTTTACCCGGTGTTTTGGTATTGGCCGGAACGGTCGGCTGTCTGACTACCGTGATTTTTCCAGAAGCAGCCCGCTACTGGGGAGTGGTGGATGTTGCCTCTCCCGGCGTCCAGCCCTTCGGCGTTCTGGATTTGGCTGACTTCTCATGGTGGAACCCGGCATGGCTGTACGTGCGCGTGGGGAGTATTGTGGTGCTTTCCTGGAGCATGACCCAGGTATGGGAAACGCTGGTTGCGGAAAAAAATGTCTGGCAGCCTTCCTTCCGCCGGGGCTCTGCCGCCTTCTGCATGGTTGTGACGGTGATGATGCTGGGTCTGCTGGGGATGGACATGCTGGGAGGGACGGGAAAGGTCGTTCTTTCCATGTTCCCCGTATACATGATTGCATATGTTCTGCTGGTGTCCCTGGCATTCGCTGTGTTGTCTGCCGTGTTCCTGAGGCGGCTGGACGGAGGGAAGGAGCTGCCTTGGCCCCGCCTGGGCGGCATGCTGACGGCCATGGTTCTGGTGAAAGCCTATATTGTGTATTCTCAGTACATGATTACCTGGTATGCCTCCATTCCGGCTGAAACGTCCTTTTATAACGCAGCCGCTTCCTCCGGCTGGTCCGGAATGTTTGCCGCGGCTCTTGTTCTTCAGCTTCTGCTGCCTTTCCTTATTTTGCTGTTCCCCGCGTTGAGACGCCGGCCGTCCGCGTTGGGCGCTGTATGCGCCGGGGTGCTGTTTGGCTCCCTGCTGGAAGCATGCTGGATGTTCGGCCCCGGACTTGGGCTGGACCCGTCCACATGGAAGGCATGGCTTCCGCTTGTCCTGCTCTTGGGAGGGATGGCCCTGATCTGCTGTTTTTCCTTCCTGGGGGCACTGAGCGTCCGCAGGGTATTTCCCGAATCATGATGAACCGTACCGCCGCCGTTTTTTTTCTGTTTTCCCGCCGTCCGGGCGAGTATCTCCCCCTGTTCTGGCTGGCAGGGGCTTTCGTGCTGGGTTTCCTGTGGTCGCTGGCGTACGCTTCCGGTCTGGTGGCGGAGGAGCCTTTGCCGTGGCCGGCCGGCCGCCTTATGTTCGCATTCTACGGCATGCTGGTGTACGGCTGGGCCCTCCCCATCCTGTTTTCCTTTGCGGCGGGAAGCAGGAGCCGGTGGATGAAACCCGCAGAATGGCTCTGGCATGCCTGCGTTGCGCTGGGGTTGGCGACTATTGCCGCGGGGAATGGGAGCGGCGTGCTCCTGATGCCTTTTGACTGGTGGGTTTGCCCGGTTTTTGCCTTCCTTGCCGCAGGGGCGGCGTGCGTCGCATGGTTCCGTCCGTTTCCGTGGACTGTACGGCTGTTGTTCAGTTCCTCCGCCGGGTGTGTGGCCGCGGCCCTTTGGGCGTTGGGACATACGCAGGCATTGTCCATGAATGGCCTGCTGGATGTTTCCGCCCTGGGAGGAAGCCTGTCCTGCGGGCTGATGTTTGCCGCCCTGGGAGCGGCGGCGCTCCGCCTGGATATGGCGCTGGGGAGGGCAGCCGGAATCCTGTCCGTCTGGATGGCCCTGGTGCTGGCGGCGGCTCCGGTGATTGGCGGGCTGGGGGGGCTTCAGGGGGTTCCCGTGCCGTGGATGTTGGTGGAGGCCGGTACCGCCTGGTTTTGGTGCGCCGTTCTTCCCGCCGTCCTGGCGGTGGCGCGTTTTTGGATAAAATCCGGTACGAAGACCGGAATATGGGTGAAGACCGGAGTTTCCCTGCTTGCCTTGCTGGCGGCATGGAACGTATTTGTTGTGGGTGCGCCTGAGCTGATGCAGTTTTCCCTGTCTGCGTGGCATGAACCGGAATTATGGATTCTGCTGGGGGCCGGAGTTTTGATGATGGCAGGGGGGAAGGCCCCCGGATATTTCCCTGCGGCATGGCGGCTGTTGGGCGCAGGCGTCTGCGGCGTGCTTCTGGCGTATGCCGTGGGCGTGCTTGCCGCCCTGGATGTCCAGGCTTTTCCTGAGGCCCGTCGCGCGGAGCTGATGAGCGGCTGGGTGGGCATGGCTGCCTGCATCCACGCCGTTGCCATGGCTTTTTGCCTGGCGGGCAGCCTCTGCCTGTGGCGGCCAGCGGGAGCGGAAGACGGAGGCCGGGAGCCTTCCCCTCCGTTTTTGCTGCGTTTCTTCTTCATTTCAGCCGTAGCGGCGGCTTTGGCGCTGGCGACGGCTGCGGCCGTTGTTCTGCATGCTCCGCCTCCGGATTCCATGGAGGTCAGGAGACCCGTTCATGATGCGGAAGGTTCCGGCATTTACGCCGCAGAGGGGTGTGCCCTGTGCCATACCCAGATTATCCGGCGTTCCCTGTCCGGAAAGGACTGGCAGACGGCGATTGACCGCGGCACGGATCCTGATTTCCCCTACCGGGTCAGTGAACCGGAAGACATGGATGCCGAATTCAACAGGGAAGGAGCGCCGCAGGCGGGGGTGGCGGCCATAGGCCCGGACCTGAGCAATGCGGCGGAATACGCCGCCGGGAGGCTGGAATATGAAGACGCCGTATCCGGCGGCACGCGCCGCGCCGCGCAGGTGCGGGAATGGCTGGCCCTGCATCTTTACAACCCGCGGGAAATGCAGTTCAACAAACCCTGGACCATGTGTCCGGCCATGCCCGGACTGTTTGAGGAACGCCCGGTGGAAGGGAACGCCCCCTCCACGGCTGCCCTGCCTGTCCGGATGGAACGGGGCCGGGAGCTGGTGCCTTCCCCGCGCGGGGAGCGCCTGTTGAACTACCTGGAGTCCCTGCGGAGGGAGGAACCCTCCCTGAAGCGCGACCAAATCCATTCCTTCCCGGCCCTGTCCCATATTCACCCGGATTATGCCGCGCATCCTCCCGCCGTGGACATGGAACGCCTGAAGAAGGCCCGCGCCGCCGCCGTGATGGAAAAGGGCAGGGGCGTGTACCTTTCCAAATGCGCCATCTGCCACGGCAACGACGGCATGGGGGACAAGGTGACCTATCCGCCCTTGGCCGGGTCCGAGTGGCTGAAGGAAAAGCCTGATGTGGAAATCGTCAGGATCATCCTCCAGGGACTGACCGGACCCATCACGGTGAATGGAAAGGAATGGGATTCCACCATGCTGCCGCCCGGCGTCACGGATTCCCGCGACCTGGCGAACCTGCTCACATTCCTGCGCCGCCAGTTCGGCGGGGTGGAGAAGGCGGCCTATACGCCGGAGCAGGTGGACGCCATCCGCCGGGATCTGTGACGGGAGGGCCCCCGATTACAACGTTTCATGCTCCTTGCCCCGGGAACGGAAATGGCTGCAAATGCCATTCTATGAATTTAGATGATACGTCCGCCCTTTCTGCGGACAGAAACGTTGTAATCGGAACAAATGCCAGTGCCGCCAATGGCACGGACAATGTTGTGATAGGTTACCTCTTCCACCAGAGACGACCGGGGTACCGTTGTGGGTTCCACGTCCGTGGGCACCAACTCCGCCGGAACCGCCCTGGGGGATCATATTAAAGTAGGGAATTCCTGCGTTTCCGTAGGTTCCTGGTCCAATACGGACCACTGTTACATGGGGATAGCCCTGGGTTATCAGAGTAATACGTCCAATGAATCGGAGAAGCTCCATACGGCCACGGCCTATTCCTTCTGCATAGGCACTGGCAGGGGGATTTATGTGGAAGACGGCTGCGGGCACAGCATCGTGCTTGGTGGCTATTCCAGGCCGGAAGTGCCCAGCGGCATTGTGATTTCCGGCGGCCACGCGACGGCCACCCGGTGTGGTTCGTCAGTCCGGGCGTCACCAGCGGGGAGATGATGCTGGCCAGGCAAGCCCTTTTAGATTTCCACAACTTCCTCTTTCGTGATGGCATTGTAGGCCAGTGTTATCCCTCCGAAGCCGGAACCGGGGGCCGGAGGATTGCCCGGGTCAATGTCCTTTGCCAGCAAATCCAGCGGGTATAATTCCAGTTTGGTGCCGGGGGTGCAGAAAAATACCACGTCGGGATTGTCCCCGGTCTCGTCCGTTTTAAAACCAAGCTTGTCCCGGTAAAATTGCAGGGACTTTTTCATGTCTATGACTCCAAGGCAGATGCCGGTTACTCTGTTCATGTTCTTCTTCATGGAATTGGCGAATAGCCTATTTTTCTGTTTAATGTTTTGTGGAGCCTCCGCCAGGAAAATGTGTTTTTCCCGGTTTTGTTAACGTCTGGTTTTATGGTGAAAGAAACGGAGCCGTCCGCAGGTAGTTAAGGAACCTTTTCATGAATCTTCCTTCCTCCCGCATTCCCTGGCTGGACAACATCCGTGTTTTTGCCTGTATTCTCGTTATTGCCAGCCACATCGTGGGGCAGTTTTTTGTGTCGCCTCCTTTCACTCCGGACAATGAAACCTTTGCCTGGTCCTCCTTTTATACGGTGCTGGTGCGGGTCTCCATCCCCCTGTTTTTCATGATTTCCGGCGCCCTCCTGCTGCCCGTTCGGGATATGACGGGGCAATTCCTGAAAAAACGCTTCACCCGCGTCCTGTTCCCCTTCCTGCTGTGGTCTGCGTTTTACACTGTTTTTCCGTGGAGCTATGAAACGCTCACGGGGGACAGCTTTCACTCCGTCTTCCCCCTCTCACGGGTCACGCCGGACCTGGAAACCATGGGAACGAACCTGCTGCTGATTCCACTGAAATTCAGCGTGGGCATTCATCTCTGGTACCTCTACGTGCTGATGGGACTTTACCTCTTCCTGCCAGTAATATCCCCCTGGGTGGAGAAAGCGGGAAAGGCGGCCTTTGCCTACTTCCTGCTGCTGTGGGCGCTCACTCTCTTGTTCCCTTATCTCCAGACCATTTTGCCCAGCTATCTGGGAAAATGCCCCTGGAATGAATACGGGGCCCTGCATTCCTTCTCCGGGTACCTGGGCTACATGGTGCTCGGCTGCTTTCTGAGGAAATACCCTGGGAATGCCTCCTTCGCCCGCACGGCCTGCTGGGCCGTTCCGTGTCTGGCCGCGGCTTTTTGGTTTACTCTCCATTTCTACCGGACGTCCACGGCTCAGGCCTGGTCCTCAAGCGGCGACTACATCGGCTTCGCCAGCATTAATGTGGCCCTTATGTCCGTGGCCGTTTTCGTTCTCTTCCAGTCACTTCCCGCGTTCAGAGCCGGGTCCGCGCCGCGGCGGTTCCTGGCTGATTTCTCCAGCATGAGTTTCGGCATCTACCTGGTCCACTTTGTGCTGGTGGGAGCCGTTTACCGCCTCTTTGGCATGCTCCATCTGTTGTTCCTTCCGGCTTCTCTTTCCATCCCGCTGCTGACTGCGGCGACGTGCCTGGCAGCCTGGGGAATCATCAAGCTGCTCTCCTTCCTCCCCGGCAGCAGGTACCTGATCGGATAAATTCCGGCATGGAGACAAAAAACTGCCCTCCGCACCGTGTGGCGGGAGGGCAGTCCGGATGGAAAAAGCGGGAAAAACAGAGATCAGCTCAGGGTTTCCACCAGTTTGTCGCCGTAAGCGGAGCAGGTAATTTCCGTGGAACCGGGAATCATTTCCGCAAGGTCGAACGTAACCGTTTTTTCGGAAATCACCCGGTCAATGGCCTGAATCAGCAGATCGGCGGCTTCCGTCCAGCCCATGTAGCGCAACATCATCTCCGCAGACAGGATAACGGAGCTGGGGTTGGCCTTGTTCAGTCCGGCCAGTTTCGGCCCGGTGCCGTGCGTAGCTTCAAAAATGGAATGCCCCGTCAGGCAGTTGATGTTGCCTCCGGGGGCAATTCCGATGCCACCGACCTGCGCCGCCAGGGCGTCAGAGATGTAATCCCCGTTCAGATTCAGCGTGGCTACCACGTCGAAGTTTTCCGGATGGAGCAGAATTTCCTGAAGGAAGGCGTCTGCAATGCAATCCTTGATAACGATACCGTTGGGAAGTTTCAGCCAGGGGCCGTCCCCTATGGGGAGGGCGCCGTATTCCCGCCGTGCGACATCGTATCCCCAGTCACGGAAGCCGCCTTCCGTGAATTTCATGATGTTGCCCTTATGCACCAGCGTGACGCTTTTCCTTCCGTTTTTCACGGCATAGTCAATGGCGGCGCGCACCAGGCGCTCCGTGCCTTCACGGGAAACGGGCTTGATGCCGAAGCCGGAGCTTTCCGGGAAACGAACCTTTTTCATGCGGTCCGGGAAAATGCGGCTCATGGTATCAAAAAACAGCTTGGCATCCTCCGTGCCTTCCTTGAATTCGATTCCGGCGTAAATGTCTTCCGTGTTTTCGCGGAAAACGACCATGTCCACTTTTTCCGGAGCTTTGACGGGAGTTTCAATGCCGTTGAAATAGCGCACGGGACGCAGGCAGACAAACAGATCCAGATCCTGCCGCAGCGTGACGTTCAGGCTGCGGATGCCTCCGCCCACCGGAGTGGTGAGGGGGCCTTTGATGCCGATGAGGTACGTGCGGAAAGCTTCCACCGTTTCATTCGGAAGCCAGGTGCCCAGATTGTCAAAAGATTTCTGCCCGGCAAAAACTTCATACCATGCGATGGAACGCCTGCCCTGATAAGCCTTGGCTACGGCTGCGTCAATGACACGGGAGGCCGCCGCCCATATCTCAGGACCGGTTCCATCACCGATGATGAAAGGAATGACGGGCCTGTCCGGAACGCAAAGCCTGCCGTTCTGCATGGTGACGGCTGCACCGTCCGCGGGAGGGGTGAATGTTAAATTGGCCATGACGTGCGTTCCTTTATAGGACGCAGCCCGGTTTGGCAAGATAAAAGAGCGGAATGGGGAACTGTGCTTCGTGGAGCAACCGGCCTTGAAAATGTTTTCCTCATCCCGCATGCGCGTGTCTCAGAACCAGCGGCCCTTCCCGGAAGGTTCTTCCGGCCGACTGGCTTCTTCCCGGAGGCGTTTGAGGAAATTTTCTTCAGCCTGATGTTTCAAGCCGCTCTCCATGATATGCTTCCGGGCGTTTTCGTTCAGCTGGTTGACGGCAATGGCGGCATCTTCGGAAGTCAGCCTGTTCCAGATGCCGGCGTCATCCTTCACGATTCGCAGGGACCCCTCCACCATCTCACAGGAAATCAGCTTGCCATGAAGGCCCTCTGCCGTAATGGGGCCTTTGTTTCCTGCGGGAATGATAATCCGAAGAGGTTCGGGCCCTTCCAGATGATGCCCCCGTGGGCGCGGTAGGCCGCTTTCAGAATCAGCGTTTTCCTGCTCCACCACCAGGTGGTGGAGTAACGGTATTCATATTCAAAAGTCCGTTCCACTGTTACCAGGTTGGCCACTTTTTCATCCTTCTGCACAATCAGGGCCACGCCGCCGTGGTTGGAGGAAAAACCTTTATTGATCAGGGTGAGGCCCGCTTCCCTGCCGGCTTCAATCAGTTTTTCCGCTACAGCCATCGGTTTTTCCGCCGGGGCGGTGATGCAGGTGCGCACACCCCAGAACAATACGGCCAGCACTCCTATCAGAGCGGCACCCCTGGCCAGCGCGACGATGGCGGGGGAATGGAAAAAGGTGGGGGAGGATCCGCTCATGAGATATTATGCGTGGCAGAAGTTAAGTTCAGGGTTCCGGGTCTTCATGGGAGCCATGTTCCTTGATGGGGGGCATGAACAGGGCCAGGAAGGTGAAGGCGATGACGGTCAGGTCATCTATCTGTCCTACTCCCGGAATGAAATCCGGAATCAGGTCAATGGGGGAAAAGGCATAAAGAGCCGTCAGAGCCAGGAGGACAAGCTTGCGTCTGGTGAACAGGCGCGGTTCTCCTTCCCGGCTGCGGAAGTAATTGATGGCCCTGACCAGAAGCTGTTGTCTGGAGCCGTTGGGCGGAATAGGAATCTTGTTTTTCATGGAGATGCAGGGGTGAATTTACCGTCAATGGAAAGGAAACTCTTTTTTATATGGACCGGAAGCAGACCCGGAGGCGGGATAACGGGCCCCTTCGTCCTGCCTTGTTCCGGCAACGGCACGGGAAGGGATTTTTTTGAAGCCGTTTTCTGTAGGCGTCTTTTCATCAGGGAAGCTCTTTCCTTATTGTCTCATGCACTCCCGGCCGCGTCCAGAGCAATTCCCGGCTTCTTCCGGGAATGAGCTTCCTTGCGTTTGAGAGAGTATAACTGCGCCGTGCATGTATTTCCTTTTCCTGGCATTATCATCGGCAAGGGAAGAGGGCAAGTGCCGGAAAGCGCGGAAGGAACCGTAATATTTGTTCTGTCCCTGCCGTTTTCCGAGCCTGTTTTCCCCCAGCCGCAAAAACGTTCCGCAGGGTAGAGGAGGGCTTCTTCCCCATTGGCCTGCGTTCCCTTCCCGGCAGAGGTCCGCTTGGGCTTGCGGCATTGACACGGCGGGAGGCACGGGGTACTCTCCTGCGGCATATATAATGATCAGTTTTACCAATATCAGCGGAGCCGAGGAAATTGGGGCCAATTGCTATTTGCTTGAGATGGACGGCACCAGGATTGTGCTTGACAGCGGGATGCACCCCAAGAAGGAGGGGAAGGCGGCCATGCCGGATTTTGATTCCTTGGAACCCAATTCCGTGGAAGCAGTTTTTTTAAGCCATTCCCACCTGGACCATCTGGGAACGCTGCCTGTGCTTCAGGAGAAACAGCCAGCGGCGGAGGTGTTCATGACGCCCGCCGCGGCAGCCCTGTCTGAAGTGATGTTGCATAATTCCGTGAATGTGATGAGCGCCAAGAGGCTGGACCTGGGCATTGTGGAGTATCCTTTTTTCACCCATAATGATCTGGACAGATTGAGCGACGCCTGGCATGCCAAGTCCTGCAATGAAGTGTTTCGCGTGGGCTTCCGCCAGAACGTGCTAGCCACGTTTTATGATGCCGGGCACATCCTGGGGTCTGCCGGCGTGATGCTGGAGGGCGAGAGCGGCCATACCGTATTTTACACGGGGGACGTGCAGTTTGAAGACCAGAGCATGATTCCCGGGGCTGATTTTCCGGAATCCGGCGTAGATACGCTGGTTATGGAGTGCACGCGCGGCGGTTTCCAGCGCAGCGCCCACTATTCCCGGCCGGAAGAGATGGTGAGGTTCGGGAAAGCGATTGCGGAGACGCTGGAACGCGGCGGCGCCGTACTGATTCCGGTATTCGCCATCGGCAAGAGCCAGGAGATGCTGTTCAACATTCACCGTTTCAAGCAGCAGGGGGTGATTCCCGCCAATACTCCCGTGTACTTCGGCGGGCTGAGCGCGAAAGTTTCCCTGTTGTACGACCGTTTTGCCGGGTTGACGCGCAGGCATGACCATGAATTCAAGCTGAAGGAGGAGATTCAGACCGTGCCCCTTCCGCGCAAGGGAAAAGCTCCGCTGGTGTGTTCCCCGGGGAATATTTATGTGGTGTCCAGCGGCATGATGACGGAAAATACGCTTTCCAACGTCATGGCGGAGCAGGTTCTTCCCCAGGAGAAGAATGCTATTTTGTTCGTAGGATATGCGGATCCCGATTCTCCGGCGGGACTGCTGAAGGCAACTCCTGAAGGGGAACTGGTGAAAATGAGGCCCAACGGGCAGCCGGTGCGCCGCAAGTGCACCGTGGACTGTTTTGATTTTTCCGGGCATGCCACCCGGGACTCCCTAGTTAATTATGCCGTGAAGCTGAACCCCAGGCAGGTGGTTCTGGTGCACGGGGACCCGGATGCCGTGGAGTGGATGCACCACACGCTATCCGCCAAAATGCCTGATTCCACCATCGTCGTTCCTGAGCCGGGACGCCGCTACACTTTCGAGCCATGAGTTTTACCGGAGAGAGAAAGGGGAGGCTGATCGTCTTTGAAGGCATTGACGGCACGGGCAAGTCCACCCACATCGGCCACTTGCGGAAGTATTTGGAGGGGAAGGGGCTGGAAGTGGTGCAGAGTTTTGAGCCCACACGCGGACAGTGGGGCCGGATGCTCCGGGATTCCGCCGTGACCGGACGCCTTTCCATAGAGGAGGAAGTAGCCCTGTTCCTGAAAGACAGGAGGGAACATGTGGAAACGCTGATTGCTCCCGCATTGGCGCGGGGGGCATGGGTTCTGCTGGATCGCTACTATCTTTCCATGATGGCTTACCAGGGCGCGCGCGGCATAGATCCGGAGGTTATCCGCGCCGCCAATGAAGAATTTGCCCCGGTGCCGGATGCCGTGGTCTGGCTGGACATTCCCGTTTCCGTGGCGCTGGAACGCATTGGGAACCGCGGGGAACGCGACGCTTTTGAAACGGAAGCGGGCCTGGCGGCCTGCCGCAGCGTGTTTGCATCCGTCCATGCTCCCTGGATGTTCCGCATAGACGCGGATGCCGGGAAGGAAGAGGTGGCGGCAAGAGTGCGGAAGGCTCTTTCCGTGCGTTTCCCCGATGTCATTGGGGCATAGGCATCTCCTTTCGGCCATCGGCCGGGGATTTTTCCTTAGCGTTTCATTCCTGGCATTTGGATGCTATTCCGCAGGCGCATAAGCCGTTGGATCCGGAATCCCGGCTTCCCTGAAGGCTTCCCGGCGTTCCATGCAGGTGGAACAGACGCCGCAGTGGACGGCTCCGCCCTTGTAGCAGGAATAGGTGCGGGAAAAATCCACGCCCAAATCCTGGCCCATGGCGGCGATGCCTCCCTTGGACATGTGGATGAAAGGGCGCAGGATGCCCAGGCCGGCATAGGTTCCCAGGCGAATGGCTTCTGTCATGGCGGCCATGAATTCCTCCCGGCAGTCCGGATAGATGCTATGGTCCCCGGAATGGGCCGCAATGACGAGCTGCTGCGCCCCGCAGCTTTCCGCAACTCCGGCGGCGATTGACAGGAAGATGCCGTTGCGGAAGGGGACGACGGTCTGTTTCATCAGTTCTTCATCATAGGAACCGTCCGGAATATCGTCCGCGCCGGAGAGGAGGGCTGATTTCAAATGGGAGGAGATGGAGGAAATGTCAATCACGCGGTGTTCTATGCCCAAACTGGCGGCCTGCCAGGCAGCGCATTTCAGCTCTCGTTCCGCGTGGTTGGAGGCATAGTCAAAGCTGAGGGCCACCCGGACGCGGTGGTTCCGGTGGGCCCAGTGCAGGGCTACGCTGGAGTCCAATCCCCCGCTGAGCAGTACGGCTGTTTCCATTTTGTCCATGGTCTGGATTACAGGGGGCGGTTTTCCGGATTGTGTTCGGCTGTTGCGGTCAGCTGGATGCCGCCGCGGGGGGAGAAGCGGCCTTCCACCTTCAGCCACCGCGGGGAAATGGCGGCCACCAGATCATCCGTGATGCGGTTGACGATTTGTTCATTAAAAGCCGGGTAGTTGCGGTAGGAGGCCAGGTAGTATTTGAGAGATTTGGTTTCCACGCACTTTTCCGCCGGAACGTAGGTGATCGTCAGGTGACAGGAATCCGGTTGACCGGTAACGGGGCAGAGGGAGGAAAATTCATGGGTATCCAGCGTGATGGTGTAGGGACGCGTGCCGCGGTTGGGGAAGGATTCCAGCCTGGCGTCGTCGGGGTTGGTAAAGAAGGAGCTTTGAGAGCCTAATAGAGTCAGATGGTCGTCGGACATGGTTGTTGTAGTATGGTAATGGATGTTCAGGTCCCCTGGACGGGGGCTCCGCCGGGGAATTCTTTCACGTACAGGTCCTGTTGAGGGAATGGGATGGAAATGCCGTGTTTGTTGAACGCATTATAGATGTGTTCCCGCACGGAGGAAAGGCTGGAGGACTTTGTCATGACGGGAACCCAGACCCATACGCCCAGATTGACGGCACTGTCTCCGAAACTGTCCAGCACCACGCTGGTTTTCTTGACTTTGGAAAGGAAGGGCAGGGTTGCCAGCGTTTCCAGAATGATTTTGCGCGCCCTTTCCACGTCCGTCCCGTAGGAAATGCCCACTTCCACCTTCACGCATTCGAATTTGTGGTTGCGGGTCATGTTGCGGAAGTTCTTGTTGAAGAGCTGGGAGTTCTGGAAGGCGATGATAGAGCCGTCCAGCGTTTCGATCATGGTGGAGCGGTAGCCCAGGGAGGAGACGCGGCCCCGGTAGCCGTCGCATTCAATCATGTCGCCCTGGCGCAGGCGACCCAGCATTAGGGAGAGGCCGCTGATGATGTTTTCAATGGTATCTTTCAGGGCGAAGCCGATGCCCATGCTCAAGCCTCCCATGACCATCAGCAGCCCGTTGTAGTTGGCGTTCATGATGATAAGCGCCGTAAAAACGAAGAGCCCCCAGAGAAAAAGGGTGGAGAGTGTCACGAAGGTGGGGATGATGCCTACTTCATAATCTTCTCCATAGATTTCATGCAACGTATTTTTCCCCAAAAATATCAAGTAGTTAAGAACAATAGCAATCAGGATGACCGTGATGACGCTGCTCCAGCTGAAAGTGAGCAGATCCTTGATTTCCGTGGTTGCGAAAATTTTATTAATGATGAGGTCCCCCATGTCGAAGGTGGCGGCGGGCCAGATGATGCTGAACAGGATGAGGAAAATGGTCAGGCAGGGAAGCAGCAGCTTGGAGATGAAGGGGCGGAACCACAGGATGGCCCTCTTGTTCCGTTCCTTCCGGCGGTTTTCATAATGGTGGAGCAGATCCCACAGCCCCACCAGCAGCAGGATGCTGGTCATCAGCATGATCCAGGTCATCAGCACCAGGAAGGCCATGAAGCTGAATCCAGTCCAGCACAGGACGCTGCCCAGGATGGTGAATACCAGAGATACGGTGGAGAAAAAACGGTCCAGCCGGGGCAGCTTGTGCCTCTGCCGCACCCAGGTCAGCAGGGAGAAGAGGGAAACCAGCGTGAACAGGATGGGCATGGAAATGTCCACGATGATGTTGGGGGCCATGAACATGCGCAGAAGCATGAAGAATCCGCCCAGAAGCAGATAGGGCATGTAGATGCGGATGCCGGAGTTAATGGTGCCATACGGAAGGCGCGTGACCAGGGAGAACAGGATGGCGCTGACCAGAAGAAGGAATTCCGCGCCCAGGGAGGCCGCGCTCTCCAGCAGGTAGTTCGGCGTGCGCAGTGAGGCAATGACGAGGATCAGAGCCACGATAAGAATGGTGGTAACGTTGGCGAAAGCATGGCGTTTGTTGTAATGCCCCGTCTTTTTCAATGTATTTCGGAAGCCCAGGAAGATGATGAGGCGGGAGAGGCAGTAGGAGCACAGGATGATTCCCAGCAGGATAAGTCCGTAATGCTTGAGCGTTTCCGGGTCTGACGGAAGCTGGAGCTTGCTGTCCGCGGATGTTTCCCATGCCCCCATGCACGTTTCATACGTCTTGTGCGGTTTGAGAAAGATGTACCGGGCCGCGTGGGACGGCGTGTAGAAGACCCTGTTAAACAGGGCGGTGAACAGTTTGGCGCTTTCATTGTTGAGCGCGTCTATCTTGCCGTTCAGGCTGCTGAAAAGTTCCTTGAGGTAGCTGATTTGCTCCTTTTCACTTTGGAGGGATTCTTCCAGCTCCTGGCAGGCATACAGGGCTTCGTCCCGCTGAACCAGGGAGGCTTGCGACAGGGTGTCCGTATTTACTTCCTCCAGGGATGCCGCCAGCTTTTTAATGCGTTCTATTTCCTTGTCCAGCCGTTCCTCCTGCCCCTGGAAATCCGGTTTTTGGGCGTAATACGTCTTCACCAGGCTGGAAGCGGCCTTACAGTAAAAGGCCAGCGTAAATATTTTCTGGTCGTCCAGCGCGTAAAGCACGGCGGACATTTCATATACCCTGGTGTCAAAATAATTATAGGTAGCATCCGCTTCCCTCACCAGAGTCTTCCGGATGGCCATCCTTTTTTCCTCATTCTTTTTCAGAATGGTGATTTCATGGCACAGAGCCATGATTACGGTATCCATTTCCGATTGGTCCGGCTGCTCCTGAGGCTGTTCCGCCTTGGCTTCCTCCGCCTGTTCCGGGGCGGCGGCAGGCGGAGCCTCCTGCTGTGCAGATGCAGAACCTGCGGCCAGAACCCCCGCCAGGAAAAAGGCGGCGCAGCGGCGGAAAAAGATCCGGTAATCAGGGATGCTCATGAATGGTCCCTGTTCTAGGGGCTGCAGGCATTACGGTCAAGGTTATATATTCTCCTGCTGACGGAGGGTGAGCTTCACAGAAAAAAACTTTTTTCAACGCGAACCGTATGGAAAGGACAGGGCATCTTCCGGCATCATTTCCCGAATCCCCGGAAGATGCCCTTCCGTAAACAGGAAACGCACCGGAAATTTTCCGGTGCGTTTGAAAAGATGAATACTCCGGCGGGAATCAGTCCAGAGAAAAGGAACGGATTCTCCTTACGGTTTCCTCCCGGCCCAGCAGGGAAAAGACGGAGGAAAGGTCCGGGCCGCCGCTTAACCCGGTGAGGGCCACCCGGGCAGGGAACATCACGGCTCCCATTTTTACGCCGTTTTCCTTGGCAAAGGCTTTCAGCACGCCGATGAGTTCATGTCCATCCCATTCCGGTTCCTGTTCCAGCCTGTCCGCCAGTTTGAAAAGCAGTTCCAGGGCTTCCGGCTGAACCTTGGAGACGGCTTCCGGATCCATGCCCAGTTCAAAAAAGAAACGGATTTTATCCGGGACTTCCGCCAGGGTCTGCACCTTTGTTTGCACGGTGGCGATGGCGGCATCCAGAATCGGGGAATCCGGCAGGCCGGCTTTCAAACAGAAGGGGCGTGCCCGGAGGGCGAATTCTTCCGCAGGCAGGGCGATGATGTGCTGCTGGTTGACCCAGCGGCATTTGGTGATATCGAATTTGGCGGCGGAGTGGTTCACGGCTTCCAGAGAGAAGCGTTCGATCAGCTCCTGAGGGGAAAAAATTTCCGTATCGTCCTTGGGGGACCAGCCCAGCAGGGCCAGAAAGTTCATGACGCCTTCCGGCAGAAAGCCTTCTTCCGGGTAGGTTCCCAGGGCGGCGCCCACGTCGCGCTTGGACATTTTGGAGCCGTCCTGGTTCAAAATCAGCGGCATGTGGGCGAAAACAGGGGGAGTGACGCCGAAGGCCTCAAACAGCTGGATGTGCTTGGGCGTGTTCATGATGTGGTCTTCCCCGCGAATGACATGGGTCATCTTCATCTCAATATCGTCCACCACGTTGACAAAGTGGAAGATGTAGGAACCGTCCGCGCGGCGGATAGCCATGTCCGGGGTGTTGGAGGCGTCCCGGTAGTCGATGGTGATGTTTCCGCAAATCAGGTCATGGAAGGTGACGGGTTTGGAGCGGTCAAAGCGGAAACGCCAGGCTCCTTCATCCTCGTACACGCGGCCGGCGTCCTGGAGCTTTTTGAAATAGGCGTCGTAAATATCGTTGCGCTGGCTTTGGAAATAGGGGCCGCAATCGCCGCCTTTCATGGGCCCCTCATCCCAGTCCAGCCCCAGCCATTCCATGCCGGTGAAGATTGCGCAGGTAGCCTCCTCCGTATTACGGGCGTTATCCGTATCTTCAATGCGGAGGATAAAGGTTCCCCCCATCTTGCGGGCAAACAGCCAGTTGAACAGGGCGGTGCGGGCGCCCCCGATGTGAAGGTAGCCCGTGGGGGAAGGTGCAAATCTTGTTCTGACGAGACTCATGATGGGTAAGAGAGTAAGGGCCTGTCTGCCCGCGTCAAGCAGATACAGGGGGTGCATGCCAAAAAACGGGGATGCGGAAGCAGTGGATTTTTTAGGACGTTGTCGGCCTTGCGGCTTGCGTGGAGAGGGCTTTTAGGCTTCATTTAACGCCGTGTTCTTTTTAAAACACATATTCCGTCTGCGGGAGAAGTGGCAGATTAAAAGGGAAGATGAGGAAAAGCCCTTTCTGGAGCATCTGGACGACCTGCGGACCATGTTGCTGAGGATGGCTCTGTGCCTGACCGTCAGCACAATTCTGTGCGCCGGGTTTGCGTCCAATCTGATGGACATCCTGAGGCGTCCCGTCAACCAGGTGTGGGATATGTTTGAAGAATCCCATCTTCCGGCAGGGATTGGTCTGGATGCCTGGGGTAAGGCCAAGGAAATGGCAACGGCCATGACGAGCCTGGGAGCTTCCCAGCGGGCATTGTTTCTCCGCCAGGTTTCCCCGTCCCAGGCAGATTTGACGGAGGCTGCCCTGGTGCTTCGCGGCGCGCAGCCGCTGCCGGAGGACAGGAAGCAGGTTTTCATCAGGGAAGGCAGCCCCTCCACAGCCGTGAGGGATCTGGCGGAAGCCCTGTATTCCAAAGGAGCCGTGCTGGCAGACGGAACGGGGCGGGGGGCCCTCAAGATGATGAGCGCGTTCCAGCCCGGGGAGGCGTTTATGCTGACCATCAAGCTTTCCCTGTATGCCGGAGTGGTCATTTCCTTCCCGCTTCTGTTGTACTTCCTGCTGCAATTCATCATTCCGGGGCTGCTGGAACATGAACGCAAGCTGCTGTACAAGTGCATGGCTGTCGGCTTCGGTCTCTTCCTGGCCGGGACGCTGTTCTGTTACTTCATCGTCCTCCCGCGGGTATTGACGTTTTTTTACACCTATTCCCTGGAATTCGGCATCTCCAATGAATGGCGCATCGGCTACTACCTGTCCTTCGCTACGCAGATGATTTTAATGTTTGGACTGGCTTTTGAATTGCCTGTGGTAGTGATGCCCTTCGTCAAGCTGGGGGTGCTGACCTATGACATGATGAAGTCCACGAGACGCTATGCCATTGTGGCTATCGCCGTCCTGGCCGCAGTTATCACCCCTACGCCGGATGTAGCTACCATGATGCTGATGGCCGTTCCCATGTATGCGCTGTATGAAATATGCATCATTCTGGCCTGGGTGCATGAACGCAAGGAGGCCGCGCGCACCCGGGAGGAAATCGCCCGGTTTGAAGAAGATTTCAACAACAACAATTCTCCCTACAACCAGTAAATACATCCAACCCACGCCAATATCATGAACCTTCTGGAAATTATTATCCTGGGCATTGTGGAAGGCCTGACCGAATATTTGCCGGTCAGCTCCACGGGCCACCTGCTCCTGACGGAATCCCTGCTGAACATGTCCCAGAGCAAGGAAGCTCTGGATGCCCTGGCCGTCTGCATCCAGGGGGGAGCCATCCTGGCGGTACTGAGCCTGTATTTTCCGCGGGTAAAGGCCATGGCGCAGGGCATGCGCGGCAATAATCCCGCCGGGCTGAAACTGCTGGTCAACCTCATTCTGGCCTTCCTTCCCGCCGCCGTGGTGGGCCTGTGCTGCGCTTCACTGATTAAGGAATATCTGTTCAACACATATACGGTGGCTTATTCATGGATCGTAGGGGGAGGCGTTATTCTGGCGTATTGCGCCTGGCGCGCCAGGGAGGGCCGTTCCAATGAAGGGGACTCCGGCGCCTCCATTGAAAGCCTGACGCCGGCCAAGGCGCTGACGGTGGGCGCACTCCAGTGCGTGGCCATGATCCCCGGCACCAGCCGGAGCCTGATGACCATGCTGGGAGGCATGTTCGTGGGGTTGAGCGTGGAAGCGGCCGTGGAGTTCAGCTTTTTGCTGGGATTGATTACCCTGGGCGCGGCCACGGTCCATGATGCGTATAAGGACGGAGCTCTGATGCTGGAATCCTTTGGGTGGGAAGCCCTTGCCGTGGGGACGGCGGTCAGCTGGCTTTCCGCATGGCTGGCTGTAAAATGGATGGTATCCTATCTGCAAAGGCACAGTTTTTCCGTATTCGGATGGTACCGCATCGCCATTGGTATCGTGACGCTGGTTCTCCTGTCCATGGGGCTGGTGCATTGAAAAACGGATTCCGGCATTCAAGCACCGGAAAACGTTTTTCTCCGGCGAGGCGGTTCTCTCCCGCAGCGGAAAGCGGGTTTTGAACAAATCCCGGAGAAGGATGGTCGCTGCCTAGACGAAGCCATGATACAGGGCTGTTTTGCATCTCCGGAACAGAACAGCCCTGCGATGAATAGCGGTTCAGGAAAACTTATCTCCTGTGCGTTCCGTGGGAATTCCCGGGATTGGAGGGTTTCGGTGAAGGGGATGGACGGGATGGCGCAGATGAATGAGGGGAGGACGGCCTGCTGGGTGCGCTGGCGGAATGGGGCGGGGAAGAAGGCCGGGAAACGGGAGAGGGCCTGCCGGGGCGGTTGATGCCGGAGTGGCCTGGATTGGGGGCGGAAGGCCTTGAAGACGGCAGGGTGGAAGGGCGGCTGGGACGTCCGAAATCCGGTCTGGAGGGACGGTTGCCTTCCGGACGGTTGATGACGGGGCGATTCGTGCCGCCGGGACGGGAAGGATTATTGGCGGAAGGGCGAGAAGGCCGTCCGGGCTGGTTGATTCCCGGATGATGTACTGGCGGCCGCTGTAAATTGCCGGGTTTTCCAAAGTCCGGCCGTTGATTGGGCCGTCCGGGCTGAGGGGCCGGCCTGTTGTTTCCCGGACGGAAATGGTCAGGCCTGAAGTGGGGTTTCATCGGCGGTTTTGCCATGGGGCGGCAGTTATGGGGACGGACATAATGCCCGCGGTAATAGGGAGCCGGCCCCCACGTGGGAATATAGTAATTCGGACGGATCAGGTTGATGGAGTAAATGGGGCTTCCGAACGTGTCGTAGGCATAAATGGGTCTTCCTCCATAATATCCGTAAATGGGGTAGCCGGAGCTGTCATACATGTACGACACACCGGAACCTCCGCTGCTGTAGGAGCCTGACACGCTGAAATTGTCATAATAAGGATCGTAGCAGCCGGACAAAGCGCAGCCGATAGCGGCCGCCAGCAGTGAGTTTTTTAAGATAACGTATGCTTTCATGATGACGAAACAGGGCGGATTATATTTTCCCTTTGCCTGAAAAGCGGCAAGGAAAAAGTACATTTGTTTAAAATTATTTTGCTTGGAAACGCACTTCCTGTTGTCTTAGACTGCAAAAACGTTCTACGCGATGGGAATTCTTCTTCAAAATAAAAAAGTCGGCCTGGCTCTGCTGTGCGATAACGCCCCTTATACGCTGGCCATGACTCTGGCTTCCTATGGCAGGTCCGGGCTGCTTGGCTATTTTGACGAAGCATGCGCCGTTTTTCCGGAAAGTGCCGTCAAGGTGCGGGAGACGGCCCTTTCCCATGGGCTTTCCGCGGTGGCCGCCCCGGTGGAAGGCGGTTTTATAGGAGCCCTCCATACGGCGGTCAACGCTCTTGATACGGATTACGTGCTGCTGGCGGAGGATGACTGCATGATCTGGGAACACCTGCGCGGGGAAAACCTGGAAAAGCAGTTGAAACGGGCATTGGACCTGCTGATTTCCGGACAGGCGGATATGGTGCGCCTGCGCCATGCATGGCGCGGTTGCACGCGCTATAAGGCCGCTTATACATATTCCTACTTTTATCCCGTGGAACAGCTGGCCACCATGTGGGTGCATGCGGAAGGTTTGTCGGAAGCGCCGGATTGGATTAAAAGCATCCGGCGCTTCTTCCACCCTCTCCGCTCCAAGCGTTCGATAGGCCGTTGCGTTTATGTGGAGCAGAATCCGCATCTTCGCTTTCCCCAGTACATTACCAAGATTGATGAAGGCTATATTATTGACAGCGAGGTTTTCCAGTGGACCAATCAGCCTACGCTCATCGCACGTTCCAGAATCAGGCAGATTCTGACGGGGCTGGAGCAGATGTCCGGCTCCATCGGGAAATTGCCGCAGGATTTTGAACATGCCGTCAATAGCCCGCGATGGAGGAACGCCCATATGAACATAGGCGTCATCAGGGGAATTTTCACTTAAATGCGTATGGAAGACGGCGGAAAAGCGGTGCGGTATGAATGCACCAGATGCGGCGCGTGCTGCCGCTGGGCCGGGGATGTGTGCATTGAGACGGATGAAATCCGCGAGATTTCCCGTTTCCTGGACATGGACGAACAGGTTTTTATTGACACATGCTGCCGGTTGAGAGCCAACCGGCGCGGATTGTCCATCCGGGACGCGGAAGATGGCGCCTGCATGATGCTGACGAAAGACGGCTGCCGGATCAATCCCGTTAAACCCCGCCAGTGCCGGGATTTTCCCAACAAATGGAATTTTCCCGGCTGGCGGGATTTGTGCCGCGCCAGAGAAGTGGGAGAGGAACGGGAAGCATAATATGGCCGGAATGCCGCAAGATTCTTTTCTGCTTCCGGCATTATTCCATGGACGGGGTGAAATCCGGCTGGAATCTTGCGTTTTTTACAGGAACTGAGCCAGATCCCGTTCAAAACCGGGATAGGACGTATTGATGCATTCCGCATCCGTCACTACGGTTTCTCCCTGTGCGCTGAGTCCGGCCACCAGGAAGCTCATGGCGATGCGGTGGTCCCCATAACTGGATAATTCCGTTCCCTTCAGGGGAGTGCCGCCGTGAACAACCATGCCATCGTCAAATTCTTCCACATCCACGCCCATGAGCCGGAGGTTGGCCGCCGTGGTGGCGATGCGGTCCGTTTCCTTGACGCGTAATTCGCGGGCGTTTCGGACGATGAAGTCTCCCCGGCCCAGGGCTCCCGCTACGGCCAGAATGGGTATCTCGTCAATGAGGTTGGGTATTTCTTCCGGGAGGAGGCTGGTGCCGTGCAGGGAATCCGAACCGTACACGGTAATATCGCCGTATGGTTCGCCGGCATCTTCCGGAGAAGTGGGCACGATGTCCATTCGCGCGCCCATCCGCTGCAGAGCGCTGATGACGGCGTTCCGAGTCTTGTTCAGCCCCACCTGGCGCAACGTCAGGCGGGAACCCGGACGGCTGGCGGCGGCCACCATCCAGAAGGCTGCGGAGGAAATATCTGCCGGGACTGTCAAATCATGGGCGACGGGGAGAGCCGGTCCGCAGGTTCCGACGGTAAGTCCATCCACGGTGCAGGGAACGCCGAAATGGCGGAACAGGCGTTCTGTATGGTCACGGGTGACGGCCGGCTGGCGCACAGTGGTGGTTCCGGCCGCAAACATGCCCGCCAATAGAATGGCGCTTTTAACCTGGGCGCTGGCCATGGGAAGCGTGTAGGAAATGGGGTGCACCCGCCCGCCGTGAATGCTCAGCGGAGCACAGCCCGGTTTGGCTCCCCGGGCTTCAATCCGCGCTCCCATCTGTTCCAGAGGCTGCATGATGCGGCCCATGGGGCGGGAGCTCAGGGAAGCGTCCCCAAACATTTCCGAATCAAAGGGGCAGGCGGCCAGCATCCCGGCCAGCAGCCTCATGCCCGTGCCGGAATTGCCGCAGTCAATGGGCCGTTCAGGAGCCTTGGGGCTCATGGCGACTCCCGTAATTCGGAAGCGGACGGGGCCGTATCCCTGCCGTTCTTCCAGCACATCCACTTTGGCGCCCAGTTGCTCCATGGCGCGCAGGGTATTCAGGCAATCTTCACTGCATAGAAAATTATCCACTTCCGTCACTCCTTCCGCCAGGCCTCCCAGAATGGCGGCGCGGTGGGAAATGCTTTTGTCTCCGGGCACGGTCAGTGCCCCTTGCAAGGAGGAAATGGAATGGGAATGAAGGTTCATGAGTTTCCGGAAGAACTACCCTGTATCGGCTGCCAAATCAAGCCAATTACGAGATGGGCGGAGGCATCAGGGGACATTCCAGAATGGAGTTGATTTTCCGGGACGGTGGCGTATATTCATGTGCGTTATCGGCTGCATCCCCCTGAAAAGAAGGAGAGAGCTTTTCAGGATCAATGGATCAAGCTGGTTTTCATAGGTAGTAAGTTGGAGCGGCCACGGGAGCAGTCCTGTGGCCGCTTTACCTTGTTCAGGGAAGAGGGCGCCCATGGTTTGAAGAAGGAAGCGGAAGGAAGAAAGAAACAAAATTCTTTCCATGTCTGCTTTGGGCTTTACCGCGAGCCGATGAAAGCGTATGTAGTCCATGCCGATCAGGTTCGGGTGGTCGCTGTTCCGGTCTCCGGACCGGAGTAGAGGAAAGTCCGGACATCACAAGGCAGCGTGTCCCGTGAAAGCGGGAGACGGGAATCTCCCAAGGGTTCCCGGACGGAAAGTGCCACAGAAAACAAACCGCCCGGATGGGGTTCGCCCCCATGCCGGGCAAGGGTGAAAAGGGGAGGTAAGAGCTCACCGCTCCGAGGGTGACCAAGGAGGCATGGTAAACCCCGCGCGATGCAAGACAAACAGGGGAAGGGTCGCCTGCCCGCCGGATCCCCGGGTATTAGTCGCATCCGTTTCGTGAAAGCGAACGGGCGCGCGGAACGCCTGACCGCGGTCCGCGTGAGAAAAATGACCGCACAGCCGGCTCTGGCCGGCGGACAAAATCTGGCTTACAGAACCTGGTCGGCTCCTGCTTTTCTACCATGCCGTTTTCCTCCCCTCTTTTCGGGGGAAGAGAAACATCCGGGAATTTGTCCCGTTCCGGGGGCTCTTTGGGGTTGCATGGGCGTTTTAAATGTGTAGAATCCGTCACCTAATTGCAACCCACTATGGAGAAGCTTGTCGTACATGGAGGTTTTACGCTGAGGGGAGCCGTCAATATCAGCGGGTCCAAAAATGCCTCCCTGCCTATTTTGGCCGCATCCCTGCTGACGGATGAGCCTGTAGTGGTGCGCCGGGTTCCGGATGTTTCCGATACCAATTTCATGGTGCAGATCATGGGCCAGCTGGGAGCCTCCGTGGAGCGGTCCAGCGGCAATGTGCGCGTGGAAGCCAGGAACCTGCATTCCGAAGCCGCTTATGAACAGGTACGCAAGATGCGCGCCTCCATCTGCCTGATGGGGCCCTTGATGGCCCGCATGCAGCGGTGCGTGATTCCCCTGCCGGGCGGCTGTGTGATTGGCGACCGTCCTGTGGATCTGCATATCAGGGCCATCCAGGCATTGGGGGCACAGGTGCAGATTGAGCGCGGCAACCTGATTATTGAAGCTCCCAGGGGGTTGAAAGGAGCCACGGTGGATTTGAGCGGCGACCACGGCCCCACCGTTCTGGGAACGGACAACCTGATGATGGCCGCCGTATTGGCGGAAGGCACCACCGTTATTGAATCCGCCGCCTCCGAACCGGAAGTGGTGGATCTGGCGAACTTTTTAACCAAGATGGGCGCCAATATTCAAGGTGCGGGAACGCGCCGGATCGTCATTGAGGGAGTGGAAAAGCTCCGCGGCTGCAACCATACCGTTATCCCGGACCGCATTGAGGCCGGAACCTTTATGGTGGCGGCGGCCATGATGGGGGATGGCGTGACCCTGCGGCGCGTGTGTGAGGAACACATGACTGTGGTGACGGATTTGCTCCGGAAGTGCGGCCACCACGTGGAATTCAACGAGCGGGGGGATACGGTCACCATCATTGCCGGAAAAACGCCCAAATGCGGAGAAATCAAGACTGCCCCGTATCCCGGCTACCCCACGGACATGCAGGCCCAGATGACGGCTCTCTTCGCCACCACGCCGGGCATCTCCGTGGTGAAGGATACTATTTTCCCGCAGCGTTTCATGCACTGCTCCGAACTCAAGCGCATGGGGGCGGACATCAAGGTGGACAACGGCACCGCCGTCATTTCCGGGGTGGAAACGCTCAGCGGCGCTCCCGTCATGGCCTCCGACCTGCGGGCCTCCGCCGCCCTGGTTCTGGCAGCCCTGAAGGCGGAAGGCACTACGGAAATCCACCGCCTGTACCATATTGACCGGGGCTATGAAATGATTGACGAAAAACTCCTGGCCATCGGCGCTGCAGTGGAAAGGCTGCCGGATGACGACAATTAACGCCGTTTTAGGTCCTGATTTTACTCCACACCGCATTTTTTCTTTACTGTCAGGGTTCCATATGCTATTCACCGAAGTCCTATGAACAAGGCTCAACTGATCGAACTGATTCAAAGCAAGCTGGGTGCTGATACGACCAAGAAGCACGCTGAAGAAGCTCTGGCCGCTGTGCTGGAATCCATCAAGGAAGGCGTGAAGGAATCCGGCAAGGTGCAGATCATTGGCTTTGGTACGTTTGCTACCAAGACCCGTGAAGCCCGTACCGGCCGCAACCCGAAGACCGGCAACACGATCAATATTCCCGCCTCCAAGACGGTTGCTTTCAAGGCCTCTTCCGCCTTGAAGGACTAAGACGGCAACTCCTTCTCAAGGGAGTACTTTTCTTTCAGCACCCCCGTCCTTTGAGGACAGGGGTGTTTTTTATGTCCCGGTGCGGATGCACACGGCTTGACCGGGTGAACGCCGCCGTCTAGAATACCGCCATGTCCAGCAGTTTTGGTCAGGTGTTCAGAATTTCTACCTGGGGTGAATCCCATGGGACTGGGGTAGGCGTGGTGATTGATGGTTGCCCGTCCCTCGTCCCGGTGACGGAAGAAGACATTCAGCGGGAGCTGGACCGGCGCAGGCCGGGGCAGAGCGACATCGTAACCCCCCGCAGGGAGGAAGACCGCGCGGAAATCCTTTCCGGAGTGCTGGACGGCAAAACCCTGGGAACGCCTATCGCCATCAGTGTCCGGAACAAGGACCACCGCTCTTCCGCCTATGACGAGATGGCCAGAACGTACCGGCCCTCCCACGCGGACTATACATACGACGCTAAATACGGCATTCGCGCCTGGGCGGGCGGGGGCCGGGCCTCCGCACGGGAAACCATCGGCCGCGTCGCAGCCGGAGCCGTGGCCAGGGTCGTGCTGAAGCAGGCTTTCCCCGACATGGAGGTCGTGGCCTGGGTGGATCAGGTTCACCATGTGAAAGCTTCCGTGGACTGGGGAGCCGTGACGGCCTCTGCCATTGAGAGCAACATCGTCCGTACGGCGGACCCCTCCGCTGCGGAAGCCATGATCGCTGCCATCAAGGAAGCTCGTGACTCCGGAAACTCCTTGGGCGGCGTGGTCAAATGCGTGGTGCGCGGCTGCCCTCCCGGTCTGGGTGATCCGGTCTTTGACAAGCTGGACGCTACGCTTGCCCACGCCATGATGAGCATTCCCGCCACCAAGGCTTTTGCCGTGGGCTCCGGTTTTGAAGCGGCGGACATGACCGGTCTGGAACATAATGACCCTTTTTACATGCAGGGCTGCCGGGTGCGTACCGCCACCAACCACTCCGGCGGTATTCAGGGCGGCATCTCCAACGGAGAGGACATTCTGATGCGCATCGGCTTCAAGCCTACGGCCACCTTGATGATTGACCAGCAGACGGTCAACAGGGACGGGGAGGATGCCCGGCTCAAGGGCAGGGGACGGCATGATGCCTGCGTACTGCCGCGCGCCGTACCCATTGTGGAGGCCATGGCCTGGCTCTGCCTGTGCGACCACTACCTGCGCCAACGCTGCCAGAGGGCTCTGTAACAACCGGTTTCACGGCTTCTTTTCCCTCATTCATGGATTCCTCCCTCACATTTTACCTGATTCTGGGCGCATTGCTGCTGGGTTTCATCGTGCTCGGCATGCTGAAGGGGATGATTAAGATGCTCCTGTTCGGCGCGGCAGTGCTCTCCTCCGTAGCCGCTTACTTCTGGCTATCCAAATACGGTTTCACCTACCTCTCTTTCATCACCAGCGACCCGCGGGAATGGATGGTCACGGTGCTGTCCGTCGGAGGCGCGGCGGCGGTCTTCTTTGTCTTTATGCACGGTCTCTTCTGGTTCAGCGACGTCTTCTCCTGGGGACGGCGCATGGGCTTCGGCGGGGCCAAGGGAATCGTCACGACGGTACTGATGGCGGCAGTCGTATGCTGGGTGGGAGTCATGTGCATCTTCTTTTACGGCTCCATGGCGGAAATGACCCGCGCCCGAGAACTGGCCCTGTACCACATGGACCCCAACCGCACCATTTCCCTACCTGCCATTTATTCCATCAAAAAGTCCATCATGGACAACCCCCACCTGAGCTGGCTGGAAAAAATATCTCCGGAGCATGATCCGGAACGGCTTTCCCTGGCAAAAATGATCGCCTACCTGGTGACGCTCAGTCCGGAGCTCTCCGACCAGCGGCGCACCCAGCTGGACTGCTATATGCCCCGTTCCCGCATTACCAGCCGCGTGCTAAGCCTGAAAAGCCTGAGCGAAGACCCCGCCATCCGCCTTCTGGTGCAGAAGGGGGATATGCAGGGCTTGTATAATGATGTCAAGCTGACCCGCTTTCTGGAAGACCACGATGTCCGTTCCGTCCTGTCCCAACTGGATGTTGATCGTGTGCTGGGCTTTGTCACGGAAATTCGCCGGACGGCCCCAGCCGGAAATGAATACATTCCCGAAGCCACTCCAATTGAGTGATAAGCGCGGATTTTTTGTTCCGCCGGAGTGGATTCGTTCCTTTTATCCGCCTTTAATTCAAGAAAAAATCAGGGAGTTATCTCCCCTTGCGCCCGAACCGGAAAAAGAGAGTTCCTGCTTTTTTCAGGAAAAAGCGCTTCCTCCAGGAGTTCGTCCCGGAAGAAGCGCTCTTTTGAAGATAAGGTATTGCAAACCTTGAAAAAACATCAGGAAAGTTTTTCCGCGATGGCATCCACCCATTCCGGGAAGGTATCATCATGGTCTCCATTGGAAAGCACTACCGGCAGAAGCCTTTGCGCTTTCAAACGTTCCAGGAAGGAATCGAAGTCCTTGCCAGCCTGGCAGAAGTTTTCGTAAAATTCATCTCCAAGGGCAAAAACGGCGTAGCTTACCTCGGACAAATCTTCCGAAGAGTCCTTCAATTCCTGATGGAGTGCCTCTGCGTTGGTGGGAGGTTCTCCGTCCCCCCACGTACTGGTGATGACCAGAAGCGTTCCCGCATTCTTCAACTGTTCCACCGTTATACCTTCCATGTCAACCACCTTTGCCTGATGGCCGAGCTTGGTCAATTTTGCCCGTGCGTCCTGGGCCAGACTCTCCGAATTGCCGGTTTCCGTTCCGTAGATAATAGTGATTTCCATGCGTTCTGATGATTGGTTTGACAACGAAAGTTAGATTAAACTAATTAAACAGGCAAGGCAAAACAGCAGGACGACGGCTGAATTTTTCTTCCTTGTTCATTCTTCAGGGTAACTGGTTTTCCGGAAAATTCTCCGATACCATACTACTCTCGTTTGATTATCAAAGTATTCGGATGCTGTGGAAAGGTGAAGCACCAGCCGAAAAGACGCGCAAAACGGTAGTATAATCCCTTGCGGCAGGAATTCTGGCTGGTCATGATATCGTAAAAAGCCAGGTCAATCTGGCTTCTGGAAATGGGGGCTCCGTTCATTTTGGCGTGCAGCATGGCGTCGTGGAACAGGGAAGGGAGGAGCATATCCGGAGGGGTGGACCCCCAGGTGACGCCGTCCCAGCCATAGCCGGGAGTAATGCTGAAACGACCGCCCTCCGCCTGCATGCGTATGGATGGGTCATACACGCTGACGGCTGTCCAGCGGCCAAAATCCGCCCTTTTTCTTCCGCTGGTCCAGCTGATGGCGTTTTTAGTGATGTAGAAAGGCTTGTCTTCATAGAGGGTTCCTTCATACCAGCCGGCCACGGGTTCCGGGGCCGCGGCCGGAGTGGAGCAGGATTCCAGAAACATGGCTGCACATATTGTTGTGAATAATATGTAAATATAATGTGAATAAGAAATAAAGGGCATGAGAGGACGGCGCGTTATCCGGATAGTTGTTTCTTATTGGATTTCCAGCACAATGATTTCCGGAGGGCAGCAGAAGCGCAGGGGAAGAACGCTGCATCCCAAACCGCGGGTAATGAGGAAGGGGGTTCCGTTCAGCTGGGACCAGGGATAGGAAAATTTGACCTTCTCTCGTGAGATTTTTGCCAGGGCCCTGCCTCCGGGAAGGCATATCTGGCCTCCGTGGGTATGCGCGCTGATGACGAGGTCCGCCGTGCCGGGAGCCAGCAGGGGAAAAATGTCGGGTACATGTGAAAGAAGGATATGCGGAATATCCGGGGAAAAACGCAGAGGCAATTCCTCCGGCCTGATTCTCAGGTGGTAGTCGTCCCTGACGGAAGAGAGCTGCAGCTCACGGCCTCCGGGAAGGTGCAGCAGCAGGGAATCATTCCACATGGGCAGGATGCCCAGCCCGGAAAACATGTTGCGCCATAAGTTCCAGCCGTAATACTGGTCATGGTTGCCCTGCACGGCAAAAATGCCGAGAGGGGCTTTCAACATCTTGAAATATTCCCGGGCCGTTTCCGGGGCCATGCTGCTCTCCCTCGTGTGGCCGTTGGCATAATCCCCCAGCAGGAAAATCATATCCGGCCGAGCTTCCATGATTGTTTCCATGTACCTGTGCGCCAGATCGCCTCCGTTCGGACGCAGATGGAAATCCCCGGCAATCGCGATACGGAGGGGAGGGCCTTCTTTTCTCTTCCACTGAGGCATCTCCATCGCAGCCGTGACAGTTTCCACACGCCTGGGCTCCACCTGCCATGCCCACATGAATAAGGAGAAGCCGATCATCAATATTGGGACAAAGATGATTGCCAATTTGTTGAGAAAGGGGCGGCGTGGTCGTGACTTCATGCAGGGCAGGGCTCCTGACTGATTATGAGTCCTTTTAACCGATTTTCAATCATTCGTGTTTGCTAATCGGGAATTTGCTGGTATGATCCGTCCCGCTCAAGGTAGGGCTGTCCGATGACTGCAGCTCTATCTTCATATTAACATCCTAATACCATGCAGTTTACACACGAAATCGAACAAATGTGTTGCGTCAAGAAAGGCTGCAACCATGGTCCGGCACCTATCCCGCAGGAAGGCAACTGGACGCAATCCAGGGAAATCACGGATATTTCCGGCCTGACCCATGGCGTGGGCTGGTGCGCTCCCCAGCAGGGCACCTGCAAACTGACGCTGAATGTCAAAAACGGCATCATTGAAGAAGCACTCGTGGAAACCAGCGGCTGCTCCGGCATGACCCATTCCGCCGCCATGGCTGCGGAAATCCTGCCCGGCAAGACCATACTGGAAGCAATGAACACGGACCTCGTGTGCGACGCCATCAACACCGCCATGCGCGAACTGTTCCTGCAGATCGTGTACGGCCGCACCCAGAGCGCCTTCTCTGAAGGAGGCCTTCCCATCGGCGCCGGTCTTGAAGACCTCGGCAAGGGGCTTCGCTCCCAGATCGGCACCCTGTACGGCACCCGCGCCAAGGGCCCCCGCTATTTGGAAATGGCTGAAGGCTACATTACCAAGCTTGCCCTGGATGAAGACGGTGAAATCATCGGCTACGAGTTTGTGCGCATGGGGCCGATGATGGAAATGATCAAGAAGGGCGTGGACGCCAACGAAGCCGTCGCCAAATGCACGGGCAACTACGGTCGTTTCGACGAGGCTGCCAAATACATCGATCCTCGTCACGAATGAGATTGAATTAAAAAGAGTATCTTAACTTCAAGCACTATTACCATTATGCCTCTTTTCGAATCCTACGACCGCCGCATCAAGCAGATCAATGAAGCCCTAGCCAAATACGGCATCGGCTCCATTGAAGAAGCGGAACAACTCTGCCTTTCCAAGGGAATCAACCCCCGTGAAATTGTGAACGGCATTCAGCCCATCGCGTTTGAAAACGCCGGCTGGGCCTATGTGGTGGGAGCCGCCATCGCCATCAAGAAGGGCTGCACGAAGGCCGCCGACGCCGCTGAAGCCATCGGAGAAGGCCTTCAGTCCTTCTGCATTCCCGGCTCCGTTGCGGATGAACGCAAGGTGGGCCTGGGCCACGGCAACCTGGCCGCCATGCTCCTGCGCGATGAAACGGAATGCTTCTGCTTCCTGGCCGGTCACGAATCCTTTGCCGCCGCTGAAGGCGCCATCGGTATTGCCAAGTCCGCCAACCGCGTCCGCAAACAGGATCTCCGCGTCTGCCTGAACGGCCTCGGCAAGGATGCCGCGTACATCATCTCCCGCATCAACGGGTTCACGTACGTGCAAACCAAGTTTGACTATGCCACGGGCAAGCTGAACATCATCCAGGAGAAAGCTTTCTCCAAGGGCCCCAAAGCCGCCGTGCGCGTGTACGGCTGCGATGACGTGCGCGAAGGCGTGGCTGTCATGTGGAATGAAGGCGTGGACGTTTCCATTACCGGGAACTCCACCAACCCCACCCGCTTCCAGCACCCGGTAGCCGGCACCTATAAAAAGGAATGCAATGAGAAGGGCAAGAAGTACTTCTCCGTGGCTTCCGGCGGCGGCACGGGCCGTACCCTGCACCCGGACAACATGGCGGCCGGTCCCGCTTCCTACGGCATGACTGATACCATGGGCCGCATGCACTCCGACGCCCAGTTCGCCGGTTCTTCCTCCGTGCCCGCCCATGTGGAAATGATGGGCCTCATCGGCATGGGCAACAACCCGATGGTCGGCGCTTCCGTAGCGGTGGCCGTGGCTGTTGAAGAAGCCGCCAAGCAGAACGCCTGAGCGAGCAGCTGATCAAAAAAATCGCAGAGCCGCTTTCCCAAATCGGGAAAGCGGCTCTTTTAGCAATTGAAAGAAAAAGGGGGGATGCCCCCATTTCCGTCCCCCCTCTTTCCTGCCCTTGTATTCACATCAGCTTCCGATACGGAATCTTCCATCCCGGTCCACCCGGGGAGGAAGCCCGCGCGAAGGAACGGATCTTCTGGAAACGGATTCCTGCCTGGCAGAGGCCGGCTTGACGGAGCGGATTTCCGGGCGGGAGGCAGAAGCGGGAGCAACCGTTTTTCCCGGTTGCGTGCCGTGGGAGGAAGGGAGAACAGGAACGGTTCCCACAACCGTTTTTTGCCGTTCATGGGCCTTATAGGCGCGTTGCAGGGTAAAATCCCGCTGTTCTCCCGGTCTCAGGGAATAATCCGCCTTTTTGGGAGTTCCGGCTTTTTGCGCCAGAGGTTCCACGCGCCGCTGCAGCTGAGCGGCGGCATCCAGTTTGCCGGCCACCCATTCCGGATTCCACTCCGGCTCGGATGTTTTCAGGGACTGAAGCAACTGCTCCGCTTTCTTGCCGCTTTCCAGGGCTGCCTTATAATCCCCCTCCTTCTCCTGCCGTGCCGCGCGCGTCAGGGAAAGGTTGGCTTCGTAAAAAGTGTCTCCGGGATTGCCAAGGGCCGTTGTAGCCGCCAGGAACATGCAGAGCAGGGAACAGGGTAGAAACTTCCTTTTCATGATTGTTGGCACGATAACATGATTCCTCGTTTTGGAAAGGCCTTTCTTCCGGCATGTTTTGCGCAGGGCCGGACTCCGTTTCCCTTGCGGATAAAGGAAAGGTTCTCCATTCCGCACCCCGGAGCAACTTGACGGAAAGTCCGGAGTGCCGTATGCTGGACGGGACCTGCTATATGACCCGGAACGAGCCATCATCCCTCCCAGCTCCGCAGATGGAGGAAGATCCCAGATTCCTGACGGAACAAATTGTAACCTATTTGGGCAATAAGCGTTCCCTGCTTCATTTTCTGGGGACGGGGCTGGAACAGGTGAAAAAACGCCTGGGTAAGGAAAGGCTGAAAGCAGGGGACCTTTTTTCCGGCAGCGGCATTGTGGCGCGTTTTCTGAAACAGCATTCGGAAGAGTTGATCGTCAATGATCTGGAGGAATACAGCCGAGTCGTCAATACCTGTTACCTGAGCAACGCGGAGGAAGTGGAAAATCTGGAGCTGGACAGGCATTACAGACGCCTGCTGCGGTATATGGAAACGCATGAATCCCCTGGCTTCATCACGGAACTGTACGCTCCCAGAAATCCGGACTGCATCACGGCGGATGACCGCGTTTTCTATACGCGCCGCAACGCCGTGTACCTGGATACGGCGAGGCAGACCATCAGTTTGCTTCCGGCAGAAGTCAGGCCCTATTTTATCGCTCCTCTTCTGGCGGAAGCTTCCGTCCACACAAACACATCCGGCGTATTCAAAGGTTTTTACAAAGACAGGAACGGAATCGGCAAATTCGGGGGAACGGGAGGCAACGCCCTTTCCCGCATTCTGGGAGAAATTTCGCTGCCGTTTCCCGTGTTTTCCCGGTTTGACTGCCGGTATTCCATCCATTGCCGTGACGCCAATGAACTGGCTGCCGAGCTGCCGGAAATGGATGTGGTGTACCTGGACCCTCCCTATAACCAGCATCCGTACGGTTCCAATTATTTCATGCTGAATTTGCTGTCTTCTTATGAAAAGCCGGAGGAAACCAGCCGAGTTTCCGGCATTCCCGCAGATTGGAAACGTTCCACGTACAATAGCCGCCAGCATGCTCCGGAGGCCCTGTTCCGGCTGCTGGAGGATTGCCCGGCCAAATTTATTCTGCTTTCCTACAGCTCGGAGGGGTTCATCAACTATGAGGAAATGACCGGTTTCCTTGGACGCCTGGGCCATACCGTTACGCTGGAAACGCCGTACGCCGCGTTCCGGGGCAGCCGGAATTTCAGAAACCGTCCTCAGAACGTGACGGAATTCCTGTTCCTGGTGGAACGGTTTTAACAGATGACAGGAAAGGCAGCCTCCATGCAAACTCATTTGGAACGCTTCATCCGTTTTCTGGCCGCGGAGAAAGGCCTGAGCACCGCCTACCAGCTTTCCGTGAGACAGACGCTGGAGGCATTTTCCCGGTTTCTGGAAATGGAAAATACCAACCTTGCCCAAACGGGCATCGACACGCTTTCGGCATTTCTGCGGCATTTGCAGGACCGGGGCATGGCCCGCAGCTCCATGCGGGTGGAAATGGTGCATCTGCGTATTTTTTTCCGGTGGCTGGCCGGAACGGGAATACTGGAAAAAGACCCTTCCGTATTTCTGGAAATGCCCCGGCAGGGGTTGTCGCTTCCTCATGTGCTGGATCAGAAAACCGTCTCAAATTTGCTTGAAAGCATTGACATTCAAGATATTCCTCTGGGATGTAGAGACAGGGCGCTCCTGGAGATGATTTACGCCTGCGGGATGCGTGTTAGTGAAATAATTAATTGCAAATTAGAGAGTTTTGATAAAGATGAAGCTTTTGTCCGCGTGCTGGGGAAGGGGAATAAAACCCGGCTGGTGCCCGTAGGGAGATCCGCTTTGGATGCTTTGCAAATGTATTTGGAAAAAGGAAGACCCAAACTGGTCAGGACGGGAACGAAAAGCCACATCTTTCTGACAGTACGCGGCCGTCCGTTGACGAGGGAGCGGGTTCGCCAAATTCTCCGGGAACGCGCCAGAGCCGCAGGACTGGAACAGCATGTTTTCCCGCATATCCTGCGTCATTCCTTCGCCACGCATCTTCTGGAAAACGGAGCGGATCTGCGTATTATTCAGGAGATGCTGGGCCATGCCGATATTTCAACCACCCAGATCTATACGCATTTGGAGCAGCAGCGGCTGAACTCGATTCATCACCGCTTTCATCCCAGAGGATAGTAACGCTAATTCATCATTCATTCCCATGCCGCGTTTTTTCACGTCCTCCCAATCATATCATAATCATTTAAATATTAACGGCCGGAGAATTATTCTACCGGAATTATATTTGGCATTACATATATTATGCGAAGTATAATTCAGGCAGCATTCTCCCATTCTCGTTGGATGGAAAACGCGCTCTGTCACTTGACAAATATGCAAACATTTCATAGATTCATCGAATGAGTGGCCCTTGCCTTGTCCGTACCGTTGCCATTTTCATCCTTTTTTCATCTTTTTCCCTTCTTCATGCCGAAGATGAGGAATTTTCCGATATCATGGAACTGGTATCGGAAACGGAGAACTGTTCTGCCAAACTAACCCGCGACAAAAACGCGACGGAAGAACAGAAGAAGGAAGACAGAAAGCGCAGGAAAATCGGCATTGGAGAGACGGTTACTATTACCTTGAACTGTAAAAAGCCAGCTTTGTTGGAACCAAAGGATCAAATCCAATGGAAAGTGCTAAAAGGCAAAAAGTTGCTTGAAGAAGGACTAGAAAAAATTCCCGATAATTACCAATCGATAACATTTCAGATCAATCCTTGCGTAAGTAAAGAACAAATCCTACAGTCCGGAGGGAAAGTAGCTATTACAGTAGAAACAGAACAGGGAACGGCCCTTCCCCGCCCTATCGAATTTGACGTGGTTTTCCCTGAACAGCTTACCGCAGAACATGAAACTTTGGGCGGGATGGTCAAAGGTCTCCCTGCCACAGATATGAATTTTCCTGGTGATGGGTATCCTGACCACGGTGTTTCTGCTCAGCTTGTCGTTTCTGTTCATCCCCTGGATGTCTGTTTTAAAGGGATTCGTGTCATTGAAAAAGACAAGGGGTATGTTGGAGCTGCCGGGAGTCTGGCGCAGCCCCATGCAGCGGACAGCGTTTGGAGCGTAGGCCTTGACAACCGTTTTGGATTGCATGACAACATAGGTATAAAATCCGGGGTGAATGGCCATATGCAATGGGATGAAATTCAGGGTTATGATGCCGATGGTCATCCTGTCTATAAACATTCGTATCCTAATGAATTTACCTGGAATTGCCTTTTCAGGACATACGGGGGAGATGAAAACAAAGAAGGAATATCCGATATTGCCACAGTTTTTCAGAATTTTTATATAGAGAGTAAAGGAGAAAGATTGTTTTACGCCAGAATCCGTAAATTTCTGGTGGATACCAAGAAGAAGGATGAATGTTCCGTTGAACGGACGTCTGGCGGCGATCATATTTTTAAACCCTGATATATAATTTGACGATGAAGTCTATAACAAAATGTTTTCTGTCTTGCTCATCCTCCGTAGCGCTGCTTGCGACTTCTTCCTCTGTTATTGCATTGCCTTCGTCCGCCGCTTTTCCGGCAGATTCGCAAGAATTGAAATTCAACAGGGATTCCGACATTGGAGAATTAAAAAAACTTCTTCAGCAAGGAGAACTCGTAAAATTTTACCAAACAGCCCGTACTCATATGGGGCAGCTTGAGTGGAGCGACATCAGAAGGGGAGTTTCCCCGGACAAGCTGGATCGGTTATTGTTGATTGCCCGGATTACTTCCGCTGCTCCTCTGTTTGGAGAGAACGAGAATACACCGTTTGAACAAATGACGCAGGATTTCGCTTCGGAAAGAGATATTCTTCTCAAGGATAGAGTTATGGTTGATTTAGTCATCATTTCCAAAATCAATCTCAAGCAAAAATGCTCTGCCGTGAGAAAGAAAGAAGTGGGGCAGCTTTGCTCCATTTACGCGGCAGCGATGATGAAGATGATGAAAGAAGCCTACATTCCTGATTTCGAGGGCTGGAAGAAAGAAGTTATGGAGAGCAAAACGGCGGCTTGGAGCAAAGAGTTTAACGCCAGGTGGGAGTCCTTCCTGAAAGAAAGAGACGAGAGAGTGGAGAGAGAAAAGAAGGAATTATCCATACCATTCGAACAGAGAGTGCGACGGCAAAAAACGGAAGAGGAACGGATAAGAGACAGGGAATTTGGGGAGAAAGACGCCGCCTTCATGCTGGAAGCCAGGAAGGAATGGGACAAGCGCAGGAATCTGGCCAATGTTCTGGGCGCCATGGATGGCCGAAACTCCAAAATCAAATCATTCCTCAAAGATGGCGGAGGAGGCCTACTAAGAATTCTGTTGGACAACTACCCCGGCAAAGCCACCGAAGTATTTAAATACCTGAAGCTGGCGGGATATGAGGAAGAAGAAATGATGGAGTTGGTTGATCGGGAGGAGGGAAAAACCGAAGAAACGGAATTTTTGTATCAAAGCCCGTTGGGAAGAAAGTTCCTTAAAGAGAAGAAACAAAAGAAATAATTACTGCCAGAGCACGGAATCATGATATTTTTAGTTTGCAAGGATATTTTATCTTTTTGAGATCCCTTCTCTCTTGCCAGATCGCCTTTCATCCTTCATAATAAAAAAAGCATGAATACTTTCGTTTCTCTTTGCCTGGTCGGGAGCCTCAGCCTGGGTTCCCTTTGTTATGCGCAGTACATGGATAACGATGCCAAGAAGAAGGTAATCAAGGATTTGGATAATTTGCTCGCTCTGAACAGGTCTGCAGAAACCAAGGTAATCAATGCCGCTATCAGCAAACTGAATTCCGCCGGCAGGGATCCCGGCGCCGCATATGACCTGCTGATTCAGTCCAAGAAGTTTCTGATGGAAACGGAAAAGGAGAAGGACAAGAGCCAGGGGAAGAGCGCCAAAATCGCCTCCAATTCCATGAAGGACTGGATGGACCGTGAAGCGAAGAAGTACCAGGATAAAAATGCCCGTAAAGGATTAATGCTTCAATATCAATGGGGAGTTCTCGTCCTCAAGGCTCGTCTTAAGGAAAATTTAATGAACGCCACCTCCAATTCCACCGGAGGAACAGCGGAGGAAACCCTGGACGTTACGGAGTTCCAGAAGCCGGCCATGGATTTGCTGAATGCCTACCTGTCCGCCTGCTCCGACCCTGATTTTGTCGAACCTTCCTCTTCCAAAAACAACAATGGAGCAGCCGGAAGAGCCGGCGCCCGTATTGCGGAACAATCCGTCCTTAATACGGAAGTGGGGGAGGCCCTGGGCATCAGCAGCATGTCTTCCAAGGCTTTCCCGGATTCCATGAAAAACCGGGATGAAATTTTTGACAAGCTGTTTTTCACCGGATACCGGAAGACCCGCAACCTTCCCGCCCTCAGGCAGGCGTGGAACAAGAGAATTTCCATGGAAGTGGCTCTGGGAAAAATCAGCCATGCCATTTCCTCCGGCAAGAAATCCGGCATGCAGGGCCGCATCGCCAATGCGTCCGAAGACGAATTTGATGAGCAGGGAGCCGCCGTTCTGGATCGTTTGCGCTGGCGCTGCGAACTGGATTGCTTCGACTTGGGAGACCAGGCAAACGCCACGAGGAATATGATGACGCTGATCCGGACGACGGTGGATCCCGTGCGCCGGGAACAAGGTATCCGCACCCTCCGGGATAAACTGGTTCAGAGCATGAAGAGCATGATGGATTCTCCGGAAGAAGAAAGCATGGCTGACGGTTCCTCTTCATCCTCTGCACCGCGTCCTGCCATGCGTTCCTCCAAAAAGAAGGCTCCCTCCACCACGATTACGACCAGCCGTGAAATGGATGATCCCGGAGCCATCGGAACGGATATGCCGAAGCCTCCCAAGCCGGCCCCAGCCCGGAGTGACGATTTTTTTGAAGACATCTGACTTTCTTCAGACAAAAGATGTTGCCCGAACGGCGGTTTCCCTGTTCATGGAATGCACAGAGCATCCTTGACGTCCGGAGCCGCCGTTTTATACATTAAGGGCATGTATCAGCCATTTCAATTTTTCATGCCCGCGCAAATCTTTTTTGGCGCGGGTTCTTTGGACAATCTTGGTTCCGCTCCCCTGCCCGGCACCAAGGCCCTGATCGTCATCGGCGGGTCGTCCGTCAAACGCCTCGGGTATCTGGACCGCGTACAGGCTCTTCTGAAAAAACAGGGAGTGGAAAGCGTTGTTTTCGATAAAGTGCAGCCCAACCCCGTGGTGGAGCACGTAATGGAAGCCTCCTCCCTGGCCAGGGAAACGGGCTGTGATTTCGTCATCGGCCTGGGCGGGGGCAGCAGCATGGATTCCGCCAAGAGCATCGCCGTGATGGCGGCCAATCCAGGAACCTACTGGGATTACATCCAGGGAGGTTCCGGCAAGGGGCTTCCCATTCCCTGCAAACCTCTTCCCATTGTCTGCATCACCACTACGGCGGGAACCGGAACGGAGGCGGATCCGTGGACCGTCATCACGAAAGAGGACACGCAGGAGAAGATCGGTTTCGGGTTCAGGGGTACTTTCCCCACCATGTCTATCGTAGATCCGGAGTTGATGCTTTCCGTACCTCCCAAATTAACGGCATACCAGGGGTTTGACGCTTTGTTCCATGCCGTGGAGGGATATATGGCTACAATCGCCTCCCCCATGGGGGACATGTTCGCGCTCCAGGCCATTGAATACATTGCCAAATATCTTCCGCGCGCCGTAAATAACGGGGATGATCTGGAAGCGCGCGCCTATGTGGCGCTGGCCAATACCTATTCCGGGTTTGTGGAAACCATTTCCTGCTGTACGTCGGAACATTCCATTGAACATGCTCTCAGCGCCTTCCATCCTTCCCTGCCCCATGGCGCGGGGCTAATTATGATTTCCTGGGCCTACCATGAAGCCTATGCTCCCTCCTGCCCGGAACGTTACGCAAGAGTTGCCGTAGCCATGGGACAGGAAGCCTCCGTGGACGGTTTCCTGAACGGCTTGAACAGCCTGAAGGAAGCCTGTGGCGTAGACAAGCTGAAGATGTCTGAATTCGGCATTACACCGGATTTATTTGACGAATACGCCAAAACGGCTTTTTCCACCATGGGCAATCTGTTTAAACTGGACCGTTGCAAGTTGACTCCGGCGGACGTGGTCAGCATCCTGGAGAAATCCTATTCCTAGGAACAAGCAGCCGGGGATCCCATGCCGGGCTGGCTGCCGCCCGCCCGGCAGAATTTTTGCCGTTCCAATGCATTGGGAATACCGTTAATTTCCATCATGCCTGGGTAACTCCCGGAATTAAAGGGGGAGCGTGGTTCTGCTGGCCGTCCATTTCCATTTCAGAAGTTCCCCTGTAAAACACGCGGCTGGCCATGCGCAGCGCCGGATTTCCATGTTTTTTCTTTACCGGGCGGCCAGATAGCCCAGGCCAATGGCAAGGACCCCCCCGGCAAAGCTGATGAGAGTGTAAAGGAAGAAGGAGGAGAAGTTCCCTTCCTTCAATAACAGGAAGGATTCATTCATCAGCGTGGAAAAGGTGGTGAAACCGCCGCACAGGCCTGCGGTAAGAAAGAGCCGCGTTTCCGTATGCAGCAGGCTCCGGTTGAACAAACCGTAGAGAAAGCCCAGGATAAAACATCCCAGCAGGTTGACTGCCGCCGTGCCCCAGGGGAACGAACTTGCCGAAGTGACCTGGACGAACCGGGCCAGCAGGAAACGCAATACACCGCCCACAAAGCTTCCCAGGCCCACTATCATCAGCATTTTCATCATATAGCGGCTTTTTCTATGTTTTAATTGGAATAAAGTTTCGGAGCAGCTGCCGAAATCCGCCGGGAAAGACGGGCTGCGGCTTCTTGTCCATGAAAGGGTTGCTGGCTGCGTTCCCGAAAACTGGTTTGGAAACGTTCGCGTCGCCTGGTGACGCCCTTTAACCGGAAACAAGACTTCTGCATAAGCTGCCGGCCTGTATGCCGGCAGAACCCATTTCTTTTAAGCGTGCACGGATAAAATACCCTATTTTTTCCATATCGCCAGCCTTTTTGTTCTTGATTGCAGGGTAAAACCGTATTTCCTTTTCTCCATGTCCCTGCCCCTTCTCGTTACCGGAACCATCGGAATTGATACCATCCTTACTCCCGGCGGCAGGGCGGACGGCGTTCTGGGAGGTTCCGTTTCCTTTGCGGCCGTGGCCGCCCTTTTGTTTGCCGACCGCGTGGATGCCGTCAGCATCATTGGGGAGGATTTCCCCGCCCATTATGAAGCGGCCCTTGAGGCCAAAGGGTTGTGCATGAAAGGAGTGGAACGCAAGAAGGGGCCTTCTTTTGCCTGGACCGGGGAATATTTTGACAATATGAACAAGCGGAGGACCGTTTGTGCCAATGATGCCGTGATGCTGGAATGGAATGTGCACGTTCCGGAGCCTTTGAGGAACCATCCGGTGCTGGTTTGCTGCTGCATGGTTCCGGCCCAGCAGCTTAAGTGCATGGAGCAATGCCCGGACGCGGCACTGGTGCTTTCCGATTCCATGGACAAGTGGCTGCGCCGTCAGCCGGAATTGCTGGATGCCGTGATCAGCCGTTCCCATATCACCATGATGAATGAGGATGAGGCGAAGGAATATGCCCAGGCGTCCACCGTCATGGAAGCCGGGGAATTCCTGCTTTCCAAAGGCGCCGCATACGCAGTGGTGAAACAGGGGGAATACGGGGCCACTCTTCTGGGACGGGATGCCGGCGGGAATCTCCGGATTTTCCGTTGTCCCGCCTATCCCCTGAAAACGCTGGTGGACCCAACCGGCGCGGGGGATACGTTCCTGGGGGCTCTGGCCGGCTATTTGTCCACCCTGCCTCCCGGCCTTCCTTCGTTTGAGGAAGTGAAGAGGGGGATTGTGTACGGGACGGTGGCGGCCTCCTTCACCTGCGAGTCCTTTTCGGCAGACGCCCTTCTTTCCATGACAAAAGAGACCTTTCGCCGCCGTCTTGAAGAGTATGCGGAGATGTGCCGCCTGCCAGACATCCGGCTCTCTTCCGCAAGTGCCTGTTAAGACGGAATCAGACCTCCTGAAAAAGAGGGGATGCCGCCTTTGATGGTTCGTTTTCCGGTTTCCGTTTATGCGGACTGTCCGGAATTTCCAGGTGAAAAAGGCCCGGACGCGGAACGTGGAAAACCCCGGCGTGGCTTGCACGGCCGGGGTTTCCGTAAAAACAGGGGATGCAGTCGGCGGGATCAAGCATCCTGAAGGCCAAATTTAAGCTCGGCTTCCGAAACCACCTGGCCGTTCACCAGGCAGCGTGCCGTCGCCTGGCCGATGTTTCCGCGCATCTTGGTCAGTTCCGCTTCAATGATGAGCGTATCGCCGGGAACCACGACGCGGCGGAATTTAACCTTGTCCGCACTCATGAAGTAGCCGAGCTTGCTGGCATTGCCGGGCTGGCGCAGCATGACGATGGAGGCTACCTGGGCCATGGCTTCCACCTGGAGAACGCCCGGCATGACCGGATGGCCCGGGAAGTGGCCCTGGAAAAAGAGTTCATTCATGGTCAGGTTCTTCAATCCCCGGCACTTCGTTTCTCCTTCAAAACCGATAATGCGGTCCACCATCAGGAAGGGATAGCGGTGCGGCAGAAGGCTCATCACTTCGTTGATGTCCAGCACGGCGTCTCCGTACGGAACATTGACGGGATTGGGGGCCATCTGCTGGTTGCGGTGGTGTTCCTTCTTGAGCTTGGCCGTAAGTTCGGTGTTCGGGCCGTGGCCCGGCTTGATGGCGATGACGTGGCCCAGGATAGGTTTGCCGCACAGGGTCAGGTCTCCAATAAGGTCCATGGCCTTGTGGCGGGCAAATTCATTGATGAAACGCATGGGTTCCTTGCTCATGAGCTCCTCGCCGCGGATGACCACGGCGTTTTCCAGGCTGCCGCCCTTGATGAGGCCCTTTTCCAGCAGGGGCTTGATGTCTTCGTAGAACGTAAAGGTGCGGGCCGGGGCCAGTTCCTTTTCATACGTTTCCGGCGTGATAACCGAGTCAAAGTACTGGGTAATGCGGTTTTCCGGCCCCACGCAGGTGACGGAAACGCGGAATTGCTTGGAGGGGAGAATGGTCAGGATGGAACCGCCCTTGGTTTCAATGGTAACGGCCTCGCGCACTTCCAGATAGCGGCGCGGCACATCCAGTTCCACGATGCCGGCGCTCTTGATCAGCTCTACGTAGGGGGCTGAGGACCCGTCCCCGATGGGCGGTTCATTGGCGTCCATTTCAATGACGGCGTTGTCAATGCCCATGCCCGTGAGGGCGGAGAGAATATGTTCCACGGTATGCACTTTGACGGAACCTTCAGCCAGGCTGGTGGCGCGTTCCACAGTCTGCACCTTTTCCACGTCCGCGCTGATGAAAGGCTGGTCCGGAATGTCCACCCGGCGGAATTTAATGCCGAAGTCGGCAGGAGCCGGCTTCAGGGTCAGGGTAACGGGCTGTCCCGTATGCAAAGAGGTACCGGCCAGGGAGGCCGGAGAGCCGACAGTTCTTTGGTTTCCACATGCCATGCGGGGATGCTAGTGAATGAGCTTCCGTTTGGAAAGCACGAAATCACGGATTTTCCTTTAAATTCGGGGAAGAGGCGGCATTCCGGCGTGTCATCCCGGAAAGAAGAGGATAAAGGGCGCTTGAAAAAAAGCCGCTCACCCAGTAGTGATGTTCCATGCACAACACAG
>OLSL01000051.1_pt1 | contig 107251 bp, 135 predicted proteins | sample 1672511 | NCBI WGS metagenome assembly OLSL01 (sample SAMEA3136694, study PRJEB25190) | human gut metagenome | biome: human gut; feature: human-associated habitat; material: faeces | place: Austria | collected 2013
AAGCCAAGTGGTTTGTCCGGTTGTGGATCTGTATTTTTTTTAGACGATTTTAGATTTTTTAGATTTTTTAGATTTTGTGTTATGGTATTGGGAAATACTCAAGCAGAAAGGTAGAGGGCATGCCTAATCCATTTAAGCCAACTGCGGGAATGACACCGCCTGTACTAGTAGGCAGACAGGTCGAGCTAGATGATTTTCAAATCGCTCTAGATGATGGCGTGGGCGCACCAGGAAGACTCCTATATGTAACTGGCGCCCGAGGCGTAGGGAAAACCGTCATGCTGAATGCCCTCGGAGATATAGCCAGAAATCGTGGATGGTATGTAATTGACGAAACCGCTGAAGTCGGTTTTCTGAGCAGGCTGATCCAGGAACTGCTAGATAGGCCGGAAACCCGCATAAGCAAATACGAACTACCCTCAGGCGGTTTTGCGGTACCAGGTGCCGGAATTCAAGCATCATTGGGTTTTGGTTCGGTTGAGTTTCAACAGGATAACCAGGTTCTGGACATAAGGCACGCCATCGTCAATCGGCTGGATCGGTTGAAGGAGTCCGAGCAAGGTGTGTTGATCACACTGGATGAGGTTCAACCGAGTTCTTTGCCAGAGATTCGATCCCTCGCTATCGGAATTCAGCATTTAATCCGAGAAAAAAGGAACGTGGCATTTGTGTTCGCGGGTCTTCCGTCAATGGTGGATACCGTCATTAATGACGATGTGCTGACTTTTTTAAGACGTGCCGAATGCCATCATCTGGGGAGTGTTGATCTCAAGGAAATTTGGTCCGCCTTTGAAAAAACCATTTCCAAATGTGGAAAAAATGCAAATTATGATGTTCTGAATTCATTGACCGAAGCCACAAATGGCTATCCGTTCATGATCCAGCTGGTTGGATACTGGTCATGGCGTTATTCAGATGTGAATAACCACTTGGACCGCGTCCACATGGAGGACGCACAGCAAGGCATAAAAAAAGCTCGAATCAGTTTGGGCAGTATGGTTCATGGTCCAGAATTTGACAATCTTTCCCCAATGGCGAAAGATTACCTGATTGCGATGTCACAAGATGACGGTCCGTCGAACACCCGCGTTATAGCCGAACGAATTCACCGTGATGTTAAGTATGCAAGCGTGTACAGGGCGCAGCTGATTAAAGAAGATGTCATTGAACAAACCGGCTTCGGTTATGTAGACTTCAAGATCCCCTATCTGCGTGACTATCTAAAGGAACATGCAGTCCATCATCAGATGAAAAAGGACATTGCTAAAGCTCAAACGGAAGATTGAATCTCTTAGGACTTTAGGGGCTTCTCTTTGCCTTTGACTGGTTCAATGGGAGTCATGGGAATTCTTTGGAAAATCAGCAAATGGTATAACCGATACCAGTTCTTCATGTGGGCTTCAGGAGTACTGACCGCGATAGCCGCTCCCCTGATCGGCTACGCCACCTATTTCCTCGGTATCAACAACCAACGTGCAGAACTATTATTGGACAGTCCCGAATACGCGAACGACATGACAGCGGCGAATGTCATCCAATGGTTGACCGGCCAAGCACACAGCTACGGTCGAATCCTCGGCATCATCGCCATCATCGGCATCCTGCTTGTCATCTTCTGCATCACCTTCACCATCATCGGATGGATCAGCCAAAGAACCGAAATCAGCGGCACTGACCAGGTCGACGAAGTACAGGAAAAAGGCCGACGCAAAGCCGAAACCGAAGAACAATACGACGACTACGGGCAAACCATGGAGTATTAATCATCGGCAAGCGGATTGCACGCCGCTTTTAGCGCGAACGTCTCCGATTGTATCCCCGCACAACGGTGCCATCCGCTTTCCGGTACGAATCGACATGAATCTCCCCACCCGGTTCCGGCATGCCGGCGGCAATCCGCTTGGCTGCAGCACGCATCTGCTCACTGCGAATCCGATCAGTTTCAGCTTGCTCGGCTTCAGCAAGATCAGCAGAGTCCTCCAAAAGCGGCGCATTCTCTCCCCAATACTCATGCCATTCGTCGGAACAATCTAGGTCGACTTCAGAGAGGAGTCGCTGTGCAAGTGTCCAGCACTGTTCTTTGTTTCTGCCTCCTTCACTCGTCCGTATGGTCGAGAATCCACCGGGCGATGCTTCGGGCGGTCTCCTCGGGCACGTCCACCTGCATGGAACCGTTGCCGGCCTCCATATAGAAGCGGATGAGCCCGTTGCCCGTGAGCCGGTCGACTTCCAGCAGATTGTCGGCATCCTCGGCCCGGCAGTATTCGCTTGTATCGTTCTTCGCCCGTTCGCGCAGATGTTCGGGCAGATATTGGTTGGCGAGAATATCGCGGCGTAGTTCGTCGCTGTCGGTGAATTCCATCGGCTACCCTTTCGAATGTTTCGCGCCCGGCTTCCATACCGGTGTCCCTGGATTCACCGGGGAAACAATCATCCCTTGGTTATCGCGCAGTTCGACGTTTGCCCCGTCGATGTCCAGCGTGCCTTCGACGCGCCGCCCGTTCCGCTTCCATGAAACCCGGTAGGATCCTTTGATTCGGGGGAAACCGGACAACGGGTCCATATATCCGGGTTCGGCGATCGCGAGACCATCGAGATTCCACACGTCGCCCACATACTCGTCCATGGTCTTCGGCTTCGGGCCTCGGGGGTTCCAGTTCTCGGCCGGGGACATGAGCGCGAGGGCGGCGAACGGCAGCAGCACCGATGCGCCGACGAGCCTGACCTCGTCCATCGTGAGATTAGGAAAGCCGTTCCGTGCCATCACCAGGCAATAGGCATACGCCATGAGCGGAATGTCCGCGAGGAAGGCATACCGACCGAGAGCATTCAGGACCCTCAACAGCAATGGCATCCGCGAATGGTCCACCGCCTGAGCGTATTCGACAAGCTCCATCAGCTGAACCTCCAATGCAGTTCGTGCTGGTTTCGCTGGCCGATGAGCCGTACCTTGACTTCGATTATCCTAGTTTCCATGTCTTGGGTTTTCTTCTCTACGAGATTGCTAATGCCGGATTTTCTTGTCACCAGCTGCCGGTTGCTCCGCTGCCAGTGGATGTGCCTCCGCCGAATGATGAAGAGCTGTCGAAGGATGGTGATGGGCCCGTATAAGGCCAGGAGTCATCGTTGATGGAATCATTTTCGGAGGAACGATCGTGCTCCTGTCTGTCCGTTCTCGCACGCCAGCCTGACCGCATGGAATCCTATCAACGGCGTACGCCGGATGGATAGGGTCAGTCGGCTCTGGCAGTTCGGGCAGGGGGTTGCAAGTTCGATATGTTTGCTCAATTGTCCGTCTCCTTGGTGGCGTTCGCCCAGTCGCAGGATATGCCGCTCCTTCTATCGCCGGGCAATACCACGCATTCGACGCGCTTGTCTATCTGCGTGTTGTCCGTATCGGTTTCGCTCATGATATGCTTCCTTTTCTGTTTGCGCATCATTGTTCCTTGACGTCGAAGATGTCGCGGAAGGCTGCTTCGGCTCGGTCGAAGCCGTCCGTGAGTCCTTCTTGGTACTCGGACGGTACATCGGAATCCGCCGCGTCCAGTGCGTTTTCGAACTGGTTGTTCAGCCATGCCAGATATTCAGTGACGCGCTTGTCCATCCGCATGTTGTCCATATCGGCCAATGTTCTAGTCCTTTCCCACCGGTTTCAACGCTTTGCCGTCCGTGTCGTACAGGCCGAGCCTGTTGCTGTCGTCCGCGTGGATGGTGACGTGGACGCGCCTATCGTTCCGGTAGACGGTGCATTCGATGTCGGATGAGGGGAGGTGCCGTTGGGGCAGGTTCCCGTCGCAGTCGATGGACTCTAATCCCCAGATTCTTACGATTCGTGTGCCTAATTCGTCCGGTTCGGGTGCCGTCCCGTAATGGTCTGGCATATGGAACGATGCGGCAAGGGAGGCGACGCCCAGTATGAACGACACAATGGAGATGACCGTGTGGGTGCCGAACTTGGGGTAGGCAAAATGAGACAATGCCAAGGGAATGCTTACGGCTATGCCAATGATGCCGAGGAGACAGAGGCAGTTCGCGATGCTCCCTTGGACGGGTAGTCCCGCGTTCCTATATGCGTCCCATGCTTCGACCCATTTCGTGAAGTCGGACATCTATTCGTCCTTTCCGTTCGCCAACAACGCCTTGCCGTTCGTGTCGTACAGGCCGACCTTGTCTCCTTTGATATGAACGGTCAGTTCCGTGCGTTGAATGTCGGTGTAGGCGACGCACTTCCAGTCGCCGTCCTTAAGACGGGATTCGGGCATTTTCTGACCTCCGCTCCTGCATTCGCCCAAGTCTTCCAGATTCCATGTCTTGATGATTTGCTTGGACAGTGACGGTAACTGGCACTCCCGTTATTGGACAGTTGACACGGTCGGTCAAGGTCGTTTCTCTCCCGCAATCCACTCGAAACCCAGTCTGGACGCAAGCCGCTTCTTTTCCGCGTTCGACAAGGATTCAACAGCCGACCGCCGGTGGTTGGCGAGCCAACTCAGGCAATGCCAGCAGTCGATACGTTCCGAATCCGCGTCGCGCAGCCATTCGGCCAACCCGTCGTATGGTTCGAATGTTTCCGGCACGTCGGACAACCATTGGCGGATGATGGTCTTCCAATTCCACCCGTCCGTCCAATGGTGATGCCAAGGGCGAGTAATGGTAATGGTCGTATCGTCCGCTTTCAGGACGGTCATACGGCATTCGTAGTCGTCACCGCCAATGGCCGTGACGCGCAGCCAATCGTTCATCACAACGGCCTCCCCGTTTCCACCTGTTCCAGCATGTCGAAGCATTCGTCACGCTCCGTCCGGGTGGCGGAACGCAATAGGTCCGCCAGTCCGGTCGGCCACCGTGTACGCGAGCAGGCCGTCCGGCAAGGCGAGACGTTCGCGTACGCACACCACGTACCGTCCGTCGCATTCGAGTATCGTCCACCAGCACCGGTTCTCATGCGCGGGGGAGGAGAACCTGACTCTCACTCCGCGAGTTTCCAAGTCCGGCTCCTTTCCAAGACGAGATGCCGCTGGGTCAGCTCGGAAAGCCGGTATGCGAACTGGTAGACCGCGTTCAACGAATCGTACAGGGCGAACTTCTCCGATTCGCTTACGGCGTCGTTCAGGTCGTCGGCGAGGTCGGCGTACGCCTGACCGATGGCGTCGGGACGGTTTTCCACGTACACGATTCCGTTCTTTTCGACGTCCACTTCGACGCAGTCCATCTCCATGTCCACTACCAGCATGTAGACGAACGCCTCGTCGGGCAGATAGGCCAGCGGGCGCACGTCCGAGATGACGGTCTTTTCCGTGACCGTGGTCGTGCAGATGACCGGCATGTCGCAGGCGGGGGCGAACGGTTCGCGCGGGTCGTCTAGAATCCCCGCGTAATCGACCATGCAGCGGGCGGCATGATGCCAGTCGCATGGCGTGAAAACGTCGATGAACACGCCCGTCCTGACGGCGTGTGGAATGCTCAGGAACACCTCTTTGGCGACCGTCTCAAGTTTCCTGTCCCCCATCGGGGAAGTCCTTTCTAATAGTGGATGAATTGCAGTTGCTTCGCCTGTTCTGCGGTGAACGTACGACTGAACGGCTTGCCGTTGTATGCGGCACCGCACTCGGACGTAGTGAAGGAACCATTATGTCCAGTTCTGCCCATGCGGACCATTGCTCCCGGTCTGGAACCAGTTGGACGGACAGGATAATCGGGATACGGGCGTCACTCTCCCTTACCGTCTCCATCAAAGCTGAATCGTCTTCAAGACCCGGATTCACATGGTCGATAATCAGAAAGGAATCCGGCTCTTCCAAGATGGACGTGGGATCGTTCACCGGAATCACACCTTGCACGGGCTTGGTATAACCTCGATCCACATACCCGTCAAACATATAGACCCGTTGCCCCATTTCGTTGAGACCAGGTATCAGGGTGTGTGTCAGCCACCAGGTCTTGCCGCATCCCGCGCCACCCGTCACCAGTAGGTTCCCATCGGAAACCGGGTTCCATGTCGCAACGCCATCATCGACCAATCCGATTGTGAGGCTTTTCACCATGCGCAGCTCACCTCCATCCAGATAAGCCCGCGCCCGTCCACAATCGATTTGAACTCGTCTATCCGCCAGCGGAGCGCGGCCGAATCGACCTTGAATGATTCAAGCCCGCCGTCGCGCAACGATTCGAACAACGCGTCGGCCTCGGCCCGGGTTCCGAACGGTTCCGGCCATGCGACCCATCGGCCGGGGTGGCATGGCAGCCAGCGTGCCAGCTCTTCGTATTCCTCCTCGTTCAATTTTCTGTCTCCTTATCCGCCGGATGCCGGATACCGGCCTCTCGATCCAACCTGTTGACAATGTCCTGCATGCCCGGGTGGTACCGTTCGATCAGGAGCAGTCCCCGATGATGGTCGTTGCGAATCGAAACCCATGTTGGGCAATAGTCCAAGAACTCGTCGGCCTGCTCGTTCAGCTTCAGCATCCCATTCCGACGTATGATCGTGTAGCCTTTCGAAGACACGGTGAATATGACCGGCTTGGACCATGGAAGACCGACCCCGAAAATCGAATCCATACAAACCTGCGCATTCCAGAATTCCGGGACCCCCGGAAGGTCTTCAGGCATCCAAAGCGCAACTATGACAAGAAGAAAAGCGCCTGAGGCTAAACCAATGCAGAGCGCGAGTGCGGAATTATCCGGATCCGCTTGGAAAGGCAATACCGCCAAACGCTTTTCCCAGAACGATGGGGGAATCCGTATGGACAGGATGATGACCCATATCTGGCCCAGTACAAACAGCAGGCGCGATACCGAACCGACGATTTCCGAACCGGACAGAGCTTGTATCAGCAATGCCATGACATCATATCTGACGATAACAAAATCGAGGACGAGCAGCGATAGCACTACTGCCGTAATCAGCGTATAAACGGCGATTCCGACAGCCCATTCCCCGATCGTCCGACCCCACAGCATGAACGCGGGGGCGATGGCAGCGCAGACGACTATCGTCAACGCGACGATATGGGGCGGATCAATTCCTTTTCTCATCATGTTTCTCATTCTTGTGGTCGCGGACGATGAGGATCATCCAGCCGAAGCACGGGAGCATCCGGTATTCGCCGTACCGGGTCAGGGCGGCGGCCAGGCGTTCCGCGCCGGGGCGGGTGGTCCATTCCCTTGAGTCCTCGTCGTAGTCCTCGGCGATCCAGCCCTTCTTCAACAGGCCGTAATGCGCCTTCTTCCACGCCCAGCTGACGATTGCGCCGAACAGATTGCCCGTCAGATACAGGAGCAGGATTCCCAGTATGATCGCGAACGGGGTGAGCACGCCCCACCAGTACCCGTCCATCAGAACCGCCCCAACCGGTGCAGGGCTTCGACCGAATGGATGCGGGCCTGTTCGCCGCCCGCGCCCTCCGCGGCGTTGACGGCCGTCCCGTTCTCGTCCGGCGAGGCGAACATGGGTCGGCGCAGCTCCCCGTACTCCAGCTCGTAATCGGTCGGATCGTGTTGGGCGGCGAGCCGGGCCAATTCCCTGACCTCCTCGCCGGACAGGATGATCTGCGCGGTGTCCAGACCGTCGAACAATTGGCTTATCGTCCAATCCCCCGTCGCGGGATCCCGCCACGCTTTGCACCATTCGCCCAGATATTCGAAATCCTCCGGCGGATGCATGTAGTCGAATGCCATGATCAGTTCCTTTCCGTGGGATCCGGGTCCGGATCCCATCCGCGTATGCGTGCGATGAGCCGGCAGACGCCGGCCGGCATGAGCAGTATGAAAAACGTGGCGGCGGCGGCCTGCGAGATGGCGGTCATGATGCGGATGCCGGACAGGAGCCGCAGCAGGAGCGCGCCGCCCAGGGTGGCGAGGGCGCCGAACGCCATGAGCAGGACCGCCATGGCGAGGCTGGCTGCCAGCAGTCCCGGCTCCACGCCCCGCCGCCGGCCGGGGCTCCCCCATGTGTCGGGATGATGCGCCGTGCCTCATCGTCGTCCGCCTTTCACATGCCGCCGGCGTCCGGGCTGTCCGATATAGGAGAGCGTCCATTCCCCGGCGTCCCGCGTACGGTCGAGTGAATTTTCAACGTTTGCGCTTTCGTTGTTCGTTGTCGTGTTTGGTGTCCGTCTTGTCGCCTGTTTCTTTTCCGGCGAAGGCGAGCACTATCGTGCAGATGAGGCACGTGATGAGGATGAGCGTGGTTCCTGGGTCGATTGCCATCAGGCTCGCTGCCCTGTTGTTTGATGTTTTCCGAGCATGATTGGTGCCTTCTACGAAAATTTTATGTGGACTAATTCAGTATAACAGGTATTGCCGATTCCGCGACATCACGGCTTCTCGCCAAAACGGGAGGCCGGACCCCTAGAATTGTCTCCGAACGACAATATGCCTGTTATACTGAATATGTCCACATAGAAGGAGAGTTCCAATGACCAACCAAAACAAGTCAGCCCAAGCCCGCCAACGACGCCGCAGCTCGGACGGACGATTCGCGGACGAAGACAAGCAGGACAGCCTCCCCTCCGACACAAAAATCCAACAGGCGGCCAGCCTCCTCACCGACGACACGGAGCCTGACTTCAACCAGCTGCTCACAGCCACCGGCGCATTCGACGACCCCTACGAGGCACGCCATATCGAATTCGACATGCCCGACGGATCCACCCTCAACGGCTACGCCTTGGACGATGGGCGAATCGACCGCAACAAGGTGCCGGCCGGCTGGCACGCCTACTCCGTAATGGAAAGCGACAGCGACGAAGACGGGGAAACCACCCTGTCCATCGACCATGACGGGTACGTGAACCACAGGATGGACTTCATCACCACCGAAGACCTCAGCCAACGCATCGACAGCGGCCAACTGACCAAAATCCACGGCGACGACTGGGGCTTCACCGACAACGACCTCGTGGACGATCTCGCCGAAAAATCCGGGGATGACGACTTCGACCTCGACACTGAACTGGAGGAGAAACGCCACGACATGATGGATTCCGCCATCCGAGACCAGATCTTCTTCAAACCCGACGAGGAGAACATGACCGCGTTGAAGGCCGCCGCATGGCAGACCATCAACCACGACGAGCAGAACAAGGGCGAATCCACGATCGGCGACCTGCGCATAGCCCCATCCATCAACCCCCACGACCTGCATCTGGAAGACATGAGCGAGGAACATATCAAAGAGGCCCGCAAGTACGGTGGATGGGACCCCGACAAGCACAAGTACGTGCACTTCAACCAAGACGGCGACTTGGAAGGCCTCACCGAGAAACAGGCTGACAAGCTGATCTGGGACAACCGGCAGCGCATCCTACAAGCCGTCCGCGACGACGAGTCCGCGAACTTCAGCACCGTCAACCTGCTGCATAACTGTTTCAACCGTGAACGGCAGGTGCGTGAACACGACTATAGGACCCCGGACGACAACCGATAGAAAGAAGTGGCAAGAAATATGGCAAACGCCATCAATGATATGGAACGCAAACTCAACGAGAACGAGACCCACGCCGATCCGAACGCGAAGACCGAGGACATGAGGCAGCAGCCACCATCGGTCAAACCGGCTGGCCGTCGCCGTCACCCTGTGAAAAAGACCCCAACGGTCAAGGTCGAGGCAAAGACCGATGTGGAAGATAAGGAAAAGGAGAGCAATTCCCTGTCGCGTCCGTTCGCGTGCATGCTTCCCGCCACCGTCGAAGAGTTCCTGCACGCCGCGATGATCCAGATCATGCAGGGGCTGGGAATTTTCGCGCTCATCGTCACGTTTATCCTGATTGGTCAGACCGCTTTGGCGGCGCTGACGTTGCTAAGCCTCGTCGCATTCCTCGGCTGGCGTTTCGCCACCTATGATTGGGTTCCCGTCGAGACCTTGCGCCGTTCAGTCGAATCCCAGTACGGGATCGCGGTGCTGAGCGTCATCGACTCCGATGACGTGAACATTCCGGTACGTCTCGTCCATGAGGGGCACCGGTATGTGATTTGGTATGCGAACGGACTTAATAGCCGAGTGAACACGACCAATCTGATTCCTTCGCGAGGTCGCATTGTTTTGACCGACTCGAATTATGAGGTTTTGCCCGCGATGGAGGTTGCTGCGTGACCCGTACCCTGTTCGTCGGCGACCTGCATGCGAAAGCAGACCTGTTGCCGCTAATCACCCGAGTCGCCAGACGAGAGCATGCGGAACGCATCGTGCTATTGGGCGACATCTGCGATGACTGGAACGTGTCGAACAACGGGCTGGTCCGGTTCTTCGATACGTTTGCCGCATGGTATCGGCGTGAATCCCTTGAACGTGAGATGGTGCCGCTGCTCGGCAATCATGATGTGCCGTACTTCCTTAAGCAGGGCTCCACTTCCTATGCCCGGGTGCGCGCTATGGCGTCCGGGTTCAAGCCGGGCGCGCACCGTAGGGTGCATGAGCTGATGCAGGATATTCCGTTCCATCTCGCGTGGACGGATGGGAATATCCTAGCCACGCATGCAGGTCTCACCCGTGCACGGGGCCGCAGACGGCTTGGCGTCGATTACATGAACAAGCCGGTTGGGGAGATTGCCGACCGTCTGAACCAGATGCTTCTTCACCCGACTTCAATGGTGGTACCCATGTTGGATATCGGCCCGGCGCGCGGCGGCGCAGGAACGCCTTCTCCCCTATGGTGCGATCGCGGCGAGTTCGCCGAAGACGGGGACATGCACCTGACTCAGGTGGTCGGGCATACGCCCGTACCGACCGTATTGCATGAGCATGATGCCTGGTTCTGCGACACTTTCTCCACGATGAGCGACGATACTCCTATCGGCGACGGGTCTCTGCTCATGTATTCGGAGAGCGGATTCTACCCGGTGCCTCTTCTTGGCTGATTTGCTTTCGTCCGGCCTGCTTCCTTTTTTTTCAAGGCGCGATTGAAATCAAAGACAAACAACACTCGTCGAAAGAACACCAAGCAATGACGACATCCAGCCGAACAGCACAAGCGAAACGCCGGAGACGCACCCCAGACGGACGATTCGCAGACGAACTCAACAGCTTCGGCTTCCCCGACGCGGCAACACTAAGCGCATACGAGCAACAGACCTCGCAGACCCCAGTACTCCAGCGCCTGCAACAGCACGGCAAAATCACCCCACCACCAATCACGCTGCCGGACGGATGGACGGAAGCCGGAACAAAACATGACGGCAACGCCGACGGATATGGCAGCTACCATGAGGACACACGCCGTTTCACAGGCCCCGACAACAGCACCCTGACGGTCACGCACAGTTCGGGATTCGAAAAAGATTTCGGCCTATACGACTACCAGACCGTCGAATACCAGTCCGGCAACGTCACCATCAAACGAATCATCCCACCCACCTCAAACCCTGACATCAACGAGCTGGAGGAAACAGGCCAACGGCTCGAACGGCAGCGCGCGGAACTCAACGCACACGCTTCCGGACGGTGGAGCGCTCCCATAACGCGGCTTACAGCATCCACCAGCGAGACAGGCTACACGTTCATCCTACCGGAATACGGGGAGCCGCCGAAGAAGCCGGTACTCCCATGGAACCGAGCCGCATGGGACAAGGCACGAAAGCAGGAAAAGAAAAACAGAAAGTCTGGTGTGGCTGAGATTCCGCCCCGTTGATCCGCTTCTCCTGCAATGTCGCGAACAGGCGCCCTGTCGCGCCGTTCCTGGACCGGCGGTTGAACCGCTGGCAGACGGTGACCCACTTGCCGTGGCACTCCGGCAGTTCCCTCCACGGGGCTCCCGTGCGGTACATCCACGGCAGGGCGTTGACGAACGTGTGGTTGTCGACCGCCACGTTGCAGCGCTGGCGCGGCAACGGATGTGTGATCCTCATGAACCGGTCAGGCGTGATGTCATACCTCGGCGTACGCATACGACAATCATCACGCAAAACTTAAATAGGGTAAACACACCCCTAGTTTTTTTGATATTCGCCGACCCGTTTCCTTTTTTTGGGGAGGCGGGTTTTGTCTTATCCTATTTGTCTGTTATACTGAATATGTCCACATAAAAAAGAAAGAGGAAACCATGAAACGCTACACCATCAACTACGAGGAAACCTACTCAGGCACCTTCACCGTCGAACTCGACGACGACTCCACCGAACAGGATGCCATCAACGAACTCCTCAACAACGCCGACGAATACCGTCTAGGCGAACAGGTCGAACTCAGCGACAGTGACGCACAGGTCATCAAGACCGAAGATGTGGAGGACTGACTCATGACGGACACTATGGAACAGGTCACGGAAGATGTACTCGACGCTTTCAATCGGAACGGCTGGATTGTCGTCGCGCCGAAGAACTGGAACTGACGAAATGAAAACACGCGACATCCTCATCACCGTCACCCGCATACTGCCGGGCTGGCATGTGTACAACGACCACCAGTTCGGACGCATCACCGCATTCGACCCTCAAGCGGGATACGAGGTCACCGTCAACCTTCCCGACAGCGACACCATCCGCATCGTCCGCACGCGGTACGAGCTTGTCGAGGATAACACCGTCCTCGATACAGCCGACATGGGCGAGGAGCAGGCATTGGACGAACTGGCCCGCCTGCTGGCCGCGCCCATGCCACGCACCGACCGTCTCATGCGGCTGAAAGACAAGTTCGAGAAGACCGCCGAATGGTGCCGGAACACGCTTGGCGACGAACAGGAGGCGAAGGATGTGGAAGACATGGCCGAACACTACATGCATGTGTGCGAAGCCTGCAACAACAAATACTCCGCCCGACATGACCCGGTGTCCGTGTTCGAGGGGTGGCTGCTGGGCGAGGAACTCGGCACCCCGTATGAGACGCGCCGTCAGGCCGCATCGCACATGCTGAGCAACGTGCACCGACTGGACAAGGAGTGAACCATGCTGAAAATCGAGAAGACGCTGCAATCCGTCCGCGACCTATTGGACCGGTTGAGCAAGGAAGGCGTGGAGTTCGCTCTGGTCGAATCGGAATACTCCGACTACGTAGCGGACATCCGCAACCCTAACAAGGTGTACGTGTTCCTTGACTGCGCGATTCGTCCGAACGGCACCTTCGTCTGGCGGGATTACGACCATCATAAAGGAGTCTGCGACTTCGACGAATTCCGCGTGCGGATAATCACCCTCACGGCGGACAGATACCTCGACAAGGCGAAAGGCAAGCGCAAACGGTGGGACGGCCTGTGCGAAGGTACGGATACGCCCATGCCTGATTCGCTGGCCGCAGTCGTATCCGACATGGAGAACAAGGCCAACCGTCTGAAAGCGTTGCTGGAACCCGACGACCCGCCCCTGTTGGACGGGCGGGACATCGCAATCCTGAAAGAGCTTAAACCGTATGGCGTGGTCAAACCGGCGGAGGAATCGCAACGACTACGGGAGCTGGGCGTGCTGGAACGCAGATACTACATCGACCAAGTGTTCGACGCGCTGACCGACAAGGGCGAGAAGGCATTGGAATTCGCGTCGCACGTAGAACGGACGAAAAGGAGACGAACATCATGAAAACAGCATCTTTCCACACGACCGCCCGCAAGGCGATACTCGCGACACTGCAAGCCAACCGAGACGACCTGCGCGTGCGCGATACGCGCGAATGGCGCTTTCTTACTGACGAGGAATTCCGACGGCTCGGCCATGCGAAGCCGTCGGACGTGTCGTATGCGGGCGATCTGGACGACTACGGCATGTTCGACGGCGCCTGGCGTGCGGCCGTGGATTGCGGCGACGTGTTGCCTCATGCGAGCGAATACAGCATATCCGGCATGCTCATCGCATTCGACGACAAGACCGTAGGGGAGACGGTATGCGCCGGACTTGACCTGTTAGGCAAGGAATGAAAAGGAACCATCATGAACGCGAACGAAACCTGCGAAGATTCAATCCACGGCCCGTACGAGCCGGATGACGTGGCTGACCACTGCGGCGGTTGCGGCATACCGTTGTGTGAGGAGCATGCGAGGAAATGCCCCTGTTGCGGGCGCGTCAACTGCACGGACTGCGGCGAGATATGTGAGGCCTGCTGGCGTCTGGTATGCCGTGAGCACGCCAAGTGGAATCCCGAATACGCGCAATACGAATGCCCCGCATGCTACGACCGTTGGGATTGCGGGGAAAGGTAGAGAGGACGATGAACCCGAACGAAAACGAGCCGACACCACCGCTCACCGACGAGGAGCGTGAGCATAGGCGTGTCCGCTATGCCCAGTATTGGGCGAGCAAACGCGTCGCTGACGAGTTCGCCGGCGCGATTCTCATGCCAGAATCAAAGGTCGAGGAATTCCGATTCGTCGGCAAGGACCCGGCAATAATGGCGCAACTGTTCGATGTGCCAGTCAGTGCAATGAGAATGCGTTTAGGCAATCTCCGAAGGCAATAGCCGAGCGATTCAAACTATGGCAGAGCATTCAACTTTGGAAAGGATGAATCATGTTGAACCTCACAGAACTCATGGACATTGGCTGCGCCCATACCGTGACCGATTCGGACGGTTGGATGTACCCGTGCGGCAAACCCATTGTGGCAATCCGCCGATGGCCGGATGAGGGCGACGGGGAAAGCTTCGGCGGCGTCTGCCAGCGGCACGCCAAACAGGCCGGTGCCGAACTCGTGCCGTTAGAAAACGTTCCGCAGTAAGGCAGAAAGGAAACAAGGATGGCGATGAACGTCAAGCAGAAGGACAAGGAGCAGGTCGAATATCTACGCGAACTGGTGCACGATATCAATGAGTCATTGGAACGCTACGGCAGCGACATCCCGGAAAACAAGAAGGACTAATCAATGGCAAACATCACCAAGCCCGCCGTCGAACGGCATTCCTGTGATATCGCCGGCTGTGCGAGCATGGCCGAAAATCCCATGTACTGGGGAGTGAGCTTCCCGATCATCGCAAACGACAATTACGACGACGGCTCCTATTTCGGCGGCACGCGCACCCGGATCATCAACCGGAGCATCGATCTGTGCGACTATCACGCGCGCATCCTGCTCGCCCTGCACGGCGAGCACACGAGCAACTACGGGAACGCGTGGACGGATGATGGGCCCGAACTGCAAGCCCATGACGCCCGCCGCGAACAGACGGAAGAACGACAGGTCATGACCGAAGAGAACGATCTCCCGAATCTGACGACCGGCGAATGGTGGACACTGTTCCGCATGGCCGGACACACCCAGCATCCCGCATTCATCTACCCGCAGACGCCATCCACGCTCGCCGAGAAGGGACTGGCCGACAAGGACACGGAAACGCTGACCGCCAAAGGCCGGGAGCTGATTGAACAGGTGAATCGTCTGACCGAACAGGATTGGCGCAACATACCCAAGGTCAAGATACGCCGTGCGGCCGCGACCCTGTGGCCCGAACGGTTCCTTGACGACGAGGATGAAGAGACACGAAACAATGCGATGTATTTCGGAAGGAACAGACCATGAGCATCGAATACGAGACCGTGCGCTGCTCCAACCCGAACTGCCGTACCCGTTTCAGCTGGACCGACTACACACCGCCACAACCAGAATGGAAGCCGGAACCCAAACCGGCCACACCGGATATCACCGACCATGACGGACCGCGTTCGGTATCCGAAGCGGACTGGCTGGAATTCAATACGGAGGCCAACGATTACGGGGTGCCCGACCGTGCGGGCCTGCAATCCGTCATCGATGTGATAGGCGAACACTACCTGCATCTCGCCCGCGAATGGGGTTGGAACGACACCGAGGTGCGCGACGCCATGTATGTGGAGACGAAACAGAGAGGATGGTGCAGGGAATGAGCGTCGTCACGCCCGAGATTCGTTTCTTCGCAGACTGTCACTGGTTGATGGCCGACAACATCATTCTGCTCAGAATCACGCCGATGTTACCGTACGAATGGTCGAACCTGAGAAGACTGTTCGACTGCAAATCCACATTCGAAACACGAAGCGGACCGTTCGACTACTGGCGCATTCGCCTTGAATTCGACGGGAACCTGATCCACTGGACGGTTTCCGACGGCTGGTGGCATCCGAAAACAACGACCTTCGACACCGACTATGAGACGACCATGACGGTCCTGTTCGACGTCGGATACGACCAGTGGCGCAAGGACCGCGGCATCATGGACGAGGCCGACAAGGCCGTGAAACGGTTGAACGATTCAGGTATCCCCGCCACGCGCTCTTCGGATCCGGACTATCTGGTGTTCGAGGTCGGCGAAAGCGTGTTCCGTGCGCTATTGCCCGCCGATCCGACGCATGCGGCAAGTCGGCTGATCGAAGCGGTCAGAAATCGCGGGAAGATTCTCGATGGCTACCGGAAGACCGTCGCCGGTCTTGGCAGGGTCGAGGCATTGGAGGCGGATGACGTGTACTGGGATGACCTGTTCTCGAACGGCGACCCGGTCGAAACCGGCGCCGTCATATTCCAAAGCCAAGGTGCGGAAGACCATCCCATCAGTCTGGACCTGCTGATCATGTCAGACGGCACCTGGCAGCCGGACGGCTTCGACTCCGACAGGGAGGGCACGGCGGCCGACGTGCGCGGATACCTGAGCCAATGGACGGGGGACAATCGATGAAGAGCATCACGAAAGCCCAGTACGCCATGCTGTTTTTCGCCGTCGACAGGCTCAAGGAAGACTCGTGGTATACCGGCCCCTATGGTTTCGACGCGTTGAAGGAACGCGGCTTGGTCGATTTCGGGCAGCATGACCGGATCATCACCGACGAGGGCATTGCGTTCGTGAAACGTATGCTTGCCGACCCGGAGAGCATGCCGATGACCGCGAAACGGGCGATAGCCGAATATGATGTGCTGCGCGACGAATATGCGCACCTGTTCGAGCATGATCCGGACATGAGGGTCAGGGTGGCGATGTTCGGCGTCCATGGTCTCGAACCGGTCGAACCGCCGACCGGCATCGACGGGTTCCGAACGGACACCATCTACGATTTCAAGGATCTGGACGTACTATCGGCGACCTTCGCGATCACGCACCTGTACTCCGGGTTCAACCCGAATCATCATGTGATCGTCCGGGCGCATGAATCGTATACGGATCCCCCAGCCCCGGTCATCGACAGCATCAACAACCGCCAGCTACGCCAGTCGGGCGGCACACGATATCTGAAAGTATCCAGAACCGTATTGGACAAGGAGAAGCAATGAGCGTCGAACGCATCATCGTAGAAACCAACGACGAGACCGGCAACAATCCGGTCGAATATGATTGGGAATTCGACCCAGACGGCACGTTCCACATGAGCGGGGACGGGGAAATTCCCGCCGTCTTCGAGGAGTCCGCCGCCATCGTCGACGCGTTCAACCATGTCAACATGAGCATCGTGAACGGGGAGCGGACACCGTTGAAGGACGGCGACCGCGCCTGGTTCACCCTGCTTGCCGTCACCCTCGCCACCCTTATCCCGTTCGTGGAGGGGAAGGACGGCGACCGGGTGGGATTCATGATGGGCGATACGTCAAACGGCTTCAACGTCAATATCACATCACCCGAATTCCTGGCCTGCTGCCGGTCCATGTGGGTCGGCGCGGACGTGTATCGCGCGTTCGGCCGATACCTGAACTTCCGATGGGACACGATCCGCGAGGCGTGGGTGGAGAACGGTTCCGGTCTCGCGTTCATCGGGGCGGACGGTCAGGTGGCGTACATGCTGGAGACCGCCATGTCGAAAGGCGACGGCATCCGTTTCGACCCTATGGAGGGCAGGGAGGACACCGTCCGACTGTTCCGGCTCCTGCTGGAAACCGCGAAATGCGCGGACATCCCGGTCCGATTCGCAGGCGGATCAGGCGGCCTCCGACAAGGTGATTAACGACGATAGCATTCGTTCCAAGCAGTGAGACGGTAAAACGGAAGTTAGTCAACTAAACCGTATCCGGGAAGAAAGGAAAAAGACTAATGGGAAGACATGCCGCCTCAAGACCCGGCCGACTCCGTCCTCAGCACAATACTGACGACATTTCGCTCCGGAATATTGAAGAGAACACCGTTCCTAAGAGAGAAGACAGACAATCACAAGGAGTGGGTTACCGGCTGTTGCAATTGTTCGCAGGCATGTCGATTTTCCTCGCCATCATCCTAGTAATGCACGTCGGATGGGTATACATCGGCAACGGAATGGACCAGATCCACACCCAACAAACCATCGTCACCAACCAAGGATTCAAAACAGCCCAACCCACTAAAACCGACGGTTCAACCCGCATCGCCAAACCCCAAACCGGAGAACCACCCACCGAACCGGAACCCGAATACTCGACAGTGATCGGCTGGATGCGAATCCCCCGGTTCGGCACCGAATGGCAACGAGCCATCCAAGAAGGCACCGATCTGCAAGTCCTTGACAACTACGGTATCGGACACTATCAAGGAACCGTCATGCCCGGAAGCATCGGCAACAGCTCCTACGCCGGACACCGCACCCCCGGCGACCTAGGGCCGGCGGACACGTTGAAACCCGGGGATCCGATCATCATTCAGACAGCCGACCACTGGTACGTGTATGAAATGCAATCATCTTGGATGACGACCCCCGATGATGCCGCCGTCATCGCCGACCAGACAGACCAAAAAGACGCGCGCCTCATCACGCTCACCACCTGTAAATACTCGCTAGATGAACAGGACAGTCTGAGTGCTAGACTCATCGTCCGCGGACGGTTCAAATATTGGGCCAACACTGCTGACGGAATACCGCAAGAACTTGCCCCCAAACAATCAACTCCCATACAACAGGCAAAAGCCACCATCGCACGCAGTATCCAAAAAGCCAGCAAATACGCTCCAGTCAGCCAACTCCTGTTCACCGCAACACTAACAATCTGGTGCATCCTCACAGGCCTGTCATGGCTCATCTGGCACAAAGACCGCAAGAAGAAAACAACATCATGGAACCTCATGACACTAATCTGGCGCATCCAATCAGGCCCAATCATCCTACGCGCAACCACCTGCCTATTCTTCTGGGTAACGCTACTATTCGCCGAATGGGCATGGATCAGCCCACTACTTTCCCAACTAATCACACTATCCACCGGTACCGCCACCCTAAACTAAAAACATCAGGCAATACGCAAAACCCGTACGCCAACAACAACCGGTGACAAAGAAGGGTCGACGCGCGTCGTTCGGACAGAGAACCGGAAAACGCGCACCGACCCTTTCCACACAGTATAGCGTGCCCTAGCCGAGCAGACGATAATATCCCATGCCGGGCATGACGGCCGTGACCTTCGTGCCATCGACCGGGTTCATCGCATGGATCATCAGACCGTTGCCGATGTAAATGCCCGCATGCCCCGCGTTTGCCATAAGATCACCCGGCTGCGGGTCAGTAACGGGCGTGCCGACCGTGGCCTGCATGCCGGACGGGTGCGGCAATTGGATGCCGAACCGCGCGTACACGTATTGGGTGAAACCACTGCAATCCCAGCCGGCAGGCGTATTGCCCCCGTACACGTATGGCGCGCCCTGGTATTGGAGCGCGTAGGAGACCAGGGCGGCGGCCGTATCCGAGGCGGGTTTCTCCTTGTCACCTGTCGTCGGCGCCGATATGACCGGTGTGCGTGGTTCGGCGCGTGACGCAGCCTCCGACTGTCGCGCCTGTTCGGCTTGGATGCGCGTGGCCTGTTCCTCGGGGCTTTCCGTATGCGGCACGTCCAAGGTTTCGATGCCTCCCCATGAGCCGTCCACGTCGGTCGATACGGCCTCACTGAACGAACGATGCGGAACCAAGTGTTTCGGGAACGATCTGACACTGCTCGCCATGTGGATTGGAGCCGGAGCGGCGGCGTCCGCCCATGCCGGGATCGTCGGCATGGCGAGCATGACGATTGGCAGGAGAACCGTCAGGACAATGGGAGCTCTTCTAATAGTGGATGTACTGGTATGCATGCGTCTGTTTCGCCTCGATGGTGCGTCGGAACGGGCCGACCTGCCCGTTCACATTGGCTTCGCTAATCTCGATGGAACCGTCGCCGTTGACCTTCTCCACGATGGCGACGTGCCCCCATGCGTTGTTGACCTGCGCCGGGCTGAACACAATCACATCCCCTTGTCGGGGAGTATCATCCACCCAATAGCCGAGCGCCTTGGCGGAATCGGCCCACATGCCGCCATCCCCCAGATGGCTGCCGACCGGCAATCCCAGTTGCGTGCGCCGCACGTACGCCCACCATGTGCATTGCCCGTACGCGTACGCGTTGCCCGTATCGCCGGTCGCATGGTCCGGATTGAATCCGGTCGGAGTCTGATCCTCGTCGCGCCCGTTGATCAGGTCACGGACCACTGGATTGTCCGCGTGGATGATGGTGAGCTTGCCCTCCGGCCGGTCACCCATATCCCATGTGCCGTCCACTGTGAGGTCTTCCCTTTGGCTGCTCCTGCTAGCCGCATCATCGATGCTTGATGCCGTCAACTGTTCCGTGGTTAATGCGGTGGACTGGTTGAAACGTTCACCTGCGTATGCGGTTTCATTATGCGGCAGAAAAAGACATGCCATTCCGCCTGACAAAATCATTGCCGACATCAGGCAGAGGGCGACACGTCGTTGAAACCGGTTCTTCCTTCTTACGGCTGATCGGCTTACTGGTTGAACGGCCTTATGTGCTGCCCTGCTCAATCTGCACGCTCCTGAATGAATTCCGGAGAGGCGATGTTATCGTCGAACCGGTAGGTGTCGGGTTGTCCGAGCATACGGCGAAGAAGAGGCGAATGCCGGGTGACAAGCCGGTTGAACCAGCCTTTAGCCTGCCAGGTCACATTGATTACACGCCCGTTCTCATTCTCCACTGAAGCCTGATGCACGACTTGTTCACGACCTTGAGCTGTTTGACGGCCTGCTGGCAGGAAGATGAAAGCGATTTTCTGCCCGGCGTATATGTCTGCGGGAATAATGGTGTTATCGATGAATATCTTAATTCTTCGCATCGGCGCAGCATCCTTTTTTTAAGACAACGTTCTGGAAGATTGACCGGCTTTTCCTGTTCCGAAGTTGGGTGGAGGAAAACCGGACGGATACTACGATTATCATTCGTTCAAAGAACGATTCTTGAAGAAAATCTGAAAACCGTGGCATTAACCCGCTTTAGGGTGCAACATGTCCACTAGTTTCTGTGGTATTCCGTCCTCGATATCCCATTCGACGGTTTCGAACCGGCTGTTCGAGGCGGCGGCCCGATCGTCGCCAACCTCAATGCTCACATCGGAGCCGTCCGGGAAATACTTGATCAACGTCATAGTGCCGCGGCCGGGCGGAAAGCTCACGTGGAACCCGCCGCCCAATGCGGTGGCGATATCGACCGCATTGCATGCTGCCTCGCCGCTCACATAGGTCAGCCGTTCGCATTCATCCATCATTCGCCGTCCCCGTTGTTCTTCCGATACTCCCGTCATCACGTCCAATATGACGGCCAATGGCACGACATCATGGTTGGCGTGCGTCTTGCATACGGGCCCGTACCAGCCGGGCGAAGGCATGTCCTCGCAGTCGGGGCCGTCCGAGCGCATCCAACGGCGGATCGCGACCACGGGTTTGCCGCAGGATTCGTAGTCCCCGTCGCGGGATACGCCGGTCGTGCAGCCAAGCCGAAGCAATGTCGGGTCGCATAAGGCGAAAATCCGCATCGGATCATATGGCAATATGCCCGGCAGCGGTGGTATCAGCGATGGGTCACGCTTCCAGCAGCCGGCATCGGCCACGGCCTTCAACACCTCCGACAACGGGACGACATCATGGTTGGCATGTAGCTTGCACGCGGGTCCGTACACGCCATCCTCGGGCAGGAGCTCGCAATCGTCGTACCCGTCGTCGCGCGTCCAACGGCGGATCGCCACGGGCGGTTTGCCGCACATGTCGAAGTCCTCGCCCTTCCAGCATCCGGCCGCGCAGCCGAGCCGCAGGGTCACGGGGTTGCATTGGGCGGCGATGAGCTTCGAATCGTACGGCGTTGGTTTCTTGCATTTGGTCATTGCTTTTTCTCGTTTCCGACTTTACTTTATATACCTTATATGGTATATTTATGGGTATGTGGCAGATAGAGATGGAACCCATCAAGGACTGGCTTGACGGACTTGACAAACAGACCGCCTACCAGGTCTACGCGGCCCTTGACCTCCTTCGGGAATGCGGACCGAACCTCAAACGCCCCCTGGTGGGGAAAATCGAGGGCTCCATCATCGGCTCCATGAAGGAACTGAGACCCGGTTCGACAGGTCGAAGCGAAGTCCGAATCCTGTTCGTCTTCGACCCGGAACGCAAAGCGGTCCTATTGGTCGGCGGAGACAAACAGAACAAATGGAACAAATGGTATAAGACAGCCATCCGCGAAGCCGAACGACGGTACATCCGGTGGCTGGAAGAACAACATGGGAAGGACACGAAATGAGCTACACGTTGGAGGACTTCAAGGCCGATCACGACCTTGACCAGAAGACCATCGACGAGCGCAAGGAACAGCTTCTTGAGGAGATGCGCCTGTATGAGCTGAAAGAAGCGCGCAAACAGCAGGACGTGACCCAGAAGCAGCTCGCCGAACGCATGGGCGTCAGCCAGAAGCGGGTCAGCAGCCTCGAATCCGGCGACGTCGACAAGACCGAAATCCGTACGCTGCGCCGCTATCTCGACGCCATCGGCGGCAGGCTTCAGGTCAACGCGATCATGCCGGACGGGCGCACCCTGCAACTGGTCTGAGATCAGGTAACCCGTCATGCCACCGGCTTCCACCCCAGATTCGGTTTCCCCGCCTTCATCCACGCCTTGTAGTTGATGCGATGCCGGCGGGTCAGACCGTGGATGACGTATTTCAGTTCGGCGATGAAGCCGGATACCGTACGCGTACTGTCATCCTCGATGAGGGTCTCATCGCAGGGAATGCAGGACAGGCCGCATGTCGGGTTCGGCCAATGCGGGACGAGGAGAAGGAAGCCCAACGCCAGAAGGCCGAATACGACGGGAAAAGTGACGAATCCGGCGGCATATCCAATCCAGAACATGCTCATCGCGTCACGAAGTGGGTAATCATCAGTGTTCCTGAGGTTGCGAATCCGATTGATGCGATGACCATTGCGAGCCCTGTGACTCTCCACATGAAGCATGCGCAGAGGACGCATGTTATGGCGAGTATGATGTTGGCGTTTTTTTCGAAGTTCTTGTACGTGTTCATTGTGGTTTCTTTCATTCTATGTGGACGTATTCAGTATAACATGTAAATGAAAAAAATCATGCAAGGTTTGAATTGACTTCCTCCCCACAGCTGAAGCCGGGGGATTCCTTGCCTCACGGTAAGGATCTTCCTGTAGAGACTTGTTCCCCGCCTACCGAAGTGTCGCTTCGGCGGTTCGAGGGTCCCCGCAGGCGCGTACCGCCAGTCCGGCGGATAGGATGTTTTTGGCGGCGTTGATGTCCCGGTCGTGGTTGGTTCCGCATTTGGGACAGTCCCATTGGCGGATGTTCAATGGTTTCTTGCCGCTGTTGTATCCGCAGGTGGAGCAGATCTGGCTGGACGGGTACCAGCGGTCGATGACCGTAAGCTGGCGCCCGTACCATTGGGCCTTGTATTCGAGCATCGTGCGGAACTGTCTCCAACCCGTGTCGAGTATGCTCCTGTTGAGACCGGTTTTCGCCGCTTGCCCGTTGGGAAGGTAACGGCCCGGATGTTCCGGATCGGGTTTCGGCGCGCACCGTCGGGTCAGGTTTTCGACCGCAAGGTCTTCAATGACCACCGCTTGGTTCTCGCGGATGAGTCGGGTCGAGAGCTTGTGGAGGAAGTCGCTTCGACAATCCTTGACCTTGGCGTACGCTTTGGCGACCTTCAGACGGGCTTTACGATAGTTGTTGCTTCCTTTCTGCTTTCTGGAGAGAGTTTGTTGGGCTTGTTCAAGCTTCTTCTGGTAACGGTTGAGGTGGCGTGGGTTGGGGATTTTCTCCCCGGTGCTGAGGATGGCGAAGTGTTCGGTGCCCAAATCGACGCCGACCTTGTTTGGGGAGGCGGGTAGATGTTTCACTTCCTCTTCGACGAGAATGCTCACGTGCCAGCGTCCGGACGGGTCCAGGGACACGGTGACGGTGGACGGCCGGGCTTTCCTCGACAGTGTGCGCGACCAGTGGATGGGCAGGGGTTCCCGCATCTTCGCCAAAGTCAATTCCCGTTTGTCCCAATCCCAGGTGAACGCGGATGCGGCATAGGTGGCGGCTCCGCCGTTCTTCTTGGATTTGAACCGTGGATAGTCTCCCGTCTTGACGAAGAAGTTCCTGTACGCCGCCTGCAAATGTCGCAGCGACTGTTGCAACGGGACCGAGGACACTTCGCGCAGGTAGGCGTATTCCTTGGTTTTCTTCCAGTCGGTGAGCATCCGGCTCGTATCCTCGTAGGACACGCTCTCATGACGGACCGTCCATGCTTCGGAGCGGGCGTCCAATGCCATGTTGTACACCTTGCGGCAGCAGCCCAGTGTGCGCCGGAGTGTTTGTTCCTGTTCCGGCGTCGGGTAGAAGCGGAACCTGTATGCCCGCTTGGCTGTCGTGGTGCCCATACTTCCTATGATACCCTGCTTTACAGGCTTGTATGTAGTTATGTAAGGCAGAGGCGCCTTATATCCCCATAGCTAAAGCAAGGGGTATTACGGCGCAACCTGATAAAAAATCCCCCGATGCCATACGGCACCGGAGGATTATTTGTCCACATAGAATGACGTTTCATAGAAACCAATGATCCTACGACAGCAAAAGCTGCAAGACCCAAAGTAGGTGAACTACTGGACACACTCACACAAGATGCTATGGCGCGGAAAAATGAAGGTGACTTCGCGGGTGGCGAGGATGTCGTGGTCGAGGTCGTTGGTTTCGTGTTGTTCTTCGATGGTGAGTGCCATTGGTTTCCTCTTTCATTATCTTTATGTGGACATACTCAGTATAACAGATATCTTGGTGGTGAGATAACGAAGAAACAGGAGAAAACCAGAAAACAATAGATAACGTGGAACCAGAAAAACACGACAGCCCCTTCCAACGAAAAAAAACAACATGCCAGCCAACAAATCAATCCAAGCCCGCCAACAGCTGCGAGACCCCAACACCGGACGATTCCGAGACGAGCACCGTCAATCCGGTATGCCAACCGACGAATCCATACGAAAATACGAACAGCAACCCCGGCCGCCATTGCCCCCCACCACCGAAGTACCCCTACCCCCAGCGAAAGCAAGACAAGCGAGCTCCAGAACCATTCCGGTGGACGGAAGACCAGGCTCCACGCTCACCGTGCAAGACGTGCCGGACCAGACACACGGCATGAAACGTCACACGCAATTCCAATCCCCCACCACCTCCATCAGATTGGAAACGCCGATATCGAAAAATATCAACCTCCCGAAGATGGAAAAGGTCGCCGACGATCTGGAGACATGGCGAACCCGTTCCAATGAGAAACGTGGCGAATACGATGCGCCGATCGCGCGGATGGAGGCATCCGGAACCGGATTGAACCGGCTGACGGTACATCCGGTATTCGGGACGCCTCCCCGTAGACCTTGGCAGCCATGGAAATGGAAAGCATGGCAAAAAGCGAGGGAGCGAGAGTCCCTGGCCTCGAATGGATTCGACTACATACACAATTAGCAGAAAAGAGCAGAAATGGTAGATACGGTCAGATCAGCGCAGGCGAGACGCCAACTGAGGGAACCCGAGAGCGGCCGGTTCAAGGACGAACACAAAAAAGCCGGGTTCCCGAATGCTGACGCCTTGGAAAAATATGAGCGGCAAACATCCGTCGTGTCTCCGCCCGCATCCTATTACGACGGGACTATGAGCGAAGAGAATCGTGAACTGTGGGCCGAAGGGATGGACGCACTCCAAGACAACTCCCCCTATGTAGGTTTCTCCGGAGGATTCGACGAACAGGATGACGCATCAATCGACGGATGGCGCATACACCGAAGGAACACTCCGACAGGAAACACAGTGTACGAGTTTCGCGACGCGAAAAGCTCAACCCCAAACCGAGTGGCGTACCTGATCAAGCAATCGGATATTGACGCCGGCCATTCCCCCACATGGTTGGATGAACGGCAGCGGTCATTCTTCAACGTTCTGACAAACAACAAAAGGTAAGAGTTACGGCAGACAGCTCGAAAACGTAAATAGACAACCTCCCTACGACATCAAACATTCAACCCAAAATAGCAAGGAGAAACAATGGTCGACTCCAGAAAATCAGCACAGGCAAAACAGCAACGTCGAAACCGTGACGGCACTTATGCGGATGAAGGCAAAACCAGCAGCATGCCGACCGGTGACGTACTCGAACGATTCGAACAGAATCAGCAATCGAATACCGGCGGCGCGCCGGTTGAAACCTATGAGACCGGTGTGAAGCGAATGCAGGAACTGGATCAGAAGCTTATCGACATCGCCAACAGGGAGTACTCGGAACGTAAGTTCGGCCCCGATGATGAAGGCTATCGCGTGGAATCCGGCCTGTACGTCAGCCGTGAGGAGTTCGAGAAGCTGCCGGAATTGGATCGCGACCGGTATATCGCATGGGGCAACGATTACATGGATGGCAACGAGGATGCTTGGAACGACCCGCAGCAAATGTCCGAACTTGCCAGTGAAGCCGCCGAAGATGGTGATGCCGAAGTGTATCTCACCAATCCGGAACTCACCTACACGGATGACATGGATTATTCCTTCGGCGAGTATTTGGAGTCCAAGGGTTGTGACCCGCAGTCGGCTGAGGAAGGCGCGAACATGGCTCTCCAAGGCCACCCCGATTTGGAATTGACCGGCAACACGTACCCGCAGGTGTGGCCAACCGACGCCGATAACAACCATCGTCGCGCGAAACTCTTCTACCTAGGTGGCAGCAAAGGATGGCGAGTCACCTTCTCAGACGGTCGCGGAGACGTGAACAACACCGTCATCGACTATAAGAAAAGCGACATGGGCAGCGACTACTACGATCAGACCAACACCGCACGAGAAGCATTCAAGACCGCTTTCGACTGGGTCGACGGCGGAAACAAAAAGAAGAAGCACTGACATTCATGGGTTCTTGGCCCGTATTTCTTCCGAAAGAAGTCCACGCCAAGAACCCGGTCTGCCTTTGCCAATATCTTGGGGAATATGCCTGATATTTCCTTGAACTGCACGAGACTCGATTCGAACGTAATCGAAATCGAGTTTGATGATGGTCTGCTGCATTACCGTTTGAATCTGTCTCCGAATGCTGCACATACGCTGCTTACGCTTATCGACAGCGTGCTTAAGGAACCATCCGCGAACAAACTAGAGAGAATAGAAGACCTGCGATTCGATGTTTGGGACGATGGAGGAAATCGTTATGGCATCAGGGTATCAAACCACGGTGCAAGCATAACCGGCCGTGTATCGGCAATCGAATTGGATACATTCGCGGACAAGCTGGAACAATTCGAATTCGGCGTACAGACGGGAGTCGGCCTCAGCAAGCCAGAAGAATAGAACAATGTGGCCAGTCTTCCTTGATCCCGTACAAGACAGATAGGCCACATTGCAATGCAATCAGTCCTGATTCTTTTGGAGCCAATCGACTAGACCAGCAGCGGTCAGATCAGACAGCCTTCTATTGGTTCTCAATTGTCGCGCAACTTCATAGTCGTGAAGAAAATCGCTGATTTCAGACATGGTCCAATCCTCGTTTCTCAAATGGCGTTTCAATCGTTCCAAAGGCCAGTAAATGCGATGAGCCTCCAACATCAGCTCTTCAGCGTCTCTTCTATCTGTATCCCATTCAAAGACGAGAAGATTGATTGCCTTCTGCCTGTCAATACCTAATTCAGCGAATACACGAGCAACATGCTTCCTTTCCTGTTTCCGTTCGAAAGCTAACGCCTGATTGACTTCCTCATTGACATTGTCTATTGCATTATCTCGGGCCGCATCTAATGCGACTGAACCTATTTGACTAATGGTGTCTACGATTAGATTTTTGTCTACCACTGTCACACCTCACTGCTACCTGTCATACGCGTGTATGACTTAAACAACACTTGCAGACGCGCATCATCATCGTCCTTCAACCATTTCCTCGCGCCAAACGCCACGTCCGCAACCTTGTCCAATTCCCGGTGGGCGGCGCGTAGGTCGGTCGGCATGTAGTCGGGATCGTACAGGTCGGCCAGGGACTGGCCCTCATGCTTGGCGCGCGCGTCGATGACTCCACGTCCCGCGTCGATGACCTTCTGGCGAAGTTCGTCGGACAGCTGCGGCAGCGGAAGGTTGTTCCACACAACGGTGTTGGAGAAACCGGGGTCGCTCTTCAACCTGCCGCCGATGGCTTTCTGCCATGTCATGAACATCGCCGATTCCATGACGGCGAAATTGAAACCGTCCGGATCATCGCAGGTGTAGATCTTGTTACCGGCGATAATTTCAGGACCGTACCAGTCACACGTCGCATATTCACGTCTGCCGCTGAAAAACGCGGGAATGGCGAGGTAGTTGTGCGCCGGCTGGTGGTTGTCCCTGAACAACCACGGCGTCGAACGGTTCTTGTATGCATCGCCAGTCTTGGTGGCGTTCTCCCTGTATTCACGGCATGCCGCCACTCTTCGGGAGATGAATTTCGACTTGCGCATGTCCCCCGGTTCCGCGTCCGCCAGCCACAGGCACCAACGTTCCTTGTTATTGATAAGTTCCTTGCCCATGCGGAACGGATGCACGTATTTGGCGGCTATCGGGTCGGCCATGGCCTCCGCGTGGCCCTCAGGCGTCTCGATCAGCAGGTTGCCGTTGTCGAGCGGCATGGAGCCGAAGTTCGCGAGGTTCAGCATCGGGGACAGCGGGCCCTTTTTCTGGCTGCGCGCCGTCACGAACACGTCGGGCGCTGCGAGCAAGTAGCCGTTGACGTGCTCCGGCCGGCTTTCGGCCGGCTCGGCCTTGATGTCCGCATACGAGTAGAGGGCCGGCTTCTCCTTGTTCCGGCTGAAGCCGATGATGACGACGTGCACGTTCGCGTTGTCGGTGGTCTGGGCGTCCCACATGAACGTGCGGTGCGCGAACCTGATGTGCCATCCCCGTTCCCTGACATGGCCGAACAGGGGCGCGACCTGCTGGCCCTGGGTGATGCTGTTCGTGGACACGAACGCGAACTCGGCCGACTGATTGTCCTTGAGGTAGTCGATGGCCCTGTAGTACCAGCCGGCCACGTAGTCGAGGCTTCCGCCGGCCTTGCCGCACACGAGTTCCATATCCTGCTTGATCTGCTGCGTGCGCTGCTGGTGTCCGATGAACGGCGGGTTGCCCATCACATAGTCGCAGTGGTCGCCGGGTAATAGTTCGTTCCAGTCGAGGCGCAGGGCGTTGCCTTGTTGAATATGGGCCGTATCGGTGAACGGGAGCCGGGGCAGGCCACTGATGGTCGATTCGGTATCATCCAATGCTTGCTGTTCCGCGATCCATAACGCGGTGCGGGCGACCGCGCAGGCGAACCCGTTGATTTCAATGCCGTGGAAGTGGCTGATGCTGACCCTGACCGGGTTCAGGTCGTCGCCCAGATCGAGGGCGAGCTGCCCGTCCTTGTCCAAATCGGCGAGGATCCGGTTCTCGATGCGACGCAGTTCCAGATAGGTTTCGGTCAGGAAGTTGCCGGACCCGCAGGCGGGGTCGAGGAACCGGAGGCCGGCGATTTTGTCATGCAACTTGTTGAGCGCGTTGGTGCGGGAACCGCCTGCGACCGGCCTGGCCTCCGCTCCCTCGAGTTCCGTTTTCAGCCCGTCGAGGAACAACGGGTCGATGAGCCTGTGGATGTTCTTGACGGACGTGTAGTGCATGCCTCCCTTGCGCCGTTCGTCATGGCTGAGGGTTTCCTCCATGAGGGAACCGAAGATGACGGGGCTGATGCCGCTCCAGTCGAAGCCTTCGCTGATTTCCAGCAGGGCATCACGCAGCTCCCCGGTCAACGGGGGCACGTCGATCCGGTCGGCGAACAGGCCGCCGTCCACGTAGGGGAACGCCTTCAACGATTCCGGCAGGTAACGACGCCGCTTCTCGATCGGAGTGTCCAGTACTTCGAACAAATCGAACAGGTCTTCGCCCAGACGTTCGGGCGTGGATGCCGCCACATAGTCGCGGAGCGCGTCCGGCCGAAACAGGTTCGCGTCCTCCGCATACAGGCAGAACACGAGGCGTACGGTCAGCATCGCCAGCGCATCATGCTCCGCCGGATCATCCGGGTTCTTGAAGCATTCCGCCAGGGAGTCATGGAGTCTGGCGACCCGTCGGCCGGCTTTGACGGACAGTTTCTCCTGTTGGACGACACGGGAGTGCTCGTGGGCGAACAGGCGGCCGATTTCGTTGATGTGCTCCGGCAGGTCGGCAAGCGTGAACTCCGATTGCGGGGTGCGGGCCAACGGGTCGGCTTCCAGATCGTAGAGGCGGAATGTTCCGAAATTGCAGGTGATGAGCACGGACGGGCGTTCCGATGGCGGCAGGCTGTCGGAATACCGTTTCGCCTGTTCCACCGGGGTGACCATGGTTCCCTGACGTGGCTCCGGCCTGTCCAAATCCACGCCGAGGCTCTTCTGTTCGACGAGCACGCGGGCCTGGATCATGAGCGCGTCGATGAACCCGTCCAATGCGGTGCGCCGTTCAAACCAGAGCACCTGCCTGTCGCTCGTATCCGGGATGAGCAGCACCTTGTCCAACAGGTCACGCCAGTACTGTTGGGTGTCGGATTTCTCGTCGCCTCGTCCCGCCCATGATTCGGCGAACCTGGCCGCCCTGCTCTTCAGATCATCCATGATTCCCAATGGTATCCGGTTTCCCGCATGCCGGTCGGATATCGGCCACATCATGCGGCGTGATCGTCCACAGGCATGCCTGTATCCACCGGTCAGGCAGCCGTTTCGGACCCACGATCGCGTTCGCCCTATACTGTATCGCTTTCACTTCGGCGGGATCGTCCCAATGCTCGTCCAGCCACCGGTCGTATTCGTCCGGCGGTCATGTGCCGGCATCCAGCGGGGCGCACGGCCACCGGTTGATCACACAATGGTACTGGTCGAAATCCGTGCACAATACACGATTCTCATCGACCCGCAGATGCAGGAGCTCCAACCCGTCGTACTGGTTGCGGAAACCCGAATACCGTCGGTCGGGGCGCGTATGCGCCCTGCCTTTCGAATCGACCCAGCGTGCCCACGCCCATAACGGGGCCGCGTCCGGGTTCGGACGCGGCATGCCCTTGTGCTCCATTTCGCCCATCATCCACTCATAGGCGGGGCTGATGTCGTCCCACCAGTCCGAATCCCCGTCCTCGGCAATGGATTTCGCGCGCGCGGCGCTCCATGATGGAGTGTACGAACCGGAACGGTCGAACGCGGCCCTGACATCCGGCCACCGCTGGAACGAATACAGATCGAGCAGAAAAGACTCCTTTTCTCAGCATTCCCACTTGACGCGGCGACGGTACAGGCGGGGATCATCCCAGTCATCGTCCATCACGCCGTCGTTCGCCTCGCGCACGGCGATACGGCAACGGTCGCGTACGGTTCGGCGGTTCACGTAGTCCGGGTGCCAGCCGTCCTCGTAGTCATGCCAGTTGTGCCAGCGATACCCGAATGGGATGTGCTCTTTCCGTCCCCGCGAGTACGAGTATGCAGCCACATCTCCTTCGACGGTTGGCGGTTCGGTCGGGTGCATCCAGTTGTATCGCAGGTACGTATACCCGTGCTCCAGCGCCTCGCGTTTGAGCACGCGGTATGGTTTGTCCTTGAACGTGCGGGACATTCGTTTTTCCCTTCCACTAGGTTTTAGTCCGCCTAATAGAAGTCATGGGGGTGCAACATCGCTTTTCCTTTCCGATAGCCAACTATACAAAGAACAAACGAATAGTCTTTGATGTTATTGCGTATCCAATGTATTGATATGTACGTCAAGTTGACGTACAATATACGGTATGACAAGCACTATTACGGAACCAGCACGTAGCTCACGTCTCAACATGCGCCTCACGCCAGAACAGCGCCAAACCATAGATATAGCGGCCTCTCTCAAAGGCTCCTCCATAACACAATGGGCCATCGACCATCTCGTCACCGACGCACGCCGGGATATCGAAGAGGAGACCGTCACCCGTCTACCCTCCAAGGCGTTCGACGAATTTCTCAAGGCGCTTGACAGGCCCATGCCGAAGGCCGCGAAGGATCTCATCGAAATGGAACCCGACTGGATATGAGATTCACTGCACCACGACGCATATGCCCTTCCGACATGCTCGATGGCTTTGACTGCGGCATTACGCTCATTGACGAATGGCTGTCCACAAGAGCCCGTTCCGCGGAAAAACAAGGAACAGCCGTCGCATACGTCACCTATGCCGAATCCGGGGAACTCGCCGGATTCTACTCCCTCAGCGCACACGCAATGGAACGTTCAAGCATCGCCGGCGGATGGCTGCAAAGAAACGTTCCCGAACGAGTCCCCATGATATTGCTCGGCATGCTCGGAGTAGACAGACGTTTCCAAGGCGAAGGACTCGGCAGGAAACTGTTGCATGATGCGGTCATACGTTCCTTGAACATCAGCTCCGAACTCGGGGCGAGGGCCCTCATAGTGGATCCCGTGGATTCAGCCGCAGCTAGATTCTACGAGAACAACGGTTTCCAGCACATTCCGGAATCAGAACGAATGTTCCTCAAACTCGCGGGCAAGCATCTCGTCTAGCATTCTTGGCTTCCTCCATCCAGCAGATCGCGCAGCACCCACAGGGCGAACCGGGCGCCGTTCAACGCCCCTTCCGGCAGTTTTTTCGGCCATCCGGTCTCGACGGCAGCATGCACCTCGCCCTCCTCATCCGCCCCGTCCAATGCGGTGACTGCCAACGTCAGGCATGGCATGCCTGGTCGTGGTGCCTCGTCGCCGCGCACCAGCAGCCAGACCGGCGGCAATCCGACCGGATCGACCGGATTGAAACAGCCGGCCTCATCCTCGACGACCCGCAGGTCGAACGGCTCCAGCACATCGACACGATAGGCGATGTCATCATCGCATTCCTCGAAACTGATGCGCGCGAGGGTGCCAGCCGGGACGATGGCATCATCCACGGTCGCATACATGCGGTAATGAACCGAATCGAACATGCCTGCCATGCTAGCGCTTCTCATGTTCTTCAGCCACCCGTGGGCTGGTCCTCCCTCAGATACACGAGCCTGACCTGCGTATCGCGGCGGCGTGTGGCCTTGTCGAGCGCGCGGGGACATTTGCCTTTCTTATACCATTTTTCGCCTATGCGTACGTAGGTGGCAGACTCATCCTTAATTCTCCAGATTTGATGTATCGATGCCGATGTTGATTCCGCGGCGCAGCAGCGCCTCAAACAGTTCGCGAACTGTCTCGTCGGCGTCCATGTCATCGATGCCGAGATCAAGATGAGGAATGCGAATCATGCTCAGGTCAGTGGTGCCGTCGAACAGACCCTCGGTTTGCTTACGGTTAAGTGCCCAGGTCAGGACGGTGAAATCTGGATAGTCATCCTCGAATAGAATGGCCAGTTCGAAGTCGTATTCGCCTTTCGGTGGAACCAGCCAATATTTGATTCCGTCGTCCTTGAAGTATGGATTGCTTGCGATTAGCTTGTCGATGTCGTTCACGATTGTTCCTTTCTGTCTTAATGATTTCCAGTCGGTATCTGAAAAAAACAAATCGAATCTTCCTCTCTGACTCCCAGGCAGCCGGGCATGCCGCCCCGCGACGGGTCGGGCATGAACTGCTCCGGATTGTCCCGTATCGCCGTCAGCAATGCGTCCATGTCGAGCGCGTACAATCCGCTGTTCGACTGCGGGTTGAGTTCGATCACATGCGGCTGCCCGGCATCATCCAGATACAGGTCCATCACGTATGGGCCTTCGACTTCGCCGCGTATCGCATGCGCCGCCTCGTGCGCGAACTGCTCATACAACCGTGCGATGTCGGGGTGCGATTCGATGCGCCCGCTGTTGCGTGTTTCCTCCATCCGCGGATCATACCGGTTCCCACGATTGTCGGCGGGCGTATGCCGTTCCACGCAGCCGGCCCCGCATACCGGTTCCCCGCCTATCACCTGCACCCGGTACTCGTAGCGCATGCGCACCCGCTGCTGGACGAGCGCCGCGTCCGGCTCGCCCTCGAACAGGGCGAGATCGTAGCCGGCCCACCGCCATGCGGCGAACGGGATACGCTCCGGCTTCCCGCCATACTCGTCCGACTGTTCGAACGTGCCGTCCGGGTCGATGAACGCGAGCGGCAGGCGTTTCTCCCTGAGCATGAACTTGGCGACCACGCCCGAACCGGGATGACGGTCGAGCATGCCCCGCACCGCCGCATCGATCATGTCCCCGTCGCAGGCGACGGATCGCGCGTCGCGCCCCAGAAACGGGCGCAACGAGGGCATGAGATCATACCTGTCCGCATTCGACGGCGGCAGGGAAAGCTGATCCATATACGGTCGGAGCATGACCGCGCCGTAATGGGCAAGCGTCATCGGATCCGGCCCTCCGTAAGACCGGCCCGCCACCCTTACATGCGGATCCGGGAGGATACGTGTCGCGGCCTCCAAACGTGCCGCCTGCTCCCGCCAATCCTCCGGATCGCCGTCGCCGGGAGTCACCTTGCCGACATGCCGTTCCCATGCGGCGCGGTACGGTTCCGGCGTATCCATCACGTCGGGCGGGCACTTCTGCGGGATGATGTCGATAAGCCAGCCGGTCAATGTTTTCCTCCCAGTTCGGGTATCCAGTTCTCCATCATCGGCCGACGCTTCCCTTTCGGCACCGCCTGTTCGTAGAAGGTGCTGCGTTCGGCGGGCGCCATGTCGATGAGCCAGTAGTCGTCGCCGTCGCGCATGATGTCAAGCGACCATTGGCCCGCCAGGTCGAGACCGGGCAGCAATCCGGCCACGTGCGTGGCGACCAGGTCCTTCGTGGCCTCGTATTCGCGCATGAGCGACGGTTCTCGCAGCTTGTAGGTGACCGCGTCGTGCCGCATGTGCGGGTTGTCGGAATCCGGCCAGTCGCGGAAACGATGGTTCATCACCTTGGGATCCCAGTACGGGTGGATGCCCAGCAGCTCATCCGTGTCGCAGTCGATGAAGCAACGGTATTCGCATCGCAGCGGCAGGCCCATGTAGATGGTCGGCAGGTCATGCGTATCGGGGATGTATTCGCGGACCACCATCTCGTTCGTCGTGGAAACCCCGTACGTGGCAGGTTGGCTCAACGGTCCGGCCATTTCGACCGCTTGGGATTGGAGGTACAACAGGTATTCGCCGATCTGCATGACCTCGTGCGGTTCGGCGACGTGCGCGTTGCGGAAATCATACTTGTTGCTGAACGTGCCGGTCTTGAGGAAATAAGATTCGTCCGGTTTCAGGCGGAACGCGGCCTGCGCCCACCGATCCACCACATCCAATGTGGCGGCGGTCAGCGACTCGTATTCGACGCGCGACAATTGCAACAGGGTCAACGGCGCTTTGGCTATCGTGGTCTTCGGGATGCGGAAGAACGTCTTGCCTTCGTTCGCCTTGACCAATGCGGGCAGCCAATGGCCTATGCTCGCCGGGTTCATGTCGAGCATTCGGTACATGACCGAATCCAGGTCGAGCAGGTCGAGGCCGGTGCGGAACATGCCGTACGCCTCATGCCGTTGCCTCGCGGAACGTTTCGGATCCGTGGCGCGCCGCCACATATCCAACAGGAGCGGATAGTTCACCGCATCAATCTGACGGTGGATGAGCTCGCCCGCCAACTGGGGGCGCTCCCCCGTCTGCAGGGCATTCACGTCCGATTCCGTCACATACTTTTCCGGGACGGGAGCCAATGCCGGAATCGTGGTCAGACGTTCCCCGTCGAACCGGATGACGCCTGTATCCGACAGCAGTTCGCGCACGATGCGCGCATCCAACGCCAACGCGGCATCCGACAGATCATGGCCGGACCGGGATGCGATGACGCTCCCCGCGTCCGGGCCCGATGGGCCGATGGGGGCTTCCTTCCGGTCGAGCACGTTCGCATGGTAGGAGCGTTCGAACTCGCGCAATAGTCCGGGCGTGGTGCTGAGCATGGCGGCCGCCGTGTCCACGTCCAACGGTCGCGGCCCGTTACCGTTCAGAATACGGTCGATGATGCCATCCATGATTCCCGTCTTTCAATCCATCTGAATATTCCCGATCCATGCATCGGCCAGGGATTCGGGTGTTTCGAACCGTCGTGACCGCCACTGCGCCTGAACCTTGCCCGCGTCGAATACGAGAACGGCGCGTGACCAATCGTATCGTTTCACCGGCCTCCAGCTCGCATTCACCCGCCCCAGGTACAGCGAGGTCGCGTCCGAGGCATCGCTGAACGACCAGATCCGGTACCAAAAGCTCTCGCGGCGCATCCGCCTCTCCGCCGCGTCCGTGAACCGGATTTCGGCGTCTATCCTGTTCATCAGTCGTTCCTTCCCATATCGGTTCCCGTATGCGTTCCATGTTTCGATGCTGCTTCCGTCGAAACGTTCCGGCAAGTCGGAACGGCATGCGGCCGCGATTCTCGAATGCCCCGACTATCGGGAATGGCGAGCATTGCAGAATGGATGTATATTTGCATACATATATGTATGTATTCCTTTTGGAGGTTTGCGATGGCAACACAATCGATTACCGTCCCGTTGGACACGATCGTCCCGATCAGCAGATTCGGACGCGCGGGGGCAAGCGGCGAATTCGCCAAGGTCGAGGACGATACGCCGGTCACCGTGCTCCGCAACGGCGAACCCACCTATTTCATCATCAACGCGCACGACTACCGCATCTACCGACAGGCGCTCATCGACGCCGAAAACAGGCAGGCGAGACACGAGGCGCTGAACGGCATCGGCAAAAGGTTCGGCAGCGTGGACGATCTGATGGCGGATCTTGATGCTTAACGACATATCCCGGACGCCTACCTTCGAACGAGACTGGAAGCGACTGAAGCGAAAACACTACGACCCGGCCAAGCTGCGCAAGGCGCTCCAGACTCTGATGGCCGAAGATGCGGACACATTGCAGCGCGAATACCGCGACCATGCGTTGAAAGGCGAATGGCTCGGATTTCGCGAACTCCACATCGAGGGCGACTGGCTTCTTATCTACCGGATCGATCATGGCGAACTGTGCCTCGTGCTCACCCGCACCGGCTCGCACGATGCCTTGTTCGGTCGTGGAGGGAAGAACTTCTGACCGGTTCAAGACGACACTTCGACCAGGGTCAGCCCGACAATCGCGAACGCGATAATCCACATGCCGGACACCGCATACCGTGCGCAGCGCATGCCCAGCAGGTAACGGTCGAACATGCGGTTCCGTTCGTCAAGCATCCGATACCAGTCCGTTTCGCACCGGTCGAAATCGGCCGGGCTCATACGGGTGCCGCCGTACGCTTCCAGATGTTCGCGCAGGGACGGCATGGGCGGTGCCGGCCACGGCTCATGCCGGAGCGGGCGGAACCGCATCGCATCCCATGCGACACGCAATCCACGTCGGAAACCGGCCCTGAAGCCGCTGTCCGTGTAGTCCATCAGCCTCTCCTGTTCCATTTCTCGACCGCCGAATGCAGGCAGGTGACGCGGGTCTGGAACGACGGGTCGATCGGAACGTGCCGGCCGGGCATGTTCCCGCCGCAGTCGCAGCGCACCGTGTACCGTTCCGTCGTATCGTCCACTTGACACTCCCGTGGTTGGAACCATGGGATTCCTGCGAACTGGGCTTGCTTGCATTCGGGCGTTAGGTCCGAGTGCAGCGGCTTCCCATATCTGGCAGGCTATCCCCGATTGTCGGTCGGTTCCTCTTTTGAGGTCATTGTCCGGTTTGGTTGAGGCGAAGCGCCTCGTCCCGAATGTTCAGCGCGGCGTTCACATCCCGGTCGTGCTTCCGCCCGCAATGTTCGCACACCCATTCGCGTTCCGACAGCCGCAGCTCCTTGTACTTGCGTCCGCATTCATGGCAGAGTTTGGAACTCGGGTAGAACCTGTCCACCCGGATGAGCGTGCGCCCGTACCATTCGGCCTTGTATGCGAGCTTGTCCACGAGACCGCTCCAACCGTCGCGGAGTATGGAACGGTTCATCGCGCGTTTGCGCGACTGTCCGTTACGCATGGGCCTGCCGTTCGCGTCGAGCTTCTTCTTCGCTTTTCGTGTCATGTTCCGCACCATCAGGGTTTCCATGCCGATGAATTGGTTCTCTTCAATCAGCCTGTGAGATGTCTGATGTTGGAAGTCTTCACGATAGTGGCGGAGTTTCGCATATGCTTTCGCTACGTTCTGCTTCTGCTTAAGGTAATTGTTTGACCCTTTCCTTCTATGGGATAGTTTGCGTTGCTCACGCTTGACGCGTTCCTCCAAAACCTTCATACGGTTGGGATAGTTGATTTTCTCACCGGTGGATAGTGTGATGAAATCCTTAACCCCGGCATCTATGCCGATTTTGCCTTCGACCGGCTTCTTCGGTTGAATGTCCACGTTGAACAGGAGCACCAGATAGTATTTGCCGTTCTCACGTTTCACCGTCCAGCTCGACAATGATTCGACCGGATAGCGCAAACGGTCACGTTTGCGGATTCTTACAGAACCAAGCTTCCTTGACAACGGATACCGGTTGCCGTCCAAACGCCGTATGGGCATACTGTTCCGAAACGATTGGACGTTGTCAATTTTGGAAGCGAAACGTGGACGGTTTTTACCATACTGCGCCTTATGAAAGTAGGCGGATTGGGCTTTGCGAAAATCCATGATGGCGTTGCTCAACGCGTTCGATGGCATGGGACTGTCCCTCAACCATCCGTTCGCATTCTTCATATCCGTCACATTCGGATACGACGGTTTCGGATTGGACTCCTTGTCATACGTGTTGAACGCTTCGACCTGCTGATTGTAGGCGAAACGCCTGTCACCGAAGCAACGCTCCAACAATAAGGCTTGTGTCTTGGACGGTTTGAACGGGATGCGTTGGGCCGCTTTACGCATGGTCATTGCTGTTCACGCTCCTTCTCCCGTTGACCGTCGATATATTTCGCCACCGCTTGTTCGTTGGTGGCGCCGATGCTTTCCACGAAATAGCTGGGCGACCATAGGCTCCTTTCGCCTTTCCGACGCCAATACTGGCTTTTCAGTTCGGGATGCATGGCGAACAGTCTGAGGCTGGACGTGCCTTTCAGCTGTTTGACTATGCTGCTCACGCTGATTTTCGGCGGGGCTGACACGAACAGGTGGATGTGGTCGTCCAATCCGACCTCCATGTGGGGGATACGGTAGCCGTGCTCGTCGGCTATCTCTTGGAGGATGGCCTTCAAATCCGAGTCGATTCCGTTCTTGAGCACCTTGCGACGGTATTTCGTACACCAGATGATGTGGTAGTTTAGATTATATACCGAAGTCCTACCATGTGTAAACCGTTCATCGCTTGTGCTCATAGGAATAATTGTAGTACATCCACTACCATATGCATAATCGGGAGCGCCCTAACCCGGCATTGAAATACCGGGTTTGCGGGCTAAAAAATTCATCATCGTCGATTCGCGGCATGCCGTCGCAGAACGGGCATGGTTTCAGCGTCTCGTGTTCGACCGTCGCATGCCTGTTGTTGCGGGAATCCCAGATTCTCGTGGCTCCCATCAGAGTCTGCCCTTCCGCCTGTTGCGTTCCAGACAGTCGTCCATCGCCCGTTCGACCTCCTCATCCGTGATGCCGAACGCGGTGATCAGGTTGCCGACCGTCTGCAACACGTCGGCCAGCTCGTCGAGCATGGCCTGACGACGCTGGTCGCGCACGTGGTCATGCCAGTCGGCCTGCGCCTTGTCCAGGTCGATATCGGGTTCGTCACCCACGGCCGCGCCATGAATGTTCAGACAGTTCACGACGCCGATGAACTGGCCGTCGATGCCGCTCGGATCGGCCGGATCACAGGCCTTCAGCCACTGCTTGCACGCCTCCACCAGTTCGGCGCTCTCCTCAAGGTTCTTCACGGCAAGCCACTTGTCCTGTTCCAGACGACCGAACGATCGGACATCCGGGAGATGCACGGTGCGGCTCCCCTCATGAATCGGAGTGGAATCGTCGGAGGCCGGCTTCCACGGGACCTCTTCGGCGGCTTGGATTGAATACCGTGTGTATGGGCATTGTGTGGACAATTCCTCGGAATTGTCCTCAATCTCTTCGCCCATCCATTCGCGGTTGTCCCGGATTCTCCATACTCGTCGTCCGTCGGATAGGAAGTACAGGCTCCCGTCTTTGTCCATCCACAGTCCGGGAAGATTCGGGACCGGCGCGGAGCCGACCGGAACTCCGGGCTGGAGCCTCGTATACGGGCCGATGGCATCCAAAGCACGAACCTTCGCGCCCGGGCCGAACAGGAGCATGGCGGGTTCGCCGTCATCGTGGAACATCACGCCGTATCCGCCATGTGCGGCCTTCCACAGTCCGGGCGCATCCGGCGTCCTATGGTCGCTCATTCGTCTTCTCCTATCTGTTCGTCCAGCCATTTTTCGGCCTCGTTCAGGGTCGAGCATTGCCTGCGAATACTGTTTTCCACGCCGTTCGGCTGGCGGACGAGCAGTATCGCCGTGTATCCGCCGACCATGCTCGCCACGACGCCGCCGCGCCGGGTGCGGGTGCGTCTGGGATGCTCCCACATGCGCGGCAGCCCGACGCGCGCCTCATGCTCGATCAGCGTCATGCGTCCTCCTCTTCCTTCGGATGGCTCGCACCGTCATGGTCCAGGTATTTCACATGCAACCGGGTCGATTCGCGTGTGGGCAGGGAGTCCACCCAATGCTCGATTGTGGCCCTTTTCACCCGGTTCAGCCATGCCTCATACGCATCCGATGCCTCGCCCGACGTCAATCCGACCGCGTCGCGCAGCATGGCCGTGACCGCCATGCAGACCATGTCGTCGGTCAGCGGGAGACCGCCCTCCACATGCTTGGGGCCGATATCCACCGATAGGACGCCATCAGGCATCGAACCGTCAGGCAGGAGCGCCGTTTTGAAGAATTCGTTGGGAATCCTGACTCCAACTGTCCCGTCCTGTAGGGTGACGGCCTTTCCGGTCAGCTCCGTGCCGTTTTCGTAATGGATGGTGGCAATAGGATTCTCGTCTGGTTCCGTCTCGTCTGTGACTTGCCTTTTCCCATCGTTCATTCGGTTTGTCCTTTCGATTCGATTGAGTTCAGATCGTACGATTGTTCGCCAATCAGTTCGCGCAGCTCATACATCTTGTTTTCGATATCATGCCGTCGGGCTTCCATTCGGCTGGCATCCTCTTTGCTGAAACGCGGTAGCCGAGAAAATGATTGGGTTAGTAGATTCTCCGTCTCGGCGAGCTGACGGCGGGCCACGCGCAGCAAGGTCCGGGATTCGATGAGACGGGAGGCGTTGATGGCCGGCACCGGTTCGTCCGGCTGGTCTTCCACAGGTTTGACCTTGACGAAGCTCGGTTGGGCGAACCGGTAGCCGGAATCGCCGAACACGTATTCCAGGCCACGGCCGCCGGCCCGGATGCCCAATACGCCGTCAAACGGTTCCAGCGGCCCCTCGAACGCCCCACGCCGTCCCCCGAATTCGACGCGCACCCGGACTCCTTCCAGCTCGTCCAGAAAACGACCCTGCCAGAACGGCTCCTCGGGACGCAGACGCACATGGTCGACTTCTTCCATGAGCCGCACGCCATCGCCCTTGTCCTTCCGTGTGAAGACGCATGTATCGTCTACCGTCAGATAATCCCCAAAACGGACGAACGGGCCGATATGCCGGCTGCCGTCCGAGGCCACGGCCGCGGCCTCCAACCCAATCAGATCGTCGAACAGGTAACGGTCCCACCATTCAGACATGATCCCGCCTTTCCTCCTCCCTGTGACGCCATGCGTCGCAGGCGGCGCATCTGTCGTTTTCGCCCAAGGCCGCGTACGCGCCGCAATCCGTGCAGAATCCTCTGTGCATCAGCGAATCCCCTTGAGTTCGGCCTTCAACCTGCGGACGACGAGCAGACCGTGCCCCGCCGTCCCATTCCACCGGCCATTCCCCGTCGCGGCCGTCGCAAGGTTCGGCCGGTCCGACGATCCCCGATTCAGGCAATTGACTTCCTCCCCACGGCTGAAGCCGGTGGTCTTACGGCGCGATTCGATAAGTCCATCAGAAAAATCCTTCCAAAACGGATAGGCCGAGGAACAACAGCCACGAAACCAGCTCCGAGAACACGATCGTGAACGCGATGGCCGCATGCAATCGTCCTAACCTCAGGTCTTTCGATCTGAGCAGCGGCGCCAGAGGAATGAGTGCGAGAAGATTGGCTCCAACCCACATGATTCGAACATAGCCCATTGCTTAATCCCATTTCGGTTTGATGGTGGCGACGTGGCGGGCGACGAGGCCGGTCGGGTCGATGATGGCCGCGTCCAGGGCGGTCCGGTTGTCTTTCAGGTATTTCCCTTGACACTCCCCACGGCTGAAGCCGGGGGGATTCTTGTTTCATCGACCGGTTGCCTTCGAGTCCATGAAGGGCTTACAGGGTCTCCGCAAGCGTTTGGTTTGGACGTGTCCCGCCCTACCGTTTGTTCAGTTATGTTCTATGCGGCTGATTCGAGCTGGCTGAGAATCCTCAACCCCTCGTCCCTCAGGTTGTTGGCCGCGTTGACATCCCGGTCGTGGAACACACCGCATTGCGGGCATGTCCATTCGCGTACTTCGAGGTTCTTGACCTCCGGGTTGAGGTATCCGCAGTCGTGGCAGAGCTGGCTGGACGGGTAGAACCTGTCCACGTGGATGATTTTGCGCCCGTACCATCCGGCCTTGTAGTCGAGCATGTGCGCGAACTCGCCCCAGGCCGCGTCGCTGATGTGTTTGGCGAGCCTGTGGTTCCTGATCATGTTCTTCGGCATGAGGGTTTCCATGCAGATGATCGGATGCCTGCGGACGAGCATGGTGGACAGTTTGTCCAACGTGTCGCGCCGCTGGCGCGCCACCTTCTGCTCGAGTTTGGCGACTTTGATGCGCTGTTTTTCACGGTTGTTGCCGCCCCTTGGTTTTCGGGACAGTTTCCGTTTTTCGCGTCGCAGTCGTTTCTCGCTCTGCTTGAGATACCGGTGGTTGGGATGTTTCACCTCCTCCGACGTGATGCAGTAGTCCTTCAGTCCGAGGTCGATGCCGATCGCATCGCCTTTGGCGGGTGCCATGCTTTTGTGGACGCCCGCGCATTTGATGGTCACGTAGTATTCGCCAGCCGGGTTACGGCTGACGGTCGCGGATTTGACCACGCCGGTCACGGGGCGGCTGACCTTGGCTTTGACCATGCCGAGTTTGGGCAGGCGCACGTGCTTGTCGTCCGCCACGTACACGGTGTGACCGACGTTCTTGGTCGTGTATGACTGGTGCCTGTTGTGCTTGCCCTTGAACCTCGGATAGCCGGTGGTTCCTTTGTATCCGCCTTTCTTCTTTGATGCAACGCGACGATAGAAGTTGTCGTACGCGCGGTCCAGATGCTGGAGCACGGCCTGCAGGCTGACGGAATCCACCTCCCTGAGCCACGGGTTTGCGTCCTTCAGCTTGGGCAGGTCCTTCATCTGCTTGAACGCGCGCGAGCTTCTGCCGGTCTCCTCGTATTCGACCTGACGCTTGTTGAGGAAATGGTTCCACACCCATCGCGTGCAGCCGAACGTGCGTTCGATCAGCTGCCGCTGCGCCTGGTTCGGGTAGATGCGGAACTGGTATCCCATGTCCACCATGAGCGGGAACCTCCTTTCCTTACACGTGCTTCTGGTTCTCTATGTACTGTCTGACGGTCTTCAACGGGGCGCCGCCCACAGTGGACACGAAATACGAGTTCGTCCACAACGTCGGCAGCCGGCTTTTCAGCCACGGGTACTCGTCGCGCAACAACCGGGATGACCTACCTTTGATCAGGCGCACCGCCCGGTGTATCCCGTACTGGGGGTCCACCTCGACGAGCAGATGCACATGGTCGGGCATGACCTCCATCTCGATCAGCTCCGCATGTATCTCGGCGCATGTCTCGCGGATGATGTCCTTCAACCGTCCGTCGACCCCGTTCACCAAGACGGGGCGACGGTATTTCGGACACCATACCACGTGGTATTTGCATGAGTACACCACGTTCCGATTGCTTTTGCACCTCACGAAAACAATTATACAGCAGGAAGCTATCTAATTAAATCCGGAAAGACGATACACGCCCAAACACCAGAAAAAAACAAAGCGCCTTATATCCCCATGGCTAAAGCCGGGGGCTTTACGGCGCAAACCGGTAACGGACGGCGAACCGTTCGAGTATCTTCGGATGGTCCGCGAACATGGTCAGATCCACGAAGAACCGTCCGTGCGGCAGCCGGCCGAGCGTACGCGCGGTGATCGCCCACAGTTCGCGTCCCGACCGTTCCAATGCGCCGGTCCCGTTGGCGACGACGGGGCGCAACGGGAGGAACCCCGGATGCCGGTCCGCCCGGTCGAGCAGGCCGAGCCGGTCGGGGAACCGCATGCCGGCCAGGTTCACGCCATAATCGACGGGCCTGTCGAGCCGGCTATGGTAGGCGAACAGGAATTGGGTGCCGAGCAGGCGGATGCCGGTCGCATCCAGGAGAACATCGCCTGTCAGGGCGTTCAGCGTGTTCGCGAGACGTTTCGCCGTGTTCTCGCCCGGCGTCGGCTCCGACGGGATGATGAGGCCCCCATCCGGGGTCTCCGCGATGAAGCAGGCGCATCCTTTGGCCATCTCCATGGGTTTCATGCCGTCGGCGATCGGGTTCGGCTCCCACTTGTCGCCATCCGTGAGATGACGTGCGCAGGATTCCAGATCCGAGAGGAGCGCGTCCGCGTTCATGTACGTGTCGTACAGGCATCGCCAATGGGCGCGAACCTGTTCCATAATCTTCGGGTCGTCGCAGGACAGATGGCCTATCCCGTTCTCCGCGTCGTTGATGGCGCCGGCGAGCCCGCGGCGGGCGACCGCCAGCATCATCCTCGCCTCGGTGTTCTGTTCGAGCGTGAAATCATGACCGTTCATTCGGGATCTCCTCCTTGATGCATTCGGGGCATTGCCCGTCCTTCCAGCCGACCGGATCGATCATGATGTTCGTGCAGGTCGTGCATTCGGGCAGCCGGTGCGCCGGGCAGTAGTGCATGTCGCGTTCCAGTTCGGGATGCTCGTCCTTGTACGGGATTTGCCAGCCGTCATCCTTCGCGTCGGCCAGCAGATCGTCCTCGTCCGCATACCATTGGCTGTCGTCGAACCGTTGTTCGCAGTTGGGGTCGTCGCATTCGATCATGAACCAAGCGCGGCTGTTAAACGTTTCTTTGATTCTTGCCATCAGGCCGCCGCCTTCGATGGGGAATCACCTGCGGTTTCCTGCGTATTTTGGTTTGGTGTGATTCCTGCGGCGCGGCGGAGCATGTCGGCGATGTGCTTGGCTGGTTTCTGATAGAGGTGCGGGATTCTCCCGCATGGACCCCATATATATCTCAGGGTCCCGTAGTTGGGGAATGCGAGGTTTCCTACTAGCTTTCCTTGGTAGGCCATCGGAATGGTTGGGTGCCCGTTGCGGCCTTCGAATGGGTCTCCTTCACTCCATCCTTCTCCCAGTTCCTCGAGTAGCGAGTTTATGCGTTTGCGCATGGAAGCTGTGGTTTTCATCGCTCCTCCTCTTTTTTATGTGGACTTCTTCAGTATAACAACCATATTGTATTTTACATGTTATACTGAATATGTCCACATAAAAGATTGAAAGAGAAACCAAAGGAAAATGCAACCCATACAAGACATCACAGACGCACGAAAGACCTACACCCTATACGAGTGCGAAAAATGCAGAAGCCTGCGACTCGAAAGATCCGGCAAGCCCATCACCAAGTGCGCCTACTGCGACAACCTCTCCCTAAAACAGAGGTTCCTCTCCGCGCTGATCTCCATCGTCCACGAAGCCACATATAAAATTCCAAACCCAAACAACACCGGAATCGTCCAAAACAAGGCAGACACAAAACTGCCCGGGAATGTCATCCAAGTCTTCGTGGATAACCCGAAAACCTACTATACGACGAAAATTCAGCTCGGAACCACGTCCATCGACTACTCCTATGATTGCACATCAGGGGACATTCGCATCGTTGCGAAAAATTGGGATCCATTCGACTTGGAAAATGCCGACCTCGGTACGGGATGGCATATCCGACTGCTGGTGCAGACATGGCGCAATGAGATTGCCAAGCGAATGGAACTGGCGGCGTGAACAACATCGACTGCATCGAAAAAGCACTGGAGCATTTTCCCCAGCAACGCATCATTTCCGCATGGATAGAAGGAGACTACGCGCATGGTTTAGCGGCGAAGGACAACAAGCCCTCGCTTTGCGTCATCACGATGCCGCAGCCTTGGGAGATACTGCTCGGCGAAGCTCGAACGACTCAGAACATGCGTGACCTCGATATCAGAATCCTCACACCTCTTTCTTATATCGACGGACTGATCGACGGCCATCGTAGCCTGTTGGAATCGTTGACGTTGCCGACCGAATGCTTTCTGCTGGACGCCGGCTTCATTCGCGCCATCGAGCCTTTCGCCCATCGGTTGACCACCAGCAATGTCGTCAAGACGGCTTTGGATGACGCTCGCGGGAACCTGTCCGTTTTGCGACACTGGCCGGGCATGAAGAGCGCGAAACGCAATAAATCCATGGCCGAGACCGCACGATTGCTGAACGGAGTACGTCATATCCAGTCAGGAACGGAAGCCTGGCCGTGTCTGCTGGATGCGGATGAGATCACGCTGCTCCGTCGCATCCGATTGCAGGGAACGAATCTTGCCGATCTGGAAAGAGACTATGCCCTTCTTGCAGATACCCGCAAAACGCCCCCTCTCCCCCCGTTGGAGCCTTATGTCCGCAGACAGGTCGAAGACGTGGTTCTCGGATTGAATCGTCGAATCGTCAACCGCGAGGCGGAATCATTTTCCGTCAAGAATCTGATACATGCCCTGCATGGTTTCGGAGACGGGATTACGGCTGATGCCTAATCGAAAAGACTGGCAGCCCGAGGACACGCAAGTGGAGACCGCGGCTATGGCGCTACGTGCCCAGCAAATGCGCCTGTGGAATCTCGTCGGGGACAGTGCGACTGTCGGCCGCTGCTGGCAGCAGACTCCCGTCTGGCTGAGGTGCGAATACCGGCAGATGGCCTCCGCGATGTTGCGCGCCGTCCACTCTCATTCCCCTGATTCTATCCGGGACAAACGCCCTCCGTCCGTACGACAGTTGAGCGAGAAGGCTGCGGATGAAGAGGAGAAACGGATTAAGGAATCGTTGAAAGGTCAGGACAATTGATTGTCGAGCTGAATGATGATGTGTTGACCAAGCCCGCTGGATGCTTTCTTTGCGGAAGCACGATGGGTTTGGTGCCGAGCGTGTATGGTCCGGTTTGCATGGAATGCGTGTTGTCCGACAAGCAGGTTGGCCCGAATCGTGCGAGTCTGCTTTTCACGTTGTTTGGCGACGGTCGCGGTCGGAAGGTTCCTGCCTGACATCGATTTGTCTGCTATACTGAATATGTCCACATAATCTTAGAGAACACAGGAACACCCAATGAGCTACTGGGACAAATACCGAAGCGACGATCCACGACGCATCCCGCCGCTGGAGGCGCCATTGCTTGACTACGTCGTGGTAGACACCGAAACCACCGGCCTCAACCCGGAAGATGGCGCGAAACTCATCGAAATCGGCGCCGTGAAAGTCAAGAACGGACGAATCGTCGACACCTACAGCCAACTCATCAACCCGCAAATGATTGTCCCGCCACACATCACGCAATTGACGGGAATCACCACTTACGACGTGAGCGGCAAACCGACTGTCAAGCATGCGATGAAAGAGTTCGAACGGTGGCTGGGATTCGAAACGCCCTTCCTCGCACACAACGCGACGTTCGATTTGAAATTCCTCGACTGGGCCACGGCGGAAACCTGGCCGAATCGCCCCCTGTTCGACCACCCATTCCTGGATACCTTGGAAATGAGCCGTGACATCCATCCGGAAATTCGCCATCACAAGGTCGCGGATCTGATCAAACGCTATCACGTGGCAGACGTGGAACAGCATCGAGCTCTCTCCGACGCAATGCAAGAGCAAGCCTTGTACCAGATTATGTGCAAGGAGTATTTCCTCGGCGCCTAGTCCCGGGCATACTGGATTCTATTCTTTCCTGATATTTTGCTTGTTAAACTGAATATGTCCACATAACACCAGAGCAGAAAGGCATGACCTTGAAGTGTGCGAAAAACTAACAGTACACGTGCGACTCATTCCCTACGGTAACCTGCGAGATGCGGCAAAGCTCCACCATTACGAGCTACGTCGCAGAAACATGGTCAGGGATGCCGGTAAGGAGCCAAATCCATTCGTCTTGGAACGCTGGATGGTCAATTATGCCCGGCATGCGTTGACCGATTACGACCAGCAGCGCCATGACTTGGATCAGGAGAAGTATGTCGAGCTGCGGACGGCGACATTGAACGCCATAGCCGACACGTATCCGCCATTGAGACATGAATGCGAACGTCAGAAAAGAATCCAGAATCCAGAAAAGGAGCCCGAGTGAGTGAAGAAAACAGCGCCGACGAAACCATCGGTGCGACTACGACGATCATTCTGAAACCGGCTCGAATCAGCAGCAGCACCGTCGAACCGTCGCGGCGCGAAATAACGAGAAAGCTTCGGAAGGAACGACGTTTGAGCTGGGCGCTCGTGCTGGGAATGCTGGTTTTCGCAGTGTTCTGGCTGTTGGGGATGCAGTTGGTTTCCTGGCTTGCGGTTGGGGTGCCTTTGATGTGGAGGCTCATCTTGGCGGTGTCTTCGCTTGTTTTTGCGGCCGTGTCCATGTTCCCCTCTTTGGTATATGCGTTTCGTTGAGAAAGGAAGAATTAGTTGGGTGTCGGGTTGGCTGATGTGGCCGCTGAATATGTACGATTGCACCGGGCCGAGCGGCAGTCTTTGCAGATTCTCAGTGTTAATCGTGTCGAGTTGACGGTGATGCAGAATCTGTGGGCGGATAGGGTCGGGAAAGCTCGATTGGATATCCGTTCCGCTCCGGAGGTGGTGATGCGTGCGATCGAGAGGTCGAAGCGAGGGCATGAGCTTTTCGATCGGGTTCGTGAGACTCCCGTATTGGTTGTGTACGAACTGAAGACACTTACCTGACATACTGAATATATCCGCATGTGATAAGATTATTCCATGACATCGCAAACTGAACCCTTCAAGATAGACGGACTTACCTTGATGCTACGAATAGGCCACGCCCCACGAGGGCGAATCTCCTATTTTAGCCCGCAAACCACCATCGAGGAATTCCTCCGTCATGCCGCCGAGCACGAGGGAAGACTGCTGTTCGTCGGCAACTTTAAATCATTGCGAAACAAAATCGGTTTTCATTATTTGCTGCTCTGGTCACCCCAAAGCGCAATCAAACTCGTTGGAACGGTGACCAATTTCGGAGAGGCATACAATCCAAAAACCTGGAATCCGAAATCCCACTATCAGGCACCATTCCCATGGGGAAGAACGCCTGCCAACTACTGGTTGGCGTTGGACAATGTGCAGCAATTGGGAGATTTCGATCCGGACAAGTTCGAGAGATTGGGCTACAACGCCAAAAAGATATCGCTGGCGGATGCGATGGAAACAAATGCAGCCACGTTCATAATCCGCCCTATCTAAGCCTCGTTCGTGGCTGTTATACTGAAAACATCTGCATAAAAAAGGAAGATCTCATGGCAACACTATACGATAGACGCGCACTCTTTGTGCGCTACAAGAAACAGTCATCCTATCCAGGACGGCAATCAGTCAAGCTCGCCAACGGAATCACCTGCCGGTATAACTGGGATCTGGATAAAACCATTCTGGATTACATAGAGGAGCATGCCGAGAAATCCGACGGGAAAGTGCTGTTCCCTCTCAAGTTCAACGTGTCCGATTTGACCGTCAACACATGTAAAAAAGCGTTCTTATGGATGACGGATGACACTTACATTGAGGCCGACATTCATGATTCAGGCGCATATTACGCTTACGGCATGAATGACTATGACGGGTTCACAGCGCCGCCAAGCCTCACCATCCCCGAAGCGCGATGCTGGGTGAAACTCGAGCACGTGTCGAAAATAAAAACCAAGTTCCCCATCGACGACTACAGCATCCAGGCGTATAAGGGCGGAGGCGTCGTCAAAGAAACCCCCCTGCGCGAAATCCTGAAAACCACTCACATGAATTGCATGTACATCACCCGGAACGAGGGTTAATCATGTCGAAAATCATATCCAGCATCCCAAGCATCCGATACACGGCGGACGTGGCATACCAGTTGGAACCAAACATCACCGTCCAAGGGACACTGAAATATGTGGGGGGACGTCGCGAGCTGACGGCAAGGACGTTGTTCGTCCACTTGGACCGTGATGACAAGGGTGAGATGACGGTGACCAACGTCGCGGTCAGCGCCAGTCGTAAATCCAACGGCAACTCGGCCTTCTACCGTACCGATGACTTCGACATGACACCGGAACTGCAGCGGGCCGTCGATCACGTGCGTGAACTAGTCAACCAGGACTGCGTCGGCGTGGACGACTAACCGGCAACCTTTCCTAATATCCCGACCTTGACTTCCTCCCCTGCCTGAAGGCGGGGGATTCCTACTCCGGTTGGCTTAATGAAGCCTTGCGGTTCGGCGGGTTCCCGCTTCACGGGCGTCTGCGTTGCGACCGGCCTGAGCCAGCCTCCGTCTTACGTCGCCTCCACGGGCGTTTAGCGACTCCGCGAGTCCCGCGGCGTCGAGGATGTTCAGTGCGGCGTTCCAATCACGGTCGAGCCGTATGCCGCATTGCGGGCATTCCCATTCGCGTATGTCCAACGGTTTCCTGCCATCCCTGTGTCCGCATTGGGAGCAGATTTGGCTGCTGGGATACCAGCGGTCTATCTGGACGATGGTTCTGCCGTATTGGATGCCCAATTGCCGTATACGGTCGATGATTCTCGTCCAATTCGCGTCCAACAGGCTTTTCGCCATGCGGGTACGCGCCAGTCCCTTGACGTTCAGGGTTTCCAAGGCGACGGCTTGGTTCTCGCCCGCCACCTTGGATGCCAGTTTGTACGCCGTGTCCTTGCGTTGGTTCTGTATCCGGCTGTAGGTCTTGGCTTTCAGGAGTCGTGTCTTCGCATGGTTGTTCGAGCCTTTCGTTTCCCTTGCCAGTTGTTTGTCGAGTTTGCGCAGTCTGCGCATCTTGCGGTTCAGGGTGCGCGGGTGGGGTATTTTCTCGCGTGTGCCGTCCGTGTAGACGATGCTCATGAGCGAGTCGAGCCCCATGTCGATGCCGCACGCCTCATGCAGCGGCTTTAGGGAGTCGGTCTTGTCCTCCACCTGCACGGTGAAGCTCGCTTCGTAGGAGCCGTCCGCATGCCTCATGATGGTGACGGTGCTCGGCGTGGACGGCAGTTCGCGAGTCCAACGGAGCTTGACCCGCCCTATTTTCGGGAGCGTGAGGAACGCCCACTTGCATCCGTCCGCATGCTCGACCTTGAATCGCGCGGATTTGGTGAACTCGGCGGATTGCTCCCCGTCCCTGCGGCTCTTGTACCGGGGCACTCCCGTGCGATGCCTCTTCCCGGTACGGCGGTTGGTCACAATATGGGTCCTGCCAGCCTTGTAGAGGCGGAGGAAGTTCCGGTAGGCCATGTCCGCGTGGCGTATCGACTGTTGCAACGGCGTGGACGATACGGCCAGAAGCCATTCCATGCCGGGGTCGCGTTTCCATTGGGTGAACATGTTGCTCAACTGCGTGTAGGACTGCATTCGCCCATGTCGGCGACGCATAAGCTCCCGTTGGTCGAGCGTCCAATTGTATGCGTACCGGCATGCGCCGTACAGGCATGACAACGCCTCGCGCTGACCCCGTGTGGGGTAGGCGCGGTAGTTGTATCGCCTGTAGGAACTCATGTTTGGTATTATACTTGGTCTTTATGGATAAGACAAACGATATTCGTAAGGGACGGCACTGCGTCTACGATTTGCACGCGCACTTGGTCTTCGTCACCAAATACCGGCACGACGTGTTTACCAACGAGCATCTGACGGCATTGGAACGCATATTCTCCGACGTGTGCGCCTCGTTCGACTGCCGGTTGGAGGAATTCAACGGCGAAACCGACCACGTACACCTGCTCGTATCGTTTCCCCCGACCGTGGAACTCAGCCGACTCGTCAACAGCCTCAAGGGAGTGTCCAGCCGATACATGCGACGCGACTACCCCGAACTCGCGCAACACTATTGGAGGGCGCAACGCCTATGGTCGCCCAGCTACTACGCGGGAACCGCAGGAGGCGCACCGTTGAACACGCTGAAACGGTATATCGAGAACCAGAACAGACCAGCGTGATTCACCACCGCCCTAAAAGGACGGTGTACCCTCACGCAAAACGATGGCGAACACCCCGACCACGACCATGAGGATAGACCCCGAACTGAAAACCGAGGCCATGAACGTGCTCGAACCCCTAGGACTAAGCCTGAGCGGCGCGGTCAGCATCTTCCTCAAAGCCGTCGTCAGAGAGCAAGGCATGCCATTCGACCTGCACGCGACCACCAAGCCTCACCTCGACGCTGGACACGCAGAATAGGCCCGAGCCGAGACCGTCCGCCACGACACGGGCCTATGTCTCAACCGCGTTCGCCGGTCAACCGTAGATACGAGTCAAACAGGATAGGCAACCTCTCCTCATTCGACCCACACGGCTTAGACGCGCCAAACGCAAGGTCAACCACCTTATCCAACTCACGATGAGCCTTACGCAAATCAGCCGGCATCACCAACGGGTCATACAAATCAGCCAACGTGGAATCAGGATGGTTCGCACGCGCCGCCAACACCTGCCGGCCAGCATCAATCATTTTCTGACGGGTGACATCATCCAACTCCGGGAGCGGGAACGTGTTCCATACAAGCGTGTTGGCGAAACGGTTGTCCGACTTCATTCGGCCGCCTATCGCATCCTGCCATGTCGTGAACATGCTGGATTCGATGGCGGCAAAAGCCAGACCGTCCGGATCCACGATGGTGAAGTTCAGGTTGCTGGCAATCACTTCAGGCAGCAGCCAAGCACTTGTCGTGTACTCGCGACGGCCGGCGTGAGTGGAAGGAACACACAGGTATGGAACGGAAGGCTGAAGATTATCTCGGAACAACCACGGTGTATCACGATGCTTGTATGCATCGCCAGTGACCGGTGCGTGTTCCCGGTATTCGCGGCATGCTTTCACCCGTTCGCTAATGAACTTTGAATCACGGATGTCCTGCGGTTCAGCGTCCACCAGCCACAAACACCATCGGTCGATGTTGTGAATGAGTTCACGAGCACCCTTGAACGGTCTCACGTATTTTGCCGCGATAGGGTCGGACATGGCTTCTTCATAATCTTTGCGAGTATTAAGAAGAAGATTGCCGTCATCCGTCGGCTGCGAGCCACGATTTGCTAGTGACAGCAGTGACGAGAGTGTGCCGGTTTTTTGACTTCGCTTCTCTACGAACACGTTGGGTGCGTCAAGCAGGTAGGCGTTGATGTTCTCCGGATGGGTTTCTACCGGTTCACTGGAGACTGTCTCATACGTGTAGAGCATTTTCTCCCTATTGGTTTGCGCCATGCCGATGATGACGACGTGGACGTGCGCGTTGTCCGTGCTTTGCGCGTCCCATTGGAAGGTGCGGTGGGCGAATGTTATCCGCCAGTTGCGGGCGAACAGTGGTTTGAACAGGGCGGGGACGGGCTGGCCTTGAGTGATGCTGTTCGTGCTGACGAATGCGAATGTGGCGCTGGGGTTGTTTTGCATATAGTCGGCGGTTTTGCGATACCAGCCGGTCACGTAATCCAAGTAGCCGTCGTAGTCCTTACCGAACACGTCCTTCATGTCCTGCTTCTGATTGTCGTCCATGAGGTACTGTCCGACGAATGGTGGGTTGCCTATCACGTAATCGCATTCGCTGCCGGGCAGGAGCGTGTTCCAATCAAGTTGGAGTGCGTTGCCGCAGATGATGTCGCCGCTGTCGGTGAGGGGTAGGCGGTCGTAGTGGTTGCCGAGTTTTGCTTCCGTCCGGTCCAAGGCTTGCTGTTCGGCTATCCACAATGCGGTGCGGGCGACCGAGCATGCGAAGTCGTTGATTTCGATGCCGTGGAATTGGCGGATGTTGACCTTCACGTCGAGGTAGCCTTCACCCAAGTCGAGCATCACGTCGCCCTTCTGCAACCTGACCAGTATCTCGTCCTCCAAGGCGCGGAGCTGGAGGAACGTTTCGGTCAAAAAATTGCCGGAGCCACAAGCCGGGTCGAGGAACTGCAAGCCGGCGAGCCGGTTTTGGAAGGTTTTCAACTGGCTGGTGAGCGCGGTGCGCTTCTGCGGGCTGATGCCCTTGTCGTCATACTGGTTGATGAGCGTCTGCAGCTCTTGCTTCAACTCGTTGAGAAAAAGCGGGTCTATCAGCTTGTGGATGTTCTCCGGAGACGTGTAGTGCATGCCGCCCTGACGCCGCTCGTCATGACTCAGGGTTTCCTCCATGAGGGAGCCGAAGATGACGGGGCTGATGTCCGACCAGTCAAAGGTGCGGCCCATGTCCAACAGGGCTTGTTTAAAGTCCTCGTCCACCGCCGGCACGGGAATGGTCTCATGGAACAGGCCGCCGTCGATGTACGGGAACTCCTTCAACGCGGGCGTCGGATACGCCTGCTCCCGCGCCGTCTCATCTTTATCCACCCAGTCGAACAGGCTCTGCAACCCCTGACCAAGCCAGTCGGCAGGCAATGATTCCACGTAATCCGTGAACTGTCCGGGCTTCAACAACCCCGAATCCTCCGCATAGTAGAGGAACACGATACGCACGGTCGTCAACGCGAGGGCGCGATGCTCCGCCGGGTCGCTGTCCGCGTGATGGTAAAAGCGCGCCAGATGCCGGTTCAACGTGGCGACGTGACGCGCCGCCTCCACGTTCACCCGCCGATTCTCGCTCACCGACACGTCCGGGCGGTCAGCGCCACGCAGCAGGGCACGGAACACATGCAGATTCTCCGGCAACTCCTCCAATGTGAACACCGCATACGGCGGTCGTTTCGCCAACGGATCCTTGTTCAAATCGTAGAAGCGGAACTCATGGAAGTTGCACACGCAGATGAACCGTTTCCGCTCATTGAACGGAAAGCTGTTGTTGTAATCCAACGCCTGCTGCAACGGCGTCACTGCCCGCCCCTGCCGCTCCTCCTGCTCATCCAAGTTCACGTTACCGCTCTTCTGTTCGATGAGCAGGCTGGCGGCCGGGAGTATCACATCCGCGAAACCGCCTTTGGCGTCCCTCTTCTCCGCACCGTAATTGTCGAAACTAAACGGATGCTCGACCCCCAGCACCTCGGCCGACAACTGCATCCAAAAAACCTGCGCCTCCGACTTTTCATACCCGTGTCCGCGCCACTGCTCCACGAACCTAACCGCCGCCTCACGCTGCTGTGCCGGAGTCATAGCCATAAGTCTCCATCGCCCCCTTATTCGACCTTATTTGTGGACAATTCCTAGCTTACTCAAATACAGCCGGCATCAGCGTCCAACACCACGTAAGTGACTATGACAACACTGGTTTAACAGAGCCTATTTTTTTGGATATCGCCACCAACCGAAAAAACGGTTATTTTCAATAGAACATCGGTTAATAACAACATCAAAATCTATCGTGGAATATATGCCACGAGGAAACTTCTACCGTCCAGAAAGCTTTATAAGCCCGGCCAGCGAATACGGGCTACTCCGTTCTGCCACGCCGGATCGCACCGTATGGCTGTACGCGCGCATCCCCTGGAGCACTGCATTGCTGGATGGAGCCAACGACCGGAAACGCAACGATGCCGCGCAACAGCTGATGGCGTTCTTCGACGGCCTCGCCAATCAGGTCACGGTTGCCGGCATGCGCTACCGTTACATGCTTCAAAGCGAATATCGCGAATTCCATCTGCTTACCGGATCCATGCCCGTCCGATACAGTCCGCCGGCCAGCATGAGGGACACCGACCTCGGCCGATACCAGGCGCAGTACTACCGCAGCCAGAAGGTATGCAAGCAGTTCGCGGTCATCGGCGTTCCTTTGAAACTGGTCGGGGATCATAGCAACAATCGCAAGCCCGGCATGCTGCAACGCGCCCTGACCTGGTACGACCGCATGTGCTATTCGGTGGCAAACGGATGCCCAATGTTCGAAGAGTATCTGCCAGACGCGCATAATATCGAACGAATCATGCTCAACGCCGGGCTGGAACCATTCACCATCATGGATGAGCAGGAACGCGAACAGCTGGTCGCCATGATGGAATCATGGTGGGTGGGGCGCGCCAACTCGTCGGCCCTGCCTATCCTGGCGGAGAACGCACACGTGCATTTCTTCCCGGATAACGCGACCTGCGCCCACGCCAAAAACCTGTACGACAATGGCGTGGACTGCACCGAGTGGAATATCGACGAAGAATATCCTGCCAGCATCTGCTTCGCACGCACGGCGGATTTCAACCAAAGCAGCATCACGGATCCAAACAACCTGTGGATCGCCCAACTCATGGAAGTCGGACGAGCCGGCGGAGCCAATGCCGTCGCCACAAGCATCCGAGGCAAAGTCGAGCCGGCGAAAGTCACCGCCGACCAGATTCGCCGCAACAGCCGGACCATCGACGAAAGCATCAAGGAACGGTACGAGAAAGGCCGTGAAGCTCCCGGCGACATGACCGAAATCAAGGAGCGTCTGGATTATAAGAAGGCAATCTACAATACTCCGGATATGCCGCCCAGCATCATTGATCTGAGCGTCGCCACCTGTGTGGCGGGCAACGAGCAGATGGCCATCGACGCTTTGGGTCGTATCCCCAATATCGAGTTCGTCAATCTGACGACGGCTAGCGAACAGCTGATGGCGTTCAAAAGCATGCAGGCCTGTTCGAACGTGCGCATGACCCCCTATGAGATCCACTGGGCCGCAACATGCGTCGCGGGAGGAGGCGTGAGCAGTTTCGCCAAAGCAGGCGATAAGGACGGAGCTCTTGCCGGATTGTCCGAAGCCAACAGACAACCGGTGTATATCGGGACAACAACCGTGCAGGACAAGGATAGGCGTCCAATTCTCGCGATAATCGGTGACACGGGTTCAGGCAAGCTCATAGCCCTTTCCACCCCTACTCCAGTACCACCTCAACCCAAGTATCCCAACGGTTCCATCATACCATTCGGACAATTGGAAGAGGGAGATTATCTTTACGGAAGAGACGGGAAACCCTACCCGATCACCCAACTCCACCCCATCACCAGTAAGGACACTTATGAGGTTGTGCTGAGCGACGGACAGAAAATCCTTGCAGGAGGAGACCACTTATGGACGGTCAGCAGCTTCAAGGACCGGAACAATAATCGCAAAGACAAGCATCGTCGAAGCGTCGAACGATACAACCAGCTCACACGTATCGGGGCAACACTGAGAAACATAGGCGAACAACACCCCATGTCGGAGACCATGACGAGTAAGGAGCTCGCATCGCTTCTCAAACCCATCGTGGGTAAATACATGGGGACAGCACGCCCTGAAGCATGGGTCGCCGCTTCCTTGCAAATGATGGATTTCTCCGGGGTGGACGAGGAACGTGACATTGCGGTCAATTCCCCCCATGAGGCTTACTCCCATAGGCAGAACTGCAAGCGATACGATTCTGCGGGAGCACTTAGCCACTTGATCGATCATTTTGATTATGTGGCGAAACATGGTCCCCGTTGGCAAGAAGAATCACAGCAACGGGCCTCTCTCCTAAGATCTCATTTGGATGATGAACATACCCAGGGGCTGAGCGTAGCCGAAATTCGTAACATGATGGGCAAACTCGCCCCCAGCACATCCTCTTTGTCTTCCATGCTTAAGGGTCTCAAACCTGTTTCCCTGTGGGATGAAGGTACGCGCATCATGCCTGACAGATCTAGTCGCAGAACAGTTCGAGCCTACAATGTACGCGGCGCCCTTAACGCCATCGCCTTACGTCTCCTGCAGCGGTACAACGGCGAGACTCCAAACACGGATTACGACGAGCAGGTGGTTTCCACCAAGGAAATGCTTGCATCCGGACTGGAGACGACCATCGGGCAAGCCCAATGGTCTATTCATGCGCCTCAACCGGTACAAAACCCTGAAACGCACCTGTCTATCGATCCTTACCTGCTTGGAGCTTGGTTGGCTGACGGCAGCAAAAGGGCCGGAGAGCTTACTTCGGATACAAAGGCCGGAGACTTGGATTATGTAGCGGAACGTTTCCTTGAAAGAGGATATGACGTCACTTACAAGTCCGATGGCAAATCATTTTATGTGCGGGGATTCACAGGCAAGCTTCGCTATGCAGGGCTGTTGAGCAACAAGCATATCCCTGAAAAGTATTTCTTCTCCAGTATCGGACAACGCCTGGAGCTCGTTCGAGGTCTGCTTGACCAGGATGGCAGCATAGACGAGAACGGAAGCATCGAGTTCACGCAGTCCGCAGATCATGAGCCAATTATGCGCGGCATGGTCAGACTTCTACGCTCTTTGGGGATTGTTGTCCATGAGCCGACTCGCAGCAAGGCCGGCTACACTCTCGACGGCGAACATCACGATACGCAGGATCGACTGCGTCTTACCTTCACGACGAATCTTCCGGTATTCGCATTGGAACGCAAGCGGATGCTGTTGCCGAAGACGTTGAGGGAAACCCAGCAATGGATGTATATCAAGGACATCCGCAAAGTTGAAGACGTGCCATGCAGGTGCATCACCGTGGGAAGTCCTGACCATACGTACCTGGTCAACGATTATGTGCCGACTCATAATACAATGGCAGCTTTCAGCCTGTTTCTGCAATGGTCGAAGATTGACGCGCGTGACGGTAAAGGTAAGACCCCGTGCATTTACATTAATCCGAAGGCCGGTAATGATTTGGAGGATGCGACCCGTTCGCAGGGTGGTACGGTCATCCGGTTGGATTCCGATGTGGCTAACGGCACGTTCGACCCGTTCAACGTGATTCCGAATGTGGAGGAGGCCAAGGAGATCGCCGTCCTGATGATGACGAACATTCTTGGCGGTGACACGAAAATGGAATCCGCCATGACAGCCATGCTGGATTACGGCGTCAAACACGGGGCGCGTTGCGTAGGCCGGGCTCTGCTTGTCGCCGCCCAAGCTGTTGCGAAGACCATCAAAGCGGGGAACACGGCGGAGTCCATTGGGTTGCCTTCCAACACCCTCGAGGTGTTTTCGACAATCAGCATGAACCTGAAGGCGAACCAGGGACTACGTCTTATCTTCGGCACCGATAATGACACCAAGCCGTTGACGATCAGCCAAAACCTGACCCTCATCAATGCCGGAGACCGTTCACTCATCCCCGAAGGCCAAGATGATTCCATGACCGCTCGCATCCGCCAGTGGACGTTGCGAATGGTCGTCATGGGAGCCGGTACCGCCGTTCGAGGCCGCGATGGCATGGTGGGTGTCGATGAGGCATGGGTGTTCATGGGCAAGGACAAGGGAGCTTCCCGAACCTTCGAACAATGGGTGCGTATGGCCCGTTCGCAACGATTCACGCCTGTCATCATCAGTCAGAAAGTGCAGGAGTTCATCGATGCCGACTTGACCGGAGGTATCAGCCGCGCCCTCCTTCTGGCGTTGGACAACCCGGAGGAAGCCAATGGCACGGTCAGTCCGGCCAAATCAGCGGAACGACTCCTAGGCATCGAAGACCCCAATGGTCGGATCTTGCAGCGCATGGGAGCCGATGATACTTTGGACAACGGTCAGCCGAACCCGAACAGTCTGAAGCGCCTGGTAAGCGCATCGACGGGGAAGACCGTTCGCGGAGCCGTCGCCTATTTCAAGGACGGGTCCAAGCAGCCTATTCCAGTGGAAATCGTGATTCCTCCGGCATTGTTGAAGGAAATCAGCACCACTGCCACGGACAAGATCGCACGAGAACAACGAAAGAACAAGGAGCAGTGACCCCTTATGGGATACAAAGACATATTCGATGACTCATTTTCCACACCGGCTTCCGACAAGTCGGAGGAATCATCTGCCGTTACCCCTTTGACCCCGGAGCCGGAGGAACAGCAGCAGTCGAAACCATTGCTGTTCCCTGGTTTCGGTAGCGGACGTCCTCTCCTATTGGAACGCCCCAGCAGATACATCCAACGTCTCAGCGATACCGCATCCAAAGTGTATGCGGTACCTGACGGAGACCCATACGGAGGAGTGGAAAACCGTATCCTGTACTCCCCCGTGATCAGCCTCCCCGTATTTCTGCTTCAGGGGAATGAGCTGTTCGCGAATCATGACGTGCTCAAGTATCCTTTGCTGAATCCTCCACTGAATCACGCTTGGGATGGAAGCGACATCAGCGTGTACATGCTCACCATCATCGCCGCATATACTTCAGCGGGCATCCTGCATGAGGATGTAGACGGTGATGTGCTTGCATACGATGTCGAATATCCCCTCTCCGTTGCAGACGAGCTTTGGAATGCGGCATCCGATTGGGCTTCCGAAGCGGCTCCGCTGTTGAAGGATCTGAACACCGCACGGCTTTTGGGATTCGCGTTGAAGAGTCCCAACGAGGAAACCGATGCTTTGAGGGCTTTGTTTGAATCATGGGATGAGAATCGTTCTTCAGGTGAGATCATCGAAGCGGGGAAACATGCCGCGAATCTTCTTCGAGACGATTACAACGTGTTCGTCGACGTGGAATTCCGACCATTCCAAGAACGGTAATTCACCGAATCATTCAAAGTCGGTAAATTTTTACCGACTTTTGCCTTCCGTAAGGGGGTCATCCTTTGAAAACCAGTACAAAACTCATGGCTGCGGGAGCCGCATTGCTGGTGGGGTTGAACGGTCTTATCGTCATGAACGTGGTGAGTGCCGTTTCCGGCAGTGTCGCGGCCCTTACCAGCAACGTCGGAAAGTCCTTATCAGCCGCAGAATATGATTGCGGCACCTCATCAGATGATGATTCGACAACCGGGACCACATCGATAGCCCCCAACAAGGTCGCGGTGGCCATAGCCGAGGCATTCGCCAAAGCCGGGTATTCGAAAGCCAGCACGGCAGGCGCTCTTGGTGTGATCCAATTCGAATCTGGGATGAATCCGGAACAGGAGCAGATAGGCGAGACCAATCCCGCATTGCGTGGCTTCGGTCTGAATCAGTGGACACCGCGCAGCAAAATCCAAGCATGGATGGATCAGCATAACGTGTCTGGCAAAGACTCTGATGCCGACGTGCAGATAAAAATGCTGGTTGACACGTCCAAATCCGATTGGAACAACTTCTATCTGGATAACATCGAGGCCGAAGGGTACAACGTCACCGACCATGACCTGCACAAATGGTGGCTGCATGCGGATAATCCGGAGGACGCCTCAATCGCATGGCTTGCCGGGTATGGGCGCGGAGCGTGGAACGATCGGCATGAAGAGGAACGTAAGAAATATGCGCGCTCCTACTATGATTCACCGGAGATTAGTGCGATCGAGTTCACTGGGAAGGCAAGCGACGATTCCAGTGGTTCCGACAATGTCGTTCAAGCTTCCTGCTCATCCGACGACGATGGTGATGGAGGCAGTGCCGTCGTAGGTTCTGTGGGCGGGGCTCCTATAGGCAAAACCCGTAATTTTGGCTGGCTGTGCGATACGGATGCAAAAGTGTGTCACGACGGGGACTACGGGCCATTCACTTCCTTCGCCAGCGGCGGACATTACCAGTGCTACTGGTATGCACTTGTCAGACTATGGGTGATTCACCATCATGACGTGGCAAACTGGAACACCCCCGTGGGTGGTGACGTCCATGTGCATCTCGCCTCCGACCCTGCATACACAGTCGATTCCAGCCCACACCCGGGGGATGGCGTCAGTCAGTTCGGCGGTGCTTTGGGAGGTGATATGAGCTCCGGGCATATCGCCGTGGTCGAAGAAGTCAAGCAGGACGCAAACGGATGGAGAATCCGAATCAGCGAAGGAAACTACGGCACGAACGGAAGTGGCCCATGGGAGGGGTACAACAGTCGCTGGCTCACGCAAAAGCAGTTCGATGGCGCCGGCAACGTGTTCTTCCGGAAGAAAAGCTGGAAGAACTAGCCGCAGTATCCCGGATTCTGGCAGCCTCCCCCAACCGATGCCATGGGAACGCTATCCCAAAGATGCCAGTCAACCTTGCCATCCAAGTCCGACTGCGTGACAGGTCCCTTAAGGATGGGCGTCATGCTGGAATGGGCGAGGCCCATCTCGGGATCGCCTTTCACTGGGATGGCTATTCTGGTTCCCTCGCTCAAATCGTCGGCCATGTTGTTGTCCCAGCGTGTCAGCCAAGGATTAATCCACCAAGGGTTGTCGCCGTTGATGTTCATGCCGCTGATTTTCCCGTTTGCGATGGTGAGTTCATCGTTGATGTCGTAGTCTCTCCAAGCTGGAGTCAATGCCCAGATGCTCCCATTGTTAAAGGAATCACCGTCCTGCAAAAGCATGGATTCGACCTTTCCTGTGACCGTGACCGTTCGGTCTTCGTTGACCGTCACATGAGGTCCGTCCGTCCACCGGCTGCCGGTCGCCAACGCCTCACTGTTCCACCATGCTTTCATTGTCGGATACGCTTTACAAGCGTTTTCATATTCCTCTTCGCATGGATAGCTGACGGCATCAGGCCCATCGTTCTTATCCGCTGGGATAGCGCTCAGAGCGGGTAGAGGATTGCTTCCGATGTCCGGTGTCCGCAACTGGTCGATTACCTGTTGAGCATCATGTTGGCTGAGTGAGTCCAAATTGATCGTGGGGTCACTCCCCCAGTTGCGGGCTGCCTGTTCGAATTGGATGGCAAGATCCGTGTACTGTTGTTTCTCCTTATCGGTCAGCTGATTTGCGGCAGCCTCAGCGGCTTTCTTGCGTTCCTCCGACTTATGTTTTTTCAACTGTTGGGCCTGCGCCTGCTGGCGTTCCTCAGCAGTGACTTTTTTACGCCACGTACTCCAAGCCAGGATGCCAGCGACGAGAACCACCACTGTAATAACACTGGCGAGTATTTTCATAGGCCTGCTGAATGTTCCGTGCATCCTCAACTCCTAATCCAAAAAAAACGTGTGGTTCCAGCGTATCCTTCCCAGAAAAGCGAATGCCTCCGATTATCCGAATCGGAGGCATTCTGTCCACTGAGAGAGGTTTTCGGAGCGAAGGATCAAACATCCTTCACGTTCTTGTTTTCCTTGATTTCCTCAAGCTTGACGTACACGTTCAAACCCAGGTTGTACAAGGCCGGCAATGCGAAGATAAGAACACACAGGACACCAGCCCACCGATACTCCAAGCCCCAGGCCGTGAAGAAGAACGCAGGAATCGGGATGAGAACAACCAGTTCGATAATCATTTGGACAATCAACGGGAGCGCAGATTCCAACATCCTCTCGCTGACGAAGAACCAAATAACGGCTTGCACTGCGAAAGCCGCAAACAGGATGACGAGCATGACCCCAACGGTCACCAGATCAGCGATCCCAGTGGAAGTCGCATAGTTGAACACGTTCACGAACATGCCGCCCATGTCGCTGCTGAAGAACATTCCCATCAACAGGACTATCACCAATCCCAGAACGAGAAGAAAAAGTCCAATCATTGCCAGCAAGGTAAGCATTGCGACCACCTCCAATCCATGCTCAGCGTTCTGTTATATGCAGTTGCATTGCTTCGTTTGCCTGACCTTATTCTGTGACAGAATTCATCGACAAGCAAATCAACACCAGCAGTGGCCGCATTGTCCTATCTGGATGGTTTGCGCCGCCAATAGTCATGCACCGGATGCCCATCACGATCGTGGGAGACGACATACACCATGCCATTGTCGGGAAGGACGAAGTGTTGAGGACTTGGCATGCCACTGTTTGCGACACGAATCTTGTCCAACAGCTTGGCCTGCAGTTCCGGGTCCAGATCCATATACGCAGTATGCGCATTCAACCGGACCAAGTCGCTGATGCGGATAGCCTCGTCTCGTGCAGTGTCGGGATCGAATCCACAATAATCGGCCAACCTCGCATAATGGTCCGGTGTCACTTCACTGGCATGCTCCGCTCCTGAGAATGGCATCGCGAGCTTGTCCGTCAATCCCGGCCATACCGTCGTGGTCATCACATCGTATGCTGGGCTTAGTTTCCAGGACTCACCATCCAGCGAAGTGGGCATGACTGAATAGTTACGGGCATGCGCATCGCAATTATCGACAGCCACGTTGAAGGCCAATCGTCGCAGCCACTCCTCCCCCAGTCTGCCGGACGGATCCATCTTCCGTAGGGTGGTCAGCGTATCGACGGCACTCACCTTGTACTTCTCGGATGATGGTAGGCCCAATGCCTGCACCATATCCTCCATCGGCAGACGAACCGGCATACCATTTTCGATACGACGATCGAACCGTTCCACGATATAGGTCTGCTGGCCGTTGAATTCCTGGATATCCGACTCCGGGGTTTCGATGCCGATCATCTTGGAAAGCATCATGGTCGCATGTTCTACTTCATCAGCGTCATAAATGCCGGCCGGTTTAAGAATATGAGTCGACGGAACGGCGCCATTGGGCCACACCCATTCATCGCCTACACGGGACAAGGAGAATTTGCCTTGAGCTCCTGCCAAGGAAAATCTGGCACCTTTGTTCCTGACGAACCATGAATCAGGCGTCCGTTTGACGGCGGCAATACGTGTCGCGATTTCGTCATCGGTTGCTTCTGCAGGAGGCACACTGGCAATAGTCGGCATCTCATCGTTCCGAGAGAACACCAGCGCACCAGCTGAATCCACGTTTTCCAGCAAGTCGAAGGATTCCTGAGATTTCGCGCCGACTGCCTGCATCATGGCATACTTGGCGGCACCTGATTCCGGGAGTAAATTTTCTAGAAAATTCTCCGGTGCATCCTCGCGCCACTCTCCATCTTTCGGGAGGCTGAAACTTATCCGTGGGGCATTCCAATCATACTCAAACGCGACTCCTCGTTTGAGAGAGGTGAACACGCCAACGTGGGAGCCGTTCATCCAGACGTTTAGCCGATCACCTTTTCTCATGCCACCACGCATTCCGCAGGCAAGGCAGTGGCATCCACTCCAAGAACCTTCATTATCCGTCGAGTCGGAAGATATGGTGCAACGCCGGTGTCAATCAGCCGTTGCACCACGCTTGAATCGACTCGTGCTTTCTCGGCCACTTCATCGACGGTACGGTGCTGCATGAACTCGGCCATGACCCTGCGCATACGTTCCGGTGATTCGATGAATCTCACGTTGCTGGCGGTTTTCGGCATGGCCTGCTTGATGCGCTGACGGTACTCGTCGCTAACCTGCCATTTCTCGTATATCATTTTTTGCCTATGCATTAGTAAGGTGTCTGCGAATGTATTCGCTACGACTGATGTGGTACCGCTTCGCGGCGGCAGTGACCTGTTCGAGCTGGCTTTCGGGCATCTTTATGGTGACGGTGACCATGCGCTCGTCCCGTTTCGGCAGCATGTGGAGACCGTAGTAGATAGGGCCGGTGATACCGTGGCCGGCGTCCTCGCTTTCCATTCGTTCCACGTCACTGCTGACCTGCTCCTCGGTCATTCCGAATTTCTCCAGCAGTTCCTTGTCTCGTTCGTTGAAATCGCTCATCGTTCACCTCTTTTGCCTTCCAGCTGATTAATTTCCTTTAGTGTTTTCTTCGTCGGAGGTGTCATCGCGTGGTAGATCAGTACGCTGTCGTTCAACTGCTTGTAGACCATCTCCACGTCACGGCCATGTCCGTCAAGACCTATTGCCACCCAAGTGCCATCCGCTCTACGCGCGTCTTTCATGACACTTCGAAAGGCCGTCAGCACGTCCTCTGATGTCAGCTCCGGATGCCGTTCATGCACGCGCGACAGCACGTAGATTTTCAAAAAGCAACCTCCACTCCTCTTGACGAAACTATTATAACACGCAGGTAATACCAATAGAATACCGCAGAAATGATACATGCCAGCAGAAGCCACAAAAAAACCGAGCCGCCTAATCAGCCCAACAAAACCCGCGACACCGCCCCCTCATCAGGCAACCCGGAATCCAACAATTCAGCCAAACGCGACGCAACACGATCGGCATCAACACCGGTGAACATGCCACCCATCCATTCGGACATCAGCGTCCGGACATGCTCGCAGTCGGCGGAATGCACGTGACGTGCGGGACCTTTGCTCTCATCCACTACTTCAGCCTCAAGGGGAATATCAGCCGACTCGCTCTGCGCAGTCTGTCGCGTTGGAGCATCGGTGCGAGGATAATACTTGATCCCATGCCTGAACGGTTCGGCCCTCAAATTCGGAGCCGCCTCCAAGACATTCGACAACGCCTGTTTGAACCTGCGCCGGAAGTCCTTCATCGGCAGGCCGGTGCCCTCGAACTGGTCATACAGTTGACGCCATGAAACGTAGGCGACGTGGTCGAGCCGGTATGTGCGGTACGTCAACCATATATAGACGTCCAACGCCCGCGCCGATTTGCCCAGACGCGAGATGACATCCATGCTGAGTGGGACGCTTGGCTTCGACAGCTCGGCCCACATCTCGTCGGTGAACTGGATTGATGCAATGATGTCCTGTTCCGGCCTGAACTGTGTACGGCCTTTTCTGGCGACGGTGAACGGCGTGCATTCGCCCTTGTTCTCGCGATTCTCGTCGGTGTTCATGATGGAGATCGATGTTCGCGCCAAGTTCATCAGCATGTCCTCCGTCTCCTTCTGACAGCCGGAATGGTTCGAGATTCCGGTGTTGTCGCAGAATTCCTGGAAGCTGCCACGAAAGACAACAGTGTGGGTGTCCTGATCCACGTCGGGATTGTTCTTCATGCGAATCATGGACTGCACGTAGAGGAATATCAGTCGCGGGGTTTTCCCGTAGACCCATTCCTCGGGGCGACTGGGGGTTATGCGCACGGTTTCTCGCCCGTTCGTTCTCTCTATGTAGGATGCGCTTGGTTTTGACACGGGGAAGAGGGAGAGTTTCGCCATGAGAGGTGGTGCGCCCGTGTTCATTTTCGTTGTGGCGATGGCGTTATTATTGGTCATGTGGTCGCTGCCTTTCAGCGATTGCCAGATACCCGGCCGGTACGAACGGTGCGGGTATCTTTTTTTCTTTTCGTCGTTATTTTATGTGTTGCGCCGTAAAACCTCCGGCTTTAGCCGGGGGATATAAGGCGCTTCTCTTTTACCATTCTAGCTCACATATGTAAAAGAGTGTGCTATACTGGAAACATGAACACCAAGACAGTAAAGCGGGCATACCGGTTCCGCTTCTATCCCACGACGGAACAGGAGAACATGCTCCGTCGTACTCTGGGATGCTGCCGCAAGGTGTACAACATGGCCTTGGACGCACGCTCGACCGCGTGGACGCTCCACCGGGAGAAGGTCAGCTACTCGGACACGAGCCGAATGCTCACCGCTTGGAAGAAGACGGAGGAACACTCCTATCTGACGGAAGTGTCGTCCGTCCCGCTGCAACAATCGCTACGGCATTTGCAGGCCGCGTTCAAGAGGTTCTTCGACAAGACCGGCTCCTATCCGAGATTCAAAGCGAAACACGAGGGCGGTTCCGCCACCTACACCGTCTCCGCGTTCACATGGGATTGGGAGCGCAGGGCGTTGACGTTGGCGAAGATGCGCGAACCATTGCATATACGTTGGTCGCGCACCCTGCCACGCAAAAGCCGACCGTCCAGCGTGACGGTCAGTTTGGACGCGGCTGGACGTTGGCACGTCAGCATACTGGTCGAAGATGCCATCCTCCAACCAGCCAAGAACGGGAACATGGTCGGCATCGACATGGGATTGGAACACTTCGCCATCCTCAGCAATGGTGAGAAAATCGACAATCCACGCTATTTGAGACACCATTTGAAAAAACTTCGACTGGCGCAGCAGAAACTCGCCAAGAAAAAGAAAGGAAGCAACAATTATCGCAAGGCCCGTTTGAAAGTGGCGAAGGCATACGCGAAGGTCAAGGATTGTCGTACCGACTTCCTGCACAAGCTCTCGACCAGAATCATCCGTGAAAGCCAAACGGTTGTCATCGAGGACTTGAAGGTACGGAACATGAGCCGACGTTGCAAGCCGAAAACTGACCCGGACAATCCGGGACAGTACCTCCACAACGGGCAGAAGGCGAAAAGCGGTCTGAACAAAAGCATTCTGGACGCAAGCTGGCGACAGTTCCGCACCATGCTCGAATACAAGGCCGAATGGTACGGACGCCAGCTCACGGTCATCGACCAATGGTATCCCAGCAGTCAAATCTGCCACACGTGCGGCAAGAACACCGGCAGGAAGACATTGGACGTCAGAACATGGGAGTGCCCCTACTGCCACACCATGCAAGACCGTGACATCAACGCCGCCGTAAACATACTATCCGCCGGACTGGCGGTTCGAGCCTGCGGGGATTCACGCCTCACCGAAGCGACACTCCGGTGAACACAAGAGCGTGAATCGTCTAAACCCACAGGAAACCCTTCCCCGCGAGGGGGAGGAATCCCCCGACTTCAGTCAGGGGAGGAAGTCAACGCGTTTTTCTTAGAATTCTGACACCTTTCTTAGAATTCTGACACCAAATTTAGAATTTGGACACCTTTCTTAGAATTCTGACACCAAATTTAGAATTTGGACACCATTTTTAGAATTCTGACACCATCTCTGCGAATGCCATCGAACCATACCCCGATTGCCTGCGATCAGAGCGGTCACAGCCTTAGAATTTTGACACCCTCGCTTAGAATTTTGACACCGACTCTTAGAATTTTGACACCCTCGCTTAGAATTTTGACACCGACATGGCCTCTCAGCCCTTATGGCAGTAGGGCCAAGCGGCACCCCCAAGTGATATTACAAGTGATATTACAAGTGAATATACAAACTCTCTCTTAATTTCTCTCCCCACTTCGACCCGCGATCCACCGGGATGCCGCTGACGCGGCAAATGCCACACGCTCTCCTGCACCTGTTTCGACCTCGGAAAAGAAGAATCCAGTCGGTTCGCTTGGCAGCGAACCTCAGAGCAAACAAAAAAAAGACTGAATCTCGGACGAACAGGATTGCCGTACTCGTTCTTTCTAGTATCGGTTAATTTCAATAAATCTTCGGTTAATAACAAAACTCGAAGATAGATTGACAATCATGGCAAGCAGAAACAGCAGGAGCAGAACACAGACCCGTCCTATATCGAGCGGCGTCTGGTTTTCGCTGTTTCTTGTCTTTGGAATTATCCTCTGGTTCTTTTGGCGCCTGCCCTTGGTCCCGTTCCTTTGGCTTGGCATGCTCGCCGGAGGAATCACACAACAGTATCCGGTCAACGCTTCCGGAAGCCGCAAGGATCCCCCATCCGACAAGCAGATGATGGTCTACCACCGTTGGAAGGACATGCTTGCCGGTCTTATTCCGAACGCGGATTGGCTGGAGATTCGACGTGTTTCCTGGTGGATGGGCTGGATGGGCGGCATGCTGCTGGGATTGAACAGTGCCGTCTGGATTGCCCTGGTGAATGGCCTGTTCGGTTTCATGCTCGCCCAAGGCTGGTCGCATTACAGGAATCGGCGCGTTGACCGTAGGCATGTCTACAAGGGCGTCAGTATTCCGGCGTTCCTGACCAAATCGCCCGCCTGGGCGCGGCTTTTGTCCGTCTCCATGGCGTTGCTGGTTTTCGCCGGGGTCCTGGTTTTCGTGTTGGCGGGATACATGAGCTGGCTGAGCGCTGTGACGCTTCCGGGGTTCGTGTTCCTGCTACTCGTATGGATGTTGGGATGCAAACCGCAGTCCCGATATTGGCGTGAGCTGGTCGAAGGGCAACAGCTGCTTGATGGTTGGCTTGCCGGGGACGATTTGCAGAAGGCATGGTCGGGAGCCTATCTGACGCAGGTCAACAAAATCGGTTCTTCGGATAATCCTCTGATCGTCTACCGGATTCGTCTGCAGGGGTCGGACGGTAAGCCTCGCTCGAACGAAGGAGTTTTCAAGCTCGGCGTGGAAGCGTTGCGGGCGCCGGCATTGGCGGACGGATACCGTTTCGTGTGTCTACTGTCCGCCAAGCAGAAGAAGAAAGGGGCGGAACAGTTCGACCCGTCCAGTGTCCGTCTGGCGCTTGGCATGGACGAATCCTGCATCCCCTCCATCGCGGAGAGAAAGGCCGGCGAAGGTCTTGCCTCTCTCGTCGCCGACATCGCCTATGCGCAAACCGCTTTCATCTGGCATAAACGCGCCCCGTTGACGTTGGCTCATGATGTGAGCGCCGACGAGAGCAAAGCCGCCTGGCTGTTGGAGATCATCACCCCACCGCAGGGCGGGGATTCCATCGACCGCATCAGCTTCGACTGGCTGGAGGGAGAAGGATCGCCTGCCGAGACTCTGCGGATGCCGGTGTTCGCCGACCTGCAGGACAAGTTCCACCTGGTCGCATTCGACGATGTGAAACTATCCGACAAGGGCAACAAGTGGCGGCCGGACGGCATGACCCACAAGAAAGCCTTTGACGATTACATCACCATTTCCAAACGGTTCAAAAGCGACCAGTCCGCTTGGGTCAAATGCCTCCCGTCGAAACTCAATCCACCGGCACCCATCTACGACTATGAGAAAACCCAGGACTGCGACGGCTGGCAACTGCATTACCTGCCATTGGTACTCACCGCACCAGCCACGCCGGCCGACTACGAGCGTTGCGACCTTGGCCCATTGCAGCCGGAGGCACGGTTCATCGGACTCGTGGACGAAGGCTCCGACATGGCCGGACTGATCTGGTCCACCGGAAGCGCGCCCGTACGCATCGACCAGCTGACCGGCAACACCCCCCTTCACCGCAAGTACGCGGAAGCGCTGATATTCAAAACCCTTATCGACGTGCTTCCCGCAAAAGCGTCCGTGAACATCACGGCCTGCACTCCGCAAAGCAAAGACAAGCCGATTTGGAGCATCCAATTCCAATTAGGCAACGGCGCGACCGTGGAAGACGCCCGCAAACAGTCCGCCAGAATCCAATCGTCGGTCGGGGCGAAACATATTTACTGGGAATGGCGGTCAGCCGACAGCGCGACCGTATGGCTGTGCGACGACCCGTGCCTGGATGTCAGGGACATCAGCCACTGGAATCGCAGATCAAAGCAAAAGCATCTCATCGAACTCGCCTTAAGCGACTCGTGGGGCGTGGCCGGAGTCAGCGATCCCAGCGGGCGCACCCCCGATGTGGTCAGTCTCGGCGCATTGCCAAGCAACCATGACGTGTTGTTGGCACGATTCCAGATTCCGGCCGGGTTGGACGTGGACAAGCCCTCACGGAACATCGGCAAATTCCTGACCAGCGCAGACTACGCCTACGGGCGTATCCTCCCGCGCGGCGAGGAACACGGTTCGAACCTGTACGACATGGTGCTGGCGAAACGCAGCCCATTCCCCACCATGGTCAACGCGGACTGGGATTTCGCCCGCCAGTCGAAACCACGCATGTTCCCGTTGGGCGTGGACGATATGGGCAAACCGGTCTACTGGAGCATGAAGGACACGTTCCACCTGCTCATCAGCGGCAAATCCGGAACCGGTAAATCCTCCATCGCGCAGATCGTGGTCGCCGAAGCGCTGCTCAAAGGCCATGACATCATCCTCATTGACCCATCCAAAGGTTGCATCGACTTCACTCAATGGGCGAAACCGTTGGCGTTGGCGTTCGTCGGCTTGGGCCAGATGCGCGAAACCGAAGCCGTCATCGCCTGGCTACGCGACGAGATGGCACAACGGGTGAAACTGTTCAGCCGGTATGGTGTCGGCAGCATCTACGACCTCGACAAAAGCCAGCTCAATGAGGAAGAGCTTGCCCACACGAAACCCATCGACATCGTGTTCGACGAATTCAACTCCTACCTTCAGGAGGCCGGCAAGACCACGCAGAACCCGAACAGGGACATCCAGCTGGCCAACGACAATGCGGCCGTCAGCGCGACGAACAATTCGATACGACGCACCATGAGCGCTCTCGGCAAAATCGTCGTGCAGGGGCGTACCGCAGGCATCAGCGTAATCCTCGGCGCCCAGCGTCTGACCATGGACGACATGAAGCCGTACAACGCGAACGCGTTCTTCCGTTCGCTCGGCCGAATCCTCCTGGGCATGGACTCCACGGCGGGCATCATCAGCGCGCAGAACCTGCGCGAGGCGAACCGGCTCCAACAGTCGTTGAAAGGCGAAGGCGGGAAAATCCCGCAGGGCCGTGGAATCTTCGAAACCGCGCAAGGCGAACTGCTGGCCGTCCAAACATGGTGGTCGGGAGGCCAAGAAAAGTTGGCGGAACTGTTCGCCGATCGCACTCCCCCGCAACCCATCGACTATTCGCGGTTCATGCCATCCGAAGCGGAAACCTACGGCGAAGTGTCCGAAGACGAACTTTCCAAGCTGCTCAGCCAAGGAACGGATCCACAGACAGCCGGCGAGGAAATCAACGACATGGACGAACTCCACGACATGCTCCACCACCCAGACAACAACGATGCCGATTCCGAAGACGGGGACGACATCGAAGAAGTCGACTGGTAGCCAAACACAAAAGGGGAAACAACATGCTCATCAACCTGGGAACAGACGTTCACGGGAAAAACCTTGGATGGGACACGTCCACGGGAACGCCACTCACCATCACCGGGCCCGATGGAAGCGGGAAAACCATGCTGCTTGACAGCATCATCCGACAGGCAGATTCGGACGGCACGCTCGTAACCTTCACCGACCAGTGGGACAGTATCCCACCCTCCCCCACCGTCATGTGCGGACGCTACCGGCAACCCTATGAGCTGCTGGAAATAGTGCAACGGGTCAGCATGGAACAGCGACGGCGCATCAAGGGCGAACCCGAGCCGATCAAGCCGATACTGCTCGCCTTCGATGACTATGACGTACACAACGGCTACCCGGACATGAATCTGCTGAACGTCAACAGTCAAATCTCCGACGAACTCAGCCGAATCATCGAAATGGCACCCGGAACGAACGTCAACGTGGTCATGGTCCGCAGCAGCATTCACCCATCCACAGTGGGTCAAAAGCTCTACGACCGGCTTATCGCCGGCAACCATGTGCTATTTCATCCGGCCGGACAGCTCGACCCGCACACGCAACCTCTTTTCCACGTCGAAAACACCCGTGAAGCCGAAACCCTCACCTATCTCAACCGGCATTTGGACTTCAAACAGGCCCGCAATTGCCTGTACGAAACATCAGACAGGCCACTCCGGGCTTTCCATACCCCCATCTACAAGAGAAAGGAAAACTGATGGCCGACCGTCGAAAGAAAATCCCTCTCGAAAAATTCTTCCCCAATGGTTTTGATAAAACCAATCCGGACGACATGATCAAACTCACCGTCCTCATCCAAGAGAAAGCCGCAAAGAACCCTGAGTTCGAAGGCTACAGCGTATTCAGCGTCGATTCCGACAACCGGTACGCGATCATCGCGCCGATGGATATGGATTCCGATGATATCAACAACGGAATCAAAGCCGTCAGACTCAGCAACAGCGAATGCGCGGACACGGCTTCCCAGAAGAAGACGGTGCAGAACCTGGAAAGCCAACCCCAGTACGAAGGCTATTCCGTCGTCGATTTCGTTCGAATCAGTTCCAGCGAATTCCTTGTGCTGCTCCAACAGTTGGACGAGAAGGCCGCAGCCACCCGGCGTATATTCGCGAACGTTCTCAAGGTCAAGCCTTGGGAAATTCGTATCTCACGTACTCCTGAGAACGGTTGGAAAATCCGCATCAAGGAGAACACCGTCACCTATCAGGCTTCCGTATACGACAAGCGAATGCAGGAAGCCGTCGAAGTGGTCGGCAAAAAAGGCTGGTTCTTCAAGGCCGACCCCGAAAAGGGCGTCATCATGGTGTACCCCGGCACTCCCCCGACTTTTCCTGCGATGATAGCCTGCCCGAAACAGCTGATCGGTAAAAACGACCTACGTCACGCCTATCTGGGCATGAAGCTGCCCGAACGAGGCCGCGAAACCGGCGACTGGCTGTCACTCGACTGGAAGTCCGGCCCGGGAATCATGGTTGCCGCCGCCGCCAACAGCGGGAAAAGCGTTGTCATCAACACGCTCATCGCCGCCGCGCTGGAAGCCGGATTCCAGCTTGCCATCTGCGACGACGAGGACAAAAGCGTCGATTTCCAATGGTGCCGGCCGTGGATCATCCCCCACGGCTGGGGTTGCGATAGTCCTGAATCAGCCGCCGCGACATTGATCCATGTGCTTGAGATCTGCTCCTACCGGTCGAAACTCATCAAACAGTATGGGGTCGAGAACTGGTGGGGTCTGCCTAAGGACGAACAGGAAAAGAACCCCCTGCTTTTGCTTGTGTGCGATGAGGTCGCCCAATGGGCTGGGAGCGTCACCATACCGAAGGTCAGCAAGGACAATCCGATGCGCATCCGGGCCGAGTATGAGGCAAGCATCCATGCGGCGAACATCACCTATGCGATGAAGATCACGCAAAAAGCCCGGTTCTCCGGTGTCTGCTTCCTGTTCTGCGGGCAATCGACCCGCCTGCAGGACGGTTTCGACCCCGGTATGCGAGTCAATCTGACCACGGTCATCTCCCCCACCCTGCAACCCTCCACCGCTGTCGAAGAGCTGCTGGGAGGGGCGAAGGACTTCCCTGAGATACCGGAAAACATCATGCAACCGGGAATCTCCAGAGGAGCCGGCCTTATCAGGCTTCCCGGCATGAAACCCGTCATCTACAAGGGTTTCTACGAGGAGAACCAGAAGCAAAGAAAATCATACAGCGACCTGCTGCGCGAACGTCTGACCGCAATCCGACCGCCGGAAGGCGACATGAACTCGGGCCACTGGTCATGGGATGAAATCGTAAACGCCCTGCCGACCGCCGCAGAAAAACCCGATGACGGCATGATCGACTCCGGCGGGGACGAGGACGACGGGTTCCCCACAGACGGTTTCGGCGAGGACGGGCGTGATGTCGCAGACCGTGACAAGCCGTTGAAGGGTGCCGCCGCTGCGGCGCATGCGAGCAAACTGTATGCGGCAGGTGTCGACGTGCCTCACATGAGCGCCATCGATGCCGCCATGAATATCGGGCGCCTGTCTGCCGAAAAAGGTCTTTGATATAGGATGTGATGATGTTGGCGAAGGATGATGATTGGCTGACGGCGGGGAATCAGTTGGATGATTCCCTGTTGATGGATGATTTGTGGGATGATGACGCAGATCCACAGAATGACAAAGGCGCAGCGTCACATTCCACTGGTTCCACATTCCCACAGGACAATGCGGAAGCGCTTCCACAGAAAAGCGATGGTACAGGAAGTAGTTCCAATGTACCCACAGTTCCGCAATCCAACAGGGGATCCATTCCCGGTGAAAATGCGAACACGTTTCCACAGTATTTTGATGACTCATTTCCACAGTCTGACGAAAGCACAACCCATCAGTCCGACAGCGACCCATTTCAACAGGAAGACGTAGACCCGTTCCAACAGGATGACAGGCAATTGCCTACACAGGAGAAAGAGGAATCGTTTTCACGTTCCAATGATTCCACTGTTTCACGTTCCAACAGCGCAACACTTTCACAGGAAGACGCGGAAACAATTCCTCATTCCACTGACCACACAGTTCCACAGTCCAACAAAACGACAGATTCGCAGGGCAACAAAGGCACAGCTTCACGTCCCATCAGGACGACAGTCCCCCAGAACACTGTCGAGCCAGTTCAACAGGACACTGCGGATACGACTCCACAGGAGAATGCGGAAAACCTCGATCAGATAGACCTACTCGCCAACGGCTACGACCCGTTCGAGGAATTCGCCGACTCAGCAGAAGACTGTAACGACAAGAAATCAGAAGAACAGTCTGCTGTTTCCGCATTTCCACAGAACAATGAGGAAACACGGGAACAAGGAAAAGGCCCGGAGGAATACGACCCGTTCGAGCAATTCGACCTGCAATCGGACGATTCCAGCGAACCGCCAACGGAACAGAACGAACGTCGAGACGACAACATCATTCAAGACAGTTCCGCAGATTCAAAGAAAAACGTTGATATGCAGGAACAGGGAGACATTGAAACTGTTTTCCCCTCCAATGTTCCTATGCAAAATCAAAGGGACAGCGAAACAGAAGAACAGTATGACAGTTCGTCCTTCCAACAGGAAGACAGTTCCCCAGTAAGACAGGACACTGGCGAAACATACCCGAAGGACACGGACTCTGCGGATCCGTTCGACCTTTGGGATGACGCATCCGAACCTCCGGAGGGGGAACCACAAACATCGTCCCCATCCGCCGGAAGCCTTGGCGCGGATGATTACCCAACGCAAACATTCCAGACGGGAGATGACTTTTGGAGCCAGACGGATGACGAATCGAACGGTCAGTGGAATGCAGGCCAGCAAGCGAATGGCATGCCCCCGCAGCAATTCGACAATCCGCCATTCCCACAGGAAAATGTCTTCCCAGTTGAACACCAGTATGATTCCCCGTTCCCACAGGAAAACACTGATACAGAAAATAGGGGAAATGGTGGAACGCTGATAAAGATTATCGCAGTCGCGGCCGCCATACTCATAGGCCTCGGAGCACTGATAGGCGGGGGAGCGTACACCTATCACGCATACACCACTCACGTCGCGGAACAGCAGGCCGAAGCCGACCGCAAACAGCGCCAACAATCCCTGGTGAAGGCACAGAACAAATGGGACGGGAGGAAACGGAAGGCCGATGACCTGGTCTCCACGATCAAAGCCAGTCCCGTCGCGGAAAACAGCGACGTGCAAAAAGCCATGGAAGCCCTCCAGAAAACAACCACAGGGAATCCGATGACTGAAAAAGACATCACATCGGCCCTGGAAAAACTGGACGGCGAATATGAGAAAACCAACAGAACCTACACGGATGCAATGCAGGCAAAAGCCAAGGAAACCAGAACGACACTCGACGGTCTGGTACAGCAGGCAAATGGTCTTGCTGACGCTCCTGACGGCAACGACAAGAAGCAGATGCAAAGCCTCGCATCCCAGTGGAAAAGCACGGAAATAACGTCTGACAACCTGTCCGACGCTATTTCGGCTTCGACCGAGCTGAAGAACCTCATCAGCAAAGTGGATAAAGCCAAGAAGGATGCGGACGCGAAGAAGAAAGCCGAGGAAGAGGCCAAGGCAAAAGCGGAAGCGGAACGACAGGCCCAAGCCCAACAGGAGCAGCAGCAGGCGCAGCAGCCTCAGCAGAATCCATACGGGAACATGTACTACTGGGGCGGGGGATATGGTTCGACCGGTGGATCGACCGGTGGATCCACCGGCAACAGTGGGGGAGGGGTATCCCCGCCACCGCAGCAGGAGACGCCACCCAAGGGCAACAGTGGCGGCAACGTCGGCTGAAAAAACGGGAAAGCCGAGGCAGATCAACCTCGGCTTTCCCGCTAATCCCATACATCAGAACATGTTGGGATAATCCTCATCGTCCACATCATCATCTTCAACCTCGACAGGAGCCGGCTTACGACGGCCCCGCGAAGAGGTCTTCTTCGGACGACGGCGCGGAGCCTCCTCCTCGTCCTCGTCCTCGTCCACGTCATCATCTTCAACCTCGACAGGCTTCGGACGACGACGGGAAACGGCAGCCTTGCGACGTGGCTTGACCGCGATTTCACCGGTATCCTCGTCCACCTCATCATCGGAATCAGCCTCATCGAAGTCAGTATCCGCAAGAAGAGCCGCCTCATCATCGGCCTTGGAAGGCTTTGCGTTCACATGCTTGTCTCGCCAAGCGATAAGAGCCTCGATATCCTCATCGGTGAAGTCCTCATCGTATTCGAAGCTTCCATCTCGCACGCCTCCGCCAACAATCGTGAGATTATCCAAACGATAGCTGACACCGCTACCGGTCTGAGTCTTCCACGCACGTGCCGTAACCGAAGCCTGCACGTTCTGACCGGGATACACCAGCTTATCCCATAAGACCTTGACTTCCTTGGCCTTGGCATCACGCTCCTGAGCCTCCTCAAGATTGCGCGTCGCCTCCAGAACGAGCGTCTTCGCCTCCTCCTGAGCGTCTTCATCAGCCGTAGCGTAAGCGGCTCGGGCATCATTAAGATTGGCTTGAGCGGCCTGAACGTCTTCCTTTGTCCCGAGAATCGGTTCGGGGAGCTCACGCAGGATTCCTTCATCGTCGATGTAGCGGATTCCGGGACGACCGGCCTTGGAGCTACGACTGAAGTTCACATAAAAATGGTTGGCTCGATTCGGATATTTATCGGTCATGAGGACGGTTTTATCACCGTCAAGGATTTCATCCTCGTCGGCATCCTTGAGACCGTCATTGGAAACGATACGATCCTTCTTGCCCCATTTCTTCAAGGCGATGGCGTTGTCTTCCGCATTCTTGCTCAGCTTCTGAAGGATTCGGACGGTTCGCATGTGATCGGGGTCATCCTTGTCGAGAAGCACAGGGAACCCGTATGCGGGCGTGCTTTCGTTTTTCTTCTTATCGTCCTTCTTGGCGGACTTGTCATCATCCTTGTTTCCCTTGAATGCGACCGCCTCGTAGAGCTTGGGCCATCCCATCTGGATGACTCCGGTTTTCGCGTGAGTTAGCAGTTCTGTTGCCATGATGGTTCCTCCTTGACGATTTGACGATCGCTCCACAGTGCATTGAGGATGGGAGTTTTCGTCTTCTCTTTTTCTATGTGGACATATTCAAATATACGCAGTTATCTGAACATGTATATTATTCGGCGTGTTGCCTTTATTTCCAAGGCGTTTTCCCTTGTTAGAGAATGCTGAAAAACTCAGTTTTCTGCATGTTGTACAATGGGAGCGTGAACACAACCAGAAGACTGGGCAACACCAGTCCGACCACTGCATCCAGGAGAGGCGAATGAACCAGCTATCGATCAGACGTCTGCGCCAGCTAGCAGGAAAAACCAAAAACGAGATAGCCGACCTGCTGGGCATGAGCGTCAACACGTACAGCAAGTACGAGGACAACCCCATGAGCCTGTCCTACGCCGCATACCATCAGCTCATCGAATATCTCGAAACAGCAATCCAAATCAGGAAAAAACTAGAAAAGGAGCAACCTATGAACACCCCCATCAAAGCGAAAGTCCGATTCGTCGCACCCGACGAAGACGACGAGGACCGTCTCAGCGACTACACAGTGCCGATCCCCGAAGGACTGACCGAGGAATTCCACCCCTCGCAACCCGTCACACCGAAGCAGCTCCTCGACTGGGAAACCAAGAACAAGGAACCATACCCGGGTTATTCGGAGGAATTCTTCAACTGGGAGAACGCTTGGGAAGAGGTCAACCGCGCCCAGCAGAAAGCCGATGGCGGATATCTCCACCTCTCCGACCCGGTGCCCGTCAGCCCGGAGTTCGACGAGACGACCGGAGAACCCATCACCTACGACGAGCCTCACGTCGTCGTGGACTCGGAAAGCGGCAACACCAGCGTGTACGTCGACGAGGCTGACATGTCAGCCCAGGAAATCGCCGAATCCGATCCAGTGAACAACAAGTAGCCTCCCCACATACCGTTCCGGCATGCTCCGTCCATAGGCATGCCCGGAACTTGAATCCAAGAAGGAAAGACACCAATGGCCTACGCGAAAATCATCGACATCGACGACCCCGGCTACTTCCGGTTGAAATCAATCGACCAAAGCCAATTGAAACAATTCCTGAAAAACCCGGCCGACTGGGCATATCACCGTCTCAACGACGACCACAAGCCCACCGACGCCATGAAGTTCGGCACGGCGTTCCACGCTTACCTGCTCGGCACCAGCGACGTTGTCAGCCTGCCTGAGGGAGAGAGCTTCAGGAGCAAGGACAACCAGAAGTGGCGCGACGAACAGCTGGAAGCCGGCAACATCATCGTCTCCTACAATGACATGCAACTGCTCAAACGCATGAAGGAAGGCATCGAACAGACCAGTCTCATGCCCGAATACCCCGATTACATGGAAATCATCGAACAGGGAACCAAGGAACAGTGCATCGAATGGAAGGATCGTCAAACCGGTCTGATGCTCAAGGCGAAGCCTGATCTGATTCCCGTCGGCACCGATTACCTGGTCGATTTGAAAACCGCCCAGAAGGCCGATGCGGAATCATTCGCCAAGGAAGTCATCAACTACGGTTATCACATTCAGACCGTTTTCTACCGTGCCGCGGTAGCCGCATGCAAGCCGGACGCCTTCGACCGTGGGTCCAAGGCTCCCAGCACCATGCAATTCTGGGTGTTCGAGAAATCCGATGCCTGCGACTGGCAGCCTTTCAGCATCAGCGATGACAATCCGATCACGAATCTTGCCGCGACCAGCATCCGTCAAGCGCTCTTGGGCATCGCCTTGATGGTCAAGAAAGCCAAGGAGGAAGGCTACGCAGAGAACACTCCAGACCCCGTGGATGCCGCCGCGAAGTATGCGCTCCGACATGGTTTCAACAAGAAGGTCAAGGAGGTTTCGTTCCAGAACTGGCAGCTGCTGACTGCGGAAAACATGCTCTGCGATCTCGCCAGCTGATTGCCTGAGGCACGACAGGAGAGGACCATCCAGTACGATGGTCCTCTCTTCTTTTTATCGTTTGCTCGTTATACTGAATATGTCCACATAACAGTAAAGACGACAGAACCAACGCCAATGCCATCAGCACCTCGAACACGCCGGACAACATCCAGCAACCCAAGAAGACCAGCCAACTACAAGCGCGGAGGCTACGCCCACGAGTTCACCATCCCAATCGAATGGTGGAGTACGACCGACACCATACAGACGGAACGCATGCGAGCCAGACGAAGGGCATGGGTGAGGGACTACGCGAAAAACGAATGGCGCAACCTCAAGAAAACAGGAAAAGCCTGGAAAGTGGAACGGTTCATCGCCCTTATAGGCGTAGCCTGTCCAAGCCAGAAAAACATTTTCCCGGCGAGAGCGGCCGAAACCATCAAACCCATCATCGACGGTGGCAGTGATGCCCGGCTCTGGGACGACGATGACAGCCAGCACCGGCACAGCACCGTATACATCCAACTGCCAACACCGGCGCCAGCCAACCATTACAGGCTGAGCGTGCTCATCATCCCGGTGCCGGAATCAATGCCGAAATACCAGATCACCTCACGTCTCGCATCGAACATCGACCAGCATTGGCGAAATAACCCCAATCCGCCGGCATGGCACGACGGATACTCGGTGTCATTCACGATCCCCGACAAACAGTGGATAACCAGCAACTATACGGATAGCGACCTCATCGCCAGACAGAACGGCGAACGGAAATCAGCCACATGGGGGAGGGGAGGCAGCTTCGGCATTCGGGAACGAGTACGCGCACAACTCATCGAACTGGCCCTCCAACAGTGGAAAAGACAAGCCTACCGTCCATATGAAAGATTCGCCATCATCGCCGGAATCGCATACCCGTACGGGGTAAAAACCGCCGACCCTGACAATGCGGCGGAAACGGTGAACACCATACTGCATTCGGGAACCCGCATCGGAGCCTGGCCGGATGTGAACAGCCAGCATTGCAGGGGAGTGGCTTTCGTACGTCTGCCGAATCTCATGACGGGAAACCACATGGTCAGACTTTTTGTTTTCCCGGTGCCCGAGAATTTTCAGATGGCGCAGAGCATAGCCGAAAGCTCCATCGACGCTTGGGGCGAACATGATCGGAGAATGCGTTGAACCTGAGACAAGTGCTAGTCCAGACCGCGATAGGACTCATCGCTATCCTCATAGCCGTCCTATATGCGATGTTCATCGTCCCGCAGGACTGGTTCATCGACTCCAGAGAATCAGTCATCACCATATCGGTCATAATCTGCGCGACCGGATACATCATCACGGTCTGGGCCCGTTATATCCGCCATCTCATCTTTCACCAGCTTGACGTTCGAACCATCCGTGAAGCTGAATCCGCCGGGGAAACAGAGCCTAGGCAAAATCCGAAAATCCTGCGGAAGGAACCAAGTCCGACCATACGATTGAACAGGAAGCACATCCATCAATCTCAGAGAAAGAGCCGATAATGGTATGGACACCAGCGACACAGCCGCGTGACCCCCTTGGTAGATTCCGTAAAACCAATCTCGTCCCCGGCGAATACACGTACACCACGCGCAGCGGCATCGTCAAGAAATACTATGTCAACGATATGAACCAGCTGGCAGACGGATCCACCATCCTGCACATGAGCGCCCAAGGCAAGGTGTTCAGCAGTTTCAAGACCCAGAACCCCATCGAACGCATCCACATCATCGGCAACAGCGATATGGAACAGATGGCCGTCGCGGCATCCGGGGAAACCACATTCGGCGTGATCAACCACAGCAAAGCCGCCCCACCGGATGTGTTCAGCCTCAACCGTGGACACGATTTCGAGCCGGTCAGTTCCAATCTCCCCGACGGCGAGACCGCCTTCGGAGGACATGCCGCACAGATCAGCGGCCGTCCGGACAGGAAAACCTATGACACGTTGAACGCCCAGAAGGCAGAACAAGCCAACCTCGCGGCGTTCGCAGACCTTGACAACCGAGTCTATTCCGCTGACCCCGGCGACTTCGCCGAAGCTGCGGTCCAGGCACGTCATTACTACGAGAAGGAATTCGGGCTCAGCGAATCCCAAGCCCGGGAAATGCCGGTCTACGTGTATGCGGACAAGAACGGCAACGTCACCGTGAAACCCGCATACAAGCCTGAAAGCGTTCCCATGAGCGAACTGGGCATGAAACCAGGAGACCCGGTGCCGGAAGGCTTCCATGTGAACGGGGACAATCTCGTCGCCATGGTGCCCCGGCGAAGCCCCAACACGCATGGAGGCAGCGGCAGCGTCCGTCTCCGCGGCAGGGATCTCACTCGCATGACCAGGGCCATGCAGAAGGATGGTCTCAAGAGCGTCGACTTCACCGTGAGCGGAGGCACCAAGGTATCCGCAAAAAGCGGCAAACCGTTGCAGAACGCCTTGCATTTCCGCGCCGACTACATGAACCCCCACAGTGGAGACGACATCACCGTATGGGGTTCCATCGAAGCGAAACAGTACGGGACGCAGCCGGTCAAGGCACGCAGGGAGTTCACCACCAACGAGGAATTCCAAGACTATACGCGCAAGGTGCAAGCAGTCCGCGAACGGGCGGCCGCACCATACGTGGATCCGCAATCCCCACAGGCAGCCGCGAAACTGCTGCGAGCCAAGTATGGGACGAATCGGTTCTACAGCAGCGACATCCAGATGCGCGACGGCAAAGAGGGAGTGGCCTTTGCCATCAACACTCCCGGCGGACACGCCCGCATGCTGTCCAACGGGAACGGTGTCTGCATCGGCAAGGAGCCGGCCGATGCGGAGGGCTTCGCATCCATGTTCAATAACGGCAAGAGTCCGGCCAATCGGATCACCGCCGACAACGTGAAGGTCTTGTCGGATGGTAATTTCCGCGTCCGGAAGAACGGCCGTGAGTCGTTCTACACTCCATCCATGTCCACTACCCGCGGGACTCGTAGCCGCAACGGAAAACTTTACGGCTACAACGAGGCCGGAGATTTCATGGAATTGCCGAATCGCTGACCCTAGGAAAATGCCGGGTGGTTTTTTACTTCCCGGCATTTTACCTGTTATACTGAATCTGTCCACATAGAAAAAAGTGAAGTCAGGAGACCCAAATCCACCATGCCCATCATCGAATTCGACACGAAGATGCGAGGCTACGATCCTCAACAAGTCAATGATGCCGTAACCAATTTCCAGGACACCATCAACAAGTATGCGCAAGCAAACACTGATCTGAAGAGAACCCTGGATACGGTCAACAACCAGTTCACCCAGGCAAACCAAGACATCGATCAGCTGCAAGCCGAAAACAAGAAGCTCTCCGAACGGATCGAAGAACTCGAAAAGCAGAACGACGATCTGGAAGCAAAAATCAAGAACAAGTACACGAGCGTGGGCGACGATGTGAGGAAACTCCTCGAAGACACCCAGACCGTTTATCATGCTGCGGAAAAGAACGCAGCCGACATCAAGAACAAGGCGCTGCAGGAAGCTGAAAACATTCGCAAGCAGAGCCAGTCCGCCGCGGAGAAAGCGATAGTGGACGCGCGGCAGGTCGCCGAAAAGAACGTGAAGGAATCCCAAGCGAAGTCGAAGCAGATCATCGAATCCGCGCAGCAGTCCGCCGCACAGTTGCGTAAGGAAGCCGACTCGTATGCCACTGGACGGCAAAACATCGCGGAGCAGGCCGATGCAAGGGTTCGTGCGATTCTCGGCCGTCTCCAGGAAGCAAGCAAAGTGCTTGACAACGCCTACCAGTCCGGACGCAAGCCTAACGCCACTACAGTCCAGTCAGCTCCGAAGGATGCGCCAACACCGGTCATCGCCGGCCAGGCCACTAATCCGAACGAGGCAGATCTTGAAGACGATAGGACCATCGCCTTCGCTCAAATCCGTGCGAAGAACACCGCATCAGCACCCGCGACCCCTGTTGACGCCCAATAAGACCATTCCCGGAACGTGAGAATCTTGATCCTCCAATACGTAATGGTTATGACCGGAGGATATGCCAGTTCATGGCTTATCCTCCATGTCGGCATGCTGTTCGGGCAAGGCGCGAAGAACGCCGCTTCTCTGGATCGAATCAAGGAAGCCCGCTGTTGGAACATCGCATATTATCTGTGCGTCATCCTGACGTTCCTGTGCGTCATTGCCGGATCATTGGGTCTCATGCTCCTGTTCAAGGAGCTGATCATTGACTGAAAAAACATCCCTCAAGCAGTCCCGTAATCCTTTCCTGACCATCGGACGCTATGTTCGGCAGGTAATCGATGAAACCCGTAAGACGGTGACTCCAACCGCCCGCGAATGGTTGGCCTGGAGTATTGCCGCATTCGTGTTCGTCATCCTGCTCATGATATTGGTCACGGGCATGGATTTCGGGCTCGGCAAACTCACTCTCATGGTGTTCGGGTGACGGTAACACATCCCGTGACCCTTGCCATGCTGCTATGGATGGGTATCGCCCTGCTCACGTTTCTTCTCATGAGCGTATGGACGGATAATCCACAGCATCGCAGCACCTATCGTCATTGGGCTGTCGCATACCTGACAGCCCTGATCGTCTTCATCGCCGTCTTCTATTCCGAAGGAACCCTATGGCCGTTCTCATCATCGTTTTGAAAACCATCGTCGCCGTCCTGAGCGTCCTGCTATCCCTGCTGATTCTTCTGCACAAAGGCAAGGGCGGGGGATTGTCCGACATGTTCGGCGGCGGCTTGACCGCAAACGCGGGCACATCCGGGGTCGCGGAGAAGAACCTCAACCGTTGGACGGTCGGCATCGCGATCCTATGGGTTTTGCTGATCGTCTCGATCAGCCTCATCGCAAAAACCATCTAGCGAAACAGGAGACCTCATGCTAATTGCCATCATCTGCCTCTTTACGGGCTTCACCCTTGGCTTCTTCACCGCAGCCCTATGCCAAGCAGCATCACACTCAGATTCCGACAGAAAGAACAACCAATGAAAAACAACTGGTTCTGCCCCAACTGCGGACAACCGATGGAAGCACAACGCCACGTAGACAACTCCACCGGCCGAATCACATGGACAATCGGCTGCCTCAACCCGAAACACTTCCACACACACGGCTACATGAACGCCGCCATCGCCGAAATCCAACTCGCAAAACTACTGCACCAATGAAATACATCAGCATCTTCAGCGGCATCGAAGCCGCCACCGTCGCATGGCAGCCCTTGGGATGGAAGCCGATAGCATTCAGCGAAATCGACCCATTCCCATCAACCGTCCTGCAACACCATTACCCGAATGTTCCCAATCTCGGGGATATTACGAAAATCGATTGGAGACCGTATGTGGGAGCAGCAGACATTGTTGTCGGAGGATCGCCTTGTCAGTCCTTCTCTGTTGCGGGCAAGCGAGAAGGACTCGCGGGAGCTTCCGGACTCATGTTCGAGTACATTCGAGCGGTACGTGAACTCCGTCCACGTTGGTTTGTCTGGGAGAACGTCCCAGGAGCGTTCACAAGCGAGCGGGGGGAGGCTTACCGCCAGCTCCTGTCAGAGATGGATGCGCTCGGGTATGGTCTGGCATGGCGAGTATTGGATGCGCAGTTTTTCGGCGTGGCCCAAAGACGCGAGCGTGTGTTCCTTGTTGGAAGTCTTGGAACCATGCGTTGCGCGGAAGTACTTTTTGAGCGCGAAAGCCTGTCGTGGAATCATCAGTCGAGCCGACAGAAGAGGCAAGCCCTTACCGAAGAGGCTCAGGAACGCGTTGGAGAAGCAGATCATGATTCTGGCTGCCTGAATCCCGGCGAAACCCAGAGTCGAAGGGTTTATCCGGCTTCCGGCGTATATCCGACGTTGTCCACGAGAGAAAAGTCAGGGCAAAATCAGGAAAGCGTTTTCACCCAGTTCGGTGATGATGTCGCCGGCACTCTCACCTCACGATACGATAGTTCCCCCTGCGTTGACCGTGGAGCGAACGTCGTCGTTGACGAACGGGATAAAGTATTCCTTTGCCAGACGGCGCAAACCGGCAGCAACGGGAAACTCGTCAAACAGGACGATGTGATGAACACGTTGGATCGGACGAACAGCACCGCAGTGGCTGCATTGGATTTCAATCCGACCGACGCCAGACTTCGGTACGCGCATGATGATGTCAGCCAGACATTGACCGCACGGGCCGGAACCGGAGGCAACCAAGTCCCATTGGTGCAGGTGCAGCCGCTCGCGTTCCTGTATAACCAAGGTGCGAAGGCCCGGAGTCTAGGGATAAGTGAAATAAACCCTACGTTAAAAACCGACCATAATCCGGTTGTAGCATTCGCTTCAAATCAGCGTGACGAGGTTCGTGAACTGGAAGTCGCAGGCGCATTGGCCGCGCAGCCTGGCATCAAACAGCAGACGTACATCTGCCGGGCCGACGGACAGACGAACGCGATGGAAGGCGAAAATCTCGCTCCCACGTTGACCTCGCACGCTAAGAAGGATCCGCCGCTCATATACCCAGTCGATGAGTCCGAGGAAATGAAACCGGTCACGTTGCAGATTCGCGGTGGGAAACCCGGTGGCGGGAAAGGCGCGCCGATTCAGCACGATATGAGCGCCACATTGTCCACTCATAACACCCAAACGCTGATAACAGGCGACCATGAGAAGAGAGGTCTCACCGTCCGCCGCCTGACCCCACGAGAATGCGAACGCTTGCAAGGATTCCCCGACGATTACACCGATATCCCATATCGAAACAAGGAACACGCTCCGGACGGCGCCCGGTACAAGGCTTTAGGCAACAGCATGGCCGTACCGGTCATGCGATGGATTGGAGAACGCATTCGGATGGTCGAAGAAACCGACGAAACAACCGAGTAGACAACAGAAACAGGTGGATCGTCGCCGAAGAGGGGGGCGACGTTCCTCAAAAAAACAATACAGCGATAGGCCACGATCTTGTTCAAGGATTTCCTTTTGTCCGGCGAAATCACCAAAAGCAAGAAGAATCATGGCCGTCGCTTGACTATAAAAAGATATGTCACGTATGTAGTATGACTATAAGCACTGCCCGTCAGCCCTTATAGGAGAAGCGGTTTGAGCAGATTCATTACACCGATAGTCCACGGGTTCGGCAGCGATATTCCACGGAAACGACGCCGATAGGCCACTAAAACAGCAGCGATAGTCCACTATCATTGCAGGGATACTCCACGCCGTAAGGTTGTTGCCAAGGCTGATTACACCGATAAGCCACTACTGGCTACACCGATAGGCCACTATCCACAACAGTGTCGGATAGGGCCAGTATACAAGGCCGAAACTGGTGGAGAACAATGCGTTGGGACTGGGGATAGTGTGTTTTGCGCCGACAGGCCACTATCTTCCTCGAAGCTATGGAATACGAAGCCTTTTATAGGGGGTCGAGAGCTGCAGAACCCGCTCATTCAAGGTTCCGCTCGGGAGGCTTTACACCGATAGTCCATCAGCAGAGACAAGAAAACAGCGCCGATAGGCCATCAACGAATCGGCGGGATTGCGCCGATAGGCCACGACCGCAGAAAGGGAGGCCACCAGCCGTTCTTGAATCCGGAAAAATCCAACACGCAACCAAAAATGCATCGATAGGCCACTACATGCTCCGCTAACCCGTCCCGAAGAAAACGGCAGAATGCACCGATATGCCACGTGTTGTTGCCCTATATGCCATCCGCATTCTGCAAGGTGCCGACTCGCTAGAGCTTGATGGCGACCAAGTCGACTTGAGGAAACGTGATAGTGGCCTATCGCTGCCAGTCGCCACGGCCCTCGTCCAATGCCCGTCGTTCCGCCTTGGGCGGTACTGAGGTGGGGGATGGATGCAGAACAATCCCTTCCCTGTTGGTTTCCACGTTCGCGGCGGGATATACGTCGTGGATTTTCTTCAATGCTTCACGGAACTTGGCTTTGAACACGCGGCGTTCCTTGATGCTGTCGCCGAAACGTCCGTGCAGCCAATCCCAATCCAATGTGAGGTCGTGACGCAGGTTGCGGAATGTTCCGGTCAGCCACACGTACACGTCATAGGGGAGAACGGATTTGCCGGACAGCAGGTAGTTGGTGGCACGAGTGTCAAATGGTGCCGACTCCTGGGCGAGCCTGTCCCACACTTCATCGGTGAGAATGAACTTGGCGCCGCTGAAATCCTGATTATTGTTGTCGTTCAGGAAGCTGACGGCCTTCACCATCTGCATGTTCACGGAGTCGAACCGATCCCGGTTGCCCGCAAACCCGGTTTTCTGCCTGATGCTGATATGACAGTACAGGAGACGGCGCAACTGTTCCTGCAAACGTTTCGATGACTGTCCTCCACGGGGTATGCCGAGCTCTTCGGACAACTGGTACATGCTGGGAATCGTGATGGTGTGCTGCGACGGGTCAACGGTCGGGGTTTTCCTCGTTCCCGCAGAGCGAATCTGCTTTGCCATCCACGCCATCAATAGTCGGGGATATTTCCCGTAGGGGAAGTCCCTTGACCTGGTGAGGCTATCGATACCGGCTTCGAGGATGTATTCGACGGTACTGTTGTCTTTGCTGACGAAGTCGGTGCCTTCCGCCGGGGGAGTGGCGGGGAAAAGGGTGCTGGTGAGGATGCTGTGCCCGTACCAGATTTCCTTACTGTCCGGCAAACGGTTTTCGATGTCTGAGATCGTGGCTACCCGGTCGAGCACGAGGTCGGTTGAATGGGTAGCTGGTTTCGTGCTGTCCGGACTGTTGTTGGTCATGGTTCTATGGTACCGGCAGTTAGTGGAATACGGAAAACGATTTTTGGTGGTGCTTGTCCGGGGTTTTCCGGTGCGACACGCCGTATATTAAACATATTTTGTTGTTATTAACCGTTGATATTTCAACATTTTGGCTTGTTCATAGGGTTTCTCTTTTTGACAGCAGCAAAATACTTGTTATACTGAATGTGTCCACATAGAAATGAAAGAGGTTCAAGGATCCATCAAATCGGATCATTTCTTCGACTTCTCTCAAGACTGCAATCCGACAAAAGCGGATCATCCCGGAGCAAGACCGGGGCAGTCGCGAAGCATCCTGCGTAGGAAGCTAACCACTACACCACGCACGTGATGCGGACGCTTGAAAACCGAAGAGAGACACCAAAAAACATTCTTGTCCAAGGCAACTCTAGCCCGCATGGGCGTGAGGACAAGACCTTGGACCATACGCCACCCTTGCAAGGTGGCAGCAGTAAAGACATGGGTTGAACGGCTGAAGTTCACGCCGTTCAACCCATATCACCTGTTCAGTTCGGCCGGTTCTGGTTTCGGATGTACCGCGACTACAATGCGGCCCTGAACATTCTCGACGCGGCAGGGCTTGCCGAGTCGTTAAACGCGCATGGAGACGGTATAAGACTGCGCTTGGCTTCGGCCAAGCGCAGCAGCCGTCAGGGAAGTGCGAACCCTACAGGCGGAACGCTTGCGCGTTCCGCGCTGGGAATCCCGGTGCTAAAGCACCGGGAGGAAGTCAATGGGGCTGACAGGCTTTCGATAGCCTGCCGGAAACCATTTGCTACGTGCCGGAGGCCGGCAAGGACAACCGTCATCAACCTTGCCACAAGAATAGACGCCAACACCGTTTCTTCTTCCCGTTTCACCCTCGTAGCGTGAAACCCGACTTTGATCCCATTGCCGATTAACGGGTCAAAGCCGGAAAACTTTGAATCGGACTGGTCGGACAGTCGGACGATGGATTCGCCCGACCAGTACATGAACATCGTCTACAAGCCGTGCGGGTTCGCCGAACGCACCCGTCCACGGATGATCTTCCCCCACGCAAGTGGGGATAAACCCCTACGCACGTGACAGCAAGCAAAGGCTGACAGCAGGCCAGACCCGAGTTCGATTCTCGGCAGCTCCACGACCCTGATCCATCTCCCATGAGCTTGTGCAGACTCACGGTCTGCGGGGACAGATGAATCGGGCACGGTACGCATCGCACCGTGACGGACGACAGAAGCGATGCACCGGTGGCGTGGCCCAGCGGCGACGGCAGCAGACTGTAAATCTGCGACAAGGAAACACCGGAGGTTCGAGTCCTCCCGCCACCACTATCCGCCTGGTTGCAAACAGGCGGATTAACAGGTAGCGGCGCCTTCAAGGCCGTGCTGTGGTTTTCGTTTGCACACAGTATCTAAACAACAAACGGATTTTATCCGCTGTCAGGCCAGTCTCATTAGACTGACAGCGAACGGTAAAAGCCGGAATGATACGCAGTCATGAGACGACGCGTTCCGGCCGGCTTCGTAGCTCAAACGGCGGAGCATGCATGGTTGGTGGTTCGAATCCACCCGGAGCCACGTTTTTGACAGGTCTTACAACCGGAGAGTCGAGGACTGTGAAGAAAAACTGGAAGAGCGTGCAAATCCTAGGTCGCACGCTTGGAAGGGGAGGTTTCGCAGGAGGTTAGGAAAACCGGTGGAGACAGTCTAAACACGCGAAAGAATCAAGATGAAAGCATCGTGGTACTGCTTAAGACGGTGCCAGAATCTGAGGAAATCGCGTTTAATAGGGCACGTACGTAGCTGGTAAGCCACGGAGTCCTGTCAAAAATATCGGATTGTGGCGCAGTTTGGTAGCGCACGTGCTTTGGGAGCATGGGGTCGCAGGTTCGAATCCTGTCAATCCGACTCGCATGGGAATATCGCTTCCCATGGATCTCACCCGGGCGGGAGGATGCCCGGGCAGTACGACCGGCAGCGCCGGCCGGCGGAATCAACACATCCGTGACCACTGGCAAGAAGGGTCGAAGAGCGTTGGCGAACGCAGGCATCCAAGCCCCATCCGGCGTGCAAGCCCCGGACGTTCACTCGGAAGCCAGCCATCCCTCTTTCGGCTGGCGGACTATACGTCACCGCCGTGCGACGTATCCGAAAAAAGCACGGCCATGCGGATGTGGTGCAGTGGTAGCACGCCTGCTTCCCAAGCAGGAAACCGCGGGTTCGAACCCCGTCATCCGCTCTATCCGGAAAACCAAAACAATGGATCTGATCCAACAATGGGACTCGTAACCGTCCTTTCCATGTGGACGCTTCCGGAGAAAACATGGACGAACAGCCTCGGCATGGGCACGCATCGTCAAGGACGGGAACATGCCAGTCGCCTCGGTAGCTCAGAGGAAGAGCAGGTGCCTTTTAAGCACTGGGTCCGGATATCGTAATTCCGTCGGGGCACGATGCACGGTAAATGGCCGTGCGTAAGCGCATCAATCTATTTCTCGGATAGGCTGCGGCGAGTTCCTTCCTGCCGCGCGCGAAAAGGATGGAAACACACCAGTACGACAAGCCTGGGAAGGGTTTATGGCCCGAGCTCCCAAAGATGGCTTGCCGTGCTCGCCTCTGTAGCTTAAATGGTAGAGCAACAGTTTGAAGCACTGTGGACGCCGGTTCGATTCCGGACGGAGGCACGAAACAATCCATCTGATCAATGGACTGTTTTATGGGAATGGCCGAATAAGCGTATCGGAAACGGGACGCTAAGGCGAGCATGGGCTTAACAGGCTGGTTTGTGACCGAACATGCTGCACATCCAGAGGGGATCTACATGGTCTCGTTTGTCCTCGATGTTGGCGGTAAAATCCAATCCGCCTTCCTGCCTTTCTTCCATCAGCTGCCGATTCCAGGTCGGTGGCAACCGTGCCGGACGGTTGGAAGGAATCCGGTGGTCGCCCTTGTAGCTCAGTGGATAGAGCGTCTGACCACGGATCAGGAGGTTGCAGGTTCGAATCCTGTCAGGGGCACTTGGAGCGGGAAGCCATTCCGATACCTATATTCGGCTTCCTGCTCCTCATGCGTCGGTAGCTTAACGGCAGAGTGCCGGTCTCCAAAACCGGTGGGTGTGAGGTCGAGACTCACCCGACGTGCCAGGACGGTATTGTTTGGCTCCTTACTCACTCACGGATTCGTCAAGCCGAATGATACCGTTCCACCCGGTTCCGATCGTCGTTTGAAGGATTTCCTATTCTCTTCGGCTGTTCGACCGGAACCATCGCCCCGTTGGCGGAACTGGTAGACGCATCCGGCTCAAACCCGGATTCCTGACGGAGTGAGGGTTCAACTCCCTCATGGGGCACTATCCGTTGGAACCTTTTCGCACTCGCTTTGAAAAGATTTCAACGGATATTCTTCCGATTGGCGTGCCTGGTTTCTTTCTTCTTTCATTGACAGGTACGGCATGTTCCAGCTGCCTTGGAGTCGGACAGTGGAAGAAAAAACGACTCCAAATAATCTTGGATGGCCGGTTTGAAAACAGATAACCAATGCAAATTACTCCTTTGGAAAAGGGTTGTCGCTTTTTCTTGAACCACCCGGCCATCCACCATCCGCTTCCGTAGCTCAGTGGAATCAGAGCAGACGGCTTCTAATCGTCCGGTCGTGGGTTCGAATCCCACCGGGAGCACGAGATCCACACGAATACGTCAACCAGTTTGTTCCTTCGTGTGGATCAGTGGAGTAGTGGCAGAGCGGTCGAATGCGACTGTCCCGAAAGCAGCAGGGGCGCAAGCCCCCGGAGGTTCGAATCCTCCCTACTCCGCGAACCCCGCATGAAAATCGTTCCCATGAGGGGTTTATCGAGGTTTGGCCGGTGTGCCCCGTATTGAAAACACTGGCATGGATGGTGGGCCGTGCGGTAAAGGCGCAGTCCTGCTAAGACTGTTGGGGCGGAAGTCCCTGGCGAGTTCGACTCTCGCACCATCCGCTAGCCGATCTGCAGTGATAGGCCACGGGATAGGGCCTGGAATCCAGTCAGCAAAAACGGGTTGGATCGGCATGGCGGAACGCAGTCGGGCATACGTGTCCGATGCGTTCGCGCACATTCCTCCTTGGTGTAACGGCAGCACACGGGTCTTTGGAACCTTTGGTCCTGGTTCGAATCCAGGAGGAGGAGCTTAGCGGCAGCACGTCGAATTGATTTTCCCTCTACACTCGATTCGATGTTTGTTGTACCGGACATACAGGGTCAGGCGTCAACCCAAGCCGCGAAAACGACGCCACGCCCTTGTAGCTCAGTGGATAGAGCGTCCGCCTCCGGAGCGGAAGGCCACGAGTCCGATTCTCGTTGAGGGCACGCACGAAACTCCGTCAACCATAATGCACGGATTCTCTCTTCTCTTCTCTCTCACGCCGTCGCGCCTCGTACGGTTCGTGCATCACGAGGCAACGCCCTTGTAGCTCAACGGATAGAGCGCCGGTTTCCTAAACCGGGCGCAGCCGGTCCGACTCCGGCCGGGGGCACGGCGTCTTCCATCACACGCCGCAGCAATGCGGGTCGCATCCAACGGGATAGGGCGTGCCGCCGCCCCGATGCGACATGGATGACGCAGGCGGCCCGAACGGAACGTGGCGCAGCTGGAAGCGCACCCGGCCCTGGCCGGTGGAAGCGGGGTCGACCCCCGCCGTTCCGACGAGGTGCCCCCGCAGGCTCTCTCGTTTTCCCTCTCGCCGCGGGAACGCCACACAGCCGGTCGCCGACAACGGAGAACAAGTTCCCTCAATCACAACACAATCTGTTTCCCGACGTTTTCTCAAGTCACACAACGAGGCCGACGACCGGCCACGCCCCTCTAGCTCAACGGTCAGAGCATGTATTTCGTCAAGTCGGTGTTTCGTGTTTAGTCATGTATTTTTTTCGGGTTTAGGCAGTTGCATGCATTTTCCTTATTTTTCCGGTTGCGCGGAGGTGTTCCTGCCGAACATGAGGGCCTCACTGACGCGGCGGCTCTGGCCGGTGAACTCGAGGAGCCGCCCGTGGTGCACGATGCGGTCGATGATCGCTGCGGCGAGTTTGTCGTCCGCGAAGACCGTGCCCCATTTACTGAACTCGATGTTCGTGGTGAATATGATGCTCCGTCTTTCGTAGCTGCCCGCGATGATCTGGTAGAGCAGGCGCGCCCCGTCGATGTCGAAGGGTACGTAGCCGAACTCGTCCAGTATGATCAGGTCGGCACGGCCGATGTCCCGGAGCATCGTCTCGAGCGTGCCGTCGCGTTTGGCCTTGCCCAGCTGGAGGACGAGCTCGGCGGTCTGATGGAACCGCACGCCCAGCCCCATGTCGATCGCCTTCATGCCCAGCCCGATCGCGAGATGTGTCTTTCCGCGCCCGGTCTTGCCGTAGAACACCAGGTCCTGCGCGCGCGGGATGAAACCGAGCCCTAGGAGCTCATCGAGCATGTAGCCGTCGGGGAGCCTGACGTTCGTGAAGTCGTAGCCGTCGAGACCCTTGACGACGGGGAACCGGGCGCGGCGCAGGAGCCTGTCGTGCTTCGCGCGTTCCCTGTTCGCCAGTTCCGTGTCGAGCAGGCGGTGGACGGCGTCGACCTGGCGGGGCGTGGCCCAGCCGGCGAATTCGTCGATGCTCGCCTTGGAGATGAACAGCTTGCGGGCCTTCTCGTAGAGCCCTTCGTCCGTCTTCGTGTTCATCGCCCGCCTTCCTGCACGCCGACGTCCGCGGTGAACGCGATGTCGTATTCACTCAGATCCGGCCTGTCATCGTCGTATTCGATACCCGCCACGCCCTCGGCGAGCCTGGCCGCGAGCAGTGTGACACCGGCGCGGTCCGCCCCGCCGGTCGATTCGAGGATGGAAAGCATCGCCTCGACCGCGTTCGCCCACCCGGATTCCCTGTCAACGCGTTTGAGGGTCTGCAGCGCCTCGTTGCGTGTCTGTCTGTCCTGCCGATCCAGCCATTCCCGCAACGGGTCCGGCAACGCGTCACGTACCCGGCTGTTGGGCCAGGACGCGGGCTTGTTGCACAGCAGCGCCAACTGCATGGACGGGTCCTCGCTGTTCGTGCTGGCCTGGCCGTACGCCCGAGGATGGGTCGCCAGATGCTTGCCCGACGAGTCGAGGACCTCGACCTCGAGCGCGCGGAGGCCCACGATCACCCCTCTGCCCGCGTTCGCCCGGTCCGCGGAATAACGATGCCGTCCCCGGGCGCGGCCACGCCGTACCGGTCGGCCTTCATATGCCGCCACGTGACCACGTCGAAACGCTTCCCGGGCAACGGCAGCAGCGCCGCACGGTCCTCGGAGAACAGGCCACGTTCCTCCGTGTCCTTGCGGTAATGCGGTTTCGTGGCCAGCTCCAGGCACCGGTCCGGCAGCCCGGCGTTAAAGTTCTCCAGGCTCCATACGCTCGGCCGGGGCACGAACAGCTTGCGCCGCACCATGCCGACCTTGGACTCCACCGCGCCCTTCTCATGACCGGAATACGGGTTGCAGAACGAACAATCGAACCCGTAATGCGCCTGGAAGGCCTGGAACAGGTGCGTCAGGCGCGGCTCGCGCTCCCCGTACCCCTTATGGCCCACGCCGGCGGCGTTATCGAACACGATCCGCTCCGGCACACCGCCCAGCCACTCGAACAGGTTGCGCAACGCCAGGCACGTGCACTCAGCGTTCTCGCCCGGCATCAACTGCACCAGACCGACGTTCGAATACGGGAAATCAAGCACGAAATGATGCATCCGCTGCACCACGCCGCGCAACAGCACGTCGACCTCGCCGAAATCGGCCTGCGCCTCGCCTGGATGCCATACCAGATCCATGAACGCCTCATCACGCTCCGCCGCGAACTCACGCCTGAGCCGCGCCACCGCCCGCGTCACCGTGGACAGGGAGACCTCCGCGCCATGCTCGTCCCTCAACCGCTCCCAGATCCTGGTCGCGGTATGCCGCTGCTTGCGCCAGTTCGCGCGATCCTCCGCGAGCCACTGCTCGATCACGGGCAGATACGGGTCCGACCGCCGACGCGCGCGGCTTTCTCACCGACGGCACGGCCGACAGATCCTCCTTCGCGAGGTACTTACGCACCGTCGGCTCGCTGACATGTGTTTTCCGCGCGATCGACGCGACGGATTCCCCGTTCCGCCGCAAACGACGGATAGACTGTACTTGGGGCATGCTGATCATAATCCTTTCCGGTCCTTTCTGGCGGAGATACAAGCACCATCCAGTTAAGACCATTCCGTGGTCGGCATGCTCTGCCTAAACCCGAAAAATCATCGTGACTAAACCCGCAACAACTAATTGAACACAAACACAGAGCAAAGGTCTTTTAAACCTTGGGTTGTGGGTTCGAATCCCACGGGGGGCACCTCTGCGGTCCGATGGATCCGCGGGTAATCGGGTGGGATTCCCGATGCGCCGGACGGGGTGCCGTCTGGGAGAGCACATAAATCAAAACATCCGCGTGGAACGCGCGATAAACACCATCATCCCGGTAGGCGAAAGCCGTGGCAATCGCAACGCCATGGCGACTGGCGAAAGGATGACGTGAATGCCGTCGAATCGGAAGACGAGTTGCGACGCCCCCGCGACGAGACGGCATACGCCCCTGTAGCTCAGTGGATAGAGCGACGGTTTTCTAAACCGTGGGCCGTTGGTTCGAATCCAACCGGGGGCGCTAGGCTTTTCGGAGCCGTCTCATGGCGGTTCCAGTTTTCAGCCGACCCGCCCAGTCGCGGGAACGGTCTCCCGGGCCGCCGCGGCGACCCGTGCATCGCCTGAATAGCTCAGCAGGTCAGAGCGGCGCCCTCGTAAAGCGCAGGTCGCGGGTCCGAATCCCGCTTCAGGCTCGCGGAACGTCTCATGAGACGTCATCAGGGCTGGGTTCCCGAACGGGAGCAGGCCATGCCGGGACGCATGGGCCGGCATGGAGGTAGCAATCCTTCGCCGACGTTGTTCCGTCATACGCCGTCCGCCCATGCGCGGATGGCGGCCCGTGCCTGGAGGACAGGGCGCGGTACTCAATATGAGCCGCCCCGGGTGGTTCGATTCCACCATCGGCAACGAACCTGCCGATGGGTTCTCCTTTAACGACACCGTCCCGCCAGGGGCTTCACGCCCGGGCGGGACACCAGCCCCCGTAGCTCAGAGGACCGAGCGCCGCTTTCCTAAAGCGGGCGTCGCCGGTTCGAGTCCGGCCATGGGCACGATGCCTTGTTAGCTCAGTCGGTTAGAGCGCGGAGCTCATAACTCCATGGTCGTTGGTTCAAGCCCAACACGAGGCACCAGGATACCGTCGTCAACGTCACCGCCTGTTCTCTCGATCCATGGGGAATGGGGATGGAGCGATGGATGGCATTGTAGCTTTTAGTCCTTTCAGCTTAGGCTAAGCCGTTCAGCGTCGGCATCCGATAATCGCATTGCTAGCTCAGTAGGCCAGAGCACCCTGCTCATAACGGGGAGGTCGTTGGTTCGATTCCAGCGCAATGCACGAGTGCCATATCTTTGATGGTTCCGGCACCCTAAAAAAATAGAACCATTGGACGGTTAAGGGGGGTCGGACGCTGACCCGGCGAATGGCTCCTACCCACGGTGGCACGGTACCGTGCTGCCGTTCGATGCGCGTCGCCTCAGTTGACCGTCACGACGAAAGGGGTATCCGCATTCCACGGATACGGGCAACGGAGTTCCAGCCGATCTCAACCCTGACAAATCACGGCTAGGCGAACGCACGGAGTTCATGACCCGTGCGGGGCGCTGGTGTAATGGCAGCACGCCACCCCCTGTGGGTGGAGATCCGGGTTCGAATCCCGTGGCGTCCGCTAAGGAATCCGCTTCTGATACGGTGTGCGGATTCCTGTTTGCGGTGTTAGCACAATGGTCAGTGCCTCAGTCTTCCAAACTGATTACGCGGGTTCGATTCCCGTACACCGCTCGATACGATTCCATGCCCGTTGGGAGTTCCCGGCGGGTCAGTCATGACCATGCGGGTCGTGTCCGATGGTCCACGTCTCCGTTTGTTCGGCGGACACGCGGACCATCGCCGGCGCCCATCATCCTATGGGTGGATGATTCGCACCAGCCCTCCGTCGGAAGGGTTGGTGCGAATCCGATAAAGCCTATCCGCCCAGTGCGGGAAAGGTTTCCTGGAACGTGGGCGACCGCGTTCCTTGTCAGCCGACCCACAGGATGTGGGAACGGTCTCGGTGGAGCATGGGGGTTCAGCCCCTGTGATCCCTGTCATGCCTCGTGTTGCAGTATGCGCGTCCACCGCAAGCATGAGTGCAGGATTCGGCACGAGTGGTCGAATCCACAGTGGACTGCGCGGGCATATCCCTGCGGATTGCCTGCGCATGCTTTCGTAGCCCAACCGGTAGAGGCAATGCGCCAAGGACGCATCCAGTCCGGGTTCGAATCCCGGCGAAAGCACCAGCGGAAGCAACGGCGTCAACGCCACCCGATCCGGTTCGAACGTCTGCCGGAACGGGAACGATGCCACGGTAGGTTCTCTTCATAACTGGGACCCGTAACCGTTGCAGCGCCCGCTTCCGCTCATATTCTTGCGGAATATGATGTCAACGCCGCCACCCGCCCGCTGCCATATTGGGGCGGAGTGGAACGATGGTCAAGGCGCAGGCCTGCACCTCAGTGACCTGAACGGAACCGCCTCTCCAGCATCGTATCCGCAACATGGCTTCGTCGTTCAATCGGTCAGGATGCCCCGTTTTTGGGGTGATACGGGTTCGAATCCCGTCGAAGCACGATGGACCCAGTGGCCACATGCGAAACGCTGGGTTCCCGAACGGGAGATAGTTTGCGATCGGTGGCATGAACCGGTCGCAGGACAAGAATTCCTTTGCTCGCATGGCCCATCCACCGTTCCTCATGCCGGAACGGTTTCGCCGTCGTAGCTCAGCTGGCAGAGCAGCGCCCTCGTAATGCGCAGGTCACCGGTCCGAATCCGGTCGATGGCTCTTTCTCCACTAAAACCGACCTGTTTTTCCTCCTTTGTCTGGCTGGTTTTCGGGAAGTCTGCAACCGGACAGGCGTGGAGGATTCCGGTACCGCTGCCGTAGCTCAGCTGGCAGAGCAGCCGCCTTGTAAGCGGCAGGTCGTCGGATCGTAGCCGACCGGCAGCTCGCAGAAGAGGAACCCATTCTGGGCTTCCTAGAGAACAAGGAGATTCTTATGACTGCACCCAATAATCCCCCCTCCCAACCGCTTTCTGAACAAACAGAAGTTCAATCGCAGCATCGTGTGAACAAGAGCATGACCGCGCTCGGAATCACCGGTCTTGTGCTTTCGAGCATCGCGGTACTGATCAGCTGGGTTCCTATCGTCAATAATTTCGCAGCGATCCTGGGTACCATCGCTCTGCCGTTTGCGATTGCAGGTATCGTCGCCACTCGTCGCAAAGGCAAAAGAACTGGTCGCGGCATAGCCATTGCCGCCACGATTCTCGCCATATTGTCCATCGTGTTCACCTTGGCGACTCAAGGAATGTATTCCAAAGCAATCGATGACACCTTTGGAACAACCAACAGTTCCACGCAATCCTCTACAAAAGGAAAAACACAGGCAAAAGGATCCGAGAACACGAAGTCTGCGGATAAAGAGGGTGACATCGACTCTGGCAACTATCACATCAAACTCGTATCTGTCACCAAATCCAGTAACGATTATGAAGGAAAGCCGACTGCGATACTCACCTACGAGTTGACCAACAAGAAGAACGAAAACTCCAACTTCATGGACGTCGACATTCAGGCTTTCCAGAACGGACACGAATTGGATACGGCGATCTATATGGATCAGCCCGAAGGATATGATGCGGAATCCTCCACTCAAACCATTCAACCAGGTGCCAGTAAGACGGTGACTGTCGGATACGTTTTGGAGGATGAGATTTCACCGGTCAGCATCGAAGCTTCGGGCACTCTTGACATGTCCGACGCAAAGGTCACCGGAGAGTTCTCATTGCAGTGATCACGCTCGCCTCGCGCGGTTAAGCGGGGCATTGGGGTTGTAGCTCAGTTGGTAGAGCGTTTCGTTCGCAACGAAAAGGTCGCGGGTTCGACTCCCGCCAGCTCCACTTCTTTTTTGGTGTCTTTCTTTGTTTTTTCGCGTGTTCTCATTGTGTTTTTGACTTTTCTCTTTTACTTGTTATACTGAATATGTCCACATAAAAAATGAAAGAGGAAAACCAATGAACATCGCATACTCCCGTTATCTGCAAAACGCGCTCAAACACAGCACCCTCACCGATGAGGAGAAGCAAGGCGCACACGCCTTCCTGAAATTCCTGTCAACCTACAAGCCCACAGGGCTGAACGTCAGAGAACCGGACTTCTACGGTTATGGCGATGCGTTCGGACAATACGGCGTCACCTACTTCGACAAGCAAACCCTCGAAGACTATGGCATCGACCCCGACAAGCTGGACGCCATCCAGTTCGACCAGCTCATGACCCGTTGGACCGAGGAAGCCCACGACATGCTCGGGAGCGACGTCTGCGACATCATCCCCGACTCGCTTGACAACGCGATTCAAGCGCTTGGCTTCGACCGTGAAAGCATCGAGGCGTGAAATCATGATGAACGTTGAAGACTTCAGGATCATGTTCCGCGCACACCTGAGCCATGAAATCTGGGACAAGTGGCGCAAAGGACAGCTTGACGTGTCCATGCGCCGCAACACTCCTGACGGATGCGAATACGAGGAACTTCCCAAAGAGGCGGCAGATCAGATTCTTGACGGTGGGGAAATCCATTCCTGTGAGGATCTGGCCGACCCGACCGAAATGATTTCGGATCGTTACGCCTGCTCCCTGTACGGCATCACCACGTTCAAGCCCAGCGAATACGCAGTTGACAAGGACTTCCCGAATGAGGTCGTCCTGCTAGTCCGTGGCTGGAGCGTAGCCGATTTCATGAGCGACTGGACGAAGCTCAACGCAGTCGATGAGTAGAAGACGGGGAACAGAATGTACGAGATTAAAAGCATCAAAGATGGAACCTACGGCGCATACGAGTATTCGACACCAGTACCCGCAGACTACAGCTTCAAACAGATGCTCGCCATGGCACGTGACATCGCCAATGCGAACGGATATGAGGCAAGCATCTACGACGACGAAAACGAGATGATCATCACCATCGCACCCGAACAATACAGCATGGGAGTCGCAGCATGAGCAACAGGAAACTCGTCAGCGTACAGGAAATCACCAACATCGAACCCATCGAAGGGGCCGATCGCATCGAAGTCGCCCGCATATTGGGGTGGCGTGTGGTCGTCGGCAAGGACATGCATCTGAAGCCGGGGGACAGGGTCGCCTATTTCGAGACGGACAGTCTCCTGCCAGCCTACGATCCGCGTTACAAGGCGTTCCAGGCTCGCGGTCAGAAGACCATGATCGTCGGTTCCATGGAAATCACCGGCCATGTGCTGCGCACCATGAAACTGCGCGGAGTGTATTCGCAGGGCCTCATCATGCGTTTGGATGAACTTGGATTCCGGTATACGCCGGCAGTCGGCACGGACATCACCGATAAGGCGAATGTACTCAAATACGAGGAGCCCCTGCCGATGGGCGGTGCTCAGATCGGCCGGTTCGACGCGCCCTGCTCCAAGTCGGACGCGCCACGTTTGCAGACGCTCACCGACCACTGGGATGAAATCAAGACGTTGAAAGCCGTGCCGACCGTGAAGGTCGATGGCACCAGCACCACGCTCAGCATGGACGAACGCGGACAAGTCCACGTGTACTCACGCAACTGGGAGCTTGACTCCATGTCCTCGAACATGCAGCTCGCCAAAAGATTCCAGTTGGACAAGATGCTATGGCCCGGCATGGCCGTCCAGTTCGAGCTATGTGGCCCCGGTATCCAATCAAACCGTTTGAAACTGCCGGCCCAACGTCCGTTCGTCTTCGCCGTCTGGAAAGACCATCACAAGATCGACCGCAACCAGTGGCCGACGGGAATGCCGAATCTTGCCGTTCCCGAACTCGACGAAAACGAGTGGGCATTGACAGGGAGCGTGGACGACATGATCGCCAAAGTAGACGGGTTGCGTGGCAACGTCACCAAAGACCGTCTGGACGAGGGCATCGTCTGGCATCTGCGCGAAGACCAGCAATTGTCCGAGGGATTGGCGGACGAGCTTGGCTCCAACCGGTGCTTCAAGATCATCAACAACAAGTATCTGACGAAGAACGGACTATAAGCATGGCATACCCGATGTTCCCGCTCGTATCGGCTCCCGCATCCTACATGCCGGTACCCGTCGACCTGGTACAACGCCTCGCTTCGTTCACCCTGGCCCACCCCGGGGAGCCGGGAGGCCTTACCGCCGATGAGGTCAGGCATCTGAACCTGCCCTGCGGCTCCTGCGGGTATGAGAGCGAAGCCGTCGACGATTGGCTCGACGAACTGGCGGACCAGCTTGAGAAGAGGTGACAGTTTTGACCAAGACAATCATGGTGGACATCGACAACACGATTGCCGACTATACGAACGGTCTGCGCGACTATATCCGCGAATGCGGACGTGACATGGACGAATGCCCGTGCCCGGAGCCGACGGCCTACGATTTCACGCTGACCGGCGGATGGCCGTTCAGCGGGGATCCAAAGGCGTTCACGTGGTGGCATACGCGTGCCATCGCCGACGGCCTCTATTCACGCGAAGAACCCTATGGGGGAGCCGCCGAAGCTTTGAACCAGCTGCACGATGCGGGCTGGAATGTCATCATGGCGACCAGCCGCGCGGATGACTGGCGCGGCGAAAGCCAACGCTGGCTGCACCGCAACGGCTTCCAGTTCGACGGCTACTATAACGGCGACAAGACGCTGCTCACGCCGGACGTGCTCATCGACGACAGGCCCGTCACATTGGAGGCGATGGCTGCGAAGGGCGTGACCGTACTGCATCCCGATCATGCGTACTGCACGGCCGCGCCGGGCCGCATGTTCCACCGGTGGGCCGCCGTGCCCCTGATCCTGGGAGGCGTGCGATGAAGCCGGAAATCGAAGTCGAACGCCGCGCCGGCATGATCACGGGCGCCTCATGCGGGCATACGAGCCTCACCTGGCTGCCGTCCGCCGGCCGACACGGCGTCCGCACGTGGGTGCTGTCCACCGATGACGGCGGCACGATCCGCCGGATCCGGTTGAGCCCCGGCGAAATCGGCTGTCTGGCGGGCATTCTCCAAACAATCGCGAATAAGGGAGGCCGCGATGACGAACCCGTTGGATGAGAGCGCCGTGCCCCTGATCCTGGACGAACCCAAACACGGGAGGGTAGGGGGGATATCGATGATGATCCGCTCCACATACGCTCTTCATGTCGGAACCGGCCTCATAATGGAAGGACTGAATTGATTTACGACATCACACCCATCACGTTCAACCAATTGGATCTGCTGTCTGCCGGACACCCGCAGGGTGGTCTTCAGCAGACCGGGCACATGGCGCATCTCGCCGCCCCAGACGTGGCGGCCACGGATCTGATCGGCGTGACCCGTAATGGTGTTCTGACGGCCGGATGTCTGATCGCGTGGACTCGAGGCCGGTTCGGTTTGGAGGGTAGTATCTGGCTTGGTCCACTGTGTACGCTCGACGATCCGAAGCTCCTGGAGAACATGACCCGGGGAATCCGGCTCGCCGCACGCCGCCGCCATGCGGTATCCGTCACCTGCTGGCCGAACATCGAATACCAGAGGCATGATGCGGTCGGGAACCCGATCGGGGTCCCCGACACGATGATCCTTGACGCCTACCGGTCATGCGGCTGGAAGCATCGGGGATTCGACACCGGATACGGGAAAGTCGTCAACCGTTGGAATTGGGTCAGGACCTTCGACGGCATCAAGGATGAGAAGACGCTGCTCTCCTCTTATAAGCCGCGTACCCGGTGGAGCGTGAACCGGGCGAGAACATCAGGGGTACGAGTACGCGAACTCGGTGCGGATGAGCTTGGCATGTTCGTGAACATCGAACGGAAGACCGCAGGACGACGCGGCTTCACGGCCCGCGACGAAGACTACTATCGCCGGTTCAAGGAGACATTCGGAAGCCGAGCCCGTTTCATGCTCGCCGAAATCCATGCCGACGAGCTTCTGACCGGCCTGACCGCCGAACATGACAGGCTCGCCGATCGGCTGGATTCGTTGAGAACCAAATACGAAGCGCATGCCACGAACCGGCTCAAACGCCAGATTGACGATACAACCCACAACCTGACCGCCCTGGAACGCCGCCTCGACGAGGCGCGCGCCTTAACCACACATGGCAGCGTGATCCCAGCCGCCTGCGCCCTGTTCGTGGAACACCGACGTGAAACCGTGTACCTGACAGCCGGCGCTCTCCCCGAATACCGGGCATACCAGGCTCCCGCCCTGTTGGTCCACGAAGGAATGCTCCGCCTGTGCGTCAACAGCACCCAACCGCGACGCTTCAACATGTACGGCATCACCGGCGTATTCAACGACCCGGATGACGAAGGCTGTGGGGTATTGGAATTCAAACAGGGATTCAACGGGCATGCCGAGGAGCTGGTCGGGGCGTTCATCCTGCCGACCAGCACGATCCGATACAAGCTCAGCGAAGCCGCGCACACAATCAAACTACTGAAGGAAGCCGGACGATGACGAATCCTCTCGACCAGTTTTTTGCGGCGCAAGCCCGGTTCTTCAGGGCCGGGTTAGCCGTATTCTATTCGGGTGTTTGCTGGTTGCGTATGTATTGTTTGAGTGTTTCCAGTGGTGCTCCGCCGCTGCTGGCGGCGTAGTAGCTGGGAGACCATAGGTGGTTGCGGTGGGTTCGTATCTCGTATCTGCGTCGCAGTATCCGGCTGGATGCTCCTTTGAGGCTGTTGATGAGCGCGCTCAGGGGGACCTTGGGCGGGTAGGAGACGAGCAGGTGCACGTGGTCGTCTTCCCCGTTGAATTCGATGAGTTCGCCTTCGAAGTCTCGGCATATCTTGTCCATGATCTGTTTCATGTCTTCGAGCATGGGCTTGGTGAATACTCCTCGACGGTATTTCGTCACAAAGACCAAATGGGCTTGGAGATTGTAAACGCATGTGCGGCCGTGTCTGAGTTCATCCGAATACTTCATAGACCAAATGGTATCATAGGAGGTATGGAACAGACTGTACGATACCGGTACCGCGCGTACCCCACAGCAGTACAGGAGCAGTCGCTGAAACGACTGTTCGGCTGCTGCAGGGTCGTGTGGAACGACACCGTTTACCTGTTCCGGGAACTGTTCGACCCCAACGGCAAAATGCCTTCCTCCTCGGCCTTGCAGAAGAAGGTGCTCGCGGACGCGAAACGCACCGAGGAGCGCGCATGGCTGGCCGAGGTCGCCAACGTCCCCCTGCTGCAGATGCATCGCGATGCGTTGCAGGCATGTTGGAACGGTGTGCGCAAGACCCGGCGGCAGCGTCGCGCCCGATACCGTTCGCTCAAACGCAATCCCGTCAACAGCGCGAGATTCACGGCCAACGGGTTCCGTCTGCGGGACAACGGGAGACTGTACCTCGCCAAGATCGGCGACATGAAGGTCAGATGGTCACGCGACCTGCCGTCCACGCCGTCAAGCTGCACCATCATCCGGGAGCCAGACGGAGCATGGTACGTCAGTTTCGTGGTCAGACGCGAAACCACACCATTGCCCGAAATCCCGGTCAGCAACGCCATAGACCTGGGATTCACCCATCTCGGCTCCCTCATCGACACGGACGGGAACCGTCGAAGAATACCAGCGCCGAAACCACTCAACCAGACCCAGCGGCGGCTGGCGAAAGCCCAACGGAAGGAAGCACGCCAACAACAAGGCTCGAAACGATACCAGAAACAGAAGCAGAGGATAGCCCGCCTCTACGCCAAGGCACGCCACCAGCTCGACGACTACCAGAACAAGCAGGCGCTCCGGATCGTACGCGAAACCCAAGCGATCGGCCTGGAAACCCTCAACGTGCATGGCATGAGCCGGATACACGGGCGCAGCGTGCTCACCGTCGCCCCGTCACGGTTCGTGATGAAACTCGAACATAAGGCGCAGCAGTACGGCAGGCAGATCCGGCATATCGGAAGATTCCAGCCATCCACGCGCCTCTGCTCGCAATGCGGGCACCACGTGAAAGGCGGAATACCCGAGAACATCCGCGTATGGAAATGCGCGGAATGCCACACCATCCTCGACCGCGACTACAACGCGGCCCTGAACATACTCGACGCGGCAGGGCTTGCCGAGTCGCTAAACGCGCGCGGAGACAGTGTAAGACTCCATCTCGCCACGGCGGGACGAAGCAACAGTCAGAGAAACGCGAACCACCGGCACCACACCGATGCCGGAATCCCGATGCTTTAGCACCGGGAGGAAGTCAATGTCACCTCGGAGCCCTCCTTCGGTATTTGCGTGGAGTAAATTCCTTGCCGCCCCAAATGCCCTGTAATGGGTATCCGCAGATTTGATTGTTTGTTTCCGCATATTTGCGGCATTGCATCATCACGGGGCAGGTGTGGCAGATGTGGATTGCTTCTCTTCGCATGAGCTGACTGTTGCCGGGAAACCAGAGTGCCGGATCATAGCCGGCGCATGCGGCTGATTTGCGCCAGTCACTCATGACCGCCGCCTACCGTGGATGGTAAGGATTTAGTTCCGGACTCCACGTTCTCAAGCAGGAAGCCGGTGTACTGGAACTGTTCGGTCTGGGCCTTGGCCTGGCGCAGGGTGTCGAGGCCGACG